>Ga0308160_10005996_pt1 | contig 12528 bp, 7 predicted proteins | sample PhyFR1_FD_201036 | JGI IMG/M metagenome (GOLD analysis project Ga0308160, IMG submission 201036) | Phyllosphere microbial communities from UC Gill Tract Community Farm, Albany, California, United States - DLSLF.R1 | ecosystem: Host-associated > Plants > Phyllosphere > Unclassified | place: USA... | reverse complement strand
GCCGAGACCCGGAATGGCTACTTCGCCGACCCGATTCACGGCGGCAACAAGAACATGGGCGCGTGGAAAATGATCGGTTATCCGGGCATGCGCGCCGACTACCTCGACTGGGTCGAGGTCCGCGACAGGGCCTACCCGATCGGACCGGTAGACCTGCAAGGACGTAGGGGATAAGACACAAATGGCAATCGTAAAAAGCAAAGTAGACGCCGTGATCGTCGGTGCCGGCTGGACCGGCGCGATCCTGGCGAAGGAACTCACCGACCAGGGCTTGACCGTGGTCTGCCTCGAGCGCGGCCCGGACCGCGACACCGTGCCCGACTTCGCGTATCCGCGCGTGGTCGACGAGCTCGAGGGCTCGGTGCATCGCAAGTACCTGCAGGCGCTGTCGCAGGAAACCGTCACCATCCGCCACGGCGTCAACGACACCGCGGTGCCGTATCGCCAGATGGGTTCGTTCAAGCCGGGCACCGGTGTCGGCGGCGCCGGCAGTCACTGGTCGGGCGCGCACTTCCGTCCGCTGCCGGAAGATTTCACCGCACGCACCAGTCTGGAACAGCGCTTCGGCAAGAAGTTCGTGCCGGCCAACATGACGATCCAGGACTTCCCGATCACCTACGACGAACTGGAAGCCTCGCTCGACCATTTCGAATACGTGTGCGGCACCTCGGGCAAGGCCGGCAACATCAACGGCACCATCATCGAAGGCGGCAACCCCTTCGAAGGCGCGCGCAAACGCGACTATCCGCTGGGACCGAATCCGAACTACCTGGGCGCCGAATGGTTCTATAAAGCCGCCAAGGAGATGGGCTATCACGCCTATCCGATCCCGGCGTCGAATGCGTCGGCCGCCTACATCAATCCCTACGGCTGCCAGATGGGCCCGTGCAATGCCTGCGGCTTCTGCTCGGACTACGGCTGCCTGAACTACTCGAAAGCCAGTCCGAACGCCAACATCTGGCCGGTGGTCCGCGGGCGCAAGAACTTCGAGATGCGCACCCACGCCCAGGTCATGAAGGTGAACCTGGCCGCCGACAAGAAAAAGGCGACCGGCGTCACCTACCTGGACGCCCAGGGCCGCGAATGCGAACAGCCGGCCGACCTGGTCCTGCTGTGCGCCTTCTCGCTGTACAACGTGCACCTGATGCTGGTGTCGGAAATCGGTACGCCGTACGACCCGGTGACCAAGACCGGCACCATCGGCAAGAACTACTCGTACCAGAACCTGAACCGCGTCCAGCTGTTCTTCGACGAGAGCGTGCAGGCCAACCAGTTCATCGGCATCGGCGGCGCCGGCGCCACCTTCGACGACCTGAACGGCAAGCAGAACGACCCGACCAAGTCCGGCTTCATCGGCGGCGGCATCGTGTGGGCGCGCCAGCCGGGTTCCGGTCCGGTGCGCGGCATCGCCACCGCGCCGGGCGTGCCGAACTGGGGCAGCGCCTGGAAGAAGGGTGTCAAGGAAGCCTTCCGCCACTCGTTCTACTACGAAGTGCAGGGTTCCTGCATGTCCTACGACGACGCCTACCTGAGCCTGGACCCGAACTACAAGGATGCCTTCGGCCGCCCGCTGCTGCGCATGACCTTCGACTGGCACGACAACGAGATCAAGGCCTCGCAATTCCTGGTGGATAAAGCCCAGCAGATGAGCAAGATCCTGAACCCGCTGGCGCTGAAGGGCGATGCCAAGAAGGACGGCACGCACTACAACATCACCCAGTACCAGTCGACCCACACCTGCGGCGGCGCCATCATGGGCAAGGACCCGAAGACCTCGGCCCTGAACAAGTACCTGCAGTCCTGGGACGTCTCCAACGTGTTCGCACCGGGCGCCAACGCCTTCCCGCAGAACAACGGCTACAACCCGACCGGCCTGGTCGGCGGCCTGGCTTACTGGTGCGCCAAGGCGATCCGCGAGCAGTACCTGAAGAACCCGGGCCCGCTGGTGCAGGCGTAAAGCGACGAGGACACAACAAGAATGACAATGAGCTCCAAGAAGAAAGCCCTGCTCGCGGTCGTCGCGGTAGGCGTGATCGCGGTGGCCGGTGCCTTCGCCTATGCGACGGCGCCGAGCACGACGCGCGCAATCCCGGCCGGCACCGCCGACCTGAACGACAAGGCGCTGATCGACGCCGGCCGCTACGTGGCGACCGCCTCGGACTGTATCGCCTGCCACACGGCAAACGGCGGCAAGCCCTTCGCCGGCGGCCGTGCGATCGCTTCGCCGATCGGCAACATGTACTCGACCAACATCACGCCGGAGAAAACGACCGGTATCGGCAGCTACAGCCTGAACGACTTCGACCGCGCGGTGCGTCACGGTATCGCCAAGGACGGCACCTCGCTGTACCCGGCGATGCCCTACCCGTCGTACGCGAAGATGAACGACCAGGACGTGCGCGCCCTGTACGCCTACTTCATGCACGGCGTCGAGCCGGTGGCCGTGGCGAATCACGCCAATGACATCAGCTGGCCGCTGTCGATCCGCTGGCCGATGGCGATCTGGCGCAAGACCTTTGCGCCGGCCGACATGGCCCCTCTGAACCTCGGCAAGTACCAGAGCGAGCAGCTGGCGCGCGGTGCCTACCTGGTGCAGGGCGCCGGCCACTGCGGCAGCTGCCACACCCCGCGTTCGGTGACGATGCAGGAGCAGGGCCTGGATGAGTCCAGCAAGGCTTACCTGGCCGGCGGTCCGCTGATCGACGGCTGGCTGGCCGCCAACCTGCGCGGCGACAAGGCCGACGGCCTGGGATCGTGGTCCGAGCAGGACGTCGTCGATACGCTGAAGACCGGCCGTAATAAAACCACCGCGGTGGTCGGCGGTCCGATGAACGACGTGGTTGCGCACAGCATGCAGCACATGACGGACCAGGACCTGCACGCGATCGCCGCCTACCTGAAGACGCTGCCGGCCAGCGGCAGCGGCAAGGCGACCTTTACGGCCAGCGACGACACGGCGAAAGCCCTGCACGCCGGGGTGGAGTCGACCCGCGGTGCCCAGCTCTACCTGGACAACTGCGCGGCCTGCCACCGTACCGACGGCAAGTCGAACGCCATCACCTTCCCGGCGCTGCCGGGCAACCCGACGGTGCTGGCCGACGACCCGGCCTCGCTGATCCGCCTGGTGCTGGCCGGCAGCCGCCTGCCGTCGACCAAAGAGCGTCCCTCGGACCTGGCGATGCCGGGCTTCGCATGGCGTCTGTCGGATGACGAGACCGCGCAACTGGTGACTTTCGTGCGCCAGAGCTGGGGCAATCAGGCGCCTGCGGCCAGGGCTTCCGAAGTGGCCAAGGTGCGCAAGGCACTGGAAAAGGATGGCGGCCTGTCGGCCGACAAGGGCGACACGGCGCACTAGAGCCGTCACGCAAGGACGTTCCTGAAAAGGCGGGGCCGCAAGGTCCCGCCTTTTTTGCTTGTACGGGACAAGTATTGTCCGAGGGTATCCTGCGCCCATATTTACGATTCTTCGTGCATATTAATCGTGCCTTAATATTCCCGTGCTAGTGGCGCGGGGACATCAACGTATCGAAAGATCATATGCCCGAAGAAAAACAATCCCCCTCGCGGCGGACACTCCTCAAGAGCCTGGTGTTCGTCCCGATGGCGGGCGGCGCCGCCGGTGCCATCCAGGGTGGCCTGCAGAATGCCGGTGCCGCCGATGCCGCGCCGCCGGAAGGCAAGCCCAATCCCTATACCCCGACCTGGTTCAATGCGGACGAGTGGCGCTTCATCAACGCCGCGGTCGACCGCCTGATCCCGCATGACGATGTGGGGCCGGGCGCGGTCGAAGTCGGCGTGCCCGAATTCATCGACCGCCACATGAAGACCCCCTATGCCGCCGGCAGCATCTGGTACATGCAGGGTCCGTGGCTGGACGCGCCGCCGGAATTCGGCTACCAGGGCCGCCTGCCGCTGCGCGACATCCTGCGGGTCGGCATCAAGGACGTCGACGCCTATTGCGTCCAGAACCTGGGCGGCAAGAAGTTCGCCGACCTCGAGCACAAGCAGCAGGAAGACCTGCTGAGCGGACTCGAGAAAAGCAAGATCGAGCTGCCCAATATCAAAGCCAAGATTTTCTTCGCCAACCTGCTGTCCGAGACCCGCAACGGCTACTTCTCGGATCCTGGCCACGGCGGCAACAAGAACATGATGGCCTGGAAGGCGATCGGCTACCCCGGCATGCGCGGCGACTACCTGGACTGGGTGACGGTGCGCGACCGCCCGTACCCGATCGGCCCGGTGGATCTGTCTGGACGAAGAGGATAAGGATAACTAGATGGCAGTCATGAAGAACAAGGTCGACGCCGTCATCGTCGGCGCCGGCTGGACCGGTGCGATCCTGGCCAAGGAACTTACCGACCAGGGCCTGCACGTGGTGTGCATCGAACGCGGTCCGGACCGCGATACCGTCCCCGATTTCGCCTACCCGCGCGTGATCGACGAACTGGAAGGCTCGGTGCACCGGCGCTACCTGCAGGCGCTGTCGCAGGAAACCGTGACCGTACGCCATGGCATCAACGACGTCGCGGTGCCCTACCGCCAGATAGGCTCGTTCAAGCCGGGCACCGGCGTGGGTGGCGCCGGCAGCCACTGGTCGGGCTGCCACTTCCGCGCGCTGCCGGAAGACTTTACGGTGCGTTCCAACATGGAGCAGCGCTACGGCAAGAAGATCCTGCCGGCCGGCATGGCGATCCAGGATTTCCCGATCAGCTACGAAGACCTGGAGCCGCACTTCGACCACGTCGAATACGTGTGCGGCACCTCGGGCAAGGCCGGCATCATCAACGGCAAGTTCGTCGAGGGCGGCAATCCCTTCGAGGGCTCGCGCACGCGCGACTTCCCGCTCGGTCCCAACCCGAATTACCTGGGCGCCGAAATGTTCTACAAGGCGGCGCGCGAGATGGGCTGGCATCCGTATCCGATCCCGGCCTCGAATGCGTCGGCCGCCTACATCAACCCCTACGGCTGCCAGATGGGTCCGTGCAACTTCTGCGGCTTCTGCTCCGACTACGGCTGCCTGAATTATTCCAAGGCGAGCCCCAACGTGAACATCTGGCCGGTCGTGCGCGGGCGCAAGAACTTCGAGATGCGCACCCACTCCCAGGTGCTGAAGGTGAACCTCACCGAAGACAAGAAAATGGCCACCGGCGTCACCTACCTGGACGCCCAGGGCCGCGAGACCGAGCAGCCGGCCGACCTGGTGCTGCTGTGCGCCTTCTCGCTGTACAACGTGCACCTGATGCTGATCTCGGGCATCGGCACGCCCTACGATCCGGTCACGAAAACCGGCAGCATCGGCCGCAACTACTCCTACCAGAACCTGAACCGCGTCAACCTGTACTTCGACGACAGCGTGCAAGCGAACCAGTTCATCGGCATCGGCGGCGGCGGCACCACCATGGACGACCTGAACGGCAACCGCAACGATCCCACCAAGACCGGCTTCATTGGCGGCGGCATCGTGTGGGCGCGCCAGCCGGGCACCGGGCCGGTGCGCGGCATCTCGACCGCGCCTGGCGTGCCGAACTGGGGTACGGCCTGGAAGCAGGGCGTCAAGCATGCGCTGCGCCACTCCTTTTATTACGAAGTGCAGGGCTCGTGCATGTCCTACGATGATGCCTACCTGAGCCTGGACCCGACCTACAAGGACGCCTTCGGCCGTCCGCTGCTGCGCATGACCTTCGACTGGCACGACAACGAGATCAAGGGTTCGCAATACCTGGTCGGCCAGGCCCTGGAAATGGCCAGGCACCTGAACCCGCTGGCCACCAAGGGCGACGCCAAGAAGGACGGCCAGCACTACGACATCACCCAGTACCAGTCGACCCACACCTGCGGCGGCGCCATCATGGGCAAGGACCCGAGCACCTCCGCCCTGAACCGCTACCTGCAGTCGTGGGACGTGGCCAACGTGTTCGCACCGGGCGCCAACGCCTTCCCGCAAAACAACGGCTACAACCCGACCGGCATGGTGTGCGCGCTGGCCTACTGGTGCGCCAAGGCGATCCGCGAACAGTACCTGAAGAACCCGGGCCCGCTGGTGCAGGCATAAGGACACGACGATGACGAGAACGACGAAAAAGACGCTGATCACGGTCCTCGCCCTGATCATCATCGTGTTCATCGCCGTCCTGGCCTATGCCTTGACGCCGAGCACGACCCGCAACATCGAGACTGCCCAGGCCGCTCCGGCCGCAGCCGACCAGGCCGCACTGGTGCAGGCCGGTGCCTACGTGGCCGCTGCTTCCGACTGTATCGCCTGCCACACGGCGCCGGGCGGCAAGCCCTTCGCCGGCGGCCGGCCGGTGCATTCGCCGATCGGCGACATGTACTCGACCAACATCACGCCGGACAAGGCCACCGGTATCGGCAACTACAGCCTGGACGAGTTCGACCGCGCGATCCGCCACGGCATCCGCAAGGACGGCGATTCGCTGTATCCGGCCATGCCGTACCCGTCCTACGCCAAGATGAGCGACCAGGACATCCGTGCCCTGTACGCTTTCTTCATGCATGGCGGCGTGCAGCCGGTCAACGCCAACAACCGCCAGAACGACATCAGCTGGCCGCTGTCGATCCGCTGGCCGGTGGCGATCTGGCGCAAGACCTTCGCGCCGCCGGACATGATGCCGCTCGACCTGAACAAGTACCAGAGCCAGCAGCTGGCGCGCGGCGCCTACCTGGTGCAAAGTGCCGGCCACTGCGGCACCTGCCATACGCCGCGTTCGGTCACCATGGCGGAAAAGGCGCTGGACGAATCGGGCAAGGCATTCCTGGCCGGCGGTCCGCTGATCGACGGCTGGCGCGCGGTGAATTTGCGCGGCGACAAGGCCGACGGCCTCGGGTCCTGGACCGAACAGGACATCGTCGACACCCTGCGCACCGGCCGCAACGGTGCCACCGCCGTGGTCGGCGGCCCGATGAACGACGTGGTCGCGCACAGCATGCAGTTCATGAACGACGCCGACCTGAAGTCGATCGCGCTGTACCTGAAATCGCTGCCGGCGACCGGCGAGAGCAAGTCGAGCTTCACGCCCGATCCGCGCACCACGCAGATGCTGAATGCGGGCCAGGACCGCGACAACCGCGCGGCCCAGCTCTACCTCGACAACTGCAACGCCTGCCACCGCAGCGACGGCCACTCGAACCGCATCACCTTCCCGGCGCTGCCGGGCAACCCGACCGTGCTGGCCGACGACCCGACCTCGCTGATCCGCCTGGTACTGGCCGGCAGCCGGCTGCCGTCGACCCAGCGGCGCCCGTCGGACCTGGCGATGCCGGGCTTCGGCTGGCGCCTGTCGGACGAGGAAACCGCGCAGCTGGTGACCTTTGTCCGCAACGGCTGGGGCAACCATGCGAGCGAAGTCAGCGCGTCGCAGGTGGCCAAGGTCAGGAAGGCGATCAAGGAGGATGGCGGCGTGAATATGGACCAGCGCGATACGTCACACTGAGAGCGCACATAACGCACTGAGTACCTGAGCGGCTGGAGGCGGCACCGAAAGGTGTCGCCTTTTTTGCGTCTGCAGGGCATTTTTTAACAAATGTTGTTCCGGGCCGACAATTGTTTGCAGTTCGAATGTAATTTCTTCGAGGAAATATAACCATGACTAGCCTCCCGGCGCCGACTCTTGGATACTTGGGTCTTCCCTGCGTATCCCTTTTCCATACCGCACCAAGATGTTCATTCCGCGTTCGTTCTATGTATCCCTGGCGGTCCTGTGCAGCCTCGGGCTCGGCACGCCCGGCGCCGCGCTGGCCGGCGACGACGACACGATCTCGCCCGACCGTCCCGACTTCGTCGAATCCAGCAAGGTGGTCGGCAAGGGCCGCGTCCAGCTCGAAACCAGCGTCGCCTGGGAGCGCCAGCGTGACGACGACCTGCACAGCCGCACGCTCACCACGCCCAGCCTGCTGCGCGTGGGCCTCGGCGACACGCTCGAACTGCGCATCGAAAGCGATGGCCGCACGATCGAACACGACGCGGATCCGGCCAGCGGCAGCCATGCGATCACGGCCGGCTGGGCCGATACCGAAGTCGGCGTCAAATGGCATTTTGCCGACCAGCAGGGCAGCAGCCCGTCGCTGGGCCTGCTGCTGCACGCCGCGCTGCCGAGCGGCAGCCACGACCTGCGCGGCCATGGCGTGCGGCCCTCGCTGCGCCTGTCGGCCGAGTGGGAATTGCCGGGCGATTATTCGCTGGGCGTGATGCCCGGCATCGCCTCCGATTCCGACGACGCCGGCGCCCGCTACGGCTACGGTCTGTTCGCCGCCAGCCTGGGCAAGGATTTCGGCGAACGCGCCCACGGCTTCGTCGAGCTGGCCGCCCCCCGGATCGCACGCGCCGTCCATGGCGGCACCCAGCTGTTCTTCGACACCGGCATGAGCTATACGCTGAACAAGGATTGCCAGGTCGACTTTGCCGTCACCCATGGCCTCAACCACCGCACGCCCGATCTCGGCCTCGCTTTCGGCCTGTCGCTGCGCATGTGATTCCATTCGTAGAGAGATGAAGAAACTCAGTATCAAGCTGCGCCTGCTGGCGTCGAACCTGGCCGCGATCGGCTTCGTCGTGCTGGTCGGCGCGATCGGCTACCTGGCCGCCGGCGAACTCGACGCCGAGATGGATGCCATCGGCGATGACAGCGTGCTGATGAAGGACGTGATGGCGGCCGACCAGGCCGACGACGCGCTGCGCATCGACATGCTGGCCGCGCTGCTGGCAGGCGCCGATGCCAATGAGATGGAACGTGCCGCAGCCAGGCGCACGGGCGCCGATCACGCGGCCCATCTGCGCACCCTGATGGCGGGGCTCGCCAGGTACGAGGCAAGGCCTGAGGTCAAGCCGGAAATCCGCAGCGCCCTGGCACGCGTGCGCCCCGACGCCGACGCCTACCTGCAGAGCTTCGAGCAGACCATGGCGCTGACGGACCCCGCCGCCGCGCGCCAGGCCCACGTCGCCTTCCTGCAGCGCTTCCAGGCGCTGGATGGCAGCATGGACGCCCTGGTCGGGCACATCGAACACGCCGCCCAGGCCAGCCGCGCGCGGGGCGACGCCGCGGTCGAAGGGGTGCGCAGGCGCATCGCCGTCGTCGCGCTGCTGGCCGCGCTGGTGGCACTGGCGACCGGCACGCTGCTGTCGCGTTCCATCCGGCGCGAACTCGATGAAGCGATCGGCTTTGCCGACCTGATCGCGCGCGGCCGGCTCGACGCTGAACTTGCCTGCGCGGCCAGCGACCAGACCGAGACCGGGCGCCTGAAACGCGCGCTGGCCTGCATGCGCGACAGCCTGCGCGACATCGTCGGCCAGGTGCGCGCCGGCACCGATTCGATCGCCACCGCGGCGCGCGAGATCGCGGCCGGCAGCCTCGACCTGTCGGTACGCACCGAGCAGCAGGCCGCCGCGCTGGAAGAAACCGCTTCGTCGATGGAAGAGCTGACCGCGGCCGTCAAGCACAGCGCCGACAATGTGCACCAGGCCAGCCAGGTCGCCGAGTCGGCGGCCGAAGTGGCACTGCGCGGCGGCGCGGTGGTCGGCCAGGTGGTGCAGACCATGGGCGCGATCGACGCTGCCTCGCGGCGCATCGTCGACATCACCGGCGTCATCGAAGGCATCGCCTTCCAGACCAATATCCTGGCCCTGAACGCCGCGGTCGAAGCCGCCCGCGCCGGCGAGCAGGGCCGCGGCTTTGCGGTCGTCGCCGGCGAAGTGCGCACGCTGGCCCAGCGGGCGAACGCGGCGGCGAAGGAGATCAAGGGCCTGATCGACGACTCGGTGCAGCAGGTCGGCGCCGGCAGCCGCCTGGTCCAGGAAGCCGGCAGCACCATGCGGGACGTGGTGGAGGGCGTGCGCCGCATGACCGGCATCGTCGGTGACATCGGCGCCGCCAGCCGCGAGCAGGACGTCGGTATCGAGCAGATCAACCTGGCCGTGCTCGAGATCGATGGGGTGACCCAGCAGAACGCGGCGCTGGTGGAAGAGGCCAGTGCGGCATCGGCGGCGATGCAGGTGCAGGCCGAGCAGTTGCGCAAGCTGGTGAGTGTGTTCGTGCTGGAGGGGAGGGAAGTGCGGCAGGCACCGCTTATGGCGGCGGGATCCGGGCGATTGGCCTTGCAGTAAAGCTGACAGGCAGCACCGTCGTCCCCGCCTTCGCGGGGACGACGTCTCAGCGGCCCTGCGTCAACCCGTATTGCGCAACCCGGCCGCCACGCCGTTGATCGACAGGTGGATCCCACGGTGCACCCGCTCGTCGATCTTGTCCGGATCCCCGGCTGCCGCGCGGTGGCGCTGGATCAGTTCCACCTGCAGGTGGTTGAGCGGATCGAGGTAGGCGAAGCGGTTGGCGATCGAACGCGCCAGCAGCGGGTTGCTCACCAGGCGCTCGTCGTTGCCGGTGACTTCTTCCAGGCAGCGCAGGGTGGCGTTGTACTCGTCCGCGATGCGCGCGAAGATACGCTCGCGCAGTGCCACGTCCGGCACCAGTTCCGCATAGCGCGAGGCGATCGCGAGGTCGGTCTTGGCCAGCACCATGTCCAGGTTCGAGAGCAGGGTGGCGAAGAACGGCCAGTCCTTCGCCATCGCGCGCAGGGTCGCCATGCGTTCTTCCTTGTCACCCTCGGCGACCCAGCCGGACACCGCGGCGCCGAAGCCGAACCAGCCCGGCAGCAGCAGGCGGCACTGCCCCCACGAGAAGCCCCACGGAATCGCACGCAAATCTTCGATGCGGCGGGTCGACTTGCGCGAGGCCGGACGCGAACCCAGGTTCAGTTCCGCGATCTCTGCGATCGGCGTGGCCGCGAAGAAGTAGTCGGTGAAGCCCGGGGTCTCGTACACCAGGTTGCGGTAGGCTTTGTAGGCGCGCTGCGACAGCTCGGCCATCACGCCTTCGAATGCCCGGTAACGCTGCACCTGTTCGGCATCCTCGCCATGCGGCATCAGGCTGGCTTCCAGCGTGGCCGCCACCAGCAGCTCGAGGTTGCGGCGGCCGATCTCGGGGTTCGAGAACTTCGACGAGATGATCTCGCCTTGTTCGGTCAGGCGGATCTGGCCGTTGACGGTGCCTGGCGGCTGGGCCAGGATCGCGTCGTAGGTCGGGCCGCCGCCGCGGCCGACGGTGCCGCCGCGGCCGTGGAACAGGCGCAGCTTTACCTTGGCATCGGCGAACACCTGCACCAGCTTCAGCTCGGCCTGGTACAGCTCCCAGGTCGAGGTCAGGATGCCGCCGTCCTTGTTCGAATCCGAATAGCCCAGCATGACTTCCTGCAGGCGGCCCTGGCCTTCGATGAGTTTCGCCACCAGCGGCAGCGCCATCCATTCGCCCATGATGCTGCCGGCGCGCTGCAGGTCGGGAATCGTCTCGAACAGCGGGATCACCATCACGTCGTGACGGCCTTCGCTGGTGCGCAGCAGGCCGGTTTCCTTCTGCAGCAGCAGCACTTCCAGCAGGTCGGACACGGTCTCGGTGTGCGAGATGATGTAGTTGCGGATCGCGCGCGCGCCGTAGCGTTGGCGGATCTCGCGCGCTGCGCGCAGCACGCCCAGTTCGGACTGGGCCTCGTCGGAGTAGGCCTCGTAGGGCGTGTACAGCAGGCGCGGCTGGGCCAGTTCTTCCAGCAGCAGTTTGACTTTCGCGGCTTCGGGCAGCAGCGCGTAATCGGCCTGCACGCCGGCACGCGCAAACAGCTCGGCCAGCACGCGCTCGTGCACGTCCGAACTCTGGCGCATGTCGAGCGAGGCCAGGTGAAAGCCGAAGATCAGCGATGCGCGCATCAGGCCCTGCAGCCGCGGCTTGACCAGGATCGCGCCGAAATTCGCTTCCAGAGACTCCGCCACGACCTGCAGCTCGGCGTGGAATTCCTGCGGGTCGCGGTACGGGTCGGCATGGCCGACTTCCTTGCGCAGGATGTTGGAGGCGCCCAGTTCGCGCGCGGTCGAGGCCAGGCGCGCATAGATGCCGATCAGGGCGCGCCGGTACGGCTCGTCCTTGCGGTGCGGCGAATGGTCGGGCGAGGCATCGGCCAGGGCCTGCAGGTGCTGGCTGGCCGGCACCAGCAGGGTCGAGGTCGACAGTTCGGCGCCCAGTGCGTGCACTTCATCCAGGTAGAAGTCGAACACCGTGGTCGCCTGGCGCACCAGCGCGCGCTGCATGGTGGCGGCGTTGACGTTCGGGTTGCCGTCGCGGTCGCCGCCGATCCAGCTGCCCATCTGCATGAAGGCGGCATCGTCGAGTTGCGCCGGATCGCTGCCGAAATGGCCGGCCAGCTCGTCGGCGATGTCGTCGTACAGGGCCGGCAGCTCGCGCAGGAAGGTCATGCGGTAATAGGACAGCGCGTTTTCGATCTCGTCGGCCACGGTCAGTTTTTCGTAGCGCAGCATGCGCGTCTGCCACAGCGTGGCGATGCGGGCCTGCAGCAGCTGCAGGTTGCGCTTGGCTTCCTTCGGCGTCTGCGGCAGGTCGCGCTCGGCCAGCAGGCGCGCGATGTCGTGCTCGGCGTCGAGGATGCTCTTGCGCTGGACTTCGGTCGGGTGGG
>Ga0308160_10005995_pt1 | contig 12528 bp, 15 predicted proteins | sample PhyFR1_FD_201036 | JGI IMG/M metagenome (GOLD analysis project Ga0308160, IMG submission 201036) | Phyllosphere microbial communities from UC Gill Tract Community Farm, Albany, California, United States - DLSLF.R1 | ecosystem: Host-associated > Plants > Phyllosphere > Unclassified | place: USA... | reverse complement strand
CATCGAGCCAGGCGCGCGCCGCGTCGAGGTACGCGTCGACCGAACCGAAGGCCCAGACGGCGAGGGAGATGCTGTAGTTGTTCGCCGACGGGAGGAGCAGTGCTTCGAGCATCTGCCGCTGGGTGAAGACCGACCCGGCGACGACGGGTGCCGCTGAACCGTTCTCCGCGATGGTGTCGTAGTAGAACCCGACGTCGGCGTCGGTCAGCGTGATGGACGGGCCCTGATCTCCCGCGGCGAGCGGCTTGGCCTCCAGCACGACGAGGGAGGTGATCGTCTTCGTGATGCTCGCGATGGGGAACGGCGTCTGATCGCCACTCGAACTCAGGACGCCGTCGAACCCGACGGCACCGATGGCGCCCCGCCCGAATCCGGGCCAGGCGACCGGTGTGGTCTGCTGGACGAGCGAGGTGGTGAGGGCGTCGCTGGAATCGAGCGTCGCAGCCGCGGCCGGCACCGGGCGGAGCAGCGCGCCTGCGCTGTACCCGAACACCCCGATGAGGATGGCGAGGACACCGAAGACGGCGAGACGGCGGCGGCGGTAGATCTGTCGTCTCGTGAGTGGCACCCGGTCATGCTACCCGGCGCTCCTGCGCGTACCCTGTCGCGACGTGCCGCTCACCGGGTGGTCGTCGGGCAGCGAGGGACCGTGGTCAGCGGACCCGGAGCTCCCAGAGGGCGACGGCACTGGCCGACGCGACGTTCAGCGAGTCGACGCCGTGGAGCATCGGGATGGTCACGATCGTGTCGGCCGCGGCGAGGGCCGAGGCGCTCAGACCGTCACCTTCGGCGCCGAGCACGATGGCGAGCCGTTCCGGCGCGGTCCGAGCATAGGTGTCGAGGTCGACGGCATCGTCGGCCAGGGCGAGGGCGGCCGTCTCGAAGCCGGCATCCCGCAGGACGCCGGCTGCGACGTCCCATTCCGGCAGGCGGGTCCACGGCACCTGCAGGACCGTGCCCATGCTGACGCGGACGCTCCGGCGGTACAGCGGGTCGGCGCAGCGCGGGGTGATCAGGACCGCGTCGGCACCGAGGCCCGCGACGGAGCGGAAGATGGCGCCGACGTTGGGGACTTGTTAACCTGAATTCATGACCCGTCGAGTTGTCCTCTACCTTCGGCTATCACGGGCCTCGGAAGCATCTACCGCGATCCAGGGCCAAAACGACCTACTGCGAGAATACGTCGACCGTCGAGGTTGGGAAGTCGTCCGGGTCCTCGCCGATGATGGTCTCTCGGGCCGCAAGCGGCGAGCCAATGCCGACGAGTGCCTCCGCATGCTCGCCGACAACGAGGCAGACGTCCTCGCGGTCTACGCCGTCGACCGATGGACTCGAGAGGGCCTCGAAGCCGTCGGCGAGCTATGCGGCGTCCTCCGCCGATCTGGCGCGACTTTCTTCGCCCTGCGCGAGGGCCTCTCGAGTGACGACGCCGACACGTTTGAAATGACGCTCGGCATCCACGCGAGTATTGCCAAGCGTGAGGGTGAACTCATCCAAGGGCGCGTGGTGGCCTCGCGGAAGCGGCTCGACGAGGCAGGACGATTCAAGGGTGGAGTGGTTCCATTCGGCTACCGCGTAGTCCGTCGCGACGCTGGCGCCTATCTCGAGCACGATCCCTACGAGGTTCGGTGGGTCCGGTACATCGTCGACGCCGTCCTCGAGGGCCAGTCGCTCACATCCATCACTTCCCGCCTCCGCGCCGAGCGCGTGCCCACAACCAAGTCCGCAGCGCGCAAGGCGCGGCAACGCGGCGAGAGCACGCACGATCTGGACGGCGGGACGTGGCATCTGCAAATCGTCCGCAAGCTAGCGACCTCCCCCACCCTCGTCGGGTGGACGACGACCGGTGGGTCGGGCGTGCACGACCAAGAGCGTCCCATCGTCCGCGACCGGGACGGCACACCTAAGGTCGTCGCCCCGCCACTCATCGACGGGGACACCTTCGCCCGCCTAAGGGCCGCGCTACCTCCTGGCCGTCCCAAGCGGACCCGCGCCGCCCGCCTTCTATCCGGCCTCGCCTACTGCGAGTGCGGCGCCAAGTGCTACGTCGTCCACTCAGGGGGCGCGGTGTTCTACCGGTGCTCGGCTCGCGCGTCCGACCAAGACGCCGCATGCACCGGCCCGCGCATCCTCGCTTCCGTCCTCGAGGAAACGGTCGTCGCCGCCTACCTGCGCACCTACGGCCCGCTCCCCGAGTTCGTCAAGACTGAGCGGGGCACCGCGGGAGCAGTCGCCGAACTTGCAGACCTCGAGCGCTCCCTCGCCGATGCTTCCGCGGCCATGCTCGAGGACGGCGCGGACCTCTCGGCTATCGCTACCCGCATCGGAGCGCTCAAGTCTCGGCGCGATGGCCTCAAGGCGCTCCCCTCGGAGGTCACCATCGTCCGCACGCCTACGGGCCGCACGCTCGAGGAGGCATGGGCGGCGCTACCTGACGACGCAGCCCGCCGAGCCCGTCTCGGCGCCCACCTGTCATACGTCGAGGTCGGCCCCGCCTCGGCGACGAACCGTGCGCGGCTCGAGTGGCACGCCGACGAGGAACCGCGGCACTACACCGACGCCGACGAGGACCTCGACCGCTCAATACTTTCCCGCGCCGGGTAGGGCAGACGACGCAGTGCGGGAAGGTGTTCCGGTGACGTTTCTGCTCTCCTACCTCTACCTGTTCATCAGAGAACGAACCTCATACAAGTAATAGAACTGCAACGCTCCAACGTCACCGGAACACGTTCCCGCACTGTCACCGTCGCCATGGCGCACCTCGCGGCACACGCGTGCCTGCCCATCGGGCGCCGCCGCCACCGCTGGCGCCCTACACCGGCATGACAACATCCGACATAACCCCTGAGGAGCGCGTCCGTGAGGCCGCTCTCGAGGCGGGCATGGACCCGGAGCAGGCCCTCGCGGGTCTCGCTCGGCGCCGTGCTCGTGGCGAGGGCCCTCCCACGGGGCAGCAGTGGTGCAGCATGTCCAGCCACTACCGTCCCGAGGCTGAGTTCGGCGGGCGCCGGACGTGCGAGTCCTGCCGCGCCATGGCTCGCGAGGCCATGCGGAACCGCAGAAACGCGGCCCGGGCGAGTTAAGTCCTCGACTGGCGCCCTACATATATGAGCAGGAAAGACACGTCCGCCTGTATCCCGCGACCCGTCTCCAACGGCGGGTTCTCCTTTTTCCCGTCAGGCGTGACTCACACTTAGAGAGGAGGCGCCGTGCACACATGTACCGAGTGCTCCAACACCCTCGACGCCAAGCGCCTCGACGCTGTCACCTGTGGTTCGACCTGCCGGAAGCGAGCTGAACGCCGCCGTTCGGCCGCTCGTTCCGCTCGTATACGCGAACTACTCGCGACCCATTCCGCGCTTGTTCGCGAGGGGATGGTGGCCCTCGACATGGACGTCGTCCGCGACAGGCTCGACCTCGTCGCCGCTGAACTAGACACGCTCGCCTCCTAGCTGGGCATGGTGACAGCCGCTGGCGCCCTCCTCTAGTACAACGTCCCCGGCACCTTCGCCGGGTCGGGTCTCTCGGTGGAACCCGTTGAACGGCCCCGCAAGCACGACCAACCTCGACTAGTCATCGGGCGCTTGCGGGGCCGTTCGCGCATCCACCACGACCCACTCCTCCCCCGTGGGCGTGACTGCCGACGTGGGCTACCCCACCGACAGGACACCCCATGCATGAACTTCTCTCCGCGCGCGTGCGGACAGACACTCGCGCCGACGTTTCTACCTCTCGCCGCGGCCACAGCATCTATGACCGCGCCTACTGCGGCAAGCTCGACTCCGAAGGCTGGCCGCTCGCATTCGAGGTCTACGCTCCCGCCGTCGTCGCGCATTACGTCGGGTACCCCGCACTCGTCGCTGGCGTCGACTTGTTCCGCGGCGCGACCGGGCTCCTCGCTCGCACCCACGGCTCGACCGAGCCACCTACGCTCGTCAGTTCAGAGGACGCGCGTCGCAGCGTGCTCACGGCGCTCCGCGCGCTCCCGGAGGTCCACGGGGCCGCTCAGCCTTACCGCGACTTAAGGCTCCTCGCCGCTATCGGCTCCCCCTCAACGCTCGGCGCGTACCTCGACCTAATCGTCGCCGCAGTCCGCACCGGCCTGCCCCGCTGGCGCGCCACCACCGACTCGTCCGCTCGCCCCTCGGCCCGCCCTCGTGCAGAGCGGGCCAGGGAGCAACGTGCCGCCGAACGCATCGCAGAGGAGGCGTCGGCCGAGTGGTGGCTCCGGGAGTACCTCGCCGACGCTGATCCCGGCTCACGCGTGTCTCCCGCGCACCTTCATAAAGAGGCGAGCGAGGCCATCGAGGAGTTCGACGGAGACCCTATCGACGAGACAGACGAGCGGTCACCCACCTTCCGCACCCCCGGTTCTCGTACCTTCTATCGCGTCGCCGACTCCATCCTCGGCGCTCGTCGTCGCGCCAACGGCGCGGACTACTACCTCATCTCCATCCCTTCTCGACAGGAGCCACCCATGGACCACATCGCCGAACAGGTGGTCGACCGCGTCGTCGACACGCTCGCCGTCGAGGTCATCGCAGAACACGGAGAGAGCCTCCGCGCTCTCATTCGGTCCCAGTTCGCAAGTGGCAACTTGGTCGGCGCCCTGCACCTGCAGCGTCAGAGCTTCGCGGCCACCGGTACCGACGGGGCCGTCCTCAGCTTCGCCGACGCGCAAGCGCGGCGCACCAACCCCAGCTAGGCCGAGACCGGCCAAGCTCCCCACCGAAATGGAGACCCATTGACCACCATCCCCAAATTCATCTTCACTGTTACCCCGGGCGCCGAAGAGGCGCTCACGCGGCTTGCCACAGCGACAGAGGCACGCGACAGCGTCAGGCTCATCTACCCAAAGGGCGTGCGCCCTTTCGGACAGATCTCCCGCTCTTCCGGCGGCGCTACCGTACCCGCTCTGGGCGTGACCGCGGCGGAGTTTGATGCCGCCCGTGTGGCCTACGAGTCCTATGAACTCGCGGTCGCATCGGCGGACCGCGAGGTGGTCGCAGCGACCAAGGCCGTGCGCACCTTCGCATACGGCGTGGGTCTCTCTCCCGAAGTCATCGAGGCTCGTCAGCTAGCCGCCGCCGAGAGGCTCGTCGAGCTTGAGGAGACGCTAGCGACGGCGCCACTGACTCAGGCCGACCGTCAGGCACTCGAGGCCGAACGTATCCTGGCGGAACGGTATGCAATCGCAGGGTCGCCAAGCATCCTCGAGGGCATTGCGGAGCGCGGCAGCTCTTTCACAGTCCGGCGTGACAACTCCACCATGCACGTCGATGGCGATGGGGTCCGTGTAGAGGGCGGTGGCCCATTCACGCTCAAGCTCCCTGGCGGGCGAACCGTCGTGATTGACCCACGGGACCCGGTCGGCAACGGCCAATCCATTCGCTCCATCCGCAACGGACGATAGGGCCGAACATGACGTCCATGGACCAGATCGTAGCCAGGGTGCTCCGCAAGAATCCGTTTCCGGCTACTCCCGACGACCTCTCGCCGCATCAGCGAGCCCTCCTCGAAGAGGGCGCGGCGGCGAACGGCTTGACTGGACAACAGCAGCTCGACGTCCTCCGGAAATCCCACGAGGCCCATCTTGAGGCTCTTGATGGAACAGACGAGGTATCGAGAATCGCCGATGATATTCGAAATAGCAGGTAGGAGAAGCGTGCGCAACCCGTTCAGTCCAGACCCTCGCGCGAGGGCGGTCGCCCGCCCAGCTAGCAAACTGTCTCAGCCAACGGTCGCGGACAGCCCCGCGACCCGCGTCGCCCGCTTCGCTATAGGCGCCGGCCTTTCGGCACTCATCGGCTCTGGCATCCTCGCTGGGGTCGTCGGCCTTTGGTCCTTCATCGTCGACGTGGTGACGCGATGACGTGTATCGGTCCGACCCTCACAGCGTCGGAGGAACGACGCGTTGGCCGACAGTTTGCGGCCGCAGAACGATTCCTGTCGACCGAGGTTGCATCCACTCCGCGTGCCCTGCGACCCGGCTACAGTGTGACGAAGTGGCTCGCCCTCTCACCAGCGGCTCGAGCCACCTATGTTCGGGCTGTCCTCGAGGTCCAACTCGTCCGCGGGCGCCTCTCGCAGGCACCGCCCGTGTAAACGAGCGGACCTATGCGTCGCCGTCCCGCGAGGTCTCACGCGGATGTGACGGCGGCTCGATCGGGATCAACGGCGAGCCCGTCCACTGGCGCCGGGGCGGGTCCCTTTCCCCGCTCCGGCGCTACTGCCCAGCTCGCTCGGCGGCCTCACGCTTCGCTGCGGGAATAAGGTCATACAGCTCCTGAGCCTTTCGCGGCTGCGTGATGAGTTCCTCCACCAGCGAGTTGATAGCTCCAAAGAAGGGTTCAACCACCTCCGCGGCGGCGCCCTCGAGGTACATGATGACCAGCTCGTCCTGGTCACCGTGAAGAGAATCGTTCCCGACCACTCGAAGCGCCGTGAGCAACTTCCAAAGCGACTCGTTCACTGAGCCTCGAAGGGCTCCGACGCGGGATTGAAGGTTCTTGTGTGCGGAAGACGGCGCAACCTCCTTCAGCAGAGACTCAAGCGACGCCCGAGCGAGCGCCGCGGCCGCTCGTCTCGAGCTAGGCAGAACGAGGCTGGCTTCCTCATACAGCTCACGCGCGGCCTCGGGCATGTCCGGGTGCGGCGACGGCCCAGTTGACCCGAAGGGGTAGACGCGGGTACCAAGTCGCCAGACGGAGGCGGTGTTACACGATGAGCAAAATTTTGCATTCCAATCTGACGGCGACGTCTTCGTGACCGCGACGTCGTTGCCCATTACGCGAAAGTGGCCACTCTGGTCTGTCAGAGACGACGTACCGTTCATGAGCGAAACCATCAACGGCTTCCGAATGTGGTAGCTGAACGTACCGCACCGCGAGCATTCGAAACGCGACTCGGACTCGTCCGCCTGATTGGTTGCCATGCGAAGAGCATATGGGTAACCGCCGACCCCCACCCCTGGGGTCCTCAGATACCCCGCCCTATCGGGCTCGACACCCCCTACCCCTCCCACCCGGAGGAGGTGGGGGGTGTCTTTGTTGTGCCCCCTAGGAGGTCCTCATGGGATGGGAAACGAGCAACCGCAAGGCCGAGCTGCCTCATGACTGGGCCACTCGCCGAGTGCGTGTCCTCCGGCGTGACGCCTACCGCTGCCGAGCCCGTGACTCAACCGGTCTCGTGTGCGGTGCTCCGGCCAATCAGGTCGACCACATCGAGCGTGGCAACAACCACGACGAGAGCAACCTCGAGGCACTGTGCCGATGGCACCACGCACGTAAGAGCGCTCAAGAGGGCGTAGCAGCGCGTAGACCAAGGCCCCGACAACAACGTACCCCCGAGCCTCACCCGGGCCTCCGCCCGGCCTGACCGAGGCGCCGAGGGTGGGGGTGACCTCCCCCCTCCCCCTCCGACGCAGCCCGGTTAGGCATAGCGTCTCCCTGTGCGTGCAAGTTCCAGCCCCGCGGCGTGCCCGCAGCCCCAGAAAGGAGGCCCGTATGCCGGGTCCACTTCCCTCCCCGATTCACCAGCGCGAGAGCGATACCCGCCGACGCCTCAAGGCCCGAACCGCCGTCACAAGCGACGGCGTCGTCCGTGGACCGGACCTCATCGAAGCATCCGGCCAAGCGGAATGGCATGACGCGACTCTCCGATGGTGGAACGCCTGGCGCCTCTCTGCTCAGGCCCAGACATTCCTACCGACCGACTGGGAGCGACTTCTCCTCATCGCCCCGCTCCGCGACGTGATCGCTCGCAACCCGCAGCGGCCGTCGACCTCGGCGATCGCTGAGCTACGACTCAATGAGGAGCGGCTTGGCGCTACGCACGCCGACAGAATTCGCCTTCGTATGCACGTCGATTCAGGGTCGAACGTCGACTCCCGTCGCCCGGCCATGTCAGCCGCCGCCCGCGCTCGGGCCACGTGGGTCGACGCCGAGCCGCGGACCTCGGCTAGCGCAGCGCCATCAGCCGCTCAGGATGCCCCATTCTGAGCGAAGCTCGCATGGGGGCCGCAAACTGAGCACCCGGCCAGTTCCTCGGCGGTCGGCGCGGGGAGTTCCTTCTCCCGCCGCCACCACGGCGTCTTGCGGAATCCGGACTTCCTATGCGCGAGGCTCCACACGGGCGCGCGGAGCATATCTGCGTTGACGTCGCTGTTGGGCTTAACGATGTGGTGCCGCGAGTGGTCGCCTGCCGAATAGAGGTCACCATAGCGAGGCCCCTTCCCGCCGTCGACCCACGCGAGGAGCATGTCAGACCGGGGCGGCGTCCATCCGTATGGAGCTGCCGTGTCCTGCGCTTCGATGGGCAGGTACGGCCATCCATCCGTCGGGGCCTCGTGCGGCACACCGAGCGCCTCAAGGTAGTAGAACGGGTCGTGATATCCAGCGTAGAACTCAGCCGCAACCCAGCCCGCGACCTCTTCCTCGCCGGGTACGAACTTGTTCAGAGTATCCACGGTCAGGTCGTCGTACCGCTCTCTGAGGCCCTTAAGAGCATCTGTATTCCTCCCGATCCACGACCGTTCGTAGTCGCCGTCGCGAACTGCTCGGAACACGAGGGCACGGGCCCGATCGAGCGCCCCCACAATCTCGAGTCGCCGTTGTCGCGTCGCAGCTCGCCGCTCCCTGAAATCGCGTACGCGGTCCGCGATGAACCAAAGCGTTAGGCCGACGAGGATCGGAGCTCCGAACGCGCGGACCCATGGGTCGGCGATGATCGCAACCTCCGTAGAAGCGTTCGCGATCACGACTTCGTCAGCCGCGGGTCATGCGGCGCGGGTCCGCCCCACTCCTCAGACCGGGCCGGTGTCGTCTCACCATTCGGGCAGACCCAGAAGTATTGCCCACTCGTGTACCGCGCATCATTCGGCTTGTGCGCGAGCACCATGTCCACGTCGTGCGCCTCGCAACGCTTCGTTTTCATCATGAGCCGACCGTAGCGCCAACCTCCGACATAGCTCCCCCTTTCCCTCGCCCTTCGCCGCTGATCCGGCGCCTCATACCAGCCCCACCGGACCCGCGCCCGGTGGGGCTTCGTCGTTCCCAGGAGCCCCATGTCCAACGTCGGTTTCGCGACCCTCTCCCTCCTCCCTGCTGCCGCTTCGTCACTCGGCGCTGTCCTCCGCGATGAGACCCACGGAGCTACTGCCTCGTTCGACACCGCTGGGCGCCGCGGAGCCGTCGACCTCAGCACGTCGACGCGGGACATGTTCTCGCGCGTCATCGGGCCGCTTGCGGTCGCCACCGCCGTAGCCGCGGTTGCGGCAGGGGTCGCGCGGTTCATCGGTGGGTCGATTCGCGCAGCCGGTGGGCTCGAGCAGTCCATCGGCGCTATCGACACGGTGTTCAAGGGATCGGCCGGCCAAATGCACGACTGGGCCAAGGGCGCAGCCATGGACGTCGGCCTGACCCGCAACGAGTTCAACGAGCTTGGCACCCTCATCGGCACCCAGCTCAAGAACGGCGGGACGGCGATGGAGGAGCTTGGTCCCAAGACCAACTCCCTCATCGAACTCGGCGCCGACCTGTCGTCGATGTTCGGCGGCACGACCAAGGAAGCGGTCGAGGCGCTGTCCTCGGCCCTCAAGGGCGAGCGCGACCCCATCGAGCGGTTCGGTGTGAGCCTCAACCAAGCGGCCATCGACGCCAAGGCGGCGGAGCTGGGCTTCGCCAAGGTCGGCGGCTCGCTGTCGGCGGAGGCCAACCAAGCGGCCACCCTCGCGCTCATCATGGAGCAGACGGCGGACGCTCACGGCAACTTCGCCAAGGAAGCCGTCACCTACGAGGGCATCAACCAACGGCTCTCGGCGTCGTGGGGCAACATCTCGACCTCCATCGGTACGGGCTTCCTCCCGTTCGCCGCAGCGGCCTCCTCGGTCATCCTCTCGATGATGCCCGCAGTGCAGGGCCTCGCCGACGGGTTCTCGACGTGGGGCGCGTCCATGTCCACCATCTTCACGGACGCGGGCGGCGGCATGGCGGGACTCCAAGCGATGCTCTCGAACGTCGGCGCCACCATCGCCGAGTTCATCTCGGGCGGCGGGCTCATGGCCGCGTTCTCCGGCATCGCCGAAATGCGCTCCACCCTGTTCAACGCGGTCATCCAAGCGCTCCCGGGCATCCTCGGCGCCTACGTCCGCTACGTCGAGTGGATCGGCCCAGTCATCGTGAGCATCGCGGAGGGCATCTCAACGGTGCTCACCGCCGAGCTGGCGGGCCTCACGATGCTCGTGAGTAGCGGGCTTATCCCCCAGCTCGTGACAGCGCTCCTCGGGATTCTGCCGTCGCTCATCACGACGCTCCTCGGCATGGTGCCGACGCTCCTCACGACCGCGCTGACTCTCTTTCAGAGTCTCATCACGGCGGTCGTGACCGTCCTCCCGATGGTCATTACGTCGCTCGTGTCGGTGCTCCCGGGCATCGCGACGACGCTCCTGACGATGCTCCCCTCGCTCATCGAGTCGGCGCTCAGCCTGTTCCTCGGCCTCGTCGAGGGTCTCGTCACGGCCATCCCGCAGCTCCTCACCTCGCTCCTCGAGGCGCTGCCGCAGATCCTCTCGACGCTCCTCGGGATGCTGCCCTCGCTCATCGAGGGTGCAATCTCCCTGTTCTTCGGGCTGATCCTCGGTCTCCTCGACGTCCTGCCCAAGCTCCTCACGACGCTCCTCACGGACGTCCTCCCGAGCCTGATTACGACGGTCGCGGCGATGATCCCGGACCTCCTCAAGGCGGCTATCGACCTGTTCAAGAGCCTCATCACGGGCCTCAAGGACAACGTGCCGAAGGTGGTAGCAGCCATCGTCGAGATGATCCCGCTCCTCGTGGGCGCCATCACGGGCATCACATCGACCCTTTTCGACGTCGGCGTCAACATCATCGAGGGTCTCCTCATCGGCCTCGGCGAGTTCGCAGGGACAATCGCCGACTTCCTCCTAGCGCCCGTGGCTGGCATGGTCGACGGGGTCAAGGACCTGCTCGGCATCCACTCGCCCTCGCGGGTCACATACGAACGAGGCGTAGAGGTGGGCGAGTCCGTGGTTGCTTCGCTGCCGCCGCGGGTCGACGCTCCTCGATTCAACCCCGACTACCGTGGCCTCCGACGACTCGGCGAGGGTGGTTCGTCGTCTGGGCTCCCAGGTGGGTCGAACGTAATCATCCATGTCCCGGATTCCGCGCGTGTCGATGAATCGACCGTGAGAGCAGCTACTCGCGTCTACCGTGAGATTCGTCGGCCAGGGGGCGGACCCCCCGTCGTCCGAATCGAGCGCGCAGCGGACCGCTAGGTTCTGTCCTTCGCACAGCGTCCTGAAATGGCGCCGCCGAAAAGCCCCCGACCTCACTACGAGGCCGGGGGCTATCGGCGTATTCTGGGCGTGCTGACCGGGGCAACTAGTCCTTGTCCCGGTCCGCCCTACCTTGGTACTGCGATGAGTCGATCGGATGCGATCCTCTCGACCAGGTCGGCGAACTCGAGGTCATTCAGCGCTTCGCCGACAACCGCATGCACTTCAGCACACAGCGCGTGGAAACCGTCGAACATGGGTCACTCCATTCTGCGGCGCTCTCGCCGCTCCTCGAGAAACCTATCAGATGAAAAACCCAGGTCAAGAAGGGTTTCGCGACCTGTACAAGTCGACTAGTGGATCGACTGCTAATCAGGAGCCGAGGCTAGGTACCCGAACCCTGGTTTCCCAGATGGTCACGCCCGCTGCCGCCGCAACGTTGAGCGAGTCCACGCCGTTCGACATAGGGATGCGGACTACATGGTCGGCACCCTCTACTGTTTGGGCTGTGAGCCCGTCCCCCTCGGTGCCGAACACGAGCGCCAGTCGCTCGGGTATCGCCGCGGAGAACACATCGAGGTCCACAGCTGCATCGCTCAGGGCTAACGCGGCGACCTCAAAGCCTGCGTCGTGGAGGACGGTCATGTCGGGCCACGCGTCCAAGCGCGTCCAAGGCACGGAGAACACCGTTCCCATCGAGACACGCACCGAGCGGCGATAGAGCGGGTCTGCGCAGCGCGGCGAGATAAGGACTGCATCCACGTTCAGAGCTGCACAACAACGAAGGATTGCGCCGACGTTGGTGTGGTCGACGATGTCCTCGAGGATGACCACCCGGCGGGCGTCGGCGAGGAGTTCGGCGGGGTCGGCGAGCGGTGGGCGGTGCATGGCCGCGAGCGCTCCCCGGTGCAGGTGGAAGCCCGTCAGCTGCTCGAGGAGTGCGGGCTCGCCGACGAAGACCGGGACGTCGTGGTCCTCGAGGAGTGGCGAGACGTCCTCGAGCCACTTCTCCTGCAGCAGGACCGATCGCGGTCGGTGCCCGGCGCGCAGCGCACGTTCCATGACCTTCGTGGACTCGGCGATGTACAGGCCACCAGCGGGTTCGGACACCCGGCGGAGGGCGACGTCCGTCAGTCGCGCGTAGTCGTCGAGTCGTCCGTCGTCGAGATCGGTGATCCGGATGACCTGCATGGGAGACGTCCTCTCGACGCGATGTTCGACCTCCACCTTGCCAG
>Ga0308160_10005991_pt1 | contig 12531 bp, 17 predicted proteins | sample PhyFR1_FD_201036 | JGI IMG/M metagenome (GOLD analysis project Ga0308160, IMG submission 201036) | Phyllosphere microbial communities from UC Gill Tract Community Farm, Albany, California, United States - DLSLF.R1 | ecosystem: Host-associated > Plants > Phyllosphere > Unclassified | place: USA... | reverse complement strand
GCCTCGATCAGAGAAGTCCAGAAAAAAGTCTACTCGACGATACTCGAAGTCTCGTTCTCCCATTCGAAAAAAGGGCGCTCTCAGGCCGTCGGACCCTCGAACAACCAAAGCGAATGATGGCTCGCTGGGACCCGGCGAGAATTTTAGGGACAGTGTCGAGAGCTATCCACCTCCTCCGATTAATCCATTTATTGATGGATTGATGCCATCTTGTGAGTCCACTTCTTGCCTCCCCAACAGAGTCTCACCGGCGTAGATGGACAATACCCTCCCACTCAGTTCCCCAGCACCGCCTGTAAGTCATTTGCTCGTGCATCGCAAAGTCTGACCGGCACAGATAGGCAGTATCCCACCCCCTCTATCCCCACAACCGTGAGGGGCAGTCCAAACGCCTGTAAGTTGTATGCAGATGCGTGGCACAGGTCTGATTGTACACAGATGACACTTACAACCCCCCTCCAGCTCCCAGCATGGGCAGTGGTCCCCCAGTCAGCCGTAAGTCAGTCACAGTCACGCGGGCAATGTCTGATCAGCATAGACGGTAACTACCCTCCTCCGTCCCCTTTAAACACCGCTTACTACACCAATCCTCCGCCACCCAATCCCTCTTACTGGTATGATGAGTACGGGCAGATCCAATACTACTGAGAAAGTGCAGTGGATGATCCGGGTGGTCCCCGGCGAGACGATGTCGACGACCAGGGACACGAGTGTGGATGACGCTATTGTGAAGGTAATGGCCAGATGATGAAACGATGTGAGATAGAGATATGCATTTGAGATGAGGTTGACTATGCATGTTGTGGCTTCCGATCAAGCATTACTCAAGATACTCCTTCAAACTTCCCGTCAATCCCTCAATCCTAGCCAATACCTTCCTAGCCATATTCTCGACATCACTATTCTCATCCTCCAACAACTCACTCAAGAACTCCGAAACAGTCTCGGGAACAAACTGAATCATCTCATCAGGTTGTTTCTCCCATACTCCATCAATACATTTAAGCGCCGCCATCCTGACAATCGACTCATCAGAGCGGGTTGCCAAGCATAACGAGGTGTTTAGAGCTTTGAGGACTGGAGTTGAAGTTGTTGAACCTGCTAAGGAGGCGAAGGCGGTTGATACTGGTGTTGGAGCTGTTGGGAATAGTGGGAGTTGAGCGGTCAGGAGGGGGATCATCTTGAGGTGGTGTTGGTCTGTCCAGAAGGCTGTGATGTTAATATGTGCCTTCAAAGACTCGTGCAGTTGCTCACCTCCATCGTCTACTTCGTAAGACTTGGCCAAAACTTCGAGTAACAGAGTCCATAGAGCCTCGTCCTCGATGGATCCGCTTGCGTATGCAGGCAGTAGCTCCTCGATATGAGGGAGCAGGATACCAATGTAAGGCGAGAGCAGGTGCTGTCGATCAGCTACGACTTACACACCGAGAAAAGACTTACTCTGAACTTCTGCAAGAGACCCATCATAACATGAAGCAATACCAGCTTTCGCTCAACAAGACGAGCATTGTCCACGGCTGAACATTAGTGCAATCCAAAGCTCAAGGAAAGGAGACTCACTAGCACCCTCGGAAAGATCAATGACGGCCCAGTCGTACAGCCTAATGAACAGAGGCTTGAAAGTGACCTCGTTAAGCCTGACGACCAACTCGAGGAAAGAGGTGATAGCTGATTCCTCAATCTCATTGATGACCTGCATATCAGCTGTGTTAATGGTACGACGACAAAAAGCTTACCACCTGATCGAAGTTTCGCTTCTGTAGCCTATGTCTTAAATCGAAAACGTCCAGGAAGAAAGCAAAGATTGGCTTGACGAGCGTAGGCAAGGTCTGCTTGTCGGCATGTCTGAGTGTAACTCGGAGAAGATGGAAGAATCCTTCCATTGCCTATATCGTCAGCTTAGTTCATGGATCCAAATCGAGAAAGCTTACAGATGCATCAGCGTTCTGGATATCTTTCCAGAGATCCATGACAACAGGGAAGAGGGTCTTGGTGGGTACCTTCTTGGCACTGGTCGTGAGGAGTTTTGTGGAGACATCATTCTCTTCTCTCTGCTCGATCGACGCCCGTAGGATCGAGTTGAGCTGCTTGGAGCTAACAAATGTGGGGATAGCTTCAATGACCGCGGAGATGGTTGTGAAAGCCTGGGACGATACTGCGGTAGCAGACTGAGCAGCAGAGAGGAGGGTAGTGATGAGCGCCTGGGCATGGGGGAGAAGTCGAGATGACATATGTCGACTGATTGTCAGTGTCATCATGAATAAGAGAAAGAATTACATACGCAGAAAGCTCAAGCAAAGACATTGCCGAGATGATCGTAGTATTGCTAGAAGCAGATTTGACAACTTCCACAATTTTGGGTACAGATTTTGACAATGCTGGGTCTTCGGTAGGGACGGCAGTAGCCACCACCGCTCGAAGAGCAGCGAGAGCATCATCAACGAGGGTGACTTGGGTAGCGAGCAGTCCAGCGGTATTGTCGACAATAGTTCCCATGCTTAATGCGCACTTTGTTCGAACAGGAGTCTTGATGAGCGGCAGTCTGTCGACAAAGATCTCCAAAGCGACCTTGATGTCCTATCTATTAGCTTGGAGTAAACACACACAGACGCAACAAGCTCACCTGAGCACCCTCTGAAGCGAGTAGCCGAGCGATGATAGACAAGAAGTTCTCCGCTGAGAGTAATTGCATAGCACCTCCTGTAGCGCTCTGAACCAATTGACCGACCTCGGTCTGGTCGAGCTGAGCCGACTTGACGGCTGAGCCGAGTAGGATCAAGTGCTGAACCAAAGCCTCGACTTGGGATTGATCACATGGTCGACCAGCAACTTGGGCAGTGACGGCAGTAACGAATCGTAGTAGGACCTGAATCTGACGTAGAGTCCTCTCTACATCTTGTTCACCGGATCTGGATGTCAGCTTTGCCAAGACTCGGGCGATGATACTCACGAGCTACTGAGGAAAGCGCTCTTCTCCGAGCTGGAGGCATCTGCGACCAATCGTGCAAGTTCCTGGACGATCTCAAGAATGACTTCCATTCGAATTGAAACATCGTAGGATCCCACAACGCCGAGAGGAAGGTCCAATGTCAAGCCTGCCGATCGGCCGGCCTTTGTGACTGTTCGATCGATCAGCAACATACAGACTGGCGCCAAGAAGTCGCTGGGTCCAAGCGAGTGGGTGAGGTGTCGGAAGAACCTGTTTATCAGCACGACCATTAGTCACAGATTGAACGAAGACATACGGCATGGTTCGGTGTCGAGGTAGACGACCAGCCATATCAGTGAAGATACTGATGAAAGTGAGAGATGCTAATCGTCAGCTTGGCTTGATGTCATACACATGAGAAGCGACTGACCGTTGTATAATTCCAGCTTGGTCTGAGCTTTATCTCGAAGCGATCGAGTCATGACAGGTACAATCCTCGAGACGGTCTAGAAGTCAGTACAGCTTCCACTTAATTATGAACGACGTACCTTCTCAACAACACCGAAGCTGTAGGCATCATCTCGCTGGAGATCGCTGGCGCTCATGAAAGTAAAGATTGGCATGATGTTGTGCAAGACAGCATCGGGGATCAACCTCGCAAGTTCGGACGCAACGAGCAAAGCACGCTGAGATGTCCTTGGGTTGGTGGAAGCTAGACATCAGCGTTGTCTTATGAGAACATGTGAACATACCTCTGATGACCTTGATAATGACTTCAACACCGATATGAGCTTTCTGGATCTCTTCTGTGTTCTGGATCTTCTCGACCAAAGTGAGGATAGCACCGAGGATCTCCTGCTCGAGGTAATCGACACCTTCCTTGACGTGTTGACGCTTAGCGAGGAGGGCCGAGAGGACAGACATGAGAGTAGCGACGAGTGGTGCGTCGCCGGACATCGACTTCCAGTCCCTGGACTCAAGGAGGACAGTGAGATCAGCAACGGCTTGTTCCGCTTTACCGAGAGATTGACTATTCGTCAGCATCGACTCGTTAAGGGGTAGGAAATGCTTACCTGCCATCCTGCCTTTGTTTCTTGGGCTGGGCGATATTATCGTGAAGAGGTTTCGACAAGTCGTCAATGACCAAGATCAAACTAGTAACATCCAACTCGAATCGTTTCAGTGCCGCTTTGACGGCAGTAGACTGAGCCGAGTCTTCCACATTCTGCAGACCTTGAACGATGAGACCGAAATATGCAACCTTCGCTTCGGACGGTAAAGCTCCGAAAACATCGGCGGCGAGGCGTTCAAGGAGTAATTCTCGTAGTCGAGGAGCGACAAGTGATTGAACGTTTCCATTGAGCAACTTGCGGACGAAGCTTCCTGCATCACTTTCCTTATCGGAAAGTAGAGAGATGCTTTGAGAGGTGAAGGAGCTAAAGACGAGCTGAAGGTATGATTCCTTCTCCTGTGCCGATAGATTGGTGACCCATTGGCTCTCGTCGGATTGATCGTCGAGGAGAGGGGTGAGGAGTGGTAAGGCACCTCGTAGGATCGAGACGTCGTGCACGTTGACCAATGTCTTCAAGAGGGCCATTCGAGTTGCGAAAGACGGGATAGCCGAGATGTGAGAGAAAAGAGAACCAATGACGGATCGTCGATGGCTACTGGGTCAGCTACTTCTTCCTAATGGCTATTGTGAACTTACCCGGACTCCTTACGTCCTCGACCGTGGTTCATAGATAGAGCTGAGGAGTGTATAGCCGCAAGTCGAGTAGCATCGACCGAGATCTCGTCAAGAGTCGGAATAATGGCTTGCAAGTATCGAATCAAATCACCGTGCTTGAGGAGCTGTACCTTGTCTACAGTCGTCAGTAGAGCCATAGCAGGAGAAGAGTGACTCACCTGTAGATTTTCCATAGAAGGTATCGATAGCATAGTAAGTCTTGGTCTCGTTACTAGCGCTTCTGTTGACGACCTTTAACAAACCAACTGCTGCATCCCTAACACCTGCATTCGTAGATGTGAAAGCGACCAAAATGGAAGGGAGGACCATCTGAAAATCGGTACCAAGGGTATAAGACTTGACAAAAGCAGTAGCATGTCGCAAAGCCGCAACCTTGAGTCCGGTAAGCTGATGAACATCCGTCCAGACCGAGGCGAAAAAGACAAGAGCATCTTCCCGCAATGAACCGAGTAGAGACCTAAGGAGGTTCTTCGCCAAGATTGAGGGGAGGACATCAGAGTTGGCATGCCTGTATAGGGTCGTGGCGAGGGCTGATTGGGTTGACTTGGCGAACCAGTTCACGGTCGCACTTTCCGGTCGAGAGAGCTTGCAGAATGAAGCAAAGACGCTGACGGTAGCTCGGGCAAGGGTCTTTGGCTCGTCGGGCTTCTTGTAGATGGTTCGTAGGTACATTTCGGACAAGGGGTCTTCAGGGTTCTCAACATCGTGCAAAGTCGACTTGCGTACACCGTCCAAAGCTGATAGTACAGCGACACCGAACTCGGCGGTTTGGATGCCTGGCAGAGTTTCCAACAGCCGGCCGACAACGAGATGCGCGGTGATCTGAGTGGTTGGAACATTACTCTGAAGATGTTTGACAAGAGAAGCTTGGTAGCGGTCAAGAGCCTTAGAGGTGATGATTGATGCTGATCGTCAGCGTCTGATTCTACTCATAGATTGAAAACATACCTGCGACAGCGTTCATCAAGATGGGGTTCAAAGCAGTTCCCTCAACCTTGTCGCTGGTGTTGGCAGATTTGGCTTGGCCGATTGCCTTCTTCAATTCACTTGAGCTCGTCAATTCGTGTTTGGCAAAGACTCCCTGTTCAAGAATGCTCCATTCGTTCTGAGAGAAACAAGGTCGATTTGCGGTTGCGAGGAGACTGGGGAAGACTAAAGACATGAACGTGTTCACCGAATCATCTTCGCTCAAGGTAAAATGATCGAGACGTGAAATGAAGGCGAGGTGTTGAGATCGGATAGCTGGGACTGGCTTGACGGTATCGAATACAGGAGCGATCGTAGCGATGTATGTAGCGGGTTGAAGTACTTCGAGGAACTTGGCAGAAGACTGCTCGACATGCTTGTAAAGGGCTTCAACGACTGTCTTGTCGTCATCGCCGAGGAGGATCAGAATCTTTTCAACAGCAGATTGTCGATCTTCGACATTCTCCTCCATCTCGATATCTTCATCGTCACCTGCACTCATTCCCATTGCTCGTAGTAGAGGAGGGATCGATCGGATTCGAGCAGCAGCATCAGCCGAGTAGGCATTGACGAATGCCATTGAGGAGGTATCTTGATTCACGAGACTATCCGCGGTTTCCTTTCCAGCACTGACTCGGGCTAGACGAGCTTGGTCCACCTGAGCGGGGTGCCTTTCTACTAGTGTAGTCAAGAGAGCTTTGCTAGCTTCGATTGTCTCTTCGGATGATGACGAGTCGGATCCAATGTCAAGTAGACGGGCAGCGATGGTAGCGACCAATTCCGGCTGGATAGATCGGTAGGTGACAAGGCTGTTCAAGATAGCAGACGATATTGTAATGCTGTATCATTAGCTGAGGTAGACTGACATTCATCAACTAGCTTACTCGTCCAGCAGAGCATCCACAATTACTGGCATAGCAGGTGCGAGACCGTACTTCTCCATCGCTCCCAACAAGATAGTACCCAGACGCTTGATCTTGCATAATCGGGCACAAGCCTTTTCTCCAAGACCTCCTTCCCAATCAGGACGCTCGTTCAAGAGGAAGAGTAGGGTGAGGATTCGTTGTGTTGGTTCGGCTCCCGATGAAGGAGTGAGCAGAGCGGAAAGGAGGGCGAGGAATGGACCATCGGCTAGGCGGACGGAACGTGCGAGTAGGATCAGGGGAGGGTATACGGCAGACTACCCAGTGTCAGCTTTTCAATCATCTGAGCCGTTGAGCTGACTTACGTTGACGTCTTGACCTCCTTTAGGTGTTTCCAGTATGCCCACAAACGCTTCAACAAGCACTTTGACCAAACCCTCTCCGACTCCCTTGCCTGATCGCTCCGATTCAATAAGCTCTACCATCGTCGCAGACCAGAAAGCAAGTAGTCCTCGATGAACGACATTATCGGCCAAAGCGACTTGAACCATACCAGCAACATCCATAAGTAGTCTCAACGACTTGTCACGGGATGGAGAGACAGATTGGGTAATGTATGATCGAGGTAATGGCTGTGCGTTCTTGATGAGTGGGTCGAAAGGTGCGAAATAGCGAGATGTCTTTGGGATGGTGAGAATCGATAGCATTCGAGGGAAATTGGGGGACTGGTGGTATGGCAAAAAGACCTGTAGAACGACTTCGGCGTTCATCTCGTGTACCCTTCATTGTCAGCCAGCATTCGTGTCAGAACAGGAAGAGACATACCTGAATCTCCTGACGAGCCACTCGATGCATTTGCCTCCAGCCATGATCCCGATCCATCGTCCAAGCCTTCTCAAACACCTTCCCAGAACAACGTCAAGCTCCTTGTTCTCCTCCACATTCAGCTGCGTCCTATCCGTCCGCCTAGCATGTTCCGAGAACAAAGACTCCTCAAACTCTTCGAATCCAGGGTCAAGCTCGAGTAGCTCCTCGTACCCGGACTGAGCGAGGGAAAAGATAGCATCGAGGTCGTGAGATGCGGCGGTTTTTGGTGGGAATAGATATGATTTTCCAGATGGGGCACCGGTCTTTGATGTGAGCCGAGATGCATCTATAGATGCGATATTTTGTAGTTGTGCGGCTAGAGAAGACATGATGAGGGTGTGGGTACGTCTTCCCCTGTTGATTATAGTTGTCTAGGAGTGATAGACAGCAGCTAGTGATGAAGCAACTTTTGAGCCAGGCACGCATGTAACAACGGAGATCAAGAGTAACTCCGCTCTGTATGGTGCACTCTTGACGCTGGTGACGCTGGATGAGCTATATGCATACCAATTATACACCATGGACACCACTTCAAAGTTCTCATCAGAGACGGTAGGAGAGGTCTCAGAAGAAATTAATGTAGAGGGTTCAGGGAATGTGGAAGACAAAGGGTTCTTTGGATTGCTTGCTCAATCTATATTCGAGGTAAGTCAATTTGTTGGAACGATCAATTTGGGAGGATGCCGACTAATCCTATAGCCAGGAGCCAACAGTGCTGTCGTACTCGCCATGAACGTTTCCTTCTTCCTGCTGCTCATTGTCCTGTTCGGACTAGCATTCTTGACAAATTGGAACTTTCACGTCCTCATGATGCTGGTTGTCTCAGCGTTACTATGGGGATCCATGATCTGGTCAGTTCCCTTCAGTGCGTGTCTACGTTTGCTGACTACCAGGTTCGTCATCGAGATGCAAAAGATCCCAGCTCGTCCTGACAACATGCCCCCTGATTTGGTTGATACCACGATATCTGAAAACACGGACGCAACGCTGGAAGGAAAGAAAGATAAATGATAGAATATTTAGATCCATTATGCTCATGTAATATCATCATTGTGCCGTTACGACTTCCTCCCAAGATCCCCATGGTGCACTCTCATCCCCTGCTCTACGTAATTCGATGTTTTGGCAATTTGGACCGAAAGCACCAGAAGCTTTCCATTGTGCTAGTGCCAGCGTAGGGAATGGACCTGTTCGTCAGCTGAAAATCAAGCATGGTCTGAAGAACGGCATACCAAAGATCTCCCTTTCCACTGGACGCTGGCCTTCTGGGAGGGAGCGGATATATGTCATGGAAAATCGATATTGAAATTGCCTTGTATCCGGAGGCGGTCGGACGGGCGGTGTGCTATTTCCAGCTGGTGAGTCTCGGCTGGCAGACTCTGGTAGCATTCGTTGTAGCGATTCTCGAGATAGGGAGTAGACGTCGAGGTGCCCGATGGTGGTTAGGCCAGAGACCACATTTGACAGATTCGTGAATGAGTTTGAAGTGTGGATAGAGTCCTTGCTGAATATATAAGCTTGGAACAACTGACACTTGTAACGGAGACTCACTTGGCGTCGTCCACTGCCATCATGGTTTTACGCTCCTTTTGGCGCTCTGCCCAAGACTTCTTCTTTCCCTGATCCTCCTTCTTTCGCTTATCTTCTTGCTCCTTGCCCAGACGCTGAACAGCTTCCAGTACCGTCTCCCCCCTCTCCATCAAGTTCACTGCAGCCTGCATGAGCTCATATTCTCGTTCCTTCCCCATTCCCTTGGCTTCTGCTGCTTCCCTCTCTGCTTCCTGCTTTTCTCGTTCCTTGTGCGCTCGACGGGCTTTCTTGATGGCGTCCTTGTCCATGTCCGCTAGCCAGACATCGTGCTTATCTCCCTCGTCTTTCGCATTTTCGATATATGTTTCTCCATCCGCTGTAAATTTCCCTTCTTCCATTTCCTCCTTCATGTTGAATCCGGTAACTTCGTGTCCTAAAGCCTTTTCCTTTCTCTTCTTTCGTTCCATGTGTTCGTCCCCAGCGATCTCGGCATCACTATCACTCCCATCTTCGCTCATTGCATCCTTGGTATTGTCCAGTTCTTGACCCTCGATATCCTTAATGTCCATGAAATCCTTCTTTTTTTCCTTTCCTTTATCCTTCTTCTCCTCCACCTCGCCAAACATATCTACATCCTCCTCTTCCTCTTTCGGCCGGCGTGAGGGTACAATCCCTTCTTCATCATTCGAAGAGTCAGAGTTGTAACCCTCGGTATCTTTGAGTTGACGTTTCTCCCTCTGCTTCGCTCGAGCCCCGACTTGTTGCAGGTCTTCTTCTAGGAACTCGTCAGGTCCGTCAACAGATGTCGAGCGGTCTCGTGATGGTGAAGCTGCGAAACGTGTTCGTTTCGAGTCTGATGGACCGGGCTGATCTTTGCGTTTTGGTGCCATGACTGGGTTGAATTGAATGCAAGAAGTGCAACATCATTGCCGGCGCTCAAGGCCGGTAACGGAACCAAATGGACGATCACCACGACGAGCTCAAAGGTGATGAGCGGCAAGCTATCCAATCCGGAATCTAGCAACTTCGCTGGGGTGCAGACAAACGGACAAACGCAGGCGGCTCTGCCATACATGCTGATGCTATTGATACAACGGACCGGGAATTGAGTCAATCCTCGATCCGGCCAAAACGTCCATACCCAAACTCTTCCCGCACTATAATTGTACTCCTCTGGGATAGCGATTATGAACGACCATCTACTCATCAGCTTTCAATCCAGGGGTTGAATAAGCTGAATACATACCTGCATACCGCAAAAGACCAGGAAACCGACGTAAACGAATCCAGCAAGGTAGCATAACTTGGCGACCGTTCCGGGGTCTTTTGGGTCTTCCTCCGATCCCACTAATGTTTCTGCATGTCTTGCGAAGAGGGCGCCGAATGCTGACGATGAGCTCTACCCCTGGGAGGTTGGTCAGGACAAAGGGGACATACCGAAGAGGATGATGACACCGAATACCGAGAGGATAGTACAGCAAGCCGCTGGACTGTCAGCTTGAGATTGAAAGACAGGTTCTTGTCAGCTTACCTAGTGGGGCTGATACGACAGGTCTGATGTTGAGCATGATGTCTAGAATGTATGTAGTTCAACGACGATGAATCACACAGAGTAGCCTCAGTAGAGAGACGGTGCATCGTTTGTTTCCAAGCATTTAAATGATTTTATCCCAATTAACCTTTGATGTGGAGGTGGCTCAATATTTGCGACAACTCTACCTATATACCCACACCCAGTACCCTATACAAGAGATGGCAAAGGGGAGAGGCAGCAAGAGCACAAAGCTACAAGCAAAAAGAGATGGTACCGCACCAAAAGCTGTACCATCTACCGAAGAAGTCACAGAGGCAAAGACACCGAGGCACGTTAGTGAGGCTTTACGACAGGCTGTCAAGGATTTAGGAGGGGATGATGATGATTTGGACTTGATTGCTGGAATTGATGATAGTGAGAACGAGGATGAGTTCGAGTCAAAGAAGGGAAAGAAGGCCGAGGACACTGTGGATGAGGTATGTTGAGCGTTCCACTTAGAAGCGTGTGCTGATGAACAGGGCTTGAAGAAGGCTTTGGGAGACTTCATGAAAGGCTTGGACTTCAAGTCGGTCGCACCAGATGGCGCGGTCTCTGAGGATGAGGAAGAAGATGAAGAGGATGAAGAGGAAGCTGGCTCCGATGTGAGCAGCTTCGACAGCGAGGATGAAGAAGAGGATGAAGAGGAAGAAGAGGATGAAGAGGACGAAGAAGAGGAAGAGGAGGAGGAGGAGAGCGAGGAAGAGCCCGAGCCAGTGGTTGCTGCTCCGGTCAAGACCAAAGCCGAGAAGCCAAAGGAGAAGCCAGCCGCCGTCCAGCCCGAAGTCGACAACTTTGGTGCCAAAGTAAGTCTCTCAGCTGAATAATTCGAGCGCAAGCTGACTCAGTAGGACGTACCAGCCACACCCATCTGGACAGCTCTTCTACCACCTCTCTCAGAGCCCACTACACCACTTGAGCCAGTCCCTCAATTCCAATTGCAAGGTCTGCGCTCGAAAGCAAATGCTCTACTCGAGAACCTCTCACCCTTATCCCGAGCCGGATCATCTTCCGACGCAGCTTTCATTTCTCAAATCTTGACATCTGGTACACACCAAGATAAGCTTTCCGCTTTGGTCCTTATCGTTCGAGAATCGCCGATACATGCTGTCAAGGAGTTGAACCGATTAAGGGGTATGATGGGATTCAAGGAGGATGGGACTGTCGGTGGAGGTGGGAATAAGGATCAGAGGGTTGCTGTGATCAAGGCACTTGCGGATTGGTGGACTACTGGTGGAGGAAAGGACGGTAGCAAGTTGAGGTCAGCTGTCTCAAACTGCCGCGATTAGGAGCTAATAAACAGATATTTTGCGGATCAACCTATGCTCAGCCATCCCGACATCACCGACCGACATTTATTGGTGTACGCGTTTGAGGACTACCTCAAGAAGTGGTTCTTCAACCTACTGCAGACTCTCGAGGTTGGTCATCCGCGATATTGCGCAGAATCCCCGCTGAAAATTAGGTTTTATCGCACGATACCCTACCCTACGTACGAGTACAAGGTTTACATGTCATCTTCCAGCTACTAGCTGGAAACCCTGAGCAGGAGCAGAATCTTCTACGTCTGGGAATCAACAAGCTTGTGAGCTAAACGTTCCGCATCCTGTGCCAAGCTGACAAACTAGGGCGATAACGACAAGGCCGTCGCGTCCAAGACATCGCATCACGTCCTTCAACTACTCCAGCAGCATCCCGCTATGAAGTCTGTTGTCGCTCGTGACATCTCCGCATTGATTCTCAAACCGATCCATGGAGCTGGCGCAGCACCCGCAGCCGGTACCCACACTCGATTCGATGATGGACCCAAGAAATCCGATAAAGCCAAAGACGCCGAGAGGGCCGATGCAATCAATCACGGACGATATTACGGTCTCATCACCCTTAATCAGATCACTCTATCGAAGAATGACGCAGATGTCGCTGGTCGATTGGTGGAACTTTATTTCGAGGTCTTCAGGGAAGTCTTGGGAGAAGGAAAGCAAGAAGAAGAGGAAGTTGCTGAAGGCGGCGAGATGGCTGAGCAGGTCGAGAAAGTTGCTGGGAAAGTCGAGAAATG
>Ga0308160_10005987_pt1 | contig 12538 bp, 18 predicted proteins | sample PhyFR1_FD_201036 | JGI IMG/M metagenome (GOLD analysis project Ga0308160, IMG submission 201036) | Phyllosphere microbial communities from UC Gill Tract Community Farm, Albany, California, United States - DLSLF.R1 | ecosystem: Host-associated > Plants > Phyllosphere > Unclassified | place: USA... | reverse complement strand
ATCCAATGGGTAATTTTGTGTGCTTGCGTAACCAGGAAATATCATTCCAATTTAATTTCGGATCGATGAACCCACCGACGGAACGGCCTATTCCGCCTCCTTGGGAGTCTGAGGCGATTTTACCTCCTGATATACCGGATGCCTGGGGTCAGCGAGCGGTAGCGAGCGGACGACTGGTAGAGGAGAGACGGAAAAGGCGTGGAAGGATGGAAGAAGGTGGACGGACGGGTCGACCTGACTCGGGCATTTGACTCAGTCCAAAACCCTAGCCGTGCTCATCAGGTTCAGATGGCCGAGGATAGCAAGGACGGCAATTCTACCGACTGGGAATTGAAAGACGGCCTAACGGCCTGCAGCCAGGGAACTTACAACTTCAATCTCCGCCCGACTCCTCTCATCAGCCTCCCTCTTGCCGGGGGCAGCAGCATCAACAGTAACGAATATCCCCTTCATCCCTTCAAACCGGTTGATTACACCTAATAATTTCTCGGTTTTTGGTCGATTTCGATCCACGTAGAGTTGCATGAAGAATGATTGAGTCGATTTTCCTGCGGCCACAATGGAATCGAGGGGGGCAGAGGCGTTCGTTGAGACCTAGATATCAGTCTTCGATCCTTGTATATCCCCGAATGGAAACGAGCAAGAGGAGGACTCGCCTCGACGCTTACGCGTCTCGGCTTGGCTTGACGTACCATCTGTATAATCCCACAAACCCCCGCAGCTTTCGCCAACCCCTTCTCAGCAAGTGGATGAGCCAACCCAGCCATACCAGCCGGACTGATAAATATCGGTAAAGTCGTATCTTCCCCCAACATTTTACAGGAGGTATTACATTCTTCTACGTCTATTAAGGTTCGGGGTCGGAATAGCATTGAATTGTAGGAATTTCGATTTAGGTTTAGAGCTGGATATCAGCTTCCATTCCGTGAGTCCTTCCCTTTGATTTATGTCATCGACACCTCCGATTTCATTGATGATAGGCAATGGGCTAGAGAGGCTCGGGGACGTGTGATAATGATGAATGGCTGGGGACTTACTCCGTTCATCAGTAGCTCCTGATTTCATATATGCCCAAGCTTTAGCCGTCAGGTTGCGTCTAGCCGCTTCCTGTAAGTCAGCTACTATTCCCTCTAGCATCTAACATCCATAACTTCCCTCCTAGACTATCTTGGGAAGAGAAGCGTCGAAGGAGAAGAGATATAGTGAAAGAGAGAAGTAAAGATGAATGGACATACATCAAAATCAGGTAATCCAATAATCTCGCTCAAATCAATCTTCCTCTCCCCCTCTTCCTCCTTCTTTGCAGGGGAAGGTAAAATATCAGGTAAAGTAGCAGGATCAACCATCCCCAGATAACATTCTTCATCTAGACCATTTTCGATCGTCCCAGGTGGATGGAGTGGGTTGAATATTGCCGAAGCGTCTTTTCCTGCTGCTCTGTGGATTGGAGCTGAACCGCCTGGGTGTGATTCTCGGGCGAACTGATATTAGCCTTCTCCTCAACCTCCTTTCCTCCTTTCCTCCTTTCCTCCTTTCCTCGTTTCCTCGTTTTCTCGGTTCCTTCCCCACCTCGAACCCTCCACTCGTTCATGATCCACTTGAACGATACCCGCCAATTTAATGAAAGCGGAATAACTGACTTACCTCGGTCAAATCATATACTTTCCCATTAATAACAACCCAACAATCCCCCTCATTATCATGTTTATTAACCTCACTATACGGTATTAACCCCTTCCCAGCAGCTTGAAGGGGTGGGGGAGAAGGATCAACAGCTGTATCAAGAATGAATCGGGGCGTATAATAAAGCACAACCCCCGTTCCGATCTATACCCTCAGTTTCTCATCTTAATCATTCTGGAATTGAGAAGAGAGAGTGGACTTACCGCTATACCCGTTACAGCTCTTAATCTCGTAGGGGCTTGGTTAGTGGTGGTATACCTCCTCCCCACCTTTACACCCTCCTTCAAAGTTTTCCTAGTAGCTGACCACATCCTTTGCTGCTGTCGATGATATTTCTCGATCGCCTGATTCACTCGCCAGGTGTAGAGATATAGGTTGCACCCAATCGGTAATTGGCGGTTACAGTTGAATTCAATCTCTTCGGTAATTCCAGTTACGGTCACTTCGGCCCGGCGGGCGACTTTACCGGGAATTACCGCCGGTACCTAACGTTTATCAATCCAAGTCGACTTGACTTCTACATCAACTACACTCGTCACTACACTACACATCTCAATCACTCCAACCTACAGAAACAACAAAGAAGACATAATGTCAGAAGCACGAGAAAATGTCCTACTTTTCGGCCTAGGAGGTATTGGGGGGATCTACGCTTCAAGCCTCTCATTGTCTAAAGCGGTCAATGTCCATGTTGTTGCTCGATCAAATTATGAGAGTGTCAAGGAGAAAGGATTCAAGTTGGTCAGTCAAAAGTTTGGGGATCATGATATTACTTTTGATGGTGGTGAGTCCTTCCTCGAGTCCAATGGATGTGTCACGTCTGTATAATTGGTCCTCCAACATGTCGGAGGGAGCATGATGAGGAACCCCTGCCTATCTGCAGAGTTGTTATGTATCGAGCTAATGTATAGTCTGGAAGAGCTGTGAAGATGCTGCCAAGTCTGGTACCAAGTTCTCATATGGTGAGTCATACCCTCTCACTACCTATGTACCACCAATCACCAATCATTACACTCTTCGCCCATCCACCGATGATACCCATACTATCCCATGAGGCCTACCTCTCAAACGCTCTATCTACTTTATCCCTGCAATCATCAACTCTCACTCGCTTTGCTCGTTCATAGCTGATCCCCAGTCCTCTGCGCCAACAAAGCCCTCCTAGACGCAACCCCCTCCCTCTCGGACCAACTCCGCCCAATAATCTCCGAAAACACCTCAATAGTCCTCCTTCAAAATGGAGTAGGCGCAGAAGCCCCCCTGCACATCTCATTCCCAAAATCAACAATCATCTCAGCAGTAGTCTGGACCGGAGGAAAAGCTATTTCAGGAGAGAGGAGCGGGGCTGAACAATTCAATCGGGAGGCACTTACTATTGGGGTTGATTATAAAGAGGGAGGGGACAAAAAGGAGGAGAGGGAGAAACTTGATAAACTTGTAACATATCTGGAAAAGGGGGGTGGGGAATGTAATGTTACCGAAGAGATTCAGACGGAGAGGTGGATTAAGGTTATTTGGTGAGTTGTCCCCTTCATATACGGCTATGCCTTGAATACGGTCTTCTCCAATGAGATTCGGTAGGATAGGATGTCGAGCTGGTTTATCCTTGGATGTGCCGACTATTGGTCAATCCATCCGGTCGTTCACCCTGACCCTCGTTTCCATCTAAGATGTCATCATCACACATCTTCTTGAACCCCCCTTCCCCTCATCCACATCCCCCTCTGATACCTCTCAGCTCTGTCTTGAGCTTAGGGCTCGCCTCCGCCTTGATTCTCACCATCGCTGTGCTCTCCACTCGCTCAGGCTAACATCTAGGAACTGCTGCTGGAATTCGATTACCACCGTCACCCGAGTCAAGACCAATCGATTCTTTGAATCGTCTCCACAAGCCCTACCCCTCTGTTACACCGTAATGGAAGAAGTAGTCTCCGTAGCCCGAGCAAAAGGAATGACCGTCCCAGACGATACCGTCTCAAAATTGATCAAACAATGTACAGACGTCAAGACTGGTTTACCTAGTAGTATGATGGCCGATAACTTTGCTGGTAGGCCAATGGAGGTTGAGGTGATCCTGGGTACTCCCGTTAAGGAGGCTGAGAGGTTGGGTGTCAAGGTTCCTACTTTGTTAACGTGAGTGAAGCTGTCCTCTTATCACTGCTGTAGATAGTGATCTGTCAAGTATGAAGCTGATGAGTAGGCTGTATACGATCGTCAAGGCTCTTGATTACAAGAACCAGAACCCGGACCTGTGTCAGGTCTAGTGTATGTAGTGTAGCGTAGATACCTCAATGCATGAACGTATAGCATGTCCGTAACAACGCCATTTGCCAGGGCGACACTAGTACAAGTCGATGCAACGGGATTATATTCAGATCAGGCTGTAATGCCGAGAACTCACGCGTCAAGCTAACTTGGGCTATCGAAGTCATCGGACATAAGGATATCACCGATAGCCTTCAACCTCCACTTCTCTCCCGCCTGAGTGCCACACTCACCCTCCCCCTCTCACCCCTTGCTACTGATTCTACGTCCTAGCCAACCCACCTTTAATTACCTTTACCTACTTCACTCGATACATCAGCCGCAATGCCCCCCAAGCTAGACCCCAACGAGATCAAGATCATCTACCTCCGAGCTACCGGTGGTGAGGTCGGAGCTTCTTCCGCTTTGGCACCTAAAATCGGTCCTCTTGGTTTGGTAAGTCAATCCAGCGAGTCGAGCGGAGCGAGACGAGGGATGTAACAGGGGTACAGGAAGGATATTTTGGATGGACAGAGCCTATGAAGGTCGATGTAAGAGAGATGGAAGGAAGGAAGGAGTCGAGAACCGGGATTAGGCTTGGAGAACTCGAGGACACCACTAACAATCAGTCACCCAAGAAGATCGGAGAAGATATCGCAAAGGCCACCGGAGACTGGAAGGGTCTACGAGTCACTGTCCAGCTCACCATCCAAAACCGACAAGCAACCGTCGCCGTCGTCCCATCCGCCTCTTCCTTGGTCATCAAGGCATTGAAGGGTGAGTCAATCTTCATGGGTCTGGTCTGGTGCGGGGAAGATTTTGGAATTGGAACGGAGAAGGGTTTGAACGGGAGATAGAAGGGGAGATGGAAGACCAGACCACTCACACATACCCTCGAGGACGAGCACTAATAAGCAGAACCCCCAAGGGACCGAAAGAAGGAGAAGAACATCCAGCACACTGGAAACGTTCCCCTTGACCAGATCTACGACGTGAGTCTCTTTCCATCTTCATCCTTAACCCCACGATACACATGCTCGAGTAATATCCGAGCATGCTTCCATCACTCATCCTCACATCCTATCCCGCCCATGGTACCAGTGCTGACTTGCAGATCGCCCGAAAAATGGCCCACAAGTCTTTCGCAAAGAACCTCGCCGGTGGAGTCAAGGAGATCCTCGGTACCGCCCAATCAGTAGGATGTACCGTCGACGGAAAGCCCCCTCACGACATCATCGAGGCTATTGATGCTGGAGAGATTGTCGTTCCTGAGGAGTAAACGTTGACCTAGTGTCATTGTTTGGTTTCTTTTTGGATTGGAGGATGAACTGTGGAGCCGAGAGCTCTGCCTGCAGGCTTGTAGGATTAGAGGATTACAATGTCTGTCCGGGCCTGGGATTGGATGGGCATGCATTGGATTCGTATCACGTCCGACTTCGTCTTTATGGGAAATACTTATCTGATCTATTGATGATTTAGGAGCATCGCTCATAACAATTTACGTCAAGGGTCGTTTGACATTCGAGGAAGACACGGGTATTTCACACCGTGTTTGCGAGGCTGACACGGCTGACACTTTCCCTATACCGAAAACCCCATACCGCATGTGGTCAAGTCGGATTGGTCAAGCGACAAAATTGATACATATACCACTACCTCTCATGTTACACTCGAGCTGATCGACAAAGAAAACGATTTATCACCGACTACCAAACTGCCTCCGATCCTAATCCGCGCAAGCCTCATGAATCTCGTCTGCTAAATCCGCTAAGTAACTCAGCGCTGTATGCGCATCTTCCTCCGATAACCTGTGACAGCTTTGCAACAATCCCTTTACTTTTTCCAAGGTCGGGTCGACCTCCCCAACAGCTTTGAGACTGCCAAGAGCTGTAAGTGAAGCCTCGAGATGAGCGTACTCGGATTCTGGAGACTTGTCGGCCTGAGCGGTCTCCCATGCTCGAGAGACACACCCGGCAGCAACTCTGACAGACATATCTTCGCGATGGAATCGATGTCCAGTTGCACTGATGGTCAGACACACTGTCGGTCCTTGAACTTACGTGTTGCCGGGCCTGAGTGTAGATCGGTCTCCACTGGCAGAAGGAACTTGCTTTGAAGCGTCTTCGGAAGGTTCAGGGGACGGTGGCTCGGTATCTTTTAGTCTGATTGTGAGATCTCCATCAGTAGGCGCAGTCTGGGAACCAGCGTCGAGGGAAGGTGGGGCAGGCATATTTTGGAAAATTGGGTAAAAATGAAATGAAGTGGAAGAAGACAATATGGGGAAATAACCCTTGGGTATATACCTATTTCCATGACTCCTCAAGGGGCGGTGCGGATGAAAGGAAATTGATTGGTGAAATGGATGAATGGAAGTTTGGGCTGGGCGTACGAGAACGAGGAGCGATTCTCCTGAGACATGTCGGACAAGGAGGACTGTGTTATGGGGCGGTGCTGGTGAAAGGGAACGGTTGGTGAGAGGGATGAATGGAAGTTTGGGCTGGGCGTACAAGACTGTGGAGCAGCATATGTAGGTGCTGTCCAATGTGAAACGGTCAAGGAGTTGAGAAGCTTGAGGTGATTGTCCAGAAGTACGGAATGCCAGATGGAATTCGAAGAATCAGTCAAAATGCTCACTTCTTAGGTTCAGGTCTCCCCAGACGCAATGTGTGGTACCGCCCAACCTTGACTTAAGGACTCTCTGTCAACAGATGTCCTATGACTCTTGTCTTGCGCTTGAATCCTGCCAGGTCATCAAATCCGACATCTGGTATTGCAACTATAGTACATATGTCACGTCCTACATTTTGAGATCTAGTAGATCTCAATGATGACAGCCCTCATAGCCACTATCAAAGTCTGTCAATCTCCACCTTCAGCCCCGTCTGGATACTCAGATCCCTGCTTAGGTTCTGGCATGCCCACAAAAGTTGTCCCAATCTGCATTCCCTCATCTCGCCAATAATGGTTGAGTGCGTTGGTGACTGTCTTGGCTGTCCCTGGGGCCAGCTTGTATTTGCCCTTTGGATTCTCCAGCGTTTCAAACAAGCTCTTGTAATCTGGGTCACATTGCTTGAGATCTTGGACCGCAACACTGGCCCGATACGCTGTTCCAAAGAGAGAGTCTGCATTGGGCCCTGTAGCATTGGCAACACCGTTTGGGTAGGCCGACACCTTGGTCAACCTGTCGAATTTAAACACCTTGTCTGCAGCTTCCGTGACAAGTTTTGATCTATTGGCTGTGTCTTCTTGGTTTTTGGGGAACTTCCTGACGCCAAACGATTTGATGCATTCAAATGGATAAGAGAGGGTTTCCATTGCTTCCCTGGCCGACTTGGGCAAAGTACCCCAACGGCTTGTTCTTTCACTACCAATCAGCTAAACCCAACTTATTCAACGCACACGCTGTCTCCAACATGCAACTGATTTGCGTCCAGAGACGGTTCAAGTGTCAAACCTTCTGCTTCAGGAGGGCCAGGCGCCAACTTGACTTGGGGGAGGCTGTCTTTTGAACTGAAGTCTGATGGTGACATTGTGAATATGTTCAATAGCGTGAAATGTAAAGGTAGTGAAATATGGATGAAAGTGATGGAAACTGAAGAAGAAAACACTAGGCAGAGGAGGAGGGTGTGTATATATGGCACATACATATTTTTGAGACTGCACAAGGGGCTGTGCGGATGAAAGGGAAAGGTTGGTCAAAGGGATGAATGGAAGTTCCAGGCAGGGCGTACAATGACAAGGAGCAACTCTAGTAAAACATGTCAATCAAGAGGTGTTGAAAAACATGCTCTATGAGAGGTACGGCTTACATAGCAAACCATATGATCAATATGAGACATTGGCGGAATAAGATTGTTACTAGTAAGCCTCAGGTTACTACCCCTAAATCAACCCATATGGTGTTTGTCAGCTAGTAACCTTGATAGTAGTAGAATTCGATGATACATAGGTAGCTATTCTTGTAGCGAGGACATGTATCTCTTCCGGTATAAAGTTAACGATTTGACGAAGCCCGGGAATGCTGGACCGCAGAAAGCCTCGCATCCAATAAGAACCTGAGTGCCCTTCATCTCCGTCATGAAATTGCATTATAAACAGTCCAGCCCTGATGTGCCCCTCTTTGATTTGTGTTTAGTTACGGAATCAAGGTCTCAAACTTTGGAATCCCACAATTCCAACGTCACAAATTGTTTAGTCCATACTGTCGTGTCAAGGTTGTTCTCAATCTTGATTAGGATGGATTTTGTTCCGTCGTCATTTCAATAGGATGAGTGTGGCTACATGATACTGTCGGAAAGACCTATAGTAGCGCTGTGAGGAAACAAGGATCGGGGTGATAGTCTTTGGGCCGTCCGGCGCGTACTCTATTGCCGATTATGCGACGCGCGTCAGGGCAGAGCGCAGGGGACCCCGACCGTTGAACTCAGATACCACTGATGACACGTTCGATCTTTTCTGTGCGTTCGTAACCCAATGCCACCTCGAAGATGCCGCCGGTACCAATCGGGAAGTATAAGAGAGCTTGCGATGCATGTCACATTCGTCGAACCAAGGTAAGCAACGTCCGTCTGCTTGCATAGCATAAATTGATGGTAGTGCTCAGGAACAGATCCCTGCGAGCGATGCTCTATTAGTGGCCTAGTCTGTACAAGGCTTAAGAAACCTGCCAAAAAGGGTCCCGCCGGAAAGTGAGTCTAGCGTGATCAACCTTGCTTCTCATCACTGAGCTCTGACACCAGGGTCATTGCCGAGATCAAGGCTTATCAATCTAATGGCGGCATTCGTGCGACGGGCGGGGAAGGTAGCGGACAATCCAATGAAACAGCCATCCATGCGCCGGACCATGCGTCTGGCTTTACGACACGTCCAGCCACCACCTGGGCCCACGATTCTTGGCAAAGCTCCGAATCCGATGTCGCCATGGGAGCTCCGCTTCGACCCCAAAGTGTCAGTGATCGACTGCCAGCAACGCACTCACAGCATGCACCGCCTCACTCTACATACCAGAGCAGCGGGCTTGGGAACGCTATAGTCAATCCTACTGCACACGAAAAAGCCCCTTTCTTGCGAGTGATTGATCCCATCCTGCGAGCCGATTTGGAGGGTTATTTTCATCGCGTTTATCCCCTGTGTCCAATAGTGGATCCCGTATCTGTCAAGAGTCGCCTCGACGCAGGCGTCCACCTACACGATAAGGGCTTTGCAGCGCTAGTTCTTGCTTTAGCGTCACTGGCATTGGCACTCCCCAACGATTCAAATGGCGCGGACGATCGCTCCGATGTCTATATCGCACACGCCCTCGAGTTTCACAACACTCCGAAACTGGGCATCCAGCCCAACCTGGAAACAGTAGCGACCTCCATGACCATCGCTGCCTTTTCGAGAGCGCGGTATGGGGCAGACGCGGCGTACCTCAGGAACAAGGAAGCGGTGGGGTTGGCGGAACTGCTTCAATTGCATCAGCCGCAGAGGTATCACTCATTCTCGGACGACGAACGGGGCGTTGCATTGAATATTTACTGGATTCTTGCCGTCGCTGAAAGGTTCGTTGAACTCTAGTGATACTGCTGACTTATAGATCGACGTCTTTGATTAACATGAAACCGATCACGTTCCGCAGCCGCATGATGGATGTGGGCAGCACAATTCACTCTGCGACCATCTTTGCTCAGAGGCTGCGGCCTATCACTATGCTTTTCGATCAAATAGACCCGGGTCTCGTCGAGTGCATCAACTTGGAATGTCCGCGCGCAACGGCAGGCTCATACTGCTCATTCAACACCACTCAGGCGCTAGCTACGCAGAGGAACCTGGAAGCGGTCGACCCAATCGAAATTGCGACCCTCGTCCAGAGAGCAGATCTGGAGCTCACTCGACTCTGGCTGCAGATCAAAGTCTGGCAAGCTTGTATCAGCCATAGCATGTTGGAATGTTTCTCCGACACGCCGGCCCTTCGAGTCGACTATCCCTACATCAAAGTCATCGAAACGGCTCGGTGTGCCAAGCGGTACCCCTATGATGCCTTGAAGGGGAATGGGCGGTGCATGGTGGGTGACGCCCTCGTTTTGAAGTGGTAGAGCTGATGTCAATGTAGGGCATCAAGCTACGGTGCGTGGCCGATGCCGCTCAATTGGTCTTGGATCTTCCAAATCCGCCGGTGGCTATTGGCACCGATATCACGTTCCTTGAAGTTACAGAATCGATTGCTTATCTGCTGGATATTGCAGCGAGACTCGACGAGACACGTTGGATCAGGTTCGAGCAATGAACATCTTCGCATATCAGACAGCCCGGCATGCCCAACACGATACGAATGCATATAAACATTGTCATGTGCGTTACATGTTTGGCGAGATCGCTACATGTCCTCGACCGTCCAAGGCTTGACTACCTGGTACAATTCCTTGATAATACGACGTTGGATCTGCTTCGCAGTCTCAGACTGGAAGGGTTTTTAGCATCTATGACCTACATATTCACGTCATACTCACCTCGCTATCTGGGACAGAGCGAATACAGGCCCATCTCCGACTGAACAAGATTTCCTCGATCGAATCATCGTTTTCGAATGCTTGAGCCCCACCGGTCACGAATCCACCACATTCTTGCAATATGATCGCTCCCGCACAGACATCCCATGCCCAGCAGCCTGCATCCCTGACGATGAGCAGTACACTTCGCTAAGGCATAGATAACATACCAATAGACGTCAAGGAACCCGGACGCGACAAGGGCGATATTACAGGCAGAGCTACCAGTGGTTCGCAGAGCGTGAGAGAGAACGCCGCCCTCTACTCCGGAAAGAGGATCTCCGGCCAAACGAACGAATGAAGTGGATTTCGGGGTCATGGTCTTGGCCGAGCGATCCGCGCCCCCTGATCAATCAGCTAAGCGCAATTGGAAATACATACATTCTGCACCGATAAGACACTGGCTCAGCTCTGTCAGTGGCTGAGGAACGCCGCCGGTCAATGGCAGCGGGATGTTGCCGTTCAAATAGGCTCCTCCGCCTAGCCTAGCTGATATCTAGGATAAGCAGATACTCATCTCTAGACGATAGTGGCGGCTGACAATCTGATCGAAGAAGGGCAACGCTATGACCCCAACCACAGGTCTCCTGGCGAAAGTAACACCGATAGAGCAGGCGACATGTGGGCTACCAGGTCAGCGTGACGATTGATGCCGCTAACGCCGACTTGCAAGGAGTGTACGAAACTGTGTGGTGATTAGCCAAAATCTACCACGAGGCCACTCCTAGTCCAGACGTACTTCATAGTTCCCTGCACCATTAGCGGAACACTGTAATCATAAATATCACTTACATCAATGGGGTCTACAATCCACGTGAAACCGTCTCCAATCGACATCTGCTTGTCTTTGGCGTACGTTTCCTCTCCAAAGAAAGAGTGGTCGGGATACCGCTCCGCAATGGAGGAGCGAATCATGGATTCGACTGCAATGTCGGTTGCACTCACCAGCTGGTCTCAGCTCTGACGACTCTTGATGTAGCCAGTCCGACCGTTCGGAGGCACCGAGAAGGAAGACTCACATCCACCGAGCTCAATTTGCTCGTCACGAACCCCGACCTCTTCCACATATCGGCTCTCCCATCTTTGATCATCTTTGCGGCTCTTTCCGCCAAGCCAATCGCAAATACCAAGATATCATCGTATTCCGACATAGTTCGAATTGATGCAGAATACAAGATCTCGTCCTCTAGCCAAGGTTCCGACCTGGTATCTGACTTGCAAGGCTAACGGTATCTGACTTGCAAGGCCAACAATTTCAGCGAACGACTCGATGTGAACCGATTGGTCCAACTTCCCCCTCATTTGCTCCGCAAGGGTTTACGCTTACCGGGAAAAGACCGCGATAGCACCATCATCCGACCGACATTGGACCACTTCCATCATGGCCATGATGCGCCGAAGTCCGCGGCCCCTCCTTGCTCTGACCATCATCGGCCCATGATAAGACCGACCGAGATTCTTCCACATTTTTCGAACGGCAGCGAGGCTATGCCATTGGAGGATGTAACGGGATGGCTCAAATTTCGGCCAAATAGTGGTTTCGGCGCTTCTATGTTATAATCGTGATCAAAATCTAATCCCGCTGCAAGAATAGGCTCTTAGGGACAGTCGAGGCTTTCCAAAGGTATTACTCCCGTTTGACGTATGCTTGACTAAGGGGCTCTGAGTGATAAAAGTGATAAGATGCATGCCCGCCAACTACAGTAGCCAAACTCCAAAGCCTCAAATCAGATCTAAAGCAAGCTCCGGCCCAAAGTCGGCTAAGAATCAGCAGTGGCCTTTGGCGAAAACGTACCAATGAACCAGCTGAAGCCCAAACTTCGAAAGTAATCTTGTAGTCAGAGAATATCATATTGAGGGCTGGTTGCACTCACTCAGATCACCGCGTCGATCCCGACCCCCCGGAGCCTCCTCAGGTAGTAGCAGTTCATCGTATGTCACAGGTCCACGACTACGATGTATCAGCATGAGCAGCATGGGGTGATTTGGATCTCTACCCTTCGTAAAAGCAATACCGAGGCGATCGATCATCTTCCAGAGTCCATCCATTTGCCCAGTCGCGCATATCATACCTGGTAGTC
>Ga0308160_10005986_pt1 | contig 12538 bp, 16 predicted proteins | sample PhyFR1_FD_201036 | JGI IMG/M metagenome (GOLD analysis project Ga0308160, IMG submission 201036) | Phyllosphere microbial communities from UC Gill Tract Community Farm, Albany, California, United States - DLSLF.R1 | ecosystem: Host-associated > Plants > Phyllosphere > Unclassified | place: USA... | reverse complement strand
ACTCGCTGGCGGCCTCGCTGACCATGCGCACGGCGCGCTCGATGACTTCGGGGGAATACTTGGGTTGCTTCTTCATAGCTCCATTTTCTCAAACAATGGAGCCTCTACAAAATCCGGGGCGATTCAATGGTAACTATGAGGGCGTTATGAAAGAACCGGCCAACATTCACATGACGAACGCACAATCTACTCCGGCCGACACGGGGTAATCCAGTGATCTTGCCCCGCTATTCCCGGACACAGCCTAATGCTCAGTTAGCTGTCAGTTTCCAGAGCCTGACGGCGTCGCTCTTTTCTAAACATGCGCGGCGATTTGTACCCCAGCGCCGAATGAGGATGCACCTCATTGAAGTGCCTGAATGCGTCGGGCAACTGGGCCAGCACGACAGCGCCGCTGGTGCGGTCCATGCCGCCGACGTAATCGCGTTTAAACGTGTTCACAAAGCTCTCTGCCATGCCGTTCGACTGCGGGCTGTTCACTGGCGTATGCACCGGCTTGATGCCCAGTTGACGGGCCAAAGCATGCGTCTCGGTGGCGCGGAAAGCGCCGCCATTGTCGCTCAAGAATTCCACTGTAATCGCCCGCTCGTCGGTGCTGCCGAAACGCGCTTCCACAGCCTCAATCATCATGTCGCGCACTGGCTCGCCAGGCAGTCCGCGGCCGATCCAGGCACGCCAGGCGATGATCTCGCGGTCGCAGCAGTCCTTCATGAAAACGCCAGTCACCACCTCACCATTGTCGCAGGCGATCTCGAAGCCATCCGAGCACCAGCGCTGGTTCGATTCCTCGACTATCACTTTGCCGTCGTGAGTGCGGCCGCTATCACTACGCCTAGGCGATTTCGGCAGCAGCAAACCCTGTTCCTTCATCACGCGGTACATGCGCTTGTGGTTCACGGGGCGCAGGCCCATCAGGCTGCGCGTACGGTTCACCAGGGCGCCGGCACGGCGATAGCCATAGGTCGGCAGTGCCGTGATCTCGGCGCGTACAGCGTTGGCAATCATCGCGTCGGCGACCGGGTCGAGCCTGGCCACGGTGCGCTTGTCGATCCAATCTGCAGGTCGAGCAAGCAGATCAATCACGTGCGAGCGCGCTACACCAAGGACAACGCAAACAGGCTTTACTGCCCGTCCTTGTCCAATAAGGGTGAGCGCGCAATCCACTTTTTTTCGCGGGCCAGCTCGACCGCTTCGCGCAGGATCTCCGCTTCCATTGTTTTCTTGCCCAGCATGCGCTGCAGTTGTGCGATCTGGGCGCGTGCCGCTGCCAGTTCGCTTGCCGGCACGACCGATTCACCAGAATGCACCGCGACCAAAGCGCCTTCTCGCTCGAGCTTGCGCCAGTTGAACAGCTGGCTGGCACTGATGCCGTGCTTGCGGGCCACCAGCGATACGCTCATGCCCGGTTCGTACGTTTCCTTGACCAGCGCAGCTTTCTCCTGCACTGACCAGCGGCGGCGTCGCTCTTCGGACACCGTCACGACTTCGATGGTTTGGTTGTTTCTAGTCATACTCACAGTCTTATTCCTATCCGTAAGGATACAGCATCGACTGTATCTGGTACTTCAAGGGGCTATCTCACCAGCACACGGCGGCAGCTCAGCAGATATGCTTCGCCTTCGCTGGTCAGGTCGATGCGTCGTGTCGTGCTATGCAGCAACTGCAAACCGAGCCGCGCTTCCAATTTCGAGATGCTCTTGCCGACGGCAGAACCCGTCAGGCCGAGCGCTGCGGCCGCAGCAGTCAGGCTTCCCTTGTCGACGGCCAGGACGAAATCCCGGATCCCTGCAAAACGGTCTTCCATGGTGGATTGATTCTGGAATATGAGGATCGAAAGTCGAGAATTTTAACTACTAACTCAATCCGTGGGAACTGATTAGACTGTCTCGACCTGACTTATCGATCACGATCTACCGGCTACGATTGGAGAAAACATGAAAGCATGGCTGCTGAAGGATTTTGGCCTGAACAACCTGGAGCTCGGCGACGTACCGGTACCGGTTCCTCAACAAGGTGAATTGCTGGTGCGCGTTGGCGCCGTCTCGCTGAACTTCCGCGACAAGGCCATCGTCGACGGCATCTACGAGCCGCACAAGGTGCCCAAGCCGCTGATCCCTGTCTCGGATGCCGTGGGCGAGGTGGTCGCAGTCGGCGCCGGCGTGACCCGCTTCCAGGTCGGCGACCGCGTCAATTCCCACTTGTACTCACATTGGCTCGACGGCGCACCGGCGCCGGACGAGCCCGAATACTGCCTCGGCTCGCCGCTGCCGGGCGGTCTGGCCGAGTACATGATCCTGCACGAGAATGGCGCTGTCAAAGCGCCCGCCGGCATGAGCGACGAAGAAGCATCGACACTGCCGATCGCGGCATTGACCGCCTGGTACTCCTTGATGGACGTCGGTAACCTGCAGCCGGCACAGACCGTGCTGGTTCAGGGTACCGGTGGCGTCTCGATCTTCGCGGTCCAGATCGCGGTCGCCCAAGGCGCGCGCGTTATCGCCACGTCAAGCAGCGACGCCAACCTGGACAAGATCAAGGCCTTGGGTGTCAGCGATGGTGTCAACTATCGCACCCATCCCGATTGGGAGCAGAAGGTCCTCGAGCTGACTGGAGGCAAAGGCGTCGATGTCACGATCGATGTCGCCGGCGGCGACGGCCTGAACAAATCCGTGCTGGCCACTAAGGCGGCCGGCGTGATCGCCCAGGTCGGGTTCCTGACCGGCCAGACTGCGCAGTTGCAGTTGATGCCCGTGATCTTCCGTCAAACCACGATCCGCGGTATCGCCGTCGCGCCACGCACCTCGTTCGATCGCATGAATCCCTTCCTAGACCGTCACGGCATCAAGCCAGTGATCGACAAGGTCTACGCCTTCCAGGACACGGTGCAGGCCTACGAGCACCTGGCGCGCGGTGCGTTTGGCAAGGTCGTGATCAAGGTAGCCGACTGATTTTGGCCCCCAGCCGGCCGGAAGCCCCGGCCGGCGATACGGCCAAATCCACGCACAAGGAGCAAATAATGGACGACACTACAGTACCGCGCGAGCGGCCCTTTTCCGAGCACGTCGAGCATCATGCTGGTTTCCGGCGAATGTTCGCGCCCGGCCGGCTGACACTCGGATTCATCTTGCCACTGGAGGCATACCCCGATATGCCGGCGCCGACGATGCGCGATCATGTCACCGTCATGCGCTACGCCGACCAGGCAGGCTTTGCAGGTGTATGGGCGCGTGACGTCCCACTATTCGATCCGATGTTCGGTGACACCGGACAGCTGTACGAACCGTTCACCTATTTAGGCTTCCTCGCCGCCAGCACCCAGAGCATCGCACTGGCCACAGGCAGCGCGGTAATCACCCTGCGCCATCCGCTGCTGCTGGCGAAACAGGCTGCATCGGTCGACCAGCTTTCCGGCGGCCGCATGGTACTTGGCATTTCGTCAGGCGATCGCCCGAGCGAGTACCCCGCATTTGGCATAGAAGGCGATTTCGAGACGCGCGGCGAGCGATTCCGCGATGCGTTCGGGATGTTCCGGGCCAGTTTGCAGGAAGCGTTCGCCGTGCACGACTCCGAACGTTTTGGCAGGTTGGATGGGAGTCTGGACCTGCTCCCAAAGCCGCCCCACGGACGAATTCCGGCCATCGTCACTGGACGCAGCCGCCAGGATCTGGAGTGGATTGCGCGGCATGCGGATGGCTGGCTTTACTACTTCGTCAATCCCGAACACCTGGCACCGATCGTGTCGACATGGCGCGACGTTGTGCAGCGGGAGACGCAGTCGGGCATCTTCAAGCCGTTTGCCCAAGGCCTGTTCTTCGACCTGGCTGACAACGCAAATCACCCCTTGATGCGCATCCATTCCGGGCTGCGGGTCGGACGCAACAGGCTGATCGACTACCTCGGCGGCTTGCAGCAGCTGGGCGTCAACCATGTCGCCTTCAACCTGAAAGCATCGCGCCGGCCGGCTACCGAGGTGCTGCAGGAGCTTGCCGAATTCGTCCTGCCGGCGTTTCCGTCGAACTGATCATCAACAGCGATCGCCCCGTCCAGTAATGCTGTCGGACGGGGCGAAGTCTTGCCGCGCTTCCACGCTGAGCCAAAACGTTGCAGCGCTCTCAAACTGTCATCACGATCTTGCCGAACTGCTGGTTCGATTCGAGGTATTCGTGCGCTGCCACGACGTCACTCAGCGAGAAGACCCTGTCCACGAGCGGCCGGAGGATACCGGCTTCGATTCCTGCCGAGATAAAAGTCCGGGCGCGCTGCAGCGCTACTGCATCCTCGGTCACTTCCGTGTACACGAAACCACGCAGAGAAAGGCTGCGCTTCAAAGCCAGCTTCAGCGGGAACGGCGTCGCATCGGGACTGAGTGCGCCGTGCACGACAATCGTTCCGCGCTCGGCCATGGCCCCCGCAAGCTGGTTCACTTGCGGGCCGCCGACCGCGTCGAACGCGCACTGGATCCCGTTCGGCGCCAGTTCGCGCAGGCGGCTCTCCAACGGCTCGTCTGACGTGCTGATGACGGCTTCGGCTCCAGCAGCCAACAGTGTATCGCGCTTTGTGCCGGTCAGTGTCACCGCGATGGGCCGCGCACCCACCTGGCGGGCAACCTGTATCGCAGCCAAGCCCACGCTGCTTGATGCGGCGGTGATGGCAATCCAGTCTCCTTTGCCAAGTCCGCCGGCCTCTACGAGACCGCCGTATGCGGTCAGATAGGCCATCCACAGGCCAGCCCCCTCCACTGCGGACAAGCCGGCCGGTTGCGGGACAAGGTGGGTAGCGGGAATCAACGCATGCTCGGCATAGGTCCCATATCTGCCGAGCTCGAACCCGGGCAGGACGCCGACCATGTCGCCGACCGCGAATCCTTGCACCGACGGGCCAAGTGCAGCGATCATGCCAACCGCCTCGAAGCCCAGCATGGATGGCAGTTGCGCCTTCTCGAGATACTGGCCCATGCGGAACATCTTGTCCGCCCGATTCAAGCCGATCGCCTGCACCTCGATGAGTACTTCGCCATCTGCGGCCTCAGGGACACTGCGCTGCTCCAGCCGCAATACACCCGGGCCGCCAAGTTCATGAAATCGAACCACCTGCGACATGGTCATACCCATCCTTCAGGAAGCGACGTCGATCACGATCTTGCCAAGGGCCTTGCCGGCCTCCTGAGCGTCATGCGCGGCATGCGCGTCGGCCAAAGTGTAGCGCCGTTCGTCGACCAAGGGTTTCAGTTTGCCCTGCTCCGCCAGGCGGGTCGCCTCGCGCAGGATGTCGCCATGGTGGGCTCGTCCTTCACCGCTCAACATGGGGAGCAGCACGAAGATACCGGACAATGTCACGCAGCGCAGAGAGCCTGGCGCCAGATTGTGCTCCGCGAAAGCGTAGCAGCTGAGAACGTGTCCATAAGGCCTGGCCGCAACAAGTGAGTCGTCCAGCGTCTGTCCGCCGACGGTGTCATAGACCACGTCGAAGCCAACGCCATTTGCATACTTCGCGACGTAGTCCGCGACCTTGGCGTCGCGATAATCGATGGGCGTAGCGCCGTAGCCTTTGATGACGGCGTGCTTAGCCGCCGAGGCAGTCGCATACACGTCGGCGCCGAGCGCACGGGCGATCTGCACTGCCACGTGACCAACACCACCCGCGCCGCCCTGGATCAGCACGCGCTGGCCAGCATGTACGCCGGCACGGTCGACCAGACCTTCCCAAGCGGTCAGAAACACCAGCGGCAACGCAGCCGCTTCGCGCATACTAAGGTTCTTTGGCTTCGGTGCCAACAGGCGAGCGTCGACGGCCGCATATTCGGCGAGCGTTCCCGGAATGCCACGCACGCCGCCAGCCAATCCGTACACCTCGTCGCCGACCTTGAAGTCGCTCACGTCTTCACCGACCTCGACGACCGTGCCCGCCAGATCGGTGCCGAGAATCGCAGGCAGTTCGGGCATGGCATACGGCGCTGCACCGGTGCGGATCTTGTAGTCGATCGGATTGACGCCGCTGGCAGCGATCTGTACCAGCACTTCGCCCGCTTTCGGTGCTGGCCGGGTCACCTGGGTATCGATGAATTTGCCGTCGGCGTAGTCGTTCAGGACGAGTGCGCGCATGGTGGCTTGGGTAGTCATGTATTGGTTCCTTGTGAATGTAGCCCTTGGGGGCAAACTGAATGTGGGGTAATATTGATCCATAAGGTCCCGCCTGTAAATTAGGCACTTTTTAGGATCATAGGCACCTATAGGTAACCATGGCTTCCACCGTTCGTCATCTCCCCGATCCACTGGTCATCAGTGAAACCTGTCCACCGCGGCGTATCCACATGCTATTGACGCCCAAATGGACGTCCATGGTGATCTACGTCCTTAATTTCGGTCCGCTACGGACTGGCCAGTTACAGCGCAGCATGCCAGGAATTTCGAAGAAGATGCTCACCCAAACCTTGCGCGAGCTCGAAGCCGACCAGCTGTTGTCGAGGAAGGTGCACCAGGTGGTTCCACCCGCAGTCGAATATTCGCTGACGGAGCTTGGACAGAAGTTCGTCGAGCCTTTGCTGGCACTTTACGATTGGGCCGAAGCCAATTCCGTACTGCTCGATACGGTAGAACGCAACAGAGCAGCTTGCGGCCAAGCCGAGATCGTCGAAGATGAAAGCGAAGCCTTGCCGCTTTCCTGAATCGCCGAGCTGATTGTTGTATTCGACGATAACAATTCGGACTCTATAATCGGCTTTTGCCGGCGCCTGGCCGCACGCGGCCAGGCCGTACCCACTACCCAGAAAGAATGTGTCGATGGAGCTGCTTCAATCGATGCGCCTGTTTTCCAGGCTTGCTGAACTCCAGAGTTTTACGAAGGTCCCTGAAGCGCTGCAGATGGGCCGCCCCCAAGTGACGCTGGCCATCAATCAATTGGAAGCATCGCTCGGCGTGCGTCTGTTCCAGCGCACGACGCGCAAGGTGAGCCTCACCGCGAAGGGTGAGGCGTTTCTGGTCAGGGTCGCAGGGATTCTGGGCGAGGTCGATGAAGCGGTGACCATGTTCGGCGCGCCGGGCGACATCGTGCGCGGGCGTCTCCGGATCGATATTCCTTCCGCCCTGGCGGTGGAATCCTTCATGGATTCATTGCAGAGGTTCCGCAACGCCTATCCGGGGATCTCGATGACGTTGGGTGTGAGCGATCGGCTTTGTTGCGTAAATCAGGCTCGGCCAGCGTAGATTCCGTAGGTCTGGTAGCCTGAACAGGATGAAACCAGCTCCACAGAAGTACCGCACGACCAACTGGAAGACGTACAACGAAGCGTTGAAGTCACGCGGTTCGCTGCTCATCTGGCTCGATCCGGCGATGACTTGGCACAGCCAGCCGAGCGGCAGGCGCGGGCGCAGCCAGACGTTCAGCGACGAGGCGATGCAGTTCTGCCTGAGCATCAAGTGCCTGTTCAATTTACCACTACGGCAGGCCATGGGCATGACGCAAAGCCTGCTGCACCTGGCTGGGCTCGACTGGCAGGTGCCGGACTACAGCACGGTCAGTCGGCGGCAAAAGACGCTGCAGGTTGCGATCGGCGCCGTGCCGACCACGACAGGCTTGCATCTGCTGGTGGACAGCACGGGCATCAAGATGCTGGGCGAAGGCGAGTGGAAGACGAAAAAGCATGGCGCAGACTATCGCCGCCAATGGCGCAAGGTGCATCTCGGGATCGACGCGTCCACGCTCGAGATCCGGGCCATGGAGGTGACGGACAACAGTGTCGGCGATGCCCCCGTCCTGCCAGCGTTGCTCAGCCAGATTTCTGCTGACGAGCGCATTGCCAGCGTCAGCGGCGACGGCGCTTACGATACGAAGGGCTGTCATGAAGCCATCGCGTTGCGAGCCGCGCATGCCATTATCCCGACCCGTAAGAACGCCAAGCCCTGGAAGGCAAACCGCTGCGGTGCCGATGCACGTAACGACATTCTGCGGACGACAACAAGGGTGGGACGGGCAATCTGGAAGAGATGGAGCGGCTACCACCGGCGCAGCCTTGTCGAAACCAAGATGCGCTGCTTCAAGCTGCTGGGCGAACGGGTGATGGCACGCGACTTCGACCGTCAGGTCGCCGAGCTGCAAGTGAGGGCTGCCGTTCTAAATCGCTTCACTCGGCGGGGTACTCCGATTACGGTCCCAGTGTTATAAAACGGACTACAAATAGCGCCAGCTCGGCCTGTGCTCGATTTGCTCAACAAAGCCGTTTGAAAATCTAAAATGCGCCTAACGGAAGTGTCCGTATCGATGGGGGAAGGCCACGCTTGCGTACCAAGGCGCGCCCGCTGACTGTGGGCGAAATCGCGCTGGCGTCTATGCTGTTCAGGAATGCCATCGACTACACGCGCGTACGCATCCACAGCCGGCGCTACATGCCCGTCCAGCCGAAGAATTGCTGCATGACACCGAACGGCAGCATGTATTTCCATGCTTCCTGCTTCCTCGACGACTATTCGCAAGCGAACCTCACCGGCCAGCACTGGTTCATGCACGAGATGGTACTGTTGTGGCAGTCTCCACATCTGCGATCCAACTGCAAGCAACCGAAACGAACTGCTGCTGTCTCTACCAATATTTCTTGCTTGCCCTGTGAGCAACATCGCCATATACTATACTGAAACGCTCTTACCATCTGGTATTGGCTGCGCATTCAATCGGTATCGGTCCTTCGCTAGCGAACTGCTTTCGGGCACGTGAAGAAAGCCGCTTCGCCGCAAGTGGTGGCGCTCCGGTCATCATCGCATTCGACTCGCTTGAAAATGCGTGAATTGTTGTATGTTTAATAACAGGAGATATGTGATGGTCAAACTCGCGTTGTTCGTTCGTCTTGAAGCCAAGCCAGGTAAGGAGAAAGACGTAGAAAGCTTTCTGTTAAGTGGTCTTCCCCTCGTTCAGGCAGAGCCAGCTACTACAGCTTGGTTCGGCATTCGCCTGGGGCCGTCAACCTTTGGCATCTTTGACGCGTTTCCAGATGAGGCTGGGCGGCAAGCTCATCTTTCCGGCGAAGTCGCGGCGGCGCTCATGGAAAAAGCGGGTGAGTTATTCGCCCAGCCGCCGTCAATCGAAAAGGTTGACGTTCTTGCGGCAAAGCTGCCGGGCTGAGCAAGCCCGACAAGTCGCTCAAGTCGACGGCTCACTGGCGGCGCCAGCGAGTCGTAGCTTGGCGCAGGCGTTGAACGACCGCTTTATGGAATCGACAAGGACTGCTTACGGGTCGATAGTGGTCAGCCGCAACACTTTTGATCAAAGGCGTCTTTGACGCGGTCATGCTCTCGAAGGAGCTGTTCAAAACGGTATCCGAGCAATCTAAGTTAAGCTTGCCAAGCCTCTCAACTTTGCAAAAGAACCGATGGATGCCGTACCTGTTCGCCGCCTGCATGCGCAGCGCTGGCACCCCCTCACCGCAGGCGAAATCGCCATGGCATCGCTGCTGTTCCGCGACGCCATCGATTACACGCGCGTGCGCATCCACGGTAATCCCCCCATTTTTAGAGCGAGCTAAAAGTAGAGGTTAAGCGGCAAGAGCAAGTTTCTGTTGTGGTGTAATGCCGCTGAGTGCCATGTTGGGCCGGTCGTGATTGTAGGTCCACAGCCAGCGAGTGGCAAATTCCTGGATCTCGTCGAGCGTTTCAAAGAAGTGATGAGCCAGCCAATCGTACCGCACGGTCCTGTTGTAACGCTCCACGTAAGAGTTTTGCTGAGGCTGGCCGGGCTGAATAAAATCGATGCGGATTCCACGTCTGACGGCCCAAGCCAAGGTCACGGCGCTGATGTACTCTGGACCGTTCTCACAACGGATCGCATCCGGTGTGCCGCGCCATTCGATAATTCGGTCCAGCGACCTGATGACGCGTTCGGATGGCAGCGAGAAGTCGACCTCGATACCCAAGCCTTCGCGGTTGAAGTCATCGATGACGTTGAACAGGCGGATGCTGCGTCCGTCGGCAAGCTGGTCATGCATGAAGTCCATGGACCAGCTCTGGTTGATCGCGGTCGGCACGGCCAGGGGCAGCGGCTTCTCGCGCACCAGTCGGTGGCGCGGCTTGATGCGCAGGTTCAGCTCGAGCTCACGATAAATCCGGTAAACCCTTTTGTGATTCCATTTGAAGCCTTTGACGTTGCGCAGGTACAGGAAGCATAGCCCGAAACCCCAGTTGCGCTGGTTGTTCGTCAATCGCACCAGCCAATCAGCGATGACGCTGTTTTCCGCGTCCAGCTTGGCCTTGTATCGGTAGCAGGTCTGGCTGATGCCAAACGCCCGGCACGCCAGGTTAATCGTGGCTGACCGCTGGGTCACGGCCCACTGCGCCATCTCTCGCCGCAGAGATGGCGCTACCATTTTTTTGTTAGCGCCTCCGCGACGATCTCGGCTTTCAGTCGCTCTTCTGCATACATCTTCTTCAGGCGCCGATTTTCGTCTTCCAGTTCCTTCATACGTGCCATCAGTGACGCGTCCATCCCGCCGTACTTGGCACGCCATTTGTAGAACGTGGCGTTGCTGATGCCGTGCTCGCGGCACAGCTCGGGTACGGGGCTGCCGGCTTCTGCTTGCTTGAGGATGGCGATGATCTGGCTGTCGGTAAAGCGGGACGTCTTCATGTAGAGCTTTCTTTCTACTTCTGAACGCGCTCTTTTTGTGGGGCGATTACCCTGCCAACTGCTCCTGGTGCGATTGAATGCCGAGACTGCTGAACCCAGCAATCAACTCGCCCAGCATAGCCTTTGCACGAAACAAAGGCCAGCTACGGCGAGGAATATGATCGCGCGAAACTAAACAGTTAGCTATGGAGTGATGGAATTTACAGCGGGTCGGATAACTGACCTGATATGGTAAAAATACCGCGTGTCTTGTTAGATTAACTTATTGAAGTAGTCTGCTACGCGAGATCATTGGAAAAAGTCGAGCTTTGAGACGATTTGGGAAGTAGCAAAGTGCTTCCGCGCAATCTTCTTTCCTTAACTTCCCGAAAGGAGAGAAGATTGCGCGAACTAACCATTTATTGTAAAACCTATCGCCTGCTTTAATTTTGTGAATCCTCTTTTAGCATGCGTCAATAAATAATATTTTCTTTATTTATTAGGTTTCAGCACGACTTTGGTCCACCCTTCGGCACGTTTATCAAAATTCCGATAGCCAGTCGGTGCATCCTCCAATGCAAGCTCGTGTGAAATGATCTGCGAGGGCGCCGCTTTACCTTTATGAATCAATTTTGCCAAGTAACGGTTGTAATGCTTGACGTTGGCTTGGCCGGTGCCAATCTTCTGACCCTTGAACCAAAAATTGCCGAAATCGAAGGCAATCTTGCCTTCCCTTTCCAGCGCGTCTGGACCCTTCGGATCCTGCGGGAGGAATACACCAACCACGCCGATGCCGCCAGTGGCCTTGACCGTCTGCACCAAGTTATTCATTGTCAGATTCGGCACTTCCTTACCGTGCTTGTCGCAACACTGGTAACCAACGCATTCGCAGCCGCAGTCGGCGCCCTTGCCGTTGGTAAGGTTCAAGATCTTCTCGACGCCGGCGCCTTCGGTGTCGTCGATCGCCACCGCGCCCAGCTTTTCGGCCAGTGCCAAGCGGTCCTTGTGCGTGTCCACGACGAAAACTTCGCTTGCGCCTTTAATGAACGCAGACATGGTCGCCATTAGGCCGACCGGGCCGGCGCCGTAGATCACGACCGATTCGCCCGGCTTGAGGCCAGCCAGTTCGGTGGCGTGGTAGCCGGTCGGGAAAATGTCCGACAACATCACGTAGTCATTTTCCTTTTCCTTGGCGTCTTCCGGCAGCACCAAGCAGTTGTAATCGCCAAACGGCACCCGTAGCAGTTCGGCTTGGCCGCCGCTGTACGGGCCCATGCCGGCAAAACCGTATGCAGCACCCGCTGTGCCTGGATTTGCCGTCAGGCAAGCGCCGGACAAGCCCCGTTCGCAATTTTCGCAAAAGCCGCAGCCGATGTTGAACGGCAGACAGACTACGTCCCCGACCTTAACGCGCTCGACGGCGTTGCCGACCTCGATGACTTCACCCATGTTTTCGTGGCCCAAGATACGGCCCGTTTCCATGTTGGTACGGCCTTCGTACATGTGTAGGTCGGACCCGCAGATGTTGGTTGTCGTGATACGGACCAAGACGTCAGTCGGCTTTTCAATCTTGGCGTCCGGCATGTCTTTGACCTGGACGTCGCACGGGCCATTATAAACGAGTGCCTTCATAATTTTCCTTTCAAAACGAGGGTAAATTTATCGCGAGCAGCGACGTTAGGAGGAGAAAGAATATAACGAGATTCTTCACAAAGGCGCACTGTTGAACGCTGCAAAGATTTACGCCTGGGCCATAGAATCGAAAAAAAACCCCGGTGTCAGAATAGTTGTGTCGTCACCTGATGAGATAAAACCATATCGGGAACGGGCAAGAGAGATCAAGTGAGGGAGTATTCAGCAGAACGGAAAGAGGCGCTATTGCGGCAGATGATGCCACCGCAGAACAGGCTGGTGTCAGAACTGGCCCGCGAGAGCGGGATCACCGAGCAGA
>Ga0308160_10005984_pt1 | contig 12541 bp, 10 predicted proteins | sample PhyFR1_FD_201036 | JGI IMG/M metagenome (GOLD analysis project Ga0308160, IMG submission 201036) | Phyllosphere microbial communities from UC Gill Tract Community Farm, Albany, California, United States - DLSLF.R1 | ecosystem: Host-associated > Plants > Phyllosphere > Unclassified | place: USA... | reverse complement strand
TCGGACCGATGCCCATGATTTCCGGCGGCACGCCGCGCACGGCGAACGACGAGAACTTGGCCAGCGGCGTCAGGTTGTGTTCGCGCAGGATTTTTTCGCTGACGACGATCAGGGCGCCGGCGCCATCCGACATCTGCGACGACGTGGCAGCCGTGACCGAACCCTTGGCCGCAAACACGGGCTTGAGTTTGCCCATGCTTTCCATGCTGGCGTCGGCGCGCGGGCCTTCGTCAGTGTCGACGGTGCGGGTCTTGAGATCGATCTGGCCCGTGGCCAGGTTCGGCGTGCGGGTGATGACGTCGACCGGCGTGATCTCGTCCTTGAAGTGGCCGGCCTGCTGCGCGGCGATGGCGCGGCGGTGCGATTCCAGGCCGAAGGCGTCCTGGTCTTCGCGCGAGATCTTCCACTGGTTCGCAACGTTCTCGGCCGTCAGGCCCATGCCGTAGGCCAGGCCCACGTTCTCGTCCTTGAACGTGTCCATATTGATCGACGGGTGGTGGCCCATCATCGGCACCATCGACATCGATTCGACGCCGCCGGCGATCATCACGTCGGCTTCGCCCACGCGGATACGGTCAGCGGCCATTGCCAGCGCGGTGATGCCCGAGGCGCAGTAACGGTTGACCGTCACGCCGCCCACCGTGTTCGGCAGGCCAGCCAGCACCACCGAGTTACGGGCGATGTTGAAGCCCTGCTCGGCTTCCGGGAACGAGCAGCCGATGATCGCATCGATGATCAACGCCGGATCCAGGTTCGGCACGGCTGCCATGGCGCCGCGGATCGCGTGCACCAGCAGATCATCCGGGCGGGTCTTGTTGAACATGCCGCGCGGCGCCTTGCCGATCGGGGTGCGGGTCGCTGCGACGATGTATGCGTCTTGAAGTTGTTTGCTCATGTCAGTGTCCTGTTCTGTCGACGCTTAGTTGCGCACTGGCTTGCCGGTCTGCATCATGCCCATGATGCGTTCCTGCGTTTTCGGATTGTTCAGCAGCGCCACGAAGGCCTTGCGCTCCAGGTCGAGGATCCACTGCTCGCTGACCACACTGCCCTGGTCGATGTCGCCGCCAGTAACGATCTCGGCGATAGTGTCGCCCAGCTGGTAGTCATAGGCCGAAATGAAGCCGCCGTCGCGCATATTGACCATCTGGCCGCGGATGGTGCCCCAGCCGTAACGGCCGGTGACCGGGAACGTGCGGCGCGCCGGTGCGCGGTAGCCAGCATCGGCCATGGCGCGTGCCGTGGTTTTTGCCACGTGCAGCAGTTCGTAGGCGTTGAAGACAATCACGTCGTCTTCTTTCAGGTAGCCCATGGCCTTGGCTTCCAGCGCCGACTTCGACACTTGCGCGGTGGCCGCGTTCATGAAACCGTTCTTCAGGAATTGCAGGATGTCGTTGCCCTTGGCTTCGGTTGCCGCGCGCAGCGCTGCTTCCTTCAGGCCACCGCCGGCCGGCACCAGGCCCACGCCCACTTCGACCAGGCCGATGTACGACTCGATCGAGGCGACACGCTTGCTGGCATGCAGCGCCAGTTCGCAGCCGCCGCCCAGCGCCAGGCCCGCCACTGCGGCGACGACCGGCACGTTCGAGTACTTGAGCGCCATGAAGGTGTCCTGCAGCTCGCGCACGATCGGCTCCATCGCCTTCGCGCCGCCGGCCATGAAGGCTGGCAGGGCCGATTGCAGGTCGGCGCCGGCCGAGAACGCGCCGCCTTCGGCTGCGTCGGTGTTCCAGATCACGATGCCCTTGAAGCCGGTTTCGGCTTCTTTCAAAGCGCGCTGCAGGCCCTTGATGACGCCATCGCCGATGACGTGCATCTTGGTCTTGAGCGAGACGACCAGGACGTCGTCGTCCGAGTGCCACAGGCGCACGGATTCGTCTTCGAACACGGTGGTGCCTGCGGTTTTTGGGTCGGCGCCGCCCAGGCCCACGACCGGTGCGCGGAACTGCTGGCGCTTGTACACCGGCAGGTCCGACAGTGGCGCGTACGCGTTGCGAGCAACCGAGTACGAACCTTCAGGGGTGTGCACGCCCTTCTCGGCGACCGAACCCTCGAACACCCAGGCTGGCAGCGGTGCAGTCGACAGCGCCTTACCGGCGTCGATGTCTTCCTTGACCCACTGGGCGATCTGCGTCCAGCCGGCGCCCTGCCACGTTTCGAACGGGCCGACGCTCCAGCCGAAGCCCCAGCGCATGGCGAAGTCGATGTCGCGCGCGTTGTCGGCGATCGATTCGAGGTGGAACGCGATGTAGTGGAAGGCATCGCGGAAGATCGCCCACAGGAACTGCGCCTGCGGGTTGGTCGACTCGCGCATGGCCTTGAACTTCTTGACCGGGTCTTTTTCTTTCAGGATGCGGCCAACGATGTCGGCGGCCTTGGCGCCGCCGGTGACGTACTCACCCGTGGCGAAGTCCAGGCGCTGGATCTCCTTGCCGACCTTCTTGTAGAAGCCGGCGCCGGATTTCTGGCCCAGTGCGCCTTTTTCGATCAGCTTGGCCAGGATGTCCGGCGTCTTGTAGACGCTGAAGAACGGGTCGTCCTTCAGGTTGTCCTGCATGGTCTTGATCACATGGCCCATCGTGTCCAGGCCGACCACGTCCGCGGTGCGGAAGGTGCCCGACTTGGCGCGACCCAGCTTGGCGCCGGTCAGGTCGTCGACCACGTCCACCGACAGGCCGAATTTCTCGGCTTCGACGATCGTGGCCAGCATGCCGAAGATGCCGACACGGTTGGCGATAAAGTTCGGGGTGTCTTTCGCGCGCACGACGCCCTTGCCCAGGGTCGAGGTCAGGAACGTTTCGAGCTGGTCCAGGATGTCAGGACGGGTGTCCGTGGTCGGGATCAGTTCGACCAGGTGCATGTAGCGCGGCGGGTTGAAGAAGTGCACGCCGCAGAAGCGCGCCTTGAGCTCCGAGTCGAAGCCTTCGGCCAGCTTGTTGATCGACAGGCCCGACGTGTTCGACGCGAAGATCGCGTTTGGTGCGATGTGCGGCGCGACCTTGGCATACAGGTCGTGTTTCCAGTCCATGCGCTCGGCGATGGCTTCGATGATCAGGTCGCAACCGGCCAGCACGTCGAGGTTGTCCTCGTAGTTGGCCACTTCGATCAGGGCCGCGTCATCCTTGTTGCCCAGCGGGGCTGGCGAGAGCTTTTTCAGGTTCTCGATGGCGCGCAGGACGATGCCGTTCTTTGGCCCCTCTTTTGCAGGCAGGTCGAACAGCACGACTGGCACCTTGGCGTTCACGCAGTGGGCGGCGATTTGCGCGCCCATCACGCCGGCGCCCAGCACGGCGACTTTCTTGACGATGAAATTGGACATGTAAGATTTCCTTGTTGGGTTGGGCGTGATTGCTTAGAACAGGTCGGCGTCCAGCGCCGTCAGGTTCGCGGCGCCCGAGCGTGCCTGGCGGATCAGCATCGCGGTTTCCGGATACAGACGTGCGAAGTAGAAGCGGATCGTCGCCAGCTTCGATTCGTAGAAGCGGTCGCCCGAATCGAGCTTGGCCAGTGCGATCTTGGCTTGCTGTGCGAACAGGTAGCTATAGACCAGGTGACCGGCCACGCGCAGGTAAGGCACGGCGGCCGCGCCCACTTCGTCCGGATTCTGGAACGCCTTCATGCCGATTTCCATCGTCAGCTTGGTGACCTTGTCGCCCAGCTCGCCCAGCGGCGTGACGAATTCGGACATGTTCTCGTCCAGGCCATTGTCTTCGACGAAGTTCTTGATCTTCTCGCCGAACTTGCGCAGCTTGGCGCCGTTGTCCATCAGGATCTTGCGGCCCAGCAGGTCCAGCGACTGGATCGTGTTGGTGCCTTCGTAGATCATGTTGATGCGCGCGTCGCGCACGTACTGCTCCATGCCCCATTCGGCGATGTAGCCGTGGCCGCCGTAGACCTGCATCGCTTCGGACGTTGCGATCCAGCCGTTGTCGGTGATGAAGGCCTTGATGATTGGGGTCAGCAGCGCGACTTCGTCTGCGGCGTCCTTGCGCACGTCTTCATCGGTGTGGTTCAGTTCGCGGTCGATCTGCAGCGCGACGTACGACGAGAACGCGCGGCCGCCTTCGGCGAAGGCTTTTGCGGTCAAGAGCATGCGGCGCACGTCCGGGTGCACGATGATCGGATCAGCTGGCTTGTCCGGTGCTTTCACGCCCGACAGGCTGCGCATCTGGATGCGGTCTTTTGCATAGGCCAGCGCGTTCTGGTAAGCCACTTCGGTCAGGCCGAGCGACTGCATGCCCACGCCCAGGCGGGCCGCGTTCATGAACACGAACATCGCCTGCAGGCCCTTGTGCGGCTGGCCGATCAGCGTGGCGCGTGCGTTGTCCAGGTTCATCTGGCAGGTCGAGTTGCCGTGGATGCCCATCTTTTCTTCGATGGCGCCGCAGGCGATGCCATTGCGCTCGCCGATCGAGCCGTCTTCGTTCGGCATGAACTTCGGCACCAGGAACAGCGAGATGCCCTTCGAGCCTTCCGGTGCGTCCGGCAGGCGTGCCAGCACCAGGTGGACGATGTTGTCCGAGATATCGTGCTCGCCAGCCGAGATGAAGATCTTCGAGCCGGTGATCAGGTAGGTGCCGTCGCCTTGCGGTTCGGCTTTCGAACGCAACAGGCCCAGGTCGGTGCCGCAGTGCGCTTCGGTCAGGCACATGGTGCCGGTCCATTCACCCGAGACGAGCTTTGGCAGGTACAGGCGTTTCTGGTCGTCGGTGCCGTGCTCGAGCAGGCACTCGTAGGCGCCGTGCGACAGGCCAGGGTACATCGACCAGGCCTGGTTCGACGAATTGAGCATCTCGTAGAACGAGTTGTTCAGCGTGATCGGCAAGCCCTGGCCGCCGTATTCCGGATCGCACGCGAGGGCAGCCCAGCCGCCTTCGACGTACTGTTTGTACGCCTGCTTGAAGCCCTTCGGCGTGGTCACGCTCTTGTCGGCAGCATTAAAGGTGCAGCCTTCGCGGTCGCCCGAGTGGTTCAGCGGGAACAGCACTTCCTGGGTGAATTTTGCACCTTCTTCGAGTACCTGGTTGATGATGTCGGTATCGATTTCCTGGTATTTCGGCAGATTCTTGAATTCTTCGGTGACATTGAGGAACTCGTGCAGAACGAACTGCATATCCCGGATTGGCGCGACGTACTGACCCATGGTTTTCTCCTGAAGAGGTGTGACGATTGTTGGACGTGACAGGCGGCCTTATGCCGCCTGGTGGTCTTGCGATTGTTGGGAATTGCGGTAATTCTCGATCAGGCGTTCAAAGCCGGCCCGGGCCCGCTCGACGGCGCCCGGATTGCGCAGGAAACGCGCATCGTGGTGCAGCGCCAGGATCAGGCCATGCATCTCGAATACCAGTTGCTCGGCATCGAAACCGGTGTGCAGATGCTTCAGTTCGATCGCCTGCTCGACACTGCGCAGCAAGGCGCCCTGCCACGCGCGGACCATCGACACCAGCTCTTCGCGGATCGGGCCTTCGCGGTCGTCGTATTCGACGGCGCCACTGATATAGATGCACCCGGACGCGATCTCGACCGACACCCGCTTGACCCAGCGCGTGTACATCGCCACCAGGCGCGGCAGGCCGCGGGTTTCCTTGATGCTCGGGTAGAAAACCTCTTGCTCGAAGCGGTGGTGGTACAGCTTGACCACCTCGAGCTGCAGGTCTTCGCGCGAACCGAAGTGCGCGAACACGCCGGACTTGCTCATGCTCATCCGGTCGGCCAGCAGGCCGATCGTCAAGCCTTCGAGGCCGTTGCGGCTGGCGAGTTCGAGCGCGACGTCGAGAATTGCCGCCCGCGTCTGCTCGCCCTTGCGCATGAATTTTGCTGAAGTACTGATAGCTTCCCCTGGTCTCGAAAAAATCCGAACGCTCGTACTATTATCTATCGGGCCTGGAATGTCAAACGGGAACTTAGAGGTGCGGTTCTATTGATGAAAAACAACCCGCGACACCCGGAGAAAGCGCCTTTTGCTGACGGCCCGGCTTGCAGGCGAGCGGCAGAAAACAGTTGTTTCATCTGCTAAAGGTACAGCATTTTCGGGGTGTCCGGTGCGTGATTTACGAGCACGGCGCACCCGGATGCAGCTTGGCTGTTACCATTAATAATAAGGCAATAAACCCAGCAACAAACCCGGCAACATCCAGCGCGCAGACGAAAGGTCCACAGCATGAGCGGCAACTATCAGATTGAACAGGTCGTCGAACCGGACGACAGCGAACTGCAGCTGGCCATCCGCGCCTTCTCGCTGCAGGAAGGTGGCGCCGAACCCGCGCAGGCAGCAACGAACGGCGCGGATTCGATGCAGCACTTTCTGGTACTGCTCGGCCACGCCAGTGCGCGGCTGGACAGCGGCGCACTGGCGGACGACGCAGTTGCCGACCTGGTCCGGCGCGGCCTGGACCAGGGCACGGCGCAGGTCGTCGTCGACAAGGCCGTCGATGTCGTCGCGTCGAACCGGGCACTGGAAAGTGCACCGCCCGCGCAGCATGTGCGCCCCCGATCCGGCAAGAGCATCCGGGTATTCGCCATCGTGCTGGTGGTCGTCGCGCTGGTCGTCGCCTTGCTGGTCATGCGCTGATCCATGGCGTCGATACGAGCGCGTGCGCCGCACCTGGGGGCCGTCATGCTGCTGGCAACCTGTCTCGTTGCCTGCTCGCCGAAGCATGAGCAACCCACGCCCCAGGCGCCAGCCGCAGCGGCGCCCTCCCCTGCTGCTGCCGTCAAACCCGTACCGGTCGCGCCTGCGGCAGATGCGCCCATGCCGGCGCCAAACAAGCAGCACCAAGCCTGGATGCAGGCAATCTTCGGCAGCGCCTTCGATGCAAAACAGAATCATGCGCTCGTCGTCATCGACGCTGAAGGTGGCGGCCAGCACCACTTGATGACGCTGAAGGCCACGAGCGTCCTGCCCGACGGCCGCATCGTCATCGTGGTCAACGGTCTGCCGTCGGACGAGCATGGCAAGGACATGACGGGCCGCGCCAGCGGCGGCGTGCTCAATGTGTATATCGTGCAGGCGGATGCGAGTGGCTGGCAGGTGCTGGAACGCCGCGAGGATCTCGCCTCCATGGGTTCCGACGGCCAGATCGGTGGCGTGGACTGGGTCATGCTCGGGCCCGGCAAGCCAGGCTTTACCGTGACCTCGTTCTACACCGGGCAGGGACAATCGGTCTCGCTCACCGACATCGTTGAACTCGGCAATGGCATGCGCCATCTGGGCAATGTGACGCTCAGCTCTGACAATGGCGGCGCTTGCACCATCGAGACGGACGAATGCTGGGAAGTCGAGGGCAGCGCGGCCTTTGCCGGGAACACCTCCGCCGATGGCTACTACGACCTGCTGGTGGTGTTCAAAGGCAAGCGCTATCGGCTAGTCAACGGCAAGGACGGCGGCGAAGTCGAACAGGTGCTGGAAACCATTCAGAACAGTGCACGTTACCGCCTCGATGGTGCCGTGTACAAGCTGGTCACCGGCACCAATCCGAACACTGATCAATAGATGACGCTCACTTCCTAGTCCCCTGCCTGCTCCATCGCACGGCGATCGCGCTTGGTCGGCCGCCCCTTGATCTCCAGGCTCGGCTCCGGATACAGGCGCCGCGCGACTTTGTCGAGTTCGCGCTTGGCGATGCTCTCGTCGGTTTCGAAATACAGCGTGCGCGCCACCGGGGCGCCGCCGCGCGCGCCGGAAATGGCGGCGACGATGATTTCCCAGCGATCCGAGCCGTTATCGATCAGCATCTTGTCGTTGATCTTGACCGTGCGCGCCGGCTTGACCGGCTCGCCGTCAATCCGCACCCGCCCCCGCTCGACCGCATCCTGGGCCAGCGAGCGCGTCTTGAAAAAGCGTGCTGCCCAGAGCCATTTGTCCAGCCGGACGTTTTCTTTGTCTTTGTCCATCGTTATCCCTTATTACGCATACCCGATGGCGCACACGCGCATCACCAGTTTGTAGCCGACATACGCGCAGCCGTTGACGGCGCGGCGCAGCCAGCCGATGTCGGCAAATTCCTGCGGACAGACTTCGACCCCGTCCGCGATGCCCCGTTCAATGTGCGCGCGCATCGACGCGGCAAACACCGGATCGTCGACGACGATATTGGCTTCCTGGTTCACGAACAGCGACAGGCCATCGCAGTTGCTCGAGCCGACCGTGGCCCAGTGGTCGTCCACCACCGCTACCTTGGCATGCAGTTGTGTTTTGCGGTACTCGACCACGCGGATGCCATCGGCCAGCAGTTTCGGATAGAACGATTGCGCCACCGCGTCCTGGATCGCGAACTCGCCCACCCCGATCAGGAGCGTGACGGCAACGCCGCGCTGCGCTGCATGCGCGAGCGCCTTGCGAAACTTGCGGCCCGGCGCGAAATATGGCGTGGCCAGCAGCACGCTGTGGCGTGCGTGGCCCAGCGCCTGCAGGTAGGCGCGCTGGATCGTGGTGCGGTTGCGCAGGTTGTCGCGCACGACAAAGGCGGCGCGCGCGGGACTGGCGCACGATGGCGGTGGCTGCTTGCGCATTTCGCGGAACAGCTCCAGGCGCTTGCGCAGCCGCAGGCGGCCCGTACGGGTCCATTGGCCCTGCGCCTCGTGGTGGATCTGCGCGACGATCGGGCCGCGCAGCAACGCCGTGAAATCCCAGCGCGGCGCCGGCAGGCGATGGCCGTCGGCGTGGTCGCACAGCCAGTCGTCGTTGACGTTGATGCCGCCGACAAACGCGATTTCACGGTCGATCACGGTGATCTTGCGGTGCGAGCGGGCGATGCCGCGCTTGCACAGCGGATTGAACACGCGGTACTGGGCGCCGGCCTCGGTCAGCACCTGGCCCAGCCGGGACGTGACGCGGTGGCCGGTGCCGAACCAGTCGACCAGCACCCGCACCTTGACGCCGCGTCGGGCCGCGCGCGCGAGCGCATCGCGCACGGCGTCGCCCGTTTCGTCCTCGGCAAAGATATAGGTTTCGAACAGGACCTCGTGGCGGGCGGCGTCGAGCGCGGCGATCAGCGCCGGGAAGAACGCCACGCCGCTCTCCAACAGCGTGATGTCGTTGTCGTCGACGAAGGTAACGCTGCGCATGGCCTCAGGCCAGCTCGAGTTCCGCCACGATCGGTGCGTGGTCGGACAGCTTGGCCCACAACGGACCGTGCATCACTTGGGCCGAATTGACCTTGAAGCCGCGCACGTAGATGCGGTCCAGGCGGAACCACGGCAGCATCGCCGGGAACGTGCGCGCCGGCGCCAGGCGCGGCTTGCGCCCGGCCCAGCCGCGCACCATGTCGCCCATTGGCGAGCGCGGACCCAGCTCGTCGAACACTTCGCACACGCCCAGGCCGGCGCGCAGCTTGTCGCTCAGGGTGTTGCGCCAGTCGTTGAAGTCGCCGGCGATGATGACTGGCTCGCCATTCGGCGCCGACGAATTGACGGCGTCGATCAGCGACTGCGTCTGGCGCCCGCGCCCGCCTTCGAACAGGCCCAGGTGCACCACATAGCAGTGCACCGGACACTCGGGCGTCCCCAGCACGCAGTGCAGGATGCCGCGCTGCTCGTAGGCGTGGTCCGAGACGTCGTGGTTGTGCGAGTTTTCGATCGGGTAGGTACTGAGCAGCGCATTGCCATGGTGACCGTGGTCGTAGACCGCGTTCATCCCATACGCCGTATGGTGCAGGTCGGAGGCGAAATAATCGTACTGGGCAGTTTCAGGCCAGTGCCGATGGCCACGGTCTTCCTTGCCGAAGCGTGCCTGGTGCCGGTCGTGCCGGCCCTGGACTTCTTGCAGGAAGACGACATTGGCGTCGAATTCAGCGATCGCTTTCTTCAGTGCGATCACGCGGGGCGTGCTGCGCAGCGAGGAAACGCCCTTGTGAATGTTGTAGGTAGCCACACGAATTTTCATGGGAACATTCTACCCGGATCGGACTGCCGTTCTCGTGAAACGGACCCAATCGTGCGCTTATCAAGCGCTGGCGCGTTCGGCAGGTTGCCAGTTCTCGCATTCTTTTTAGAAACCAACAGTAACAAACTACCTTCAGGCGATCGCGTGCGCCTGGTCGTATACCGCTTCGTGGCCCGAGACGATCATGCGGCGCGGACGGTGCGCAGCAGCCTCATCTTTCTGTGCGCGGGGCGCCATTGGACCGCACAGGCGCAGACCATCCATCAGGTCGATATAGATGCAATCGTCGCCGAGTGTGATTGCTTTTACTTTCTTGTCGCTATTCAGTTTGAAGTTATCCATTTTTCTCTCAGAATCATCCACTTAAAAGTTGCACATCAAAAATTCACACTGGGTGAACTATTGACCTTAGACTACTGATTTCTGACTGTCAACCGTGGAATATATGGTGCCTAACCGTTACCAACCATATTTAATTCATTCTCGAAACGTGTCACCAAGTGTCTCCAAATGTATCTTCATAGGAGAACGCGCACTTTTTCGCGTGTATGTGAGCGTCAGCGAACAGAGTCGAATTAAAAAAAGCACTTACGTACTTTTGCTGTAAAACGTCATTTTATTGCTTCGTACGAGCGATATTCAATGATGATTTACTGCAAATATGCTTCTTTGAAGAAATTTTATTTGCTTTGGGGATCAACGAGGAGATGGCGAGGCAATTGCAGGATGGCTTCGGCATTCGAGGCCGAGAAGCAGCGATCGGCCGCTTCCAGGTAGGGCAGCCAGGCGTGGGCGATGTGCTCGCGTGGACTGAGGATGATGGGAATGTCGCGCGGCACGCAGACAGAAAACACGTGCTCGGTGTTCTGCGTGACGCCAGGGGCGTAGCGATGGCGCCAGAGAGGATAGATCTCGTAGATATTGGCTAACTGCCAGTCACACAGGACGATCTGCTCGCCATCGGCCACGATGCCGGTCTCTTCGAACAGTTCGCGCGCTGCCGTCTCCAGCAGCGGCTCGTCGAGCCGGTCGAGCGAGCCGGTGACCGATTGCCAGAAGCCCGGCTGACCGGCGCGTTCGATCACCAGCACGTCCAGCTCGGACGTGTGGATGACGACCAGCACCGATTCAGGGATCTTGTAGGCTTCCATGACAGAAAGAGCGGGGTTGGCAGCCAGGCCACCTCCCCCGCCCGCCATTACGCGACCTTTGGCTCGTTACGCAGGCGGATGTGCAGCTCTTTCAATTGCTTCTCGTCGACTTCGGACGGTGCATTGGTCAGCAGGCACTGCGCACGCTGCGTTTTCGGGAACGCGATCACGTCGCGGATCGACTCGGAGCCGGTCATCAAGGTGATCAGGCGATCCAGGCCGAAGGCCAGGCCACCGTGCGGTGGCGCGCCGTACTGCAGCGCATCCAGCAGGAAGCCAAATTTGAGCTGGGCTTCTTCGGCATCGATCTTCAGCGCGCGGAATACCTTGCTCTGGACTTCTTCGCGGTGGATACGGATCGAACCGCCGCCCAGTTCCCAGCCGTTCAGGACCATGTCATAGGCCTTGGCGATGCAGGCGCCCGGATTGGTCTCGAGCATGTCTTCGTGGCCGTCTTTCGGGGCCGTGAACGGGTGGTGGGTCGCGGTCCAGCGATCGCCGTCTTCGTCGTACTCGAACATCGGGAAGTCGATCACCCACAGCGGCGACCAGACGTCGTCGAACAGGCCGGCCTTCTTGCCAAATTCGGAGTGGCCGATTTTCACGCGCAGCGCGCCCAGGGCGTCGTTGACGACCTTGGCCTTGTCGGCGCCGAAGAAGATCAGGTCGCCGTCCTGCGCGCCCGTCAGTTCCAGGATCTGCACCAGCACCTCGTCGGACAGGTTCTTGACGATCGGCGACTGCAGGCCGTCACGGCCCTTGGCCTTCTCGTTGACCTTGATGTAGGCCAGGCCACGGGCGCCGTAAATCGCAACGAACTGGGTGTAGGCGTCGATCTCCGAGCGTGGCATCGAGCCGCCCTGCGGCACGCGCATGCCGACCACACGGCCGTTCGGCAGGTTGGCGGCGCTGTTGAACACCTTGAACTCGACCGTCTTCATCAGCTCGGTCAGCTCGGTGAATTCGAGCTTGACGCGCATGTCCGGCTTGTCCGAACCGTACATGGCCATCGCAGTGGCGAAGTCCATCACCGGGAACGGGTTCGGCAGTTCGATGCCGGTCGTGTTCTTGAACACGACGCGCATCATTTCTTCGAACATGTCGCGGATCTCTTGTTCGGTCAGGAACGAGGTTTCGCAGTCGATCTGGGTGAATTCAGGCTGGCGGTCGGCGCGCAGGTCTTCGTCGCGGAAGCACTTGGTGATCTGGTAGTAGCGGTCGAAGTTGGCGACCATCAGCAGCTGCTTGAACAGCTGCGGCGACTGCGGCAGCGCGAAGAAGTTGCCCGCGTTGACACGCGACGGCACCAGGTAGTCGCGCGCGCCTTCCGGGGTCGACTTGGTCAGCATCGGGGTTTCGATGTCGATGAAGCCCAGGTTGTCGAGGTACTTGCGCACTTCCATCGAGACCTTGTAGCGCAGCTTCAGGTTGTGCTGCATCTGGCCGCGGCGCAGATCGAGCACGCGGTGCGTCAGGCGGGTGGTTTCCGACAGGTTGTCGTCGTCCAGCT
>Ga0308160_10005983_pt1 | contig 12543 bp, 9 predicted proteins | sample PhyFR1_FD_201036 | JGI IMG/M metagenome (GOLD analysis project Ga0308160, IMG submission 201036) | Phyllosphere microbial communities from UC Gill Tract Community Farm, Albany, California, United States - DLSLF.R1 | ecosystem: Host-associated > Plants > Phyllosphere > Unclassified | place: USA... | reverse complement strand
GTTTTGGCGGGCGCCCCAGCACGCCTCGGTCCGGGGAACAGGCCTGGGCATGACGATCGTGGGTGAACTGGCGGCGGCCAACGGTGGCCGCCTGGTCCTGGGAACGGCGGCACCGCACGGCCTGTCAGCCCGGCTCGAATTTCCTGTTCCGGTGCTGGAGGACCGCTCCGAAGGCGGGGATGGACGTGGCTGAGGTCAGGGCGTCCGGCCTTACCGGGGCCGTCCTGCCCAGGCGGTCCCTCCTGAAAGCCGGGGCAGGCCTGGCAGCAACGGCCCTCGTCCCGTCTGTGCTGTCCGCCTGCAGCGGGAACCGGCCCGGGCTGCTGACCGTGGCGGGCGGGGAGGCAGGTGGCTTCTACCTTGAGTTCTCCACTCTGCTGGCCGCTTCCCTGGAACGCCATGACATAGCCGGAAAGGCTGTAGCCGTTGCCACCGGCGGCAGCCTGGACAACCTGGCGCAGTTGCGGGATGGAAGGGCCACGCTTGCCGTGTCCCTGGCCGATGCGGTTGCCGGCCCTGCTGTGGAGCCGGGAACCGCAGCTGCCGAGGGCGCCGCGCCACTGGCCGCACTGGGGAAGGTCTACGAAAACTACGTCCACTGCGTGGTGCGGAAAGGCAGCGGCATCACTTCGCTGTCACAGCTGTCCGGGCGGACCGTGGCAGTGGGCCAGCCGGGTTCGGGGACGTCGCTCACCACACCGCGGCTGCTCGCGGCAGCGGGCCTTGGCACCTCGGCGGAGGCCGGGCCGGCAGCGCAAGGCAGCGTCGCCGTCGTAAGCCTGGGCCTGAACGACGGCCTCGCGGCCCTGAAGGCCGGTACCGTGGACGCCTTGTTCTGGTCCGGCGGCGTGCCCACGGCCGCCATCTCCGCCGCGCAGCGGGAGGTGCCGCTGTCGCTGCTGGACCTCTCGTCCCTGTTGCCGGAGCTGCGCGCCCGGCACGGTGCCCAGTACGACCGCGTGTTCATCCCCGCGGAAAGCTACCCGGGTGTGCCCGCCGTCTGGACCGTGGGGACAGCCAACCTGTTGCTGTGCCGCGCCGACCTGGACGCCGGCACCGTCGAGCGGACCGTGCAACTGCTGGTCAACCACGCCGGCGAACTGATTCCACAGTCCAGCCTGGGAGTGCAGTTCCTCAGCCCGGAAACGCTGATCAACACCGCCGGCATCCCCCTGCACCCGGCCGCCGCCGCGGCGTACCGCGCCCTCCACGGCTAGCAACGCCCGCTCATTTACGGCGGCTCCCACCCAAACGCCCGCTCACTCTCCCCAGGAAAGTGAGCGCGCGTCGCGGGCAAACCCACCACTGCTGAGCGGGCGTTGGATCAGGGTTCCGGGGTCTTATCCACATACGCGCTTTCGGCTATAGCAGGCCGGACCGCGTCCTTCCTACTGTTTGGGTTCACCCGAACAGTACGCAAAGCGAGGATCAACGTGGACAGGAACCAGCGCCGACGGGCGGCCCGAACGAATCATTCGCGGAACCAACCTGGAGACCCGTTCAAAGCCGCCATCCCCCGAGTGGCCGTCCCGTCGACCGGAAACATCCAGGAGTTGGAATCCCTGAGTCCGGACTTCATCTCCTGGTATGCCCAGCACCGATTCAGCGTTGACATCGAGGAGGTGCTGGAGAGCCTAACGCTCTTCTTCCGCTTCTATCCCAGTTTCGAAGGAGGTCGTTCCATCACTGCCCTCAAACCGGCTGAGGTGGCTGAAAGATTGGCCGCCCTCATTATCCATACCGTCCATGACGGCGTCGTGGCCACCTATTCACTGATGCTTTTCCTGCGCTTCCTCCACGATTCCGGCCAGTGGTCCGGTAACCCGGAATCGTATCGGACTGTGCAGGGCATCCTGCTGGAAATCATCAGTTTGGACATGCGCGCGACACCCAACGGGGCGCCGACGGCTGCCGTCGTCGCGGCTGCCCACGCTGATTAGCTCCCCGAGTGGGCCTGCAGGAAGCTGTACACCTCGGTCTCGTCGACGCCGGGGAAAGCGCCGGGCGGCATGGCCGCCAGCAGGTGCGAATGGGCCCGCGCGGAGGGCCAGGCGTTCCCGGCCCACTCCGAAGTCAGGGCTGCCGGCGGACGCTTGCAGCAGTTCGGGTCGGGGCAGTTGGAGGTGGCCCGGGCTGTCGTCTCACGCCCGCGGAACCATTTCACGTGCTGGTAGGGCACCCCGATGCTGAGCGAGAACTCACCCGTGGCCGACCGCTCGGTCCGCGCGGTGCACCAGTACGTACCCGACGGCGTGTCCGTGTACTGGCTATAGGCGCTGAACTTGTCCGGAACGTCGAACACGGCACGGGATGTCCAGGCCTTGCACGACGGCTGGCCCTCGATGGCGCCGGTGTGGTCCTGGGGGAAGTTCACGCCATCGTTCTCGTAGGCCTTGTAGATGATCCCGCTCTGGTGCGTCTTCTGGAAATGCGTGGTGATACCCAGGTGCCTGGTGGCCAGGTTGGTGAACCGGTGCGCGGCGGTCTCGTAGGAAACGGCGAACGCATCCCGGATGTCCTCCACCGCGATTTCCTTGGCGGCTTTGGCGTTTTGCAGAAATTCCACGGTGGCCTGCTCGGGAAGAAGCAGCGCCGCGGCGAAATAGTTGGTCGCCACCCGCTGGGCCAGGAAGTCGCCATAGTTGCGGGGCGTTTCGTGTCCCAGGACGTAGTGTCCCAGCGCCTGGAGCAGCACGGACCGGGGATCGTGGTCCTGCCGCTGGCTTTGGGTCAGGTAAATTCTGCGGTTCTTCAAATCGGTCACGGACCGGGTGGAATGCGGCAAATCGCCCACGTGGTACAGGGCGAATCCAAGGTGCGCGGCGATGTCCGCGATGACGTGCTGGCTCAGCGGGCCGGCGGTGTAGCCCACCTCCTTGAGGACCTTCTGCGCTTCGGCCTCGTACTCCGGGAAGTAGTTGCCGCGCTCGCGCATCATGGCACGCAGCTCACCGTTGGCGCGCCGGGCTTCTTCCGGGGTGGCCACCTGCTCGTTCATCTTCCGCTCCAGCTCGTGCAGGAGCCCCACCTGGGCCTCGAGCACATCCAGCGGAAGCCGCGAACTGATGCGGATTTTCGGCAGGTTGAGGGACTCGTACAGCGGTCCGCGCTGGTACCGTTCCAGCTCGATTTCCAGGGCTGCCCGCCGGCTGGGCGGTTCGGCACCCAGGAGCTGGTCGATGCTGACGTTCAGCGCCGCGGCCAGGTGCTGCAGAAGGGTCAGTTTGGGCTCACGCTTGCCGTTTTCGATCAGGCTGAGCTGACTGGGGGCGGTCCCGACGGCGGCGCTCAGGCCATCGAGCGTGAGCCCGGCTTGTTTACGCAGATGGCGGACGCGGCGGCCCAGCGCAATGACATCGAGTCCCGCTGCGGCGGCTGACGGCGGCTGGGAAACGTCCCTGTTCCAACTTGAAGGCGACATTTCTGAAGAATACGTGAAGAAGTGCATTTCTTTCCATAGTTTTCATCTAGAAAGGGGGTTGAAAGTGCTGAAAAGTAGTTCACACGGAAAGAAACACCGCACCGGAAAGCCGGTGGGAACCTCAATGACGCGGTTCCCACCTACCCCATCCGGAGCTCAATCAAGGAGATCAACGATGACTGCAGCATTTGAGCCCACCTCGCAGACGCCCGACCAGCAGGCCGCCGCACTTGAGCTCGAGTGGTCCGCCAACCCCCGCTGGGAAGGTGTGACCCGGGACTACTCAGCCTCCGACGTCGTCCGCCTCCGCGGCCGCGTCACCGAAGAGCAGACGCTGGCCCGCCGCGGTGCGGAGAAGCTGTGGAAGCAGCTCACCGAAGAGCACAAGGAAGGCAAGTACACCAACGCCCTGGGTGCCCTCACCGGCAACCAGGCAGTGCAGCAGGTCAAGGCCGGCCTCCGCGCCATCTACCTTTCCGGTTGGCAGGTGGCCGCCGATGCCAACAATTCCGGCCACACCTACCCGGACCAGTCCCTCTACCCGGCCAACTCCGTCCCCACAGTGGTCCGCCGTATCAACAACGCCCTGCTCCGGGCGGACCAGATCGAATTCTCCGAGGGCATCCAGACCGTTGAGGACTGGCTGGTCCCGATTGTTGCCGACGCCGAAGCCGGTTTCGGCGGCCCGCTGAACGCCTACGAGCTGATGAAATCCATGATCCAGGCCGGCGCCTCCGGCGTGCACTGGGAAGACCAGCTCGCCTCCGAGAAGAAGTGCGGACACCTCGGCGGCAAGGTACTCATCCCCACCCAGCAGCACGTCCGCACCCTCAACGCGGCCCGCCTGGCGGCCGACGTCGCCGGTACCCCCACCGTCGTCATCGCCCGCACTGATGCTGAGGCAGCCACCCTGATCACCTCGGACGTGGACGAGCGGGACCAGGAGTTCATCACCGGGGAGCGCACCGCCGAGGGCTTCTACAAGGTCCGCAACGGCATCGAACCCTGCATCGCCCGGGCCAAGGCCTACGCCCCGTACTCTGACCTCATCTGGATGGAGACGGGCACCCCGGACCTGGAACTGGCCCGCAAGTTCGCCGAGTCCGTCAAGGCCGAGTTCCCGGACCAGATGCTCTCCTACAACTGCTCGCCGTCCTTCAACTGGCGCAAGCACCTGGACGACGCCACCATCGCAAAGTTCCAGCGCGAACTCGGCGCCATGGGCTTCACGTTCCAGTTCATCACCCTGGCCGGATTCCACGCCTTGAACTACTCGATGTTCGATCTTGCCCACGGCTACGCCCGGGAAGGCATGAGCGCCTACGTCGAACTCCAGGAGAAGGAATTCGCCTCCGAATCCCGCGGCTACACCGCGACCAAGCACCAGCGCGAAGTCGGCACCGGCTACTTCGACACCCTCTCCACCGCGCTCAACCCGAACGCGTCCACCCTCGCATTGGTCGGATCGACCGAAGAGGGCCAGTTCCACTAATACATCCCTCCCCAAGTAAGTAGCAGTAGGTGTCGTTTTGGAGGCTCAAAGCGACACTTACTGCTACCCAGTTGGGACCTTTCAAGGAGAACTCCCATGAACAGCTTCACCGATAGCTTCACCATCAACGGCATCACCATGACTGCCCAGCCCATATGCCGGCAGGATGAAGTGCTTACGCCGGACGCACTGGCTTTCATCGCCAAGCTGCACCGGGCCACCGCGGAACGCCGGCAGGAACTGCTTCAGGCACGAAGGACCCGACGCGCCAACATCGCCGCCGGCCAGGATCCGAGGTTCCTGCGGGAGACCGAACACATCCGCAACGACGCGTCCTGGCGGGTGGCTCCCCCGGCCCCGGGCCTGGAGGACCGCCGGGTGGAGATCACCGGCCCGGTGGATAAGAAGATGACCATCAACGCCCTGAACTCCGGCGCCAAGGTCTGGCTGGCGGACATGGAAGACTCCTCCACCCCCACATGGCGGAACGTCATCAAAGGCCAGCTGAACCTCACCGACGCCCTGGAACGCCGCATCGACTTCACCAGCGAGGAAGGCAAGGAGTACAAGCTCCGCCCGGCCGGTGAACTGCCCACCATCGTGGTCCGCCCCAGGGGCTGGCACCTGCCCGAAAAGCACATGCTCATCGACGGCACCCCGATCGCGGGCGGCATCGTGGACTTCGGCCTGTTTTTCTTCCACAACGCCCGCCGCCTGCTGGCCCAGGGCAAGGGCCCGTACTTCTACCTGCCCAAGATCGAAAACCACCTCGAAGCCCGGCTCTGGAACGACATCTTCATCCTGGCCCAGGACCTGCTCGGCATCCCGCAGGGCACCATCCGCGCCACGGTACTGATCGAAACCATCACCGCAGCCTTCGAAATGGAGGAGATCCTCTACGAACTGCGGGACCACGCCTCGGGCCTGAACGCCGGCCGCTGGGACTACATCTTCTCCATCATCAAGAACTTCCGTACCCGCGGCCCCCGCTTCGTCCTCCCGGACCGCGGCCAGGTGACCATGACCGCCCCGTTCATGCGCTCCTACACCGAGCAGCTGGTCCGGGCCTGCCACAAGCGCGGCGCCATGGCCATCGGCGGCATGGCCGCGGCCGTTCCCAACCGCAAGGACCCCGAAGCCAACGCCAACGCCTTCGAGAAGGTCCGGGCGGACAAGACCCGCGAGGCCGGGGACGGCTTCGACGGCTCCTGGGTGGCCCACCCCGATCTGGTGCCCATCTGCCGTGAAGTGTTCGACGCCGTCCTCGGCGATCGACCCAACCAGCTCGGCAAGCTCCGCGGGGACGTCACCCCGGACGACCGCGCCCTCATCGATGTCGCCTCCCTGCACGGCACCATCACGGAGCAGGGCATCCGCAACAACATCGAAGTGGGCATCCGCTACATCGAGTCCTGGCTCCGCGGCAACGGCGCCGTGGCCATCCACAACCTGATGGAGGACGCCGCCACCGCGGAGATCTCCCGCTCCCAGCTCTGGCAGTGGATCTACGCCCGGGCCATCACCGACCACGGCGAGATCATCACGCACGAATGGGTGGAGGATCTGCTGGACGGCGAATTCGCCCGGCTGGAGCGCTTCGACGGCGACCGCTTCGAGGACGCCCGGGACATCTTCGAGGAAGTCACCCTCGCCACGGAGTTCCCGTCCTTCCTCACCCTCCCGGCCTACGCCCGCTACCTCACCGAAGCCCGCGAGAAGGCCACCGTGGAGGAGCTCGCAGCGGCCTGACCCGCAGCTGCACAGACTTCCGTCCGCCGGGCCGGCACGCCCTTCGCAACAGGCCCCCCGAAATCCGGGGCGCCGGCCCGGCAACGGAACCCCTTTACACGCCCGCTCACTTGTTGGGTCATAACGCCGGACGCGCGCTCACTTCCCTCAGAAGAGTGAGCGCGCGTCCTTCGGTTAACCCATCAGGTGAGCGCGCGTCCCTGGGTGCTGACGGGATGTCCGACGGCGGCCCGCGCCTTAGCGGCCCCGCGGCACCTTGCGGACGGAGAGGGTGGTACTGACAAAGAAGGTCAGCACCGAGCCGAGGATGACCAGCAGCGCCGGCGTCCACGACTCCGAGGCGTCGTGGACAAAGCCCACCAGCGGCGGGGCAACCGCAGCGAGGCAGTAGCCCAGGCCCTGCACGGTGGCGGACATCCTGCCGGCCATGGCCTGGTTCCGGGCCAGCCGGATGATGGCGATGAAGATGATGGTGATGCCGCCGCCCTGGGCGATCCCGCCGCAGGTCGACCACAACCACCACAGCTGCGGCATCAGCAGCAGCCCGGCCGGGACGGCCGTCCACAATACACCCAAGGTGACCGCCACCGCCGTCGTACTCATGTATTTGGCGGCGAACGGCACGCCGAGCCCGCCCACGATGGCGAGGATCTGGAAGATCGAGGACGCCGCACCGGCTTCCGCGGCAGACATGCCCAGCTCATCGTGCAGGTAGCTGGGCAGCCAGGCGGTGACGCCGTAGTAGGAGAAGGCCTGGCCGCCGAAGCCCGCCGTGAGGCCGAAGGTGATCCAGCCGGTGCCGGCCACCGGCGGGAGCTTGGCTTCGCCGGCGTCCTCGGCAGCGGAGACGATGAACGCGGTCCGCGGCCCCACTGCCAGCGTCCACACAACGATGGCGGCCACGGCCAGGAGGGCCACCGATGCCAGGGCGGCACGCCAGCCGGTCCACTCGGCCAGGGGCGCCATGGCCACGGATGTCAGGAACGAGCCGATGTTCAGGGCAGCGGTGTAGATGCCCATGGCGGTCCCCTGCCGCGAGGGCGAGAAGTCGCGGCGGATGATCAGCGGCACGGCAATGTTGCCCACCGTGATGGCCAGGCCAATGATAACGGTCCCCGCCACTACCAGGGCGGGTCCGCCGGCGGACCGCACCAGGACTCCCGCCAGGACGCCCAGGATGGTGAGGCTGACGGCAAACTCGGCGCCGAACTTCCTCGCGGCCAGGGACGCCAGCGGCGAAGCGAGCGAGAAGCAGAGCACGGGAATGCTGGTCAGCAGTCCCAGCACCACCGGGGAGAAATGCAGTTCTGCCTGCATGGGACCCACCACCGGCGCGACGGCCACGAACGGCCCGCGCAGGTTCAGGGCCAGCAGGCCAATGCAGGCGAGCAGGATCCAGCTGCCGGGAATTCGGGAAAGCAGCCGGCCGGTCACGCGGCGGAAAAGGGGAAAGGGAAGTCACTCATCACCTTCATTGCTATCACGCCGCGCAGGCCCACAAACTGTGCAAGGCACCGCGTGACGCCCAGGCTTAGGATGAACCTGCCCCCACAAGGACACCGCGAAGGACAGGACACCGCCATGCCGCACCGCCTTGCCATCCTCGACGACTACCAGGACGTGGCCCATGGCTACGCCGACTGGGCGGCCCTGGAAGCAGAGGGGGTCAAAGTTTCCACGTTCCGCGAACCCTTCGCCTCGCAGGATGCGCTGGTCTCGGCGCTCGCCGGCTCCACCATCGTGATCGCTATGCGGGAACGGACCGCCTTCCCGCGCGAAGTGTTCGAGAAACTGCCCGCCCTCGAACTGCTGGTGACCACGGGGATGGCCAACGCGTCCATCGACGTCGCCGCAGCCGCGGACCACGGCGTCACGGTCTGCGGAACACCCGGTTCGCCCGCGGCAGCCCCGGAGCTGACTTGGGCGCTGCTGCTGGCCATCGCACGGCACCTGCCGGCCGAGGAAGCCTCGCTGCGGGCCGGCTCCTGGCAGAAAACCGTAGGGGTGGAGCTGGCAGGCAAGACCCTGGGCGTGGTGGGGCTGGGCAAGATCGGGCGCCGGATTGCCGGCTACGGCCAAGCCTTCGGCATGGACGTGGTGGCGTGGAGCCAGAACCTCACAGCCGAAGCCGCGGCGGAGGCCGGGGTGCGGCTGGTATCGAAGGAGGAGCTGTTCCGCGCGTCCGACATCGCCACTCTCCACCTGCGGCTCTCCCCTCGCTCGGAGAACACCGTGGGTGAGCAGGAGCTGCGGCTGCTGGGCCCCGAAGGCATCCTGGTCAACACCGCCCGCGGCCCCCTCGTGGACCAGGAAGCGCTGGTCCGGGCACTGAACGAAGGCTGGATCCGCGGCGCCGCCCTGGACGTTTTCGACCAGGAACCGTTGCAGGCCGGCCACCCGCTGCTGGCGGCCCCCAACACCGTCCTGTCACCGCACCTCGGCTACGTCACGCAGGAGAGCTACCGGCAGTTCTACGGCGGCGCCTTCGAGGACGTCACCGCCTGGCTGGCAGGCTCCCCCATCCGCACCATCACCCCCTGACCCCGGAGTAACCCATGAGCCACACCATCCGCCGCGCCACCATGGCCGACGCCGGCGCGCTGGCTGAGCTGGCGGCCGTCACCTTTCCGCTGGCCTGCCCGCCGTCGTCGTCGTCGGAGGATATCGCCGCGCACCTGGCAAACACGCTCAGCGAAGACCACTTCCGGGGCTACCTCGCCGATCCGGACATCACCATCCTGGTGCTGGACAGCGGCGACCGGCTTAACGGGTACAGCCTGCTGGTGGACCGGCCGGCGTCGGACCCGGACGTTGCCTCGGCCCTGACACTCACGCCGTCGGTGGAGCTCAGCAAGTGCTATGTGCATCCCGAACACCACGGACTGGGTGCCGCCGCCGAACTGATGCATGCCAGTGTGCAGGCCGCCGGTGCGGCTGGCCGGGCCGGGATCTGGCTGGGCGTCAACAGCCAGAATGCCCGCGCCATCCGCTTCTACGGGAAGTCCGGGTTCCGGAAGGTGGGCACCAAGTCTTTCCGGCTGGGCAGCACCGTGGAACACGACTTCGTCCTCGAACGCGCCTTGTCGTAGCTGCTTACGTGCCGGGCTGGTTCAGGCCGGCATGGTCTGAGGCGGCCTCCGGGCTTCCGGGCGGATACGCCAGCGGCGGGCGCGGCTGGGCCAGGAGCTTCAGGCCCGGGGGAAGTCCGTCAATGGTGCCGCTGGTGCCGGTGGCGGTGATGGTGACCCGGGAAGAGTCCAGCAGGACGTTTTCGGCCCGGAAGGTGCCCACGGTGTCCGGGAGGATCGGTGCCAGGTGCACTACCCCGCGGGTAAAGACAGGGTCGAAGCGGAGGAGGATCCGCGCCAGCTGGACAGGCGCCGCGGCAGCCCACGCCTGCGGCGAACATGCGGTGGGGTACGGCACGGGGCCGGGGAACTCACCGCGGTCGAAGCCACAAAAGAGTTCGGGCAGCCGGTTGTCGAAGTGTTCGGCTGCTTCGAAGACCCCCAGGGCCACCCGTCTTGCCTCGTCCACGAACCCGTAGCGCATCAGGCCTGTGGCCACCATGGCCGTATCGTGCGGCCAGACGGACCCGTTGTGGTAGCTGACCGGGTTGTAGGCGCCCATGTCCGAGGCGAGCGTGCGGATGCCCCACCCAGTGAACATTTGCGGGGACATCAGGTGCTCCATGACGGACTGCGCCTTGTCCCGGTCCACGATGCCTGAGAAGAGGCAGTGGCCGATGTTGGAGGTCAGGGCGTCCACCGGGCGCTTGTCCTTGTCCAGCGCGACGGCGAAATAGCCTTTGTCCGGCAGCCAGAACTTTTTGTTGAACTCCTCTTTGAAGGCCGCTGCCTTTTCAGCCCAGTGGTGTTCCAGTTCCGGGTCCCCGTCCCAGTGCGCCAGCAGGGAGCGGCCCAGATAGGCCGAGTAGACGTAGGCCTGCACTTCGCAGAGGGCGATGGGCGGTTCGGCGATGGTCCCGTCGGCGAAGTTGATGCCGTCCCACGAATCTTTCCAGCCCTGGTTGACCAGCCCGTGGTTGTTGGGGCGCAGGTATTCCACGAAACCGTCACCGTCGCGGTCGCCGTACTTCTCAATCCATTCCAGGGCCCGGTCCGCGTGGCTGAGCAGTGGCTGGATCACGTCCTTGGACAGTCCCCATCGGCTCAGTTCTCCGAGGACGGCCACGAACAGCGGGGTGGCGTCGGCGGTGCCGTAGTAGGCCGTGCCGCCGAGGGACAATCCGGCGGTGACCCCCAGCCGGACCTCGTGCGGGATGCGGCCGGGTTCCTCCTCGGAGTCGTTGTCCACCTTCTTGCCCTGGATGCCGGCCAGGGTCTGCAGTGTGCCAAGGGCAAGGTTGGGGTTGACCATCAGGCTCATGTAGGAGGTCAGCAGCGAGTCCCTGCCGAACAGCGCCATGAACCAGGGCGCCCCGGCGGCGACGGCCGCCCGGTCCGGATGGTGGGGGTCGAAGATGCGCAGTGCACCCAAGTCGCTTTGGCTGCGGTTGAGCAGGTCCTGGAGGCTGGCGTCTTCGATCCTGATCCGCGGTACGCCTTCTTCCCAGTCCAGGTGCCGGCGCACGCCTTCGCGGTGGTGCGGCAGTTGCCCCTCGCGGAAGGGCTGGTCCGGTGCTTCGCCGTTGACCAGGGGCACCACGATGATGCTGGTGGCCCACTTTCCCCGCGCCGGGACGGTGATGCGGAAGCGCAGGCCTTCGGTGCTGACCTCGGCATCCCTGGCGCCAACGGCGGTTCCGCGCTGCTGGCCGTGCCGCAAGGCCTCGATGATGAGCTCGCCGTCCCTGACGGTCCGGGTGGTGTCGTCGTTCCCCGTGGCGCGGCTGCCCTTGACCTCGAACAGGTCTGCCTGGTCCGCCTCCACCAACAGCTCAATTTCGCAGTCCACCGGCTCGGATGCATAGTTTTCCAGCGTGATGTCGTCCTGCATGCCGGGACCGATGTGCCGCACCTGGCGGACCACCAGCGGGCTGTCGAACCTGCCGCCGGGCCATTTGGCCCGGCCCACGAACGTCGCTTTGAAGGGCTGCGGCCGCTGGGCCGTCAGGGGCTCACGCAGCGCCCCATTGACGCGGAGCATCCACCGCGAAACGATGCGGGTGTCCTGGAAGAACGCACCGTTCGTGCCGCCGTCGGAGGGGATGTCCCCGCTTCCGGACGAGATGCAGAAGGAGGATCCTTCCAGGACGGTGACCGATCCGGAATCGGACACGGATGCTTCGTTATCGGCGTTCCAGGCGGTCATCAGGGACTCCCCTCTCAAGCGACGAGGTGCTGCCCGAAAATCCGGGAAGCACCGTTGCCCTATCGATTCTGGTCCACCGGGACGGCATGCGGAACCCCCGCCGGAGGCCGCCTTTCAATCAGTTCGGCATATAGGCGCAGGTGGTCCGCCACCATCCGCTCTGCACTGAAGCGTCCCTGCACGGCGCTGCGGCACACCGCCCTGTCCAGGCCTGCGGCGGCCGGAATGAAGTCCGCCAACTGTTCGGTGGCGCCCAGGAAGCCCGTTCGCCCGTGCTCCACAATCTCCTCCGCGGCTCCCACAGCGGTTCCAACCACCGGCGTTCCGGTGGCGAGGGCCTCGATCATGACCAGGCCGAAGGGCTCGGCCCATTGGATGGGGTTAAGGAATGCCACCGCTTCCCCCATCAGGCGGTATTTGGTCGCGTCATCCACCTCCCCCATAAAGTCCTCGTTGGAGCCCAGCATGGGTTCAACCACGTCCCGGAAATAGCGCACCTCCTCCGGTTCCCGCATCTTCACCGCGATCTTCAGGCGCATCCCCACCTCACGGGCGATGCTGATGGCTTCCAGCAGGCCCTTGTCCGGGCAGGACCGGCCCACGAAGC
>Ga0308160_10005982_pt1 | contig 12544 bp, 8 predicted proteins | sample PhyFR1_FD_201036 | JGI IMG/M metagenome (GOLD analysis project Ga0308160, IMG submission 201036) | Phyllosphere microbial communities from UC Gill Tract Community Farm, Albany, California, United States - DLSLF.R1 | ecosystem: Host-associated > Plants > Phyllosphere > Unclassified | place: USA... | reverse complement strand
AGGTCGATGAGCACGATCGCGTTCGTCACGACGATGCCGACGAGCATCAGGAGTCCGATGAGCGACGCCACCCCCAGCGGGATGCCCGTGATGATCTGCAGCAGGACCGCCCCGGTCGCGGCGAACGGGATCGAGAAGAGCAGCAGGACCGGCTGCAGCAGGCTGCGGAACGTCGCGACCATGATCACGTAGACGATGAGCACGGCGACCAGGACGGCCAGCAGCAGCTGACTGAACGCCGACGACTGGCTCGACGCCACACCACCGATGGTCGCCGAGGCGCCGCGGGGCAGGTCGAGCTGGTCGACTGCTGCCGTGACGTTCTGCACGGCCTGGCCGAGGTTCGTCGAGTCCGGCGTCACCGTGATGGTCGCGGTGCGGACCGCGTCCGAGGTGGTGATCGACGTCGGACCGTCGGACTGCTCGATCGTGGCGACGTCGGACAGCGGCACGTCACCGTTCGCGGTCGGGATCGACAGGGCCTTCAGAGCGTCGATCGTGGTCGGCGGCTCCGGGTCCGCGATGTAGACGTCGAGCGTGGCGTCCTCGATCTCGACGCTGCCGGTGTCCCGCGGGGAGACGGCGGCAGCGACGATCCCGCCGACCTGTGTCTCCGTCAGCCCCTGCTCGGCAGCCTTGCTCCGGTCGACCTTCACCGCGAGGTACGGCTGGGCGGCGGACAGGTTGCTCGTCGCGCCGGTCGTGCCGTCGACGCCGCGCATCTCGGTGAGCACCTTGCTCGCCGCGGTCTCGAGCTCCGCCTGGGTCGGCGCGGTGACGTCGACCTCGATGTCGCTCGATCCGCCGAAACCACCGCCGGCCGACGACAGGTTGACCTCGCCGACGCCGTCGATCTTCCCGATGCGGTCACGGGCGGTCGACTGGACGGTCGTCTGGTCGACGCCGGCGTCGGTGGTCACGTTGTACTGCACCGACGCCGAGGCACCGCCACCGAACGCGGCCTGGATCGACTGGCCGCTCGACCCGATGGTCGTCTGGACGGTCTCGACACCGTCGACGTCACGCAGGACGCGCTCGACCTTGCGGGCGGCGTTCGACTGCTCGTCGAGGCTCGTGCCGGGCTCGAGGTCCTGCGTCACCGTGAAGGTGTTCTGCCCGGAGTCGCCGAGGTAGTTCGTCTTGACGAACGGCACGGCCGCCGCGGTGCCGCCGAGCACGAGCAGGGCGAGGACGAGGACGAGTGCCGGGCGACCGACGGCCCAACGGAGGACGGGCAGGTACCCGCGGCGCAGCCGGTCGGACGTGCCCGCGTCGTGCAGGTCGTCTGCCGAGGTCAGGGCCCCGGCGCCGTCGGCTCGCGCCGCGGTCTCGGTCGTCCCGGTGCGCTCGGTGTGCTCGGCCGTCCCGACGTGCCGGTGGGTCTTCGGCGGGCGCAGCCACCAGTACGCGAGGACAGGCACGATGGTCAGCGACACGAGCAGCGACGCGACGAGGGCCATCGTGACGGTGAGCGCGAAGGGTCGGAACAGCTCGCCGACGAGCTCGGCGACGAACGCCACCGGCAGGAACACCGCCACCGTGGTGAGCGTCGACGCGGTGACGGCACCGGCGACCTCGCGCACGGCGTCGAGCACCGCCCGACCGCGGTCGACGCCGGGCTGCAGGTGCCGCTTGATGTTCTCGATGACGACGATGGAGTCGTCGACCACGCGCCCGATCGCGATCGTCAGCGCGGCGAGCGTGATGATGTTGAGCGTGTAGCCGGCGGCCTGCATGCCGATGGCGGCGAGGAGCACCGACGTCGGGATCGAGATCGCGGTGACGAGGGTCGAGCGCCACGAGAGCAGGAACACGAGGATCACGAGGACGGCGAAGCCGAGGCCGAGCAGACCTTCCTCGGCCAGGGAGTCGATGGACTGCTGGATGTACGGCGCCTGGTCGAAGACGACGGTGAACTCCGGGTTCCCCGTGACCTTCGCCTCGATGCCGGGCAGCGCGGCCTTCACCGTCTCGGAGACGTCGACGGTGTTCGCCTCCTGCGTCTTCGTGATCGCGATCGTCAGCGCGGTCTGGCCGTCGACACGGCTGATCGACGTGCGCGGCGACTCCTCGATCTGCACGCTGGCGACGTCGCCGAGCGAGGTCGGCGTGGCGGCCGTCGTCGTGCCCGCACCGCCGGTCGCGGTGGTCCCGGAGCCGGTCTGGCCTGCTGCGGACCCGCCGGCGGTCCCGTCGCCGGAACCGCTGACACCGGTGCCGGTCGCGGTCCCCGCGCTGCCCGGCGCACCGGCGGCGGAGCCGGAGTCGGTCGCCGCACCACCAGCGCCGGAGCCCGACGACGAGGACGATCCCGACCCGCTCGACGCCGTCAGCGGCAGGCCGCGGATGTCGTCGAGGGACGCGATGCGCTGCCCGGTCTGCACCGACAGGGTCGTGCCGTCCTGCGTGATGGTGCCGCCGGGGATGAGCGTGCCGTTGTCGTCGAGGGCGTCGGCGATCGACTGCGTCGTCAGGCCGCGCGACGCGAGCTCGTCCTCGTCGGGGGTGATCACCACGCGGCGCCCCGGGTTGCCGAACACGTCGGCCTGGCGGACCCCGTCGAGCTTCTCGATGTCGGGCACCGCGGTCGCGTTCAACCGGTCGACCAGTTCCTCCTGGTTGCCGGAGGCGGTGACCGCCAGCTGCAGGACGGGCAGGTCGTCGAAGGAGCCCGTGACGATCTGCGTCTGCACCGTGTCCGGCAGCGACAGGGCGTTCACCGCGGTCTGGATCTTGTCCTCGGCGCTCGCGAGGTTCGAGCCGTAGTCGAACGAGGCCGACACGACGCTCTGCCCCGTGGACGACGTCGCACTCGTCGACTCGAGGTCGGGCACGACCTGGATCGCCTGCTCGATCTTGGTCGACACGTCGTTCGACACGACCTCGGGCGTCGCCCCCGGGTACGCGCTGACGATCGCGACCTGGGGGAACTGGACGCTCGGGATGAGCTCCTGCTTGAGGTTCGTCAGCGCGATGCCACCGAACACCGCGACGACGATCGTGACGAGCGCGATGAGGGCCCGGTTGCGGAGGCTGAAGACCGAGAGGAAGTGCACGAGGCGATCCTCGCAGTTCCACCTGCGAACGGAACGGGGTCCGGCGCCCCCTGTGGAGGGCCCTAGCCGCCGAGGACGAGGTACGCCGCGAGCACCCCGACCGCACCGACGATGCCGGTCCCGAGTGCGACGATCCGCGCGACCGGGGTCCGTGCCGTCAGCGTCGCGACCACGAGCACGACCGCGCCGAGGACGATCTGCGCGATCCACGCGGTCATCGTCGCGTCGTCGGCCACCCGCAGCACGGCCCGGACGCCCTCCCCGACCAGGATCGCCGCGGTGACGCCGAGCGCCGCTGCACGCCAGCGCCCGTCCGACGCCCGGAGGCCGACCGCGACGGCACCCGCGATGATCCCGGCCGGGACCCCGACGAGCACCCAGAAGTTGGTGACGGACAGGACGTCCGGGTAGCCGCGGAGGTTCGTCGCCGCCCAGTACCCGACGTGCATGAGCTCGAGCGCGGCGATCCCCGTCGCCGCAGCGAGCACCAGCCCGCTCCGGCCGACGCGGACCCCGGCGAGCGCGCAGAGCGCGACGGCGACCACGAACCAGGGCCCGGCGGAGTTCGACACCACCGCGAGCGCCGGCACGGCCTGGCCGAACGAGGTCAGCACCCCGACGAGCACCGCCGTGGTCAGGGCGATCGAGACCCGGACCGCCCGGGGAACGGGGGCGTGCGTCGGAGCGGGTCGGTGTGCGGCGACGAGCGGGGTCATGCTCCGAGCCTCGCGGACCGCGGTCGGCGGGACATCAGCCGACCGGTCGAGAACCGCCGGGACGGGTCGTCCGTGGGGATGACCCGGACCACCGGGCTCAGACGACCGCGGCGAGCGACCCCCGTGCCCCGACGCCCTCGCCGCCGACCCGCGCCCACGCCCGCTCGAGCACGTCGACCAGGCGTTCGCGGTCGGCTGCCCCCATCGTGTACGGCACCCGCAGGAAGCGCTCGAACCCGCCGTCCGGTCCGAAGACCCCGCCGGAGGCGAGCAGGACGCCCTCGGCCCGCGCCGCGAGCACGAGCGCGCTCGACACCGGCCGGCCGAGCCCGACCCACGTCGTCAGGCCACCCGCCGGCGACGGGACGTCCCACTCGGGGAGCCGCGTCCGCAACGCGGCCACGACGTCGTCGCGACCGGCGCGGAGGAAGGTGCGCCGCGCCTCCAGGACGGCCGCCGTCCGCGGGACCAGCTCACGCGCGACCAGTTGGTCGAGCACGGGGGTGCCGAGGTCGCCCGTCGGCCGGGCGAGGAGCAGCCGCTGCAGCAGGTCAGGAGCCGCGCGGATCCAGCCGATCCGCAGGCCGCCCCAGAAGGCCTTGGCCGCCGATCCGATCATGACGACCGCGGCACCGGACGGGTCGGCCACGGCCAACGGTGCGGAGGGCACCCCGTCGATCCGGAGCTCGCCCATGGTCTCGTCGGCCACCACCACGGTGCCGGTCGACGCGGCGACGGCGAGCAGGCGCTCCCGGGTGGCGTCGGACATGGTCGCCCCCGTGGGGTTGTGCAGCTCGGGCATCACGTAGGCCACCGCGGGTGCTGTGCGGCGGAGGGCGGCCTCGAGCGCCGACGCGTCCCACCCGGTGTACGCGTCGACCGGCACGCCGACGAGTCGTCCACCGGCCTCGCGGAACGCCTCGTGCGCGTGCGGGTACGTCGGCGACTCGACGAGCACGGCGTCGCCGCGGCGCACGAGCACGCGTGCGAGGAGCGCGATCGCGTGCTGGGCACCGATCGTGACGACGACCTGGGACGGGTCGGTCGGCAGACCCCGCTCGGTGTACCGGTCGGCGATCGCGGCACGCAGGCCCGGGTCGCCGACGGTGTCGTACCCGATTCCGGCGAGCGCCGCGGGCACGTGCCGGACCGCCCGCTCGACGGCGTCGGCCACCTCCGGCGCGGCGTGCATCGCGGCCTTGCGGAGGTCGAGCAGGTCGCCCTCGACGACACCGCCGAGCCGTTCCGGGTCCGGGCGCCCGGCGAGGTCCCGGGGCAGGTGCACGACGCTGCCGGATCCGCGGAGCGACACGAGGAACCCGTCGGACCGGAGCCGGGCGTACGCGTTGGCGACGGTGGTCCGGGACACCCCGAGCGCCTCGGCGAGCCCGCGCTCGGCGGGCAGCCGGACACCGATCGGCACCCGGCCGTCGATGACGAGCACACGGACGGCGTCCGACAGTGCCTCGTACGCCGGGGCGTCGGTGTCGGCACGCCAGTCGGTGAGCAGGAGGGCAGCGGCGCGGGCGCTCAGCGAGACGGGGGACACGGGTCCACCGTAGCCCGATTGGCTCTCGACGAACAGGCCAATCGGGCGGGAGCATCGTCGACGTGTCCCGCCCCACCGCCCTCACGCTCCGGTCCGTCCAACTCCTCGTCGGCCTGTTCCTCTACGGCGCCTCGACCGCGCTGCAGGTCCGCGCCGTCGTCGGTGTCGGTTCGTGGACGGTCCTGACGCAGGGCCTGGAGAACGTGCTCCCGTGGTCGTTCGGCGTGATCACGGTGGTGTCGAGCGTCGTCATCCTGCTGCTCTGGATCCCGCTCCGGCAGCGGCCCGGCATCGGCACGCTCTGCAACGTGCTCGCGATCGGACCCTCGGCGGACCTCGTGCTGTGGCTCGTCCCGGAACCCGACGGGCTGCTCCCCCGGGTCCTGCTGTTCGCGGCCGGTCTGGTCCTGCTCGCGGTCGCCACGGCCTGCTACATCGGCGCGGGCCTCGGCACCGGTGCGCGTGACGGTCTGATGGTCGGCGTGCACGAGCGGTTCGGCTGGCCGCTCTGGCTCGCCCGCACCGTGATCGAGGTGACCGTCGTCCTGGTCGGCTGGCTGCTCGGCGGCGACGTCGGCGTCGGGACGGTCGTCGCGGCCTTCGCGATCGGTCCGATGGTGCAGCCGCTCATGCCGCTGTTCCGCCGGCTGCCGTGGTCGCCGACACGGTCCGACGCCACCGCGCCGGACGACGTCGACGGGTCCGCGCCGACCCCTGGTGGAGACGGGACCCCGGCGGTTAGGGTCGCGCCATGCGACTCGGAGTGTCCTCCTACAGCTACGCCCGATCCCTCCAGCGCGGTGCGCTGACGATCTTCGACGTCGTCGACCGGGTCGCCGACGCCGGGGGCGAGCACCTGGAGATCGCGGCCGGTGGCTTCGGCGACGACCTGCCCCGGCAGCCCGACCTGGTCGACCGGATCCGCGAGCACGCCGCGGCGCGCGGCATCGGGCTCGCGAACCACGTGGTCGGTGCGGACTTCTCCGACCCGGCCACCGTCGACGCCGAGGTGGCGCGCGTGCACGAGCACCTCGACGTCGCGCACCGGCTCGGGATCACCCGGTTCCGGCACGACGTGGTGCCGTGGGCCTGGCGGGACGCCGACCACGCCGAGTTCGAGCGGGTGCTGGCGCGCGTCGTGCCGGTCTGCCGGGCGGTCGCGGAGCACGCGTCGACGCTCGGCATCACCACGATGGTCGAGAACCACGGGTTCGCCTTCAACGACAGCGAGCGGATCCTGCGGCTCGTGCACGAGGTCGACCACCCGCACTTCCGCACCCTGCTCGACGTCGGGAACTTCGTCTGCCTCGACGACGACCCCCTCCGCGCGGTGCAGCGGACCCTGCCGGTCGCGGCGGTCGTGCACCTCAAGGACTTCCTGGTGCGTGAGACGCCGCCGGCCGCCGACGGGTGGCTCACGACGCTCGCCGGGCGCGCGGTGCTCGGCACGGTCGTCGGGCACGGGGACCTGCCGCTCGGCCGGATCGTCGAGCGGATCGTCGCCAGCGGCTTCGACGGCCCGGTGTCGATCGAGTTCGAGGGGCTCGAGGACGACGTCGACGCCGTCGAGCGCGGGCTCGCGAACGCGCGGCGGCTGTGGGCGGCGGCCGGCGGTTCCTGAGGCGACCCACGGACGGACGGGAGGCGCGTGGCGAGCCCGCCACGCGCCTCCCGTCCGTCCGTCCCGCCCGTCCCGCCCGTCCGCTCGCTCGTCGATGGAGCAGCAACCGTCGAGTGCGCCCCGCCGACTCGACGGTTGCTGCGCCATCGTCCGCGGGGAGGAGGGTCCGCGCGTCAGACGGACCGCACCCGCACCGTCTCGCCGCTCGCCGCCGACTCCTGCGCCGCCAGCACGATCGCCAGGGTCCGGAGACCCACGGCCACGTCGGGCTGCGGCTGCACGCCGCTGCGGACCGCCTCGACGAACGTGTCGAGCATCGCCGCGTCGAAGTCCGGCCCGTAGGGCAGCACCACCGACCGACCGCTCGCGGCGTCGAGGCCGCGCACGCTCGGGCGGAAGAAGTCGACGTCCACCGACCCCTCGGTCCCGACGACGGTGAGGGCCAGCCCGCCCCACGTCGGCGAGGTGTCGGGCCGGCTCCACGAGCAGTCGATCGCGGCGATCGTGCCGTCCGCGTAGGTGATCGTGACCAGCCCGGCGGTCTCCGCCCGTGCGCGGTCGGCGTGCAGCACCCGGTTGGTGACGGCCGTGACCGTCACCGCGGGCGTGCCGTCGAGGAGCTCGTCGAGCAGGTCCGCGATGTGCACCACGTGGTCGACGATCGCGCCGCCGCCGGACAGTTCCGGCTCGGTGAACCACGAGCGCGTGAGCGGCAGCATGCCGTTGTTCGCACCGCGGACCGCGACGAGCTCGCCGAGGCGTCCCGCACGCTTGGTCGCGGCGAGCCGGGCGAACGTCCCGGCGAACCGGACCGGGAACGCGACCATCAGCAGCACGCCCGCCTGCTCGGCGGCGGCGCGCATCGCCAGCCCGTCCTCCCAGGTCGTCGCGAGCGGCTTCTCGCAGAGCACGTGCGCACCGGCGGCGGCGGCCTGCTCGACCAGGGCCCGGTGTCGCGCGTTCTCGCTCGTGACCACGACGGCGTCGACGCCCTGGGCGAGGAGCTCCTCGACCGAGTCGACGTACGCGACGCCGAGCGCGTCGGCGAGCTCACGGCCGCGCAGGTCGACCAGCTCGGTGCCGGTGGACGTGCCGTCCGGGTCGGTGCCGACGACCTCGACGTCGGGCATCGCCTGCAGGGCCGCCAGGTACGAGATCGCGTGCGTGTGCGCGAAGGACAGCACGCCGATGCGCAGGGCGCTCACGCGGCAGCCCCCTCGTGTGCGGGGCCGTCGGTCGGCTCGAGGTCGACCGGCTGCCCGGTCTCGACGGAGCGGAGCGCGGCGTTCACGATCCGGACCGCGGTCGCGCCGTCCTCGGCCGAGACGCGTGGGACGGCGCCGCCCCGGAACGCGCCGAGGTACTCGCGGATCTCGAGGAAGTAGGGGTCCTCGGTGGGGTCGAGCTCCGGCAGGTCACCGCCGACGGCCTCCTCGTCGAGGAGCTCGGCGGTGTAGTTCCGCTCGGCTCGGGAGTCGTGCGACAGGGTGCCGAGCGTGCCGGTGGCCGAGAACTCGGTGACGAACGGTAGGTGTGCCGGACCCCAGACACCCGCGACGTGGCTGATCGCGCCGGACGCGTGCGTGAGCAGGACGTGGGCCGCCTCGACCGGGTGGTCGACCGTGCCCTTGCGGACGTGGACCGCGCTGACCCGGACGACCTCGCCGGCGATCCACCGGGCGATGTCGAGGTCGTGGATCATCTGGTCCATGATGATCCCGCCCGAGAGCTCGGGGTCGGCGAACCAGGCGGAGCGGGTCGGGAACCCGCCGGAGCGCACGAACCGCAGCACGGCCAGCTCGCCCAGCTGCCCGGCGTCCACCGCAGCCTTGAGGCGGACGTACTCCGGGAAGAACCGCACGACGTGCGCCGGGTAGAGCTGCCGACCGGCCTCGTGGGCCAGGCGGACGAGGTCCTCGGCGTCCTCGTCGGTGCGGGCGAGTGGCTTCTCGCTGATGACGTCCTTGCCGGCGGCGAGCGCCGCGCGGACGACCTCGGCGTGCGCGTACGTGGGGACGACGACGTCCACCACGTCGACACGGGCGAGGAGTTCGTCGAGCGAGGCGACGACCTCGCCGCCGTGCGCGGCCACGAGTTCGTCGGCGCCGACCTCGGAGTGGACGACGACGTCGCCGAGGCGGAGCAGGTTCGGCAGGTGGGCGTGGGCGATCACCCCCGCGCCGACGAGGCCGATCCGGAGTCGCTGAGCGGTCATGGGGTCCTCCTGGTTCCGTGGGCTGGTGCTGGTGCTGGTGCTGGTGCTCCCGCAGCGGGCGAGCCCGCAGTGCGCGAGCCCGCAGGGGGCGGTTCGACAGCGGGCGGCTCGACGGCGGGCGGCTCGGCGGCGAGCCGTTCGGCGGCGGGCGGCTGGGCGGCCGTCCGTGCGAGCAGCGCGGCGCCCGCCAGGCCGGCGCCGGCCCCGGCGAGCGACTGCTCGATGCGGGGCGACGGACGCCAGCCGAGCCGGGCGTCCACGGCGGTGCGCAGCGGGGCGAGGAGCCGTTCACCGGACTCCCCCAGTCCCCCGCCGACCACGACCACGGCCGGGTCCAGCACGGCGGCGAGGATCGCGACCCCGGCGGCGAGCGCGTCGACCGCGTCCGCCCACACCGCGGCGGCGACGGGGTCGGTGTCGACCGCGGCGACGATCTCCTCGGTGGCGCCGTCGATGGTGCCGCCGGCGGCCCGGTAGCGACGCCGGACGTTCCGGGCCGAGGCGTAGACCTCGACGCACCCGCGCTGCCCGCAGGTGCAGGCCTCGCCACCCGGACGCACGCAGACGTGCCCGATCTCGCCGGCACCGCCCGCGGCACCGACGACGAGCCGGCCGTCGACGACCAGGCTCGAGGAGACCCCCGTGCCGATCGGGATGAAGACCATCTCGGCGACGTCGCGTCCGGCCGCGGTCCGGGCCGCGATCTCGGCGGTCGCGGCCGCGCGGGCGTCGTGCGCCACCGCGACGGGCACGCCGTAGCGGTCGCCGAGCAGCGCGGCGATGGGCAGGTCGCGCCAGTCGAGGTTGACCGCGACCACGACGGTCCCCGTCACCGAGTCGACGACCCCCGGGGTGCAGAGTCCCACGGCTGCGAGCGGGTGCCCGGCGGCGGCGGCCGAGGCGGCGAGCCGGTCCACGACGGCGGTGACCGCGGCGAGCGCGGGACCCCCGGCGGCGGACCCGACGTCGCCCGGGCTCGACTCGGTGGCGAAGGTGGGCAGCACGACCCGGTCGAGCACGACGTCCCCGACGCGCACCATGCCCTTCACCGTGGTGCCGCCGACGTCGACCGCGACGACCGCGCCGGGGTGCCCGGACCCGTCGACCGCGGCGCTCATGCGGACCGCTCCGCGGCCGTGCGTGCGAGCTCGTCGATGCGGGTCGGCGCCAGGACCTCGTCGACCGCGAGCACCGTCGCGCCGAGGATCCCGGCGTCCCGGGGCGACCGGCTCGCACGGACGTCGAGCGCGTCGGCGATCATGGGCAGGCACGAGCGGTAGAGCTCGCCGCGGATGGTCGCGACGAGCACCGACGACGCCGACATGGCGCCGGCGAGCACGACCTCGCTCGGGTTGCAGAAGTTGACGATCCCGGAGAGGACGCGGCCGATGTGCTCCCCGGCGCGGCGGAGTTCGTCGAGCACGACGGCGTCCCCCTGCGCGGCGAGCGCCAGGACGTCGCTCGTGCTCTGCACGTCGCGTCCGGCGGTGCGGAGCCGCGCGACGACCGCGCCCCCGGACGCCACCGACTCGAGGCAGTCGGGCACGCCGCACGTGCAGCCGATCGCCGCCTCACCGTCGACCGGGGTGTGGCTGATCTCGCCGGCGGCCCCGCTCACCCCGCGGTGCAGCCGGCCGTCGAGCAGGACGCCCGAACCGATGCGGGTGCCGAGCTTCACCGCGACGAGGGTGCCGGACCGGTCCGGTCCCGGCCGCTCCGCCAGGGCGATGAGGTTGGCGTCGTTCTCGACGAGCACCGGGGCGTCGGTGTACTCGGCGAACAGCTCGGGCAGGACGGCACCGTGCCAGGACGGTTCGAAGGACGGTGTCGCGATGCTGCCGCCGGGGTAGGACACCGGGGCCGGCACGCCGATCGCGGCACCCCGGAACCGGGCCGTGTCGAGGCCGGTGTCGTCCGCCAGCTCGACGAACCGCTCCCAGAGCGCGGCGACGGACGCGCGCGGTCCGGCGGCGACGGGCACCGTCGCGGCGCCGTGCTCGAGCGCGTCGGTGTCGGCGAGCACCGTCCCCGCCAGGTCGGTGAGCACGATGCGCACGTGGTGGGCGCCGAGGTCGGCGGCGGCGACGTAGCCCGCGTCCGCCACGAGCTCGAGCCGGCGGGCACGTCGACCACCGCGGGACCCCTCGGCGCCGCTCTCGCGGACGAGGCCGAGGGACGTCAGCGCGTCGACCCGGGCGGAGGCCGTCGACGGCGCGAGCCCGGTGCTCCTGGCGATGCTCGAGCGCGACGTGGTGTCCGAGACGCGGATGAGTCGGAGGACGTCCCCGACGGACCCCGGGCTCCGGGCCATGTCCTGGAAGTGCTGGTCGTGCATGCCGACACTGTAGTCACGAAAGGGCCGATTGCCGAACGAAGTCGTTGCCGAATCGACTGTTTACTTTTGGTGATCGAACGGTAATGTGCTCGAAACAGCCGATTCCTAGCGTTCAACGACGAGCCAAGAGGAGGTCCGCATGACGAGTGCGGTTCAGGACCCGACGAGGGTGACCGTTCCCGGTCGCCGGTCGTCCACCGCGGACGCCAGCCGGATGGAGCGCCGCGAGGGGCGCGCCGGCTACGTGCTGATCGCCCCGACGACGGTGCTGCTGGCGCTGTTCTACCTGTACCCGCTGGCGCAGACCGTCTTCTACTCGTTCACCGCGTGGAACCCGGCGTCCGGCGAGACCAACGGGTTCGTCGGCCTGGCGAACTTCACCGGGCTGTTCCGCGACGGCGAGTTCGTCCGGGCGGCCGGGAACACCGCGCTCTACGTGGTGATCGTCGTCCCGATCACGATGGCGCTCGGACTGTTCTTCGCGGCGCTGCTCGCCCAGCCGTTCCGCGGTCGCGGCGTCTACCGGGCCCTGCTCTTCGTGCCGTACATCGCCCCGGTGGTCGGCAGCGCACTCATCTTCAGCTTCATCCTGTCCCCGCTCGGCGGCGTCGTGAACGGCGTCGTCACCGCACTCGGGGCTCCGCCGATCGGGTTCCTGACCTCCGAGCCGTGGGCGCTGCTCTCCGTGATCGTGTTCTCGATCTGGCAGGGCGTCGGCTACACGATGATCATCTACTCGGCGGCGCTCACGAACATCCCGGCGTCCTACATGGAGGCCGCGACCCTCGACGGCGCCGGTCCGATCCGTCGCTTCTTCCGGATCTCGCTCCCGCTCGTCGCCCCGACCACCGGGTTCCTCGCGATCACCGGGGTGATCGGTGCCCTGCAGGTCTTCACGCAGGTCTACGTGCTGACCCAGGGCGGCCCGATCAACTCGAGCGAGACGATCCTCTACTACATCTACAACCAGGGCTTCGTGTTCTTCAACGGCGGCTCGGCCAGCGCCGCCGCCGTGATCCTGCTCATCGTCGGCATCCTCGTCGCCGTCGTCC
>Ga0308160_10005981_pt1 | contig 12545 bp, 10 predicted proteins | sample PhyFR1_FD_201036 | JGI IMG/M metagenome (GOLD analysis project Ga0308160, IMG submission 201036) | Phyllosphere microbial communities from UC Gill Tract Community Farm, Albany, California, United States - DLSLF.R1 | ecosystem: Host-associated > Plants > Phyllosphere > Unclassified | place: USA... | reverse complement strand
GCGCGCCGCTGCGTTATCAGTTATTGGACGCGCGCGACGGCTACACCGGCTCCGCCGCGGGTGTGGCGTCGCTGACGATGGTGGACGGCCGCCTGTGGGTGACGACGACCGACGGCATCGTCGAGGCCGACCCGGCGCGGCGCGCACGCAATGCGCTGGCGCCGCAGCCGGCCTTGCTGGCGGTGACCGGAGACGACGTCGCCTACCCGCTGACGCAGCCGCCGCGCATCCGTGCCGGCACGACGCGCCTGCGCTTCGACTTCACGGCGCCCGCGCTGAGCCGGCCCGAACGCATCGTGTTCAGCTACCGGCTCGACGGCGTGGACCATGCCTGGCAGACCGGCACCGAACGCAGCGCCACCTATACGGGACTGGCGCCGGGCGACTACCGGTTCCGGGTGCGCGCCATGAACGAGGATGGCGTGTGGAGCGAAGGCGAGCGGACGCTGGCCCTGCAGGTGGCGCCGACCCTGGTGCAGACCGTTTATTTCAAGCTGGCGTGCGTGCTGGCCGGCCTGCTGGTGCTCTGGCTCGGCCACCGCTTGCGCCTGCGCTTCCTGACCCGGACCCTGACCGAGCGCCTGCGCGCGCAGATGGAAGAGCGCGAACGCATCGCGCGCGACCTGCACGACACCGTGCTCCAGACCTTCCAGGCCTTCGTGCTGAAGGTGACGACGATCCTGCCCGCATCCGAAGCCACGCTGGGCGACGCGCTGAGGCGCAGCGTGGGCGAGGCCAAGGCCGCCATCGAGGAAGGTCGCGGCAAGGTCGCGGCCTTGCGCGCCGGCGCGCCGCGTGCGGCTTCCCTGCCCGAGTATCTGCGCGCGGCCGGGGAGCGGGACGCGGCGCCGGGCCGGCACTTCACGGTGCGCTGCGAGGGCAGGGTGCGCACGCTCCATCCAATCGTCGAGCAGGAGCTGTGCGCCATCGGCCGCGAAGCCTTGTGCAACGCCTTCCGTCATGCGGATGCGGGGCGCTGCGAAGTGATCGTCGAGTATGGGGCGGGCGCCCTGGTGCTGACCGTGCGCGACGACGGCCGCGGCATCGATGCCGGCGCCAGGGACAAGCCCGGCCACTGGGGCCTGCGCGGCATCGAAGAACGCGCCCGGCTCATCCATGCCGATGCGCGCCTGCGCACGGCGGCGGGCAGCGGCACGACCTGGCGCATCGAAATCAGGGCGGCGCTGGCGTATGCGGATGGCGGGGCGCGCAGGCGCTGGCCCTGGCAAGGCTGAGGATGGCCGGAGGGCGCTTGCGCAGGACCGAGGGCGCCGCGCCATAGCTGGCCGCGATCGCGCGGCAGAAATGCGCCTGGCTCGAAAAGCCCCAGCGGAAGGCGATCTCGCCGATGGCCGCGTGGCGCGCGGCCGGGTGCATCAGGTCGCGGTAGGCCATCGACGTGCGCTGCGCCCAGATATGCTCGGCCAGCGAGCTTCCTTCCTGTGCGAACAGCCGGTTGAGGTGGCGTACCGATACGCCCGCGGCCCTGGCGGCGTCAAGCGGACGGAGGCCGGGATCGCCCAGGTGCCGCGCGATGTGCATCTTGGCCGCGAGGATGTGGAACAGCGAGCGGGGCAGGGCATCGGGGCCGCGCAGCGTCGCTTGCGCCATGGTCCGCAGCACGGTATGCACGCATGCGGGCAGCGCGATGCTGCCCTCAATCGTCGGCGCCTGTAGATACGCGCGCAGGGCGCGCCGCAACTCGGCCCCGAGGGCGGCCCCGACGCCGCCGGCCGGCGCGATCCTCAAAGGCAGGTCCTGGACCCGCACGCCCCAGCAGGCATCCAGTTCGCCGACCGGGATATCGACGAGGAATTCCTGCATGTCCGAGGGAAAGGCCAGGGTGAACGGACGCCGGGTATCGTAGACGATGGTGTCGCCGGCGGCCAGCGTGAACTGCTGCCCGTCCTGCATGAAGAAGGCGCTGCCCTTGGCCAGGTGGCAGGCGAATACCGCTTCCTTCGGGAACATGCCGACCAGGTCGGCACTGCGCTCGACCGCGTGCGCGTTGCCGCTGATGTCGGCGACGCGCATCGTCGGCAGTTCGGCGTTGGTCTGGCTGGCCACCAGGCCGGACCGCGATTGCGAGGTGGTGCGCAATCCGACCAGCGCGGCGGCGTTGTAGCTGTCCCAGTAGGACAGCCGGGCGTCAGGCGCCACCGGGGCCGTGGACGCATGGGTGACGCTAGGGGCATGGACGAGCATCGGGTTGTCTCCTTCTGTCGCGGCCGCTTCGTGGCGGCTCTCGCATGGCGTTTCCTCAAACATAGCACGCCGGCACCGGCTTGCGCCATGGCGATGGCGCGGGGCCCGTAACGATGTCCCGCTCAGTCAAAAGCGAGGTCCCGCTCGGTCAATCGCCGGCTTGGGCGCGGCGCTATATTGGCAGCGCTGCATCCATCCATAATAAACAGGAGACTTCCATGGTAGACAAGGCCAATACCGAATTCTGGCGCGACCTGAGCCCGATCGCCAACCCGTTCAAACCGCACGCGCTTCCCGAAGCCTTCATCGCCAATGCCGCGTCCGAGGACGAGCGGCTGTACGTTCCCTTTACGGAAACCGTGTCCTCGCGCCCGCTGTGGATTTCGCCGTCCGCCAACAAATGGTGCGACATCCTGATGGCGAAGAAGGCCGGCCTGGTCAACCGCCACTATCACCCGCACGAAGTGTTCGCGTACACGATTTCCGGCAAATGGGGCTACCTGGAGCACGACTGGACCGCGACCAAGGGCGATTTCGTGTACGAGACGCCGGGCGAGGGCCACACCCTGGTCGCCTTCGAGCACGAAGAGCCGATGCGCGTGTTCTTCATCGTCAGCGGACCGCTGATCTGGCTCGACGACAAAGGCGAATCCGCCGGCCATTTCGACGTGCACGACTACATCGCGATGTGCGAGGCACACTACGAGAAGATGGGTTTCGGCGCCGACGCGGTCAAGCGCCTGATCCGCTGAACGGGGAGGGCAAGGCATGGCTTACCTGAACAATGTCTGGTATGTCGCGGCGCTGGCAAGCGAAGTCGGCCCCAAGCCGACGGCGCGCACCATCTGCGGCGAATCCATCCTTTTCATGCGCAAGGAAGACGGCAGCTGCGTCGCCGCCGGCAACCGCTGCCCGCACCGTTTCGCGCCGCTCGACCGCGGCACCCTGGTCGGCGACGGCATCGTGCAATGTCCATATCACGGCCTGCAGTTCGACGGCGCGACCGGCCGCTGCGTGCACAACCCGCATGGCAGCGGCAAGATCCCGGAGGCGGCCCGGATTCCCAGCTATCCGCTGGTCGAACGCCATGGCCTGCTCTGGCTCTGGCTGGGCGACAAGGCCCTGGCGGATCCGGCCACGATCCCCGATTTCGGCTTCATGACGGACCCGGCCTTCCGCACCCAGACCGGCGCGATCCACGTGCAGGCGAACTATGAACTGATCGTCGACAACCTGATGGACCTGTCGCACGTCGAATACCTGCACGCGGGCGGCCTGGGCAGCGAGGCCATCAAGCGCGGCACGATCGAGGTCACGCAGGCGGGGAGCACGGTGCACTCGAACCGCTGGTGCCCGGACGGACTGGCGCCGCCGGTGTGGGACGCGCTGTTCGACGATTACGGTCAAGCTGTCGACCACTGGCTGAACATGCGCTGGGACCCGCCCGGCGTGCTGCGCCTGGACGTCGGCGTGGCGCCCGTCAACGCCTCGCGCGAGCAGGGTGTCTGGGGCTATTTCAACCACTTCCTGACGCCGGAAACGGCCACCTCGACGCATTATTTCTGGTCGGTCAGCCGCGCCTTCAAGATCGACGACGAAGCCGTCGACTGCGGCATCGAACAGGCGGTGCAGGTGGCCTTCGTGGGCGAGGACGTGCCGATCATCGAAAGCGTGGAACGGCTGATGGGCGGGAAAAGCTTCGAGGAACTGCGCCCGGTGCTGCTCAGCGCCGATGCCGGGGCCCTGCGTGCGCGGCGGGTGCTGCGCCAGCTGATCGCGGCGGAGCAGGCTGCCACTGCCGGGCGCGAGGTCGCGGCGGCCTGATCGACGCCGGCTGGCGCAGCGGGCAAAAAAAAGCCCGCTCGAAAGCGGGCTGAATCTATCCTTTTGAGGAGAATAGAGGAGACAGGCACAGTATGTCTCGCGGCGTCCCCCGCGTCCAATGGTCGTTGGTGATGCCCGCGATTCAGGAAGCGTATGACTGCCAGGGCCGCTTCCATCGACTTTTCAGGGTCGTTTTGTTGTAATCAGGTGAATCCGGGCGCCGGCATGCGCAGCAGCCTGTGCCCGGCGCCTTCTGGCCCAACCAGAAGACCACTCATTCCCCGTCGTCGCTCGACAATTTGCTGCGCGTATAGTCGATGTGCGCCTGCATCGCGGTGCGGGCTTCTTCCGGACGGCGTGCGCAGATCGCTTCGCAGATCGTGCGGTGCTGCAGCAGGAGCAGGTCGGACAGCGAGCGGTCCAGCTCGCGCAAGCCATCGACGTTGCGGATGATGTGCTCGCGCAGCATCTTCGTGATGCTGCTGTGCAGGTGCAGGAACATGCTGTTGCCCGAGGCCAGCGCGATCGCTTCGTGCAGCTCGACGTCGATGCGCGACTCGCTGGCGAAGTCGCCGATCTCGCGCGCATGCTCGAGCCTTTCCATCGTGCCCATGATGCGCGCACGGTCCTCGTCGGTGCAGCGCAGCGCCGCGAAGTAGGCCGTCGCGCCCTCGAGCACGCGCCGGAATTCGAGCATGTCGTCGCGCCGCGCCGGGCTGCTCGATATCAGGTGCGCCCATGGGGACGGCATGCCGCCGGTGCGCATGCGGTCGGACACGAAGATGCCGCTGCGCGGCTTGATCTGGATAAGGCCGCGCGCCTCCAGCTGGCGGATCGCCTCGCGCACGGTGTTGCGCGACACCCCATGGCGCTCGGCGAGTTCGCGCTCCGACGCGAGCTGGGCGTTGGCGGGCACGCTGCCGTCGAGCAGCGTGGTTTCCAGCTTGCCGATCAGTTCGGCGACGCGTCCGTGTTGTTGGCTTTTCGGCATTCCGGGTGCTCCTCCGTCTTCTGGCCCAACCAGTTTGTTTTGTTACGAGAATAGCGTAAATATTTACAAACTTAAAGTAAAAGCAAAAAAATCGGAGACCCCCGTTCGCGCCCACGCATGCCTGGATGGGTCGTCTCCCGACAGATTTTCGATAAAAACAGGAGACACAGATGGCATGGCAACAGGTTTATGATCCCTTCGGCAGTATGCTTGCATCGGCGCTGCTCGCCGCGATCCCGGTGGCGGTGATGCTGGTCGCGCTCGGCTTTCTCCACATTAAGGCGCACGTGGCGGCCGCCCTCGGCCTGGCGGCGGCGCTGCTGGTGGCCGTGTTCGCGTATCAGATGCCCGCCGAGATGGCGGGCAGGGCGGCACTGCTGGGCGGTTTCACGGGCTTGTTGCCAATCGGCTGGATTGTGCTCAACATCATTTTTCTGCAACAGTTGTGCGTACAGAACGGCAGCTTCAAGGTGTTGCAGGCCTCCCTGTCCGGCATCACCGGCGACCGCCGGCTGCAGCTGCTGCTGATCGCATTCTGTTTCGGCGCATTCTTCGAGGGCGCGGCCGGCTTCGGCACGCCGGTGGCCGTGACGGCCGGCGTGCTGATCGGGCTCGGCTTCTCGCCGCTGGCGGCGTCCGGCCTGTCGCTGATCGCGAACACCGCGCCGGTCGCCTTCGGCGCGCTCGGCACACCCGTGATCACGCTGGCCAAGGTGCACGGCTACGACCTGCTGCCGCTGACCGCCACGATCGGCCGCCAGTTGACCGTGTTCTGCGTGCTGGTGCCGTTCTGGCTGATCTGGGCCTTCGCGGGACGCAAGGCCATGATGGAGATCTGGCCCGCGATCCTGGTGACCGCGGTGTCCTTCGCGATCCCGCAATACCTGATGTCGAATTTCGTCGGCCCCGAACTGGTGGCGATCGTGGCGGCGTTGGTCTCGATGACCTGCCTGATCCTGTTCCTGCGCGTATGGCAGCCGAAGACGATCTGGACCTCGACCACGCTGCGCGGCCGCGGCAACGGGGCCGATGCCGGGCAGCCGGCGCAGGAGCCCGTCCAGCGCTATTCGCGCGCCGAACTGGTGCGCGCCTGGATGCCCTGGCTGATCCTGACCGTGTTCGTCTTCATCTGGGGCCTGCCGCCGGTGAAGGATTTCCTGAACAACCTGTTCGCGCCCAGGTTCCCGATCGACGGCCTGCACAACATGATCATCCGTGTGCCGCCCGTGGTGCCGACGCCCCATCCCGAAACCGCGGTCTATACGCTGAACCTGCTGTCCGCGACCGGTACCGGGATCCTGCTGTCGGCCATCGTCGGCGCGCTGTTCATGAAGTTCAACTCGGTGGACATCGTGCGCGCCTTTTTCCGTACCCTGTGGCTGGTCCGCTATTCGCTGCTGACCATCGTGCTGATGCTGGCCCTCGGAACCCTGACCCGCTATTCCGGTTCCGATACGACGCTCGGCCTGGCATTCGCCAATAGCGGCGCACTGTATCCCTTCTTCGGGACGCTCATGGGCTGGCTCGGCGTGGCGATGACCGGATCGGACACCGCCTCCAATGTGCTGTTCGGCGGCATGCAGAAAGTCGCCGCGCAGCAGCTCGACCTGCCGGTGAACCTGATGGGCGCCGCCAACAGCGCGGGTGGCGTGATGGGCAAGATGATCGACGCCCAGTCCATCGTCGTCGCGTCCACCGCCACGCGCTGGGTCAACCACGAAGGCGACATCCTGCGCTTCGTGTTCTTCCATTCGCTCGCATTGGCTGCGCTGATGGGCATACTGGTGACCCTGCAAGCCTACGTGTGGCCCTTCACTTTAATGGTATCCAACTGACCGAGGATGACAACATGAACGCTCCCGTTCCAGCCGAAAGCCACGCCGTTCCCCGTCGGGAAGCGCTGGCGGCCCTGCGTGCGGTGCTGCCCGACCGCGCGATCCGCGCCGATGAAGAGGAATTACGCGCCTATGAATGCGACGGCCTGGCGGCCTACCGCCAGTTGCCGATGATCGTGCTGCTGCCGGAAAACGAAGCGCAGATCGTCGCGGCGATCGGGGTGTGCCGCCAGCTGAACCTGGCGATCGTGCCGCGCGGCGCTGGCACCGGCCTCTCCGGCGGCGCCATGCCGATCGCCGGCGGCGTGGTCCTGTCGACCGCGCGCCTGAACCGGATCGTGAAGCTCGATCCGCACGCCCGCATCGCCGTGGTCCAGCCTGGCGTGCGCAACCTGGCGATCTCCGAAGCGGCCGCGCCCCACGGCCTGTACTATGCGCCCGATCCATCGTCGCAGATCGCCTGCACCATCGGCGGCAACGTGGCCGAGAATTCGGGCGGCGTACACTGCCTGAAATACGGACTCACGGTCCACAACGTGCTGCGGGTGCGGATGGTGACGACGGACGGCGAGATCGTCGAGCTCGGCGGCGAGGCGCTGGACGCGCCGGGGCTCGACCTGCTGGCCGTCGTGATCGGCTCCGAAGGCATGCTCGGCGTGGTCACCGAAGTGACGGTCAAGCTGGTCCCCAAGCCGCGCGTGGCGCGCGTCGTGATGGCTTCGTTCGACGACGTCGTCAAGGCCGGCGACGCGGTGGCCCGGGTGATCGCCGCCGGCATCATCCCGGCCGGGCTGGAGATGATGGACCGGCTGTCCACGAAGGTGGCCGAGGAATTCGTCCATGCCGGCTACGATACGGGCGCCGCCGCCGTCCTGCTGTGCGAGTCGGACGGCATCGCCGAGGAAGTGAATGAAGAGATCGCGCGCATGGACGAGGTGCTGCGTGCCTGCGGCGCGACGGCGATTGCGGTGTCGGGCGACGAGGCCGAGCGCCTGCGCTTCTGGTCGGGGCGCAAGAATGCCTTCCCGGCGGTCGGCCGCATCTCGCCGGACTACTACTGCATGGACGGCACCATTCCGCGCAAGCACCTGGCCCATGTGCTGCAGCGGATCGAACAGATGGAGCAGCAATACGGGCTGCGCTGCGCCAACGTGTTCCACGCGGGGGACGGCAACCTCCACCCTTTGATCATGTTCGACGCCAACGCGCCGGGCGAATTCCACCGCGCCGAACTGTTTGGCGCCGACATCCTCGAACTGTGCGTCGAAGTCGGCGGCACGATCACGGGCGAACACGGGGTCGGCATCGAGAAGATCAACTCGATGTGCGTGCAGTTCTCGCGCGACGAACTCGACATGTTCTTCGCGGTCAAGCGCGCCTTCGACCCGGCCGGCATCCTCAACCCGGACAAGGCCATCCCGACGCTGCGCCGTTGCGCCGAATACGGCCGCATGCACGTCCACCATGGCCAGACAAAATTCCCCAACCTGCCGCGTTTTTGACATGGACACCACATTACAAGGATTTTCCGAGCAGATCGCCGACGCCTCCGCCACCGGCACGCCCCTGCGCATCCGCGGCGGCGGCAGCAAGGACTGGTACGGCCAGGACTTGCAAGGCGCGCTGCTCGACACCACCGCCTACCGCGGCATCACGGACTACGAGCCGACCGAACTCGTGATCACGGCGCGCTGCGGCACGCCGCTGGCCGAGATCGAGGAACACTTGACGCCGCACGGCCAGATGCTGGCGTTCGAACCGCCGCACTTCGGCACCAATGCGACGCTCGGCGGCATGGTGGCCACCGGGCTGTCGGGCCCGCGCCGCCAGGCGGCGGGCAGCGTGCGCGACTTCGTGCTCGGTGCCGCGCTCATGAACGGCCAGGGCGAGTTGCTGCGCTTCGGCGGCAAGGTGATGAAGAATGTCGCCGGCTACGATGTGTCGCGCCTGCTGACCGGCTCGCTCGGCATGTTCGGTTTGATTGCCGAGGTGTCGCTCAAGGTGCTGCCCAAGCCGGTGGAGGAGCTCAGCCTGCGGCTGGAAATGACGCAGGAAGAGGCGCTGCGCCGACTGAACGAATGGGGCGGGCAACCGCTGCCGATCTCGGCCTCGAGCTGGGCCGACGGCGTGCTGGCCCTGCGCCTGTCGGGTGCCCGCTCGGCGGTCGAGGCGGCGCGCGCGCGCATCGGCGGCGAGGTGCTCATCGATGCGGAGGCGTGGTGGCGCGCCCTGCGCGAGCAGGACAACGCATTCTTTGCCGAAGCGGCGCGGCATCCGAACGGCCTGTGGCGCCTGTCGCTGCCTACGGCGGCGCCGCCGCTGTACCTGCCGGGCAGGCAGCTGATCGAGTGGGGCGGCGCGCAGCGCTGGCTGCTCACCGATGCGGATGCCGCCGCGATCCGCGCCGCCGCAAGCGGGGCCGGGGGCCACGCGACGCTGTTCCGCGGCGGGGCCCGTGACGCCGGCGTATTCCATCCGCTGGCGCCGGCGGTCCGCACGATCCACAAACAGCTCAAGAATGCATTCGATCCGGCCGGGGTGTTCAACCGCGGCCGCATGTACAGGGAATTCTAGCCATGCAAACCAATCTCGCCGATTTCATCCGCGATACGCGCGACGGCATCGAAGCCGACGCGATCCTGCGCAAATGCGTGCACTGCGGCTTCTGCACCGCCACCTGCCCGACTTACCAGTTGCTGGGCGACGAACTGGACGGCCCGCGCGGCCGCATCTACCTGATCAAGCAGGTGCTCGAGGGGAAACCCGCGACCCGCGCCACCCAGGTCCACCTGGACCGCTGCCTGACCTGCCGCAGCTGCGAATCGACCTGCCCGTCGGGCGTGCAGTATGGGCGGCTGGCCGACATCGGCCGGCGCGTGGTAGAAGCGCAGGTGCCGCGTCCGCCGGCCCAGCGCCTGCTGCGCACGGTCCTGAAGGAGACCCTGCCGCGCCAGTGGCTGTTTTCGCGGGCGATGAAGACCGGGCAGACAATGCGCGCCTTGCTGCCGCAGGCCTTGAAGGACAAGGTGCCGGCGCCGCGGCCGGCCGGGGCCTGGCCGACCACCCAGCATGCGCGCAAGATGCTGATGCTGGAAGGTTGCGTGCAGCCTTCGATGTCGCCCAACATCAATGCGGCGACCGCGCGCGTGTTCGACGCGGCCGGCGTGCAGCTCGTCACTGCCAAGCGGGCCGGCTGCTGCGGCGCGATCCGCTGGCACATGAACGACGCCCCCGGCGGGCTGGCCGACATGCGCCGCAACATCGACGCCTGGTGGCCCTGGATCGAGCAGGGCGTCGACACCATCGTCATCAACGCGTCCGGCTGCGGCTCCATGATCAAGGAGTACGGCCACCTGCTGGCGGACGACCCGGCGTATGCGGAAAAAGCAGCGCGCGTGTCGGCGGCGGCCAAGGACGTCAGCGAAGTGCTGCCGCAGTTCGAAGCGCGCCTGCTGGAAAAGCTAGGCGCGCGCAAGAGCGCCGAACGCGTGGCCTACCACCCGCCGTGCAGCCTGCAGCACGGCCAGCAGATCCGCGGCAAGGTCGAGTCGCTGCTGCGCGCCGCCGGCGTCGACGTCGCGCTGTGCGCGGACAGCCACCTGTGCTGCGGTTCGGCCGGCACCTATTCGGTACTGCACAAGGAGATCGCCACCCAACTGCGCGACGACAAGCTGGCCAAGCTCGAGGCGACCGGGCCGCAGCGCATCGTCTCGGCCAACGTCGGCTGCATCACCCACCTGCAATCGGGCACCGCCACGCCGGTCGAGCACTGGATCGAGCTGCTCGACCGGATGCTGGCTGCGAGCGCCTAAAAAACCTCCATGGCTGCGTTGCATCGTCTCGCCGCACTAGAGTACTGTCTTCGACGATGCGTCGGTGGGCCGCATCCCTTGCCCTGAAGGTTTTGTTAGACGCTCTATGCGCGCGTGGCGGTCGCGGGTCAGATCCAGAACGACCCGCGCCGCTCCGCGAATTTCCAGCCGTCCGCCGTCAGGCTGAACCTGTCGTAAAAGACGCCGGGGACCGGCGTTTCCGCGGGGCCCGGCGCGGCGCCTTCCTGCGCCGGCCGTCTGGTCGACAGCAGCAGGATGCGCGACCGGGCATGCGCGGAATGCTCGTCGTCGACGGTGACGAGGACGTCGGTGCAGTCGATGTGCATGCTCATCGCTCTTACGCCGACTCCGGCACGCGCCGGGTTTGCAGGAAGTCTTCCAGCGTCTCGCCGCGCATGCTCGCGTAGACGGCCAGGTTCGACATCTTGACGACGCGGGCGAATTTTTCCAGCACAAAGAAGCTCACGCCATACTGGACGAGTCCGAGCCAGTCCGGTGCTGGTCGCAGGCGGCGCGATTCCGCTGATCTGCCTGCCGTTCTACATGTGGCTGGTGCCGGAGTCGGTGCGTTTCCTGGTGGTGAACAATTACCCGGCCGAGCGGATCGCCCGCACCCTGCGCCGCGTGGTCGGCGGCGGACCGGAGATCACCACGCAATTCACCATCAACGAACAGAAAGTCGCCAGCAAGGCCAAGGCGGCGGCACTGCTGGCGCCCTCGTTCCGCACGATCACGGTGTCGCTGTGGGCGACCTACTTCATGGGCCTGATGGTCATCTACCTGCTGTCGGGCTGGCTGCCGACGCTGATCAAGGACGCAGGCCTGCCGATCGAACGCGCCGCCAACACCACGGCCCTGTCAGCTCGGCGACGCCGCCTTCATCCTGATGCTGGCGTCGGGGGGGGCGTGCATTCGGCAAGCCTGCCGGTTTTCACCCTGCTGGCCGGTTTCTGCATGAGCGGCGCCCAGACCGGCCTGAACGCGTTCGCACCCTACTGTTATCCGACCCTGGTGCGCGCCACCGGCGTCAGCTGGATGCACGGCATCGGCCGCTTCGGCAGCATCTTAGGTTCGGCGATCGGCGGCGTGCTGCTGTCGATGGGCTGGGGCTTCAGCGCGGTGATCGCCATCCTCGCGGTTCCCGCCACCCTCGCGGCCCTGTCGATCGTGTTCACCCGCTTCACGCCGCGTGCCGCAGCTGTACAAGCATGACGATGCACCCGCCCGGCCATCGTCGCCACGGGCGGGCTGTCGCACCAGGCCTGCTGCCTGCCGGGCGCGACATGATCACGCGGCGCGACCGGCAGGGTATGATTCCACGCCGCAGGATTCATGAAAACTGTTTTAACTGGAGGAGAACAATGAAAAGAATCGTCGCCACCGCCGCCATGGCAGCGTGCAGCAGCCTGGCATGCATCGGAGGCGCGCATGCGCAGTCGAGCGTCCAGGTCTACGGCCTGCTCGACCAGGCCGTCGACTACAACACCAACGTCGATGCGGCTGGCCACAGCCGCACCTGGCTGCCCAGCCTGGGCGGTGGCATGTTCCCGTCGCGCCTCGGGTTCAAGGGCAGCGAAGACCTGGGCCACGGCCTGCAGGCGATCTTCGACCTGGAGATGGGCATCTTCGTGGACACCGGCAACATGGGCCAGGCCAACCGCCTGTTCGGGCGCCAGGCCTGGGTGGGCCTGGCCGGCAAGTGGGGCCAGCTGACCCTGGGCCGCAACTACAACATGTTGTTCAACTCGATGCCGGAAGTCGAGATCATCGGCCCGACGCAGTACGGCCTCGGTTCGATCGAGCCGGCGATCCCGAACGGCCGCATGGACAACTCGGTGGCCTACCGCGGTACCTTCC
>Ga0308160_10005980_pt1 | contig 12545 bp, 12 predicted proteins | sample PhyFR1_FD_201036 | JGI IMG/M metagenome (GOLD analysis project Ga0308160, IMG submission 201036) | Phyllosphere microbial communities from UC Gill Tract Community Farm, Albany, California, United States - DLSLF.R1 | ecosystem: Host-associated > Plants > Phyllosphere > Unclassified | place: USA... | reverse complement strand
CGGCGACAACAATGTATTTACCGTCCTGTCGGTGGGAAAGTCGTTCGAGAATAGACAGTTCAATCTTGGCCTTGTATTTACCGTAGCTCTCGACCTCGTCTTGCTGAACACCCATCTCGTATGCGATAGTAGCGACGGGTTTGGGGGTCTGGGCGACGGCAATCTCGATATCGGATGGGACCTTATCGAGCATCTGCAGAGGGTTGGGGGTGATTCGTCGTTCTCGTCCAATAGACCATGCTCGCTTGGCGGCCTGGAAAGTATTTTGCATGAGCATGGCGACAGTCATGGGTCCGACTCCTCCGGGGACAGGGGTAATGTAGCTGGCGACCTCGACAGCCGAATCGTAGTCGACATCTCCGACAAGTCGCTGACCGGATTTCTTGGTCGAGTCGGGGATAAAGTTGGTTCCGACATCAATGACGACAGCTCCCTTCTTGAGCCAGCTTCCCTTGACGAATTGAGCCTTTCCAACGGCGACAACGACAACATCGGCCATCTTGACAATCTCTTCGAGGTTTTTAGTGTGTCGGTGACATTGAGTGACGGTGGCATCTCGTTTTCGGAGCAGAGCACAGACGGGAGTACCGACGATATCGGATCGACCAATAACGACAACATTGGATCCGGAGAGATCGTGGCCGGTAGAGTCGATAAGCTTGATGACACCAGCGGGGGTACAAGGGGTAAAGTATGGCTCCGACAATCGCGAGCTCAATAGACCGATGTTTTCGGGGTGGAATCCATCAACATCCTTGTTGACAGAGACCGAGTCGACGACCATCTTTTCCTCTTCCTTGGAAGCGCCCTCGAGGGGAAGTTGAACCAAGATACCAGAAACCTTGCTATCGGCGTTGGCTTTTTGAACGAGGTCAAACACCTTCCTGACACCAGATCCCTTTTGTCCACCCGACTCGGCATCGGATTCTACGGGAATGTGCTCGACAGTCATTCCACTCTCCTCGGCCGCCTTTTGCTTCATTCGAATGTAGGTCGAAGAAGCGGCATCGGTACCGAGCTGAAGGATGACGAGATGGGGTTGGTGGAAGGTGACGTTGGAAGCTTGGAGGTCACTGACGGACTTGGCTACGTCTTCACGGATCGACCTGTCGTCAGCGTCTTGGTATGAATCAGGTGAGGGACTCACTTGGCGATGGCATTTCCATCAATCTTTTGAGCTACCATGTTGGATGCGAGTCTAGTTGAGAAAGATAGGTTTTTGGAGGGGAGTGCGAGTTGAGCAGGTCGTCGAGGAATAGATAGAGGACGAGCGTTCAGTCTAGTTCTAGATACTAGACCAGCTAATCGAGAGATGGGCATGAGATGTTGAATAAAGGCTTATCGCCTTTTGATTTCTTGCACTAAGGTTCAGGCCCGGGTTTTGTTGGAAATCGAAAAAGATATTGGAAATTTAACGTCGGTTCACCTTTTGGTATCGCTAGGTGGGTGTTTTGCTAGTACTGCTTATTGGACAAAGATAGGAGGGAGGGGGATGAACCGCGAGTGGATGCTATGGTACTAAGGTAGGTAGAGCAGTTGTGCAATGTAGTAGTGAGACCATCAGCCCAGTATACCAAATTTAGCGAGGCAAGATCTCGGACAGGCACCTCCGTCGACAGTTACTCTGGATCGTATCTTGGTTTCATCCCGTTACTCAATCCGTTGTTGCCTTGAGCATGACAGCGACAAAGTAATAAGAGCACTGGGCCCCAGCTGCAGTCGTCCTCGCATCCCAATACTTACATGATCTACAGCAGATATGCCATCAAGCCCTTCACCGCCTCGCCTAGAAACGTACGAAAAACTATTGACCGCTTTCCTTCATTTGATCAGCAAGTTACCTTGCAACTGACTGAGCAGCTTCGATTCGACTAGGCGGGTCAGACTACGTATTTCTGTCAGCTATCTCTTTTTCGCATGCAGTATAGAAACCATACCTCGGCAATAATGAAGTTATACGGGGTCGGAACGATATGACATGCCCTTTCGCCTGCAAGTCCAGTGATGATAGAAGATTGAGCGGTGATAGACACGAACTTGGTTCCGCTGAGCATGATGTTCATGCCTGCACGTAGGAAGTGTATATAGAAATAAAGGGAAAACACAATCAGCCCTTTGAAATACAGGTCGGTGATGGAGAGACTAACCCTCTGATAAATTCCAATCTCCAAACAAAACATTGATGCGATTGCACCCCGCTCCCTATCGCTGAACTGTTCGATCAGCCCTCTTCGACATGACGTGATCGAAGTTAATCGAGACTGACCTCGTAACCGGGGGAAGCTGCTTTCACATCACCTCCTTTACCGATTATACAGGCTCGACTGATTCTGCCACTGATCATGAGATGATCGATATAAGCTATCTTATCAGCGACTACTTGCTTCGCATTTCAATGGATTACGTTGGAAGGACATGATGAAGCTGTCAGATCAATGAAGGGGTGTATGTGAGTCCATAAGTGGTGAGCCTTATGTATCTGGTGGCTAAGAAGGTCAGAAGCGAAAAGAAGCAAAGAACAACACACATGCAGATTGGCTTCTTGACAAGAATGCATCCCACACGCGGCATGTACGTACAAAGGCCATGTCGGGGGCACCGCGGTAGAAGATTGGGACCCGAGAGGCCTCGCACTTGCTTGCGATCTTCGCCGGGATCACGATCTTTCTCATGAGGGTGTATGATCACGCCTCGACCTGCCCTTCCTAAGGGGCCTCTCTGACTTCTCCTCATGGCCGCCCGATATATCAGCGAGGTACGGGGTCAATGCCGGATGATATGATTGCGCAGTGGCGATGTCGGTCCCATTACTCCTTCAAAATCTCCATCAATATCCTCCTAGCCTCCTTAGGATCCGCCCGTCCCTTGGAACGTTTCATAACCTCCCCAACAAGCCTCATGACAGGTTTCTCATTCCCCTTTCGTATAGTCGTGGCGACATCTGGTAAATCCCCAATAACACTCCGGCAAGTGTCCTCGAGATCACCTGTCGGGGAGGTATCGAGACCTAGCTCTTTCAAGATACTTGCAAGAGTCGTATTGGAGGAGGGATGAGAGATGATATGTCGGATTATGGATTTACCTGTCGTTCCTTCCTCGTCAGCTGAGGTCTGTTAACGAGCCTGCCAGCTTACCGTTTATGATGTGCCCCTCTAGAGATAGTATTATCTCCCTCATCAAAGCCGATGGGATGATAGCTGGAGTCCATGTTGTTTCGGACTTCCCGAGTTGACCTAGGAGTTCATGGGCGATCCTACTTATCAGTGTCATTCCTGATTGCAAGAATGGACTGACCAATTGATAGCCCTCTTGCCCAATCTTGGGTCTCCCTGAGTGACATCCTCAAAGTATCTCACACCCGCTCCGTCGAATTCATCCAATCCTAGGAGAGTCTCTACATCCCTTTTCGAGACTCCATAGACTTCTGTCAATCTTTTGACAGTATCCCAAGGCATTTCCGGCAGATTGTCTTTCACTTTCTCCAAATACCCCTACACATCAGCCTTACCAGCACACGAGAGGAGCAGCTTACCTGTTCAAAGACCATAGCGGGTAAATTCGAATCAGGCATATACCTATAATCCTCCGCTTCCTCTTTCGATCTCAGCGAATAAGTCTCTCCTCTAACCTCATCAAACTGTCTCGTCTCTTGCTTCACAACCTCATGATTCTCATAATGCCGTATATGTCTCCTTCGTTCCGATTCTATAGCTTGTTGTAAGAATCGGACCGAGTTTATGTTTTTGATTTCGCATCGGGTATTGAATGGTGTATTTGGTTTATGGACTGATACGTTTACGTCTATACGGAGTTGACCGTTTTCCATATCTGCTTCACAAGAGCCTAGACGGCGTAACATCTGTTGAAGTTTTCGGACGAATGCTCCTGCTTCCTCGGGAGAACTACTTTTAGCTTTTGCAAAGTATGAAACAGCTAACATACCGCATATCAGGTTCAGTAACGATCTCCATCAATCCCGTCCCGGCCCTGTTCAAGTCGATAAGTACTTCAGTCCCTATCGTCTGCGTCTTTGCTGTATCCTAATCGTCAGTTCTGTACCTGAGGATTGGGCTATATACAGCTTACCTGTTCAATCTGCAACTGATTTATCCCCACCACTAGATCCCTCGTATTCCCAAACTCCCCTTTTTCAATCATCATCCTCCCACCCCGAGCCAGCGGGTTATAATGCTGTGTAGTCTGATACGAGCTAGGTATATCATGATAGAAATAATGTTTCCTATCGAATGTCGAGCGTTGATTCTATAATCAGATCCTGCGACATTCGGGGACTTACGATAGTACATGATAATGCCAGAGCTGTTCTCACACCCAGCCTTATCGCTTTGTGATCCAGAACGGGGAGGGTACCGGGAACAGCTGAATCAAGGAGATGGGTATGAGTGTTGACTGGGTCATTGTATGATGTCTTTGCCGCTAATTATCAGATACAATCACCTCAAAAGGGTTGAACATACCTGAAAAGAGTTTCGATCCCGTACGAAGCTGGGCATGTATTTCCAGGCCGATCACAGTCTCCCAACCATCATTGTGAGTCGCATATAACCTCCTGCTACTGTAAAATGGTACTCGGCCAAGGTGCCGAGCTACTCGAAGTGTCGTGAGCATGTAAAGTCAGTTTACAGAAGGAGGGTTGATTCAAAAGTTGGTTATCTTGTGATCGGAAATATCCGCATCTACCCCCACCTCCCCACCTGTATGCATAGGGATGGATAGGTGTAGTCAAGCATAGATGTAAGAACATAGAGCGACTGATAGATACTACATTGATTCATATAAAACCGAAAGTCAGACTGCTAATGTACAAATTAAATTACCGAATCCTTCTCAATACCTCCTATCCCATCCTTGCTGCCCGTGGCTACCCCTATTATCCCTGTTCTGAGGGGGTGGCATGCTCTGCCAATCAGGTGTTCCTCCTCCACTTCCGTGTCCCTGGTCATATTGTTGCTGATATGGTGAATTTCCAGGATACTGATTTGCATATGGGCTATACCCGTTGTTGGGAGGAGGATAGTATCCCTGCGGTTGCGGAGGGTACTGTTGACCATACCCAGCCGGCTGATATGGCTGATACGTTTGCTGCTGTTGAGGTGGTGGTGGTGGGATGGGTGATTTCGATCCGCCCAGTACACCAGCCAATGCCGCCGGGTTTAGACTTTTCATGAGTTCCTGTAATTTTGCATTGGGGAGCGCTACGACCGATGCGGGTGGTGTCGGCGTATGTGTAGGGATTGAAGTAGGTGGCGGAAGTTGTAATTGTTTCTTGTCGCCAATGAAGACGCCTAAGAAGATAGAGGTTGCGCGGGTGGCAGGGACGGAGAAATCGTCTAAGAGATCTGTAAATTCCGGTAATTTATCGGTAGGTCTCAATGGAACTAAATACAACTCTCGAGCAGCGTAATTGGGTATAGGTCGATCAGATCGCATTCCATGTGGATGATATATCGCATGTCGACTACCATCAGCTCTTTTCTATGTTTAGTGGACTTACTCTTTGGCGATATGAAAGTTGATCAATTCATTCCATTGTTCTGTTTCCTCCTCCGGACCGCTTGGACTGAAGACGACGGTGAGCAGCTCCCTGGTTGGATTCAGGCGGGATTCGGATAGATATGCGAGTGATGCTTTTACTGGTACTCGACCGGTTATTGCGACTGGATCATGGGGGAGTAAGGTATGCCATTGGGGTATAAATGATGTCTTGGCTGCTATGCGGGCTTCCATCTTGACGGGTCTTGAACCTTCAACGGCTGGATTTACGATCTATCGTTAGCCCTCATCTCCATAACATATATATTGTGACTCACTCCTCCGGACCAGACTACAGGTTTATCCTCCAATACCTCCTTCTTGACTGGACTCTCGACGAGGTCCATCGTGATATCCACCTCGGGTTCCTGCACCAAATCACTGAGATCCAACGTAGACTGATCTCCCATTGACAATGACAAAGACTGAGCCTCGGAATCATCTGCACCTCCCCACGCAGATGTCAAGCCAAAGTTGGATTTGATAGGTGATTTGACTACAGGAACAGGGGTAGGAGTAGGACGAATATCTACAGATTCTCGCTTGACTACCGGACTCTGAGGCTGCGACTGAGAGTTTGATTGCACCCTCTCGAGTTGAGGTGTAGCAGATGCACTCTCCCTCCTTCCTGCAAATGGGGATTCAGGTACACCAGGTGATCCCGCATTCTCATTCTCATTCTCATTCCATGATTCCCTCCTTGCCGCTTCCTTTCTCGCTGCTTGTTCTTGTTTCGCCAAAACCCCCATGTCTCGTTCACGGAAATCTTCGACTTGTTCGAATCCATCTCGACCTAGGCGAATTGCTCCTTGTTGATCTTTCTGCTTGACTGTCTGTTCAAGCATGGCTTTCTTTGCTCGTTCCAGTTCTTCCAGTCGTTCGGCCGATGCGAGGTCTGCCGAGTTTAGCAAAGCGACTTTCGTGGCGTCGATCTTGAATGATTTGATATCGTCGAGTAGTTCAGGGCGGGCTTTGGGTAATGATCGATCAAGAAGGGTGAATTGGGTTCTATCATCAGCGCTATGCTCGCCATGTCTCTTGTGTATGAACTCACTTGTATCGACCTCCAGCGACTGCTTTAGGTCCAGTCCCATCTTTGAATGCCTCAAACAAGCTATCCTCGACATTCTTGGCATATCGACTGACCCCCTCTTCATCCATCTTATCCCCAAATATACCTCTCACCAGTTCCGCCAATTTATCAAGAACAAAGATCCTAGCTTTAGGAAGGACCACATTGGACTTGCGGGATGTTGCTGTAGGACGAGTAGGCTTGGTATCGATTGATGGTTTCCTCGAGTTATCTCGGGATGACCGTTGTCGTTTGATTGGTTTGCGCTGGAGAAGTTCCTGTTCGGCGTCGGAGCCTGAATCGGAAGATGAGGATGAGCCTTCTCCGTCGTCATCTGTAGCTGTGGACGATGGGCCGGCCTTGCCTTCTGATGCTCGAGTCTGTTGTCAGCTCAACTAGAGGAGAGAAGTCAATCGACTTACTTTGTGCTGTTTACGTTTGGCTGCTGTAACCTCACCAGCGAGGGGCGAAGGCGATTTATACGTCTTGACATCATATACCACTGCCGGTTAGCTCTTTCTTTTGCTCAGGGCGGGGAGAGTGTGGAAAGGTCAAGGAGGGAAGTGCTGGACGGGGTTGACTTTGGCAATGGTCTAACTGCCAGAACGGCACAGACTCAAATACGCTAACTGCAATATCCAACATCCAAGTAAATGTCTGCCAGCATAGAGTATCGCAGAGGAAATCAAGCCAAGCAAGCAATATACGTAGCAGTAGTGTAGTTGTATAGGTAGGAGATGACATAATAAACTATCTACTTGGACAGAGAGATGTGGGGTGAGAAGGATCAGTATTTTGTTAGACTTACTGGTCGTCTTTTTGCCCGTAGCTGCGTGACAGTTTTCACATATGTAGTCGTCTGTTGAGTTGGTGACTGGTCGTGTGAGGGGTGAGATGGACTTACGAATTTTCTCAGCTTCTTCGTCGGATAGGTTTATACACTTGAAATGGAACCTGAGGATCAGCGACTCTACGATGGAGTTGAGTGGCAACATGAGATAGTCGCAGCAGGAGAAAGAAGGGGGCAGGTCAAGTAATGATGCTCGTGTGACCCTGGATCGTCTCCTGGATACCAGTATCGAGTGGCCTGAGCACACTTGAGATTCGTCACAGCCTCCTCGTGATGAACGAACTCCACTACAAGAAGACAGACTCACCAGTCGTTACATTCCGCACACTCGATCATAGGTCCATCCTCAATCTCCGAAGGCTTCCTACACAGGCAAAATACCTCCTCCTTACTAGCTTTCCCCTTTCCTTTAGCCGCACTCGATCGACTCTTTGTCTTGGCTCCCTCTTGAGTAGGTGCTGGCGAAGGTACCTCTCCCCTGGCAATAGCTTCCGCTTCAGCCTTTTGCCTAGCTTTAACAGCCGCAAACATTCTCGCTGTATCTTCTGAATCTTGCGCTCGTTGTGATTTGACTTTATGTCTGCCTGACGTTCTTCCTTGAATTGGCGCATTTGCACCTGTGGTAGATGATTCGGCCATGTTGGTTGGTCTCCCTTTCGATGTATAAAGTAACAAGTAGAGGTCCGTGACTGATGGTATAGAAGGCTATCAACAGATCAAAGGTTGTATAAAGGGTATTGCCGGTATTTTACCGAAAGTGGCGGATGAGTTAATGGGTGGCAAACAAGTCGCGTCGCGTGTTGCTTGCTATTGTGGGGTCTCCTGATTCAACGTCCACTGTCAACACTAGTTAGAGTATAAGGCATTACTTACAGTCCTATACCTCGACCAGGTCGTATCGCTTCTCTCTTCAGCGGCATTGCAATTGTCGAGACAGTCGCTTCTTGGCGATATCTACTAAGCATCGGAATTGGGACTTGCCGGGCAAATTAGGTCACAATGGACGGCGAACCTCCACAGGAGGAGGACTTTTCGCAAATCCCAATTGTCGAGCGCAGTCAGCACAAGGTATAATCTCAGCTCCTACTCTCGGACACTGAACTGACGCCCAGAACTGGAAAGCCCGTTTATCAGCCTACAACGATGTCATTGCGAAATCAGCAAAAACGGCTTCAGACACAGATCCATTCTTCCGCCCATTCGTCTCGGACGGTGCGTTACTGTGAGTCTTCTCTGAGATCATCGGATGGTTACTGATGAATCCAGGAAGAAATGGAGTCTCGACGCAAATGCTGTAGCGCAGGAGAAAGGTATTGAAGCTGTCCTAGCTATTGTTCAATATAGTGGAGAAAGCAGCTCCAGGTGAGTTTAGAAATTTCGGGGTTGGGCTAATGAAAGGACGAGAACGGATGTCGTTCCTTCGCTGGTGGATAAAGCTTTGGGATCAGTCAGGGCTGGAACAAAGAAGAAGGGTGTAGAGCTTTGCTGCATGTATGTGGAGGTTGAGAATGGAGGTGAAGGGGTCGTGGTGAGTGGTCCTTGTGTGTGTTGCATTATGCAATGCTGACAATTAGTCTGAGGTGCTTGTCGGACTAGACTCGAAACAGCCAAAGGTGGTTGCGGGGACGATATCATGTCTAAACGAGATCATCCAGTATGTCTGCGATTACAAGAGAAGCTAATACCAGGTCATTCGGAGTACATGTTGTTGGAAACATCAAACCTATCATGAAGGTTATACCGAAGATCTTTGGTCATACCGACAAGAATGTCCGAGCAGAAGGATCAACACTAGTCACGACGCTATACACATTCCTCGGCCCTGCCCTCTTACCCACTCTCTCCGACCTGAAACCCGTACAAATGAGTGAATTGCAAAAATCCTTCGACAGCATGGATGGAGATGGCAAAGGAGCTGGAACAGGGAAACCAACTAGATACACACGGAAAGCCCAGAGGGATAGGGAAGCAGCAGAACAGGCAGGTGGAGATGCTGCAGAGGAAGAGGAAGAGGAAGCACCCGCAGCTATCGACCCGAAATCACTATTGGATCCCATCAATGTCTTGTCGCTATTCCCCGATAATCTGGACGAGATGCTATCATCTACGAAATGGAAGGAGCGCCTGGAAAGTTTGGAGGAATGCAACAAAGTCTTGTCTCAACCCGCCAACGCCAAGATTGCCGATTCCAATATCGACGCTTATGGATCTTTACTCTCGACGCTCGGGCTCAAATGCAAAAGTGATGCCAATATCAATGTGGTCATGGAAGCTGCAAAAGTCATTGAGGGATTATCGACTGGTTTAGGGAGACCATTTGGGCGGTTCAGGGGAGTCGTCATGCCCGGTATGATCGAGAGGCTGAAGGAGAGGAAAGCGAATGTCGTGGATACTTTGGGCAAAGCACTTGATGCGGTCTTTACAACGGTCAGCTATGATATTCGCGTTTGCTGGACGAAGCTGACATTCTAGACGACACTGTCAGATATTGTCGACGACGTCTTGACGGGTTGTAAATCAAAGAACCCCCAAGTCAAAGAAGGAACCCTCAAATTCCTACACCGCTCACTGCAAAGTACCACAGACGCCCCAGGAAAGGATCAGATCAAACCACTCGCCGAAGTCTTGGTAACCCTATTGGGGGATAGCGCAGAACCAGTCCGATCATCCGCCGCAGAATGTCTAGGGACGTTAATGAAGATCCTGGGAGAAAGGACGTTTAACCCATATATCGAGAAAGTACCCGAACTACAGATGGCAAAAGTGAAAGATGCATTCGGGAGGGCGGAGATCAAGTACAAGGCTGGTGGTGGCAAGGCTCCGGCACCTAAAGCTGCCGCTGCCGCTTCTGCGCCTGTGAAGAAGGTGAGTGAAAGTCACAGTCGGGACTGACGCAATAGCCAACCAGTCGTCCTGCTGCACCTCCTGCTCGAGGTCCACCATCTGCCAAACTTCCCTCGTCGCCTCCTATCAAGGCGTCTGGGAAATTCGGAGGGGACGATCTGGAAGAATTTGCTGCTCCTCCCGTAAAGGCACCCCCGGCTCGGTTTGCTAAACCTGTAAGCTACCGCCTCATGTCAAACGCGTAGCTGACACCTTAGGCTCCCAAAGCTGCTCCTGCCTCGCCACCCAAAGCTGCTGCTCCACCTCCAAAGAAGCCTGCAGCAGCAAGTGCTAAAGCCGGTCCATCGAAGAGCCTCGCCTCTTCACCAACAGAACCAGTCAAATACCGATACTCCACCGATGATGCGCTCGCTCAAGCCGCCGACCTCGTACCCGCCAATTTCCAAACTCAGCTCGCTGACTCCGCCTGGAAAGTTCGTCTGGAAGCTGCAGAGGAAATGATCAACTGGACAGAAGAGGAGGGCGCAGAAAAAGTGGACAGCGAGATGTTGATTCGTTTCCTGGGCAAGTATCCAGGTTGGAATGAAAAGAATTTCCAGGTATGTCAAACATCAAGAACTGACTGATGAAAGGTATCGGCCAAAGTGTTCAAGATTATTCAGATCCTTGCGGAACGGAGCTCGACATTCGGCAAACCCTCGGCGGCCTTGTGTATAGGTCATTTGACTGATAAACTTGGTGATATGAAATTGAAGGCACCTTCGGGGGAAGCTTTGACGACGATAGCGGAAAAGACCTCTTTAGCGTTCGTGCTTACTCAAGGTATGTCCACCCCTTCAGACTGTTGCTGATATCAGGTTACGAGCCGATGGGAAAGCAGAAAGCACCAAAAGCACAAGCGGACGCAATGACATGGATCAAACAGCAAATCAACGATTTCGGTATCGCCGGAATCCCACTACGCGATCTGATCAGTTTCGTCAAGACGGCCCTTGGATCGCCCAACGCCCTCGTACGAGCTAGCGCCACTCAGCTTTTGGTCACTGTCAAGATCTTTGTCGGAGGCGATATCTCTGGTTTCCTAGAAGATCTAAATCCTCAATTACTATCTACAATCAATTCTGAATTCGACAAGGTCGCTTCGCAAACTCCACCCGAGCCGACTCGGACGCAAGCCGATTTGAGGGAAGTAGCTGCTGGACCTAGTAAGAAAAGTGGAGCGGATCCGCTTGATGATTTGGTTCCTAGGGTCGATTTGGATAAATTGGTTGCGCAGACTACTGTCGTTGCGGATTCAAGAGCAGATGCTTGGAAAGTCAGGAAGGAAGCTTTCGAGGCGTTGAATGCTTTATTGGAAGTCAAGTCGAATCAGAGATTGAAGCCTACTATGGGTGAGCTACTAATACCTGTAAGATTTAACAAGCTGATAATCAGGTGAAATCTCTACCGTCTTGCGAAAAGCAATGGCCGACACGAATCTTTCCGTCAAGATGCTCGCTTTAGGTATCATTACGAAGATCGCCACGGGTATGGGACCGCCTTTCGATAAATACAATAAACTCCTCACTGCCGCCGTTGCATCCGTCTGCGCCGACCAAAAAGCAATGACGAGAACAGCCGCCCTGAACACCCTATCCGCAATGGCCGAAGCATCCGGTACACTCGACTCGCTCTTCCCCGGCCTAGCATCCGCATGTGAAACTACCAACCCGGTCTTGCGCGCTGCTGTACTCGGATGGGTCGCTGAGAAATTTACGGCGGACCCACCACCTTCGACCTCCGATTTGCAGCCACTTGCTACTCCTGTCGTAAACTGCCTTGAGGATAGGAATGGGGATGTTAGGAAAGCTGCTAGTGCCGTTTTACCATTTGTGGTCGCCAATACCGGAGCCGACTTTGTGATGGATCAAACGTCTGGATTGAAACCTGCTTCCAGATCGACTATTATCCCTTTGATCGAAAAAGCGAGAGCAAACGCTCCGTCTGCTCCTGTTGCTGCTCCCAAAGCAGCTCCAGCAAAGACTATGGCTACGCCCGCTAAAGCACGCGCTCCGGCTGGTCGATCTGTCGCTAGCCCCCTACCCTCTGCTGTCAAAGCTACCGCCCCAGTCCGGTCGCTCGCTATGAAAGCACTTTCCACCGCTCCTTCCTCACGTCAACCTACCCATGAGGATCGACCGAGTGCATTACCCAAACCGCGTATGGGCCTTGTCCGACCTGCATCAT
>Ga0308160_10005979_pt1 | contig 12546 bp, 14 predicted proteins | sample PhyFR1_FD_201036 | JGI IMG/M metagenome (GOLD analysis project Ga0308160, IMG submission 201036) | Phyllosphere microbial communities from UC Gill Tract Community Farm, Albany, California, United States - DLSLF.R1 | ecosystem: Host-associated > Plants > Phyllosphere > Unclassified | place: USA... | reverse complement strand
TGGGCTTGAGAGAGAGAGGGAGAGGAGAGGAGAGGAGAGAAGGACCTCACCTATCCGAGCCATTCCATGACCAGTTTTGGTCTTCAATACGTTTACACATTCAGCAACCAATGCTCCAGAGTTATCAATGATAGCCTAACGTTGTCGATTGAGAGAGATAAAACGAATGAGAGATGAAGGGATATTGATGAGAGACAAACAGCGAAGGGACAGGATCAGCTGTGTTTGAGGAGTGCTAGAGAGTAAGAGAGTGCTTACCATGGTGGCTTTGAGTCCTAACATGATCGGTGAAGTGAAGTGAAGAAATTGACCTCCTGAAATCTCGAAAGGGAGAGAACTTGCTCTCTTACCATTCACTCTACTGCTATGGAAACCTCGTTCAATAGCTCAAGAGCTCAATTCTAGTATGACTGTACCCAGCTAGTGCTTCTTCTTCGCTCTCTCGGGTTTGTACAATCTTCTCCTCCTTTTCCAGTTGCTCACTCTTCCTGACTGCCTCACTCGCTTCTCTGTCTCCTCAGGACATCTACGCAGACCTCGTGAACTCCTAGGCCATCGGACGGCTTGATCGCCTTCCTTCACCCTAGGTCCGCGGGCTCGGATGTCGCTAGTTTTCATCTCAAGAGTCCGCTTCTCTTCCTCCTTCCTCTCCCTCGGCCATCTATCTCCAAGATCCATCATCAGATGGAGGAGGCACACCAGCGGTACAGATCACCATCTGTCGACTTCGAGGAGGACGCAGCTTCAGACCATTTTGGGAACTCTTCACCTTCACTTGATCCTGACCTCTCTCGAACCTGTCAGTCTCCCCGCCCAGGCTTCGTCACTCCAACTGCTCTCTTCTACGATGCCGTTCGTTCATCGCCAGAAGCAGGAATGGCACCGGATCACTCGACATTCTTCGCCGAACCCCCCTCGCCTCGATCTCCCACTCCAGACGATGTCGATCCGACTCCCTTCCTGACTACGACTGTTCCTTCTCCCAGCCCTTCTCCCAGTCCTGCCCCCAGTAATCATCGATTCTTTCCTCGCGATCGCAGAGTGTCATCTTCAAAGGATCGATCCTATTCTCCCTCTCCCTCTCGCTCTCCTTCCCCTTCTCGACCTCCCTTAGCTTCTACCCCTGCCCGAGTCCTCGAAGAGACCGAGCCAACAAACCTCTCGTACACCGAATACCAGCCAACCACCACATCGCGTCCTCGTCGTCGTCGCCCGAAACCCTCGAAGAAGTCCGTTCCAACTCGTTCCTCTCGACGTACCACTATTCGATCGTCCCAAGTCAAATCCCCAAACCACTCAGATCTCGAACACCCCGCTCATCCTCCTCGTCGTGGTAAACCCGCGCATCTCAAACTACCTCCCCCGAATTTGATTCGCGAGGAACCGGAAGTTTGGCATCAAGCAAAGATTCGGCGATTGGAGAAATACCATCAGGAGTATGCGGATCAGCATACGAGGGGTGAAGTGATGAGGTTATCTGAGAAAGATCGGAAGGAACATAACAGCGAGAGAGATAAGAGGATGTCGCATCTGAGAAGGGCGAGGAATCTTATGAGAGCTTCAAGAGTGAATAGGGGTATGAGGGGACAAGCATCTGAACTGGATTGAGCGGGAGATTGGGAGTGGAACAGCGGGATTTAGTAGACTGGTAGCAAGCGATTTTTTCATTCGAGTGAGTAGGATGCGTTTCTCAAGTCAGCATTCTCTCTCTCTCAATCGCGCCGTAACAGACTCCCTGATCCCACTTCCAGCTTATAGAATGAAATCGAGCTGCACTGTCTCAGGATTCGACACAAAGAAGGCTCAGACGTATCACTCGCTTGATTTCCTCATTCTCGACATCTCGCTTTCTTCTCGAGTCGCTTCGTCTCTCGGTACAGACGGCTTTGCTGCTCTGCATCTCGTTATCCAGTTACTGCGCAGGAAAAGTCCGATGAGCTCCGCGGCGGAATCGGCAAAAGGACCTTTTCTTTCTCGTCTCTCTTTTTCCTCCTCTTCCTCTCCCTTTCTATATCTCGGTTCACGTCTCGTTCCACTCTATGGCTCCTCAACTCCGACGCCGACCAGTCTCAATCGTCACAACCAACGAAGCTGTCGAGGACCCTCAGGATTTGGGACAACCCATCAACCCCGACGATTACTCGATCAACTCGCCCAACTCGCCCAATTTCAATCCTGATCTCCCCTCTTATCCTGTCATCGCACCTCCTCCTCGTACGGCGCTAACCGAACGCTTCATCGCTCGTCCTCGTCTTCCCTCTCCTTCGCCCTCTCCTGCTCATCCTCCTCCTCTCCCGCTTCACGATGATCACATCTTCAAGAATCCTCGGGCTCCAGAGAACTACCTCGACCCTTTCCCCTCCGATAACGAAGCGGACGATGAACCCGAGAAGGAGCAAAATGATGAGCTCTTGTGGCAGCAAGTTGGGAAACTACCGTTTGAGGAGCAAGTCAGTTGGCACAAGAGAAGGATTCAGAAGCGCAAACAAGAGTATCAGGACGTTATGGATCAACCAATCAAAACTCAACGAGAGCATCCGCACATGTCGGCGCAAGAGAGGAGGAAGGCGGCGACGGAACGCAAGAACTTGCTGAATGCGAAGCAGATGCAAGTCACTCGGGCTGAGGCGAGCTATCGGGACTTGCTAGCGAGACACCACCAAGGACAGCATCACTCTCGTAACTCGCCTGGAGACCAATTCAAATCTTCATTTACGGCTTCCTCCCCGATTACTTCGTCGCAAAACCGATTCTTCCCCCGTGGTCGACAACTCGGTTCGGATCACTCGCCCTCTTCCTCTCCATCCAGTGAGGATTCAGAGGCGGGCTCATCATCATCGGAGGAGGAGGAGGAGGAAGGAGATGCTGGTGACGGCAGCGAAACGTCTCCTCGAAGCAAGCATTCGACTCGTCCTCCAGCAGTGTCCGGTTCTCGAAATCCCGGAAAAAGTATCGTCTACTCTTATCGTATTCCTCCGGTTGGTGCTGACTCTCCCTCCTCACAAACTCTCCGCAACAGGCAGGACCGAGCACGAGGCAATCATACGAGAGCTTGACAGCCAGATGGAGAAGCTCAAGGCGGACAGACAACTAGAGGTCGCGAAGAAGGAGAAAGAAAGGCGCGAGAGGACAGAGGAAGGGAGATTCAAGCAGAACACGAGCAAGAAACGTGATCGTAGGAAGGAACCGGATGCGAAGAGGTACAACAACGCTCGGCAGACAATCTACCTTCGAAAGAGGAGAGCGGAGGACGCCTACGAGGAGGACTTTCCAGACTACAGTGAACGGAGGACCACGCCAAAAGAACTTCAAAAACACAAGTATATCCCCAAGGTGGGTCGAGGAGCCGCTGAACGAGCAAGACGTGGCAGGACGAAGTGAGAAGCAGCTGGACGACTCTGGACTGAGCTTTCTTCCTATTTCTTTATCTTCCCTTCATTTATTAGACGATTCATTCCTATACATACACAACTTTGTTATCTAGCTCTTTGTGATGATATCTACACTCGTCTTCTCACTTGACGGGAAAGATTCATCCTTCGAGAGTCGTTCGTTTTCTGCAAACATGAAGACTGACCTCACGCCAACTCTCGGAAGTCAGATTGGGGAGACAGGAGGAAAGAACTCATAGTATGACAGAAGCTGACAGAAGCTGAAGGTACAGAGAGTCTATGAACTAGGCGAAAAGAGGGACAAAAAGAGAGCTAATCGGCGAAATTCGGCAGAATGAAGAGGTTGCTTCAGCTCCTTACCATCAGCTAGTTCCTTCGTAGCGTAGCCGTTGTCGGCGAGTGAGAAACTTTGCAAGCGAATTGTGAGGAGAAGGTGCACGACTCGGATTGAGACTTGCGACGGCACTCGAGCTGGGAACTCTGGGCAAGGGTCCAGCGTGCATACTGCCGTCAGCATAGAGCTCGAGCTGTTCGACAGAGGGGTCTGGCAGGAGTCGATGGAGGTTCCTAAACCCGTGGAAAGCGTCAAGCTGCATGAATGGCCCGATTTTCAGCGCAAAGTACAGTGTCGCCGGAAGTGCGAAAGCACTCACCTGACTCAAACTTGCCCAGTATCGATCAAGCGCAAGAGCTATAGCTGCCTCCTGCTCCTGATGATGTAGGTAGCAGATTTCACGGTACACAGTTTCCAGCATTTTCGTGCGGTTGTTCTCGATCCCGAGAATATGGGAGCGCGCGCGAGATATGGCACCGGGATCTTGTCGTTCTATCGGATGGACCAACTGTCCGGTTAGCGCTGACAAGAGAATGCGATACCATTCGAGGAATTACACACCCTCGGCATCTCGCAGCAATTGGCGAGCTTGGTCAAGCGCTGGCACGAGCATGGTCCATCCATGATGGTAGCTTTGAACTGTGAATTCTGCAGCGTTAGTACGAGGTCCGGAGTCTAGGTAGGTTCCGGAGAACGCTCACCGAAATGTTTGTTATCATCGGGTAGAGAAAGAGAGTGATCTTCGCCACCTCCAACGAGACGAGGCATGACTTGAGGCTAGTCAGGGAAGAGAGCGAGAGCTATAGGTGATCGGTTGGTGTCCCGAGCTCGGGATGAAGGGAGAAAAGGAGGACAAGAAGCGATTCAGAAACCTGAGCACGCAAAAGGGCGCTGAGACAAACTGAACTCCGCAGGAGAAACCGGACCAACGCCAAAGATAGGAGAAGCTAGAACAGGTAAGAGAAGCGATGATCCACGCTATAACTTGCGGCAAAAGACATCGCAATCTTTGCAATTCCGATTCGATGACAGACCGCCCTCCACAAGCTTGACGCCCTCTCACTCCCGCTACAAAGATGATCATGACCGACGAGAAAGTCGAGGTGTTGTCGAGCCGTCGTCCGATGAGACTCCATTTGGGCTAGTCGGAGGTGAAGGAGACGTCGAACGGCGCTGACGATATCGAGGGTACGGTGTTGGTGTACGAGGTGAAGGACGAGGAGTTGGGGAAGGGGTAGGAGGGAGTGATGGAGCTGTCGACATTGCTTCAAGACCAACGATAGCGTTTCGACGAAGCAACTGAGGGGGTCGTTGGGTCGTCGAACGACGTCCTACGTAGAAAGGATCGTGAGACGGAGTCTGTTGGGGGCTATCGATGAGCCGAAACGGTGTTTTGGCTTCGACGAAAGCCTCCGTGGTCGGAAATAGTGCTCGATCCTGGATTCTAGTCTCGTTTAGTCGCCTCTTCGCCAGAATAATGCTCAATCTCACTCACCTCATCGCGCATTCGGCTCGACCATATCTCATTCGCCAATGTTACTGAATCTTTCGCATTCGGCGAGCGGGTAACGCTGTCTTTCGCATCTCGAAGGAGTCGTTGAACGGCTAGATTGGCCTTTGCAAAGTCTTCTCGCGCACTAGAACGCTGCATATCTTCGCCAGTATCTACCACGGTCTCGAAAGGGTCAGCTTAACTCCTCTACAGCTGCGAGGAACATGCTCTCTCACCTCCGAGTTCTGCGATACGACGCTCCGCCTTATCCTTCTGCCGCAATTCTTCTAGCCACTTGTCGGCGAGTTTGCATACTAACAAGGGAGATGTAGATGGTGAGCGAAGCACGCTTCAAGACGAATGACGTTTCACCGCGTACTCTCGAGATAGAATGCTGCAGAGTAGAGGTTAGTCGAGAACTCCACTTTGAGGTCAAGTGGAAGTGAGCTTACCACTGCCGCTGACCATGCCTTGACTCCTTCCACTTCTGGCCCTGTGAAGGATGAAGAGAGAAGACCAAAACCGAATTCGAGCGGCGTGCTGCAATTAGGGAGAGGCGTTAGCTTGCCGCGGAGCTCGGCTGAAAAACTCCCGATAGTTCCGTCGAGCGGAAAGGGGCAATCGGATGCCTTTTTTCCGTGAAGTGGGCGAAGGACAGGAGATTGAAACTTCGGAGTTCTCGATTTCATCGCCGCTTCTTGTCTACAGCAGTCGAGGTACGAAGAGCTCCGACGATATGAACGTAAGAGTCGTACATCAAGTAGAGAGGAATGACGACCCATCTGTGAAGCATCGAGAGTCAGGTCAAAATCAAGCGAGTTCTCAAAGTGTGAGAACGTACAATCCATTGAAGAACAGAAGATAGACGTAGGTGTAGAGCCAATGCGAGGTGTTTAGTGCGGAGGAGCCAGTGATCCATTCGGGGAAGAACTGTGGGAGTGTAAGAGCTGAGCTCAGGATGCGAAGGGAGAGGGCAAGAAAAGGAGGCTCACGGTCATCATGCCTCCGTAGATCTCGGCAGTGCTGTCAACGTCGACGAGAATGATCAGTCAAAATGTCACAGATGCTTACACAGAGCAAGGAGCTGAAGCGTTGCGAGCAGAAACTTACGAAAGAACGACGCTGTTTCAACGACCTTTCCGTCAGTTTTCCTGACCATGCTCGAATCTAGGAAAGAGAGCTTACATCCAATACCTCCAAGCTTCGTTTTGCTTCCTCATCATATCCATCAGAACGACACACAGAGGCCCAGCCATCAAAACCGTAATGATTTCGATTGAAACGACAGTGGGATCAGAAGTTCCCCATCGCGTGTCGGCTCTCGCGTATTCCTGCCATAGTAAGGCAAGGGGACCTGGAGAGTCGGGCCAGCGACAGAGGGAGCGGAAGAGTGAATGTGAGTTTGAGAGAGAGGTAAACGTTTCCAGCTTCATCTCAACAGGAGACCGCAAGAGAGGATATAGCGTACCTTTACTAGTGTTCACAGAGCTAGTGAGAGGCGGGAAGCTCTGGTAGAGGAAGGAACCCTCGAGAATGCTTCATCATTCAACACATCATCAGCTCTCTCCTCGACTGAGAGAGGGGAAGCGGTAGAGGAGGAACGTACAAGTGAGTAAGAGCATCAAAAGCTAGCCATACGAATGTCCATCTCTGAATCCTGTCGTTGTAGATTCGGGTTGGGAGTAGAGATCTAGCGAGGGAGAGAGCAGCGAATAAAAGGGCGAGAGTTGCTCCGAGCGAGAAGATGGTTGTAGTATTGAGCAGAGTCGGAGGTGGACCTAGATGCGACATGATTCAGGGATGGGGTGTTGCAAAGGACGAAGAAGCGAGATTTCGCAACTCGAAGTTCTCGAGGATTCGCAGAATCTATTTCATCGTTCGATACCTCCTCGATTGGTCGAGATTTATATGTTTCGAAGCGTTGAAGATGCGTCCGAGCGAGGAATCGAGCGAGAGAAGGGACAGCAGTCGAAGCGACTCGAATTTCGCTCTTCGCAATCAAACGAAAGTTGCTCTCTCTCTCTCCAGTTTCGACAAGGTGAAAAGCGTCAAAGGTATAGTAGATAGTGCAGTAACAAGCGTATACGTAGAGCAAGTAAACAAGGAATCCATCGAGGCTCAAAACCAGTAAAAGCTTCTCCATTCGTCCTCCTTCCTCCCAGATTTTACTCAGATTCCTCATCCCCCGACGACGAAACCTCAACTTCTTCTTCTTCTACTTTCTTCTCTTGCCTCTCCTCTTTCGCTTTCTTCTTCTCCTCGTCCTCCTCATCACCAGCTTCCAAAGCTTTCAAACATGCTTGAAATCGTTCCTTGACGAGAGCTGGTTTGGCCGCAAACGCCTCTGCTTCGACGAGTGCTTTCTCCTTCGTCTTTTCTCCGCTGAGACCCATCTTTTCACGAGGACTCTGAGTCGACGACAATTTCGCCGAATGATGTTCTATCGACAGTTCGTACAACTCCGGTTTGACACTTAAGCGGTTGGATACAAAAGGATCAATATCGGATCAGCAATGAGGATGGTGAAAGGATGCTCACTAGAACTTGCCTCCAGGAAGAGGAGCGACCCAAATCGAGTCCGAATCCACGTCGACGCGAAGGACCTGAAAAATCTTCACCAAATCAGCGAGGTTTCGCGAGGAGGGCACTTCAAGCGAGAGAGACTTACAACAGAGGGCCAAGCAGGAACTGGTATTCCGTTGCCATTCTTGAACACGACTTCTCCAACTTTGTACTTGAACTCTTTCTTGACTTGAGATCCCGTTTCGTTGCTGCCGACGGCTGCTGATCCACTCCTAGACGATCTCTGACTATTTGAATCCTTGGCTTGAAGAGCGGAGGACTTTGATGCTCGGATAGTGGTCGATCCCTTTGATTTCTTCGCGGGTGAGGGTTTCAAAGATGAAGCGGCAGAGGAAGACGGGGGTGCTTTGTTGCGGGTGGAGCGAGTAGTTGAAGTTGTTTTGGTGGGACGGGAGGAGCGAGTCGAAGGATTGACAGAGGCAGAAGAAGCGGGAGGCTCAGCCTTGACGACGACTTTCGTTCGTGATGAGCGTCGAGGAGATTTCGATTTCGACCATTCAGAGGATTCGTTGTCATTGTCATCTTGAGCAGGAGCAGGCGTCTTTGATCGAGGGCGTTTCTGGCCAACGGCCGGTTTTTTGATCGATTTCTCCTCCTCCTCCTGGCACGATTCCTCGCTACTCGTGTACTTCCTCGAAGCTTTGCCCTTCTTCGTCGTAGGTTTCTTTTTGGTGGCTCCTCCTCCTCCTTTCTTCGACTTGTCGACCGTCTTGACTTCTTTGACAGCAACTTTCTGCTTCTTCTCGGTCTGACTTGCTGCGACGGCAGAAGCTTTCTCCTTCCTCTCTCGCTTCTTGCGCTCGAGAAGATCGTCGTCGTCCTCCTCCTCCTCCTCGGCAGATGATAACTGAGGAACCTCCTTGTCTTGCCCTTTCCCTTTGCCCTTGCCCTTTCCTTTCCCCACCTTCTTCGTAATCTCCTCCACGTCTGAACCTGACTCCAACTCATCATCCTCACCTTGTCTCATCTCCTCTTGTTGCAATCTCGCTTTCTCTTTCGCACTCAACTTGCGTCTCTTCCAAATGATGGGAGGAACGACTCCTTTCGACCTTTTTTTGTTCTTGGTTGATGATTCCTCCTTCTCAGCTAATTCGTCCGAGTCTTCAACGTCGTGAGCTTGTTGTTTCCGTTTCCCCTTCTCTTGTCCCTTCGATTTCGAGTTCGTAGGTTCCTCCTCCACGATGATGTCGACGACTTTCTTCTTTCCATGTCCCTTCTTCGAATTACCCCCCTCTCCCTCCTCCTCCTCAATCTCCATCTCACTCTGTTCCTCCTCCTCATCATCGTGATCCATTGAGCCGAGTTGATTCGAAGGAGGCATTTCCATTCCGACTCTCTCTCCTTCCTCCATCTTCTCATCCTCATCTTCTCCCTTCAACGCTTTCACAGCCTCACGAGCACCATCATCCTCGTCTTGTTCAAGTGAAGTGTTGGTGGATCCGGTCGAAGTACGAGGTTTTGAAGAGGTTGAAGTTGAGGCAGAGGTTCTGCGGGAATCGGTTGTCGCGTGAGATGGAGGAGAATGGGAAGATTGTCTCTTGACCGTGGGTAGTACAGCAGGTTTCGAATTGTTTGATGAAGGAGGAGAGGCGCTATCATTCAAGCCTAGAGGTGTCAGTCCAAGATTTCAGTTGGAAAGAGCGAGAGAACAAGGGCAACTCACCTTGTTTCCCTTGTTTCCCTTCTCTCCTGAATCATATCCTTGACTTGACTAATCACCTTGTACAGTGTCTCAACCTGATCCTGCTTCAAACCACTCCCCATCTCCTTAATCGTTCGCTCAACAATCAAGATCAATTTGCCAACAAACTTGCGATTGAGGTCAACGGTGGGGTTCATCTTGAGGCCTGGAAGAGCTGGAAGGAACGTGGAAGGTTGAAGAGCTCCACTAGGCATCTCGAGGAAGTAGGCGAATCCACTAGGTTCTGCATCTTTTGGGAGGTTCTGGGAAGCAGGGAGGGAAGGGAGGAGGTCTTTGAGAGTAGAGAGTACCGTGTTGAGTGATTCTATTGATGGTGCCATACAAGCTGTACGTGTTGAATGGAGAGATCAGTTGTTTTGAAAGTGAAAGGTAGGAAAGAGAGAGAGAGGAAGTTGACATCTTACCCAAATCCCATCGACACACAGCAATGAATCTGAAGATAACTACAATCGGCTTACACGTAGTCACAGAAGCTAGCAAGGACGCGACGCAAGCGACCTGAGCGCACTTTCAGAGAGACTTTTTTCGAGTCTCGCAAAGTAGAAATCGCGTCTCTCAGACGGACGAGGAAGGCTTACCTCTCTTGCTAGACGACGGGATATATTCAACTTCTATAATGCTTCCCCTGATTCAAACATTGTACAGTTCCCTTCCCCTCTCCCGCCCTTTCCCTTTCCCGTCCAACAATTCAGCTTCTACCGTTTCACGAAAGGTAACCCTACTCCCGACATTAAGGCCCTAGCCTGATCTTGAGCTCCCCTTCCCTTCGCCGAAGTGATACAGAAGATGTTCATGCCGAACGTTTTCGGGTACTGATCCAAATTGATTTCGATTTGAGGGAACAAACCCATGGCCTCTGGAGGTAATCCAAACGAGACGACTCCTGAAGTTGCCGAAGTAGATTGACGAGGTTGAGAAGCGGGAGGTAGAGGGATTCCTTGGAAAGTTTTCAATCGAGGTAAGACGAAATCGACGAGAGTTTCGAGGAAAGTATACATCGGTTGTCCTTTCAATTCGACTTTGACTCCAGTTGGTGCACCAGCACGGATCTTGAAGGAAGCGGATTTCTTGGTTGAACGAGTAATGACTAGTCCTTGACCTGAACCTGGACCATACGCTCCTGGATGCTTCGATTGGGGTGGTTCTCCAGTGACGGCTTCGAACGCCATGAGGAGGGGTAAGAGGTTGGATTTACCGGCGAGTGCGGTTTTAGACATGGATTCGACTACGATGGATTCCAATCGGGGGAGGGATTGAGGAGAGACGTAAGAAGGGTTAGGGACGAGGTATCGATTGCCTTTGGGTCGAGGAGGGGCACGGTTTTCAGCATAAGGGTTGTTGGGGGACCAGATGGGAGCTCGAGAGAGGGGATTAGGGAGGGAAGTAGAGGAAGAATGGATTTGGTGATTGTAAAGGAGGTAGAGAAGATCGTGAGAGAGGGATTGGGTGTAATGATCTTGAATTCTGGATCTTGCTGTATCACCGTAAGATACATTCGCGAGGTGTTCAGTCGATGGGGGAGCGGGAGATGAGGAGGATGGAGAAGAAGAAGAAGAGGAAGCGGATCTGATCGAGGAGACGAGGGGTACAGCTGGAGAGGTAGTCGCCCGAGTGACAGTCCTTGCCAGATTGACTGCTGCCTTCATGTTCGAAGTGGTTGGACTGAGGAGATGAAACTCTCTCGCAACTTTTTTCTAAACCTTTCTCCTCTTTCATCTCTCAACCAAATCAAACAATGTCTCCTCCTCCCGCCGGTGGTAAAGATTCACATGCTGCTCGTATCTTGGGTTCAGGTACCTCAGGTCAGTCTCTCCTCTTTTCTCGCTTATTGCTTTTATCGATTTAGGAATTTGCTCAACCCAATCTTTCCTTATCGCTTGACTCGGGTAATCAGGTATCGCCGAATTGATCATCTTCCATCCTGTGTGAGCTCACCTACACTCTCCTCACTTGTAATCGAGCTAATGCGGTTGGATCGGGTAGTGATACCGTCGCAAAGCGATTAATGTCAAACAAGGTTACCGGCGTATGTTTATTGCTCTCTTTCTGTTCACTGAGGACGAGAGCTGATAGACGAGATTGAGATATACAGAAAGCCATCTCGGAGATCGTCTTCAGGGAACATGCGAAAGCCGCTGCTGGACAGAAATTCCTTTCCCTCTTCCCCGGTCTCGGTTACGCTGCTGGATACAAAGGTAAGCCTATTCTAGATCCGTACAAGATGTTCATCGGATGCTGACACAGGTTCGAGTATACAGTTCTGCAGTGAGTTGCGATCAGGATTCCGTCTGATTCTAATTTTCATTTCTGATACCGTCTTTTCAACCTTGCTCTTCCTTCTCTTTCTGCAGGCGAGTGTACAAGGTGAGCTTCGACAGTTCCTCAGCGCATTACACTCCTCATGCTGATGGAGTTTCGTCGCATACAGTTCGGAGGACAACCTTACTTTAACGATTTCCTCTCGAAGAACTTCAAATCCAACTTCACTTCAGCGTTCGGTGAGAAGAACGGAAAGGCTATGATGGCTGCTACTGCTGGATCGTAAGTATACTACCGCTTCATCCTCGAAAAAAAAAAAACTGATCGAATAGTGAAATAGCTTCACTGGTATCGGAGAAATCGTCCTCCTTCCCCTCGATGTCCTCAAGATCAAGCGACAGTACGCTCTACAACTCTCTTGAGCTTTCTAGTACTATGTAAGACAGGGTGCTGAGAGAATTCGCTTCGAACTGTACAGAACCAACCCCGAAGCGTTCCGAGACCGAGGGTTCCTCCGAATTGTCAAGGATGAAGGATTCTCTCTCTACCGAGGAGCTTCGTGGACTGCTGCTCGCAACGCTCCCGGTTCTTTCGCTGTACGCACTCCTTTTTTCTCTCACCTCACGACGAATTCTCTCTTCTCACGATTAGAACACTCGCTGATCTACTACGAATTGCTTGATATGATATGTAGCTATTCGGAGGATCAGCGTTCACGAAAGAATACGTGTTCGGATTAGAAGATTACCGTTCTGCATCTTGGTATCAAAACTTTATCGCCTCT
>Ga0308160_10005978_pt1 | contig 12546 bp, 22 predicted proteins | sample PhyFR1_FD_201036 | JGI IMG/M metagenome (GOLD analysis project Ga0308160, IMG submission 201036) | Phyllosphere microbial communities from UC Gill Tract Community Farm, Albany, California, United States - DLSLF.R1 | ecosystem: Host-associated > Plants > Phyllosphere > Unclassified | place: USA... | reverse complement strand
AGCTACAAGTCGCACCCCTCCTAACGTACAGTCACAGTAGCCGGCTGGGGACTCATGCGCATGGTCACGCCGACCGACGAGCAATTCTATAATGTGCGTCTTTTCGCTCGTGGGATCATCATCCCGCCGTTCTCGCTCACTGTACCGTTGAACTCCGCTCACGGCAGAAACTCTCCCCGGATCTCAAGGCAAAGGTCGACGCCGTTCGAGCACAGCGAACAGCGAGCGACGGAATGCGAGACACATTACGGGTGCGTCATTCGAACGCGTAGCTGCGGGACTCATCATCCAGGACGCTGCAGCAGGCGAGACAGATCAGATTGTATGGGCGGAACAGCTTGGTTCAACAAAACCACCTGGCGGCGGAAGACGGGTGTAGCTTGTTCCGTCTGATACCCTGCTCCGCGACTCCTGGTCTTGCAGCCTTGATCATCGAGTCATTACGCGCAGTCAATCATTCACATTGTTGCGCCGCGATAGCCATCCGATGCATGTCATATAAGTTTTGTCCACTTACGACGAGGCCTCGACGTTCCAGAATTGCACAGCCGGCAGCCCTGGTTCAGCCGCCTCGACCTTGTCCTTCGTCCAGCCTTCCTTCTCGCCCTCCTTCTCGATCGTCGCTAGCGCGTCCTGGACACTCACAACCTCGACCGACTCGAACTTGAGCGAAGATTTGACGTAAGGTCGTAGCAAGTCGTTCGCATCGTATTCCGAGAACGGCAGGGATCGGTCGAAAGCTGACGGGCCTTGCTCCATGAGTTTTCGCTGCCGTTAGCTTGAAAATACCCTTCGCAGACAGCTTAGCTTACCTTGAAAGTCTGCACAAACGGCATAGCCTTCTTGTCCTTGACCAGGCCGCTTGACGCCAGCTCGCTCTTCAGCGCCGCCTCGTCGACCTTCTTGGTCGATCCGTCAAAGACCTTCTTGAGGATCTCGACCGCCTTGTTCTGGTATTCTGGGAACTCTTTCGCGACGAACACTCGAGCGGACTTTGGCTTCGAGGCGTCGTACGCGCCAGCAGCCTTGCCTTTGCTCTTCTTCTTCGCAAGCTGTGCTTCGGCACTTCGGATCGAGTCGACGACACCTCGCATGTACTCGAGCTGGGCAATGACGGCCGGGTCCGGCTTGCTGGCGGCTCGTGGGAATGCGGCCGACTGGACCGAGATGTTCTCACCAAGAATGCTCTGTAGGACGTGCTCGGAGTAGTGAGGGGTGAATGGCGCGATGAGAAGGGCAGAGTTTCGGATGTAGCCAAAGACGAGGTCGTGGTGCATACCCGCACCGCCATTGTCCGGGTTGGATACGGATCGGTACCAGTTTCGGGCAATCTCAAAGTCGTAAAGACCTCGCTTCAGGGCTTCCTTGAACTCCATCCTGGGCGTCAGCATGCAACAGGTCAGGACACCACTCACTTGTCAAACGCCTCGTAAGCCAGCTCGCAGAGAGCATCCATATCGGCTTGGAAACCACGGTCGAACTCGTTCAAGTCGCCAGTTCGGAGTGTGTCCTTCGCAGCTTTCATTTCCTGCTCGTCAGCTTTGATACGTCTATCGAACATCGGAGAGTCCAGCTGACCTCGGCCCAAATAGCGGCAGTGTGCAGACGGAGAATGGCAGCATTGGCAACGGTCTCCTCGAAGCTGCCGTTAGCTACTGGACGTGAACCATATCCTTTCGACTCACTTGGCATCGGTAATCTCGTCACCGGCATCCGCCAGCGACAGCCTCATAGCGTCCGCACCGTACTTCTTCGTAGCATCTCTCATGGTCAAGAAGTTGCCAGTCGACTTGGACATCTTCTTTCCGTTCAGCATCAAGTGTCCGTTGGCGCGAACGGCTCGCGGCCAGTGGTGTTCCGGGAAGATGGCCGCGTGGATGTAGATCCAGAAGGTCAAGTGGTTCGGGATCAGATCCTTTCCTGAAGACCTGACGTCGAGCGGGTAGAAGTACTGGAACGAGTACTTGAGCTCGGCAGCCTTCTCTTCGGCGACGGCTGACTCGGATGGGTATGATCCGGAACCAAGGACGTATTCCCACATTTCGTCGGTCATCTGATCGGCCGTGATGCCAAGGGGACCCGGCTTGTTTCCCCATTGGTCCTCATGCAACAAGTTTGCGACGGTGTAGTAGGACATGTAGATGGTGGAGTCAGAGAGGGATTCGACGAGGAACTGGGGGTCCCACGGCAGCTTAGAGCCGAGACCATAGGATCGAGCACAAGCCCACTGGTTCAGCCAGTCGAGGACGGCCTCGAAGGCGTTTCGGGTCTCGGGCAGGTAGGTGTTCATCTGAGCCAGTAGCCTGAAATCAGCTTTGATCGTGGGAGTCTGCGCGCCCTACTCACTTCTTCGCGACCGCCTTCCACTCCTCCTCTCCGTAGTCGAGGTACCACTGGTCGACCAGCGCAACGACACAGACATCGGCGCTTCGCGACATGACTTCCGATTCCGGCTCAGCATACGCAACAGCAACGCCTTGCTTGATCATCTCCTCCCTGACCTTTGGCTTGGCATCGGCGACAGCTTCTCCCTTGAAGTCACCGACGGTCATAACACCGCTGTAGAAGCCCTCCTTGTAGGCGAGATCCTTAGCTTCGGCAAGCTGGATCTTGTCTCGCTGGGATTGGATCTTGAGCTGTTCACACAGGACCTTGGCGGCCATGTCACCGTATTTGGGCGTCGAGAGAACCGGGATAGGGTCGACGGCTGCCCACTCAGGCTTGATCTTGTACATCTCAGCCTTCTTTCGCAAGTCCATGAGGGTGATGTAGTCGTCTGGAGAGTCGGACGGCACGGAAGTGACAACACCGGTACCCTGAGATCAGCAAAACGGTCGCTACAGTGTTCGTAATTAACCTTGGTAGCCAGGACACCTTCCATAGGCAGAACGTAGATCTCCTCTACGAAACCGAAAGCTGGCTTGACCTTGGTACCAAGCAGCTCGGAACCGACAACATCGGCAACCTTCTTGACTTCGCCTCGCTCGCCGCCGAATGTGCCCTGGAAAGCCATGTTGCGGGCCGCTCGCTCAGTAATGAGGAAAAGCTCGTTATTGCCCGCTTCGAACAGACCGTACTTGAGGTTGGGTCCAACGTAGACGTTGGTTTGACCATACCTGATATGAGATACCGCTAAGAAACGAAACCCGACCAATCACTCACATAGTCTCAGGTCGGAGCGTTGCCGCAACCATCTGAACCTTCTTTCCGCCGACAGCTTGCTTGAGCTCGCTCGTCACGCTCGGTCCCCATTCGAGGACCTCGGCTTTGACAGCGGTGTATTCTTGCGTACCGACACCCTCTCCGCTCTGCCTATCGTGGTCCATACACGGCTGGCCGTCTTTGGGCGAGTAGACGGTGTACCTCTCTCCGAACTTAATCTTTTTCTGCTCGTGCAGCTTGTTCATCTGCCATCGGACGAAAGAGTCGTAGTACGGGTTTGCCTCGGCTGAACATCAGCGTTCTGCTCATCTCTTTACTGTGTTCCTTGACTCACTCGTGAGGAATTGTCTTCGCCAATCGACACGAGCTCCCAGACCAGTCAGGTCTTCCTTGGCGATGGGCGGGAAAAATTCGAGCCAGTGGAAAGGATCGGCGAACTTCTTGATTTCCGAACGTGGGACACCGATCATTTCGAGGATTTGGAATTGATATGTCAATCCGGTGGACTTGGCGTTGAGCTTTCCCTTCTTCGCTTTTGACGGGTCAATGGATTCGAGGGACTTGGCGGGAGTTGGTGTGGAGACTTTCGCCTCGGCAGCAGCAGCGGCAGCTGCTTCAGACTCTTCCGAATACCCAGAGAAGTCTTCTCCGAACATCTCCATTTCACGGATGAGCTTGTCAGCCGCGGTCTGGCGTCAGCGACAAGTCTCCATTGTGACACCCAACGGCGCCGATCGTTGACTCACCTTGATCGGCATACCGGTTGCGTGGTATCCAACTGGGAACAGAACGCGTTTGCCTCTCATCCTCTCAAAGCCAGCAGCGAACTCGACCTTGGAGATGGTGAACGCATGTCCCAAGTGCAGACTTCCGTTCATGTACGCATAGGGGAAAGTTCCGAACCATTTCGGGTGCTCCTCCTTGACTTTATCGATGGAGCCGTTGTTCGCGAAGAAATCAGCGTACGACTTGTAGTTGGACGGAAGGGGTGCTGGGTCGGTCTGGAATGCTTGGGAAGATGACCAGGAGTTCTGGGCAGACTTCTCGAGGTTGATCAGATAGTCTCGCTTGTCGGTCTGGCGATGAGCGGGCTACCCAAGGGCCGGAAAGTGCGACAACTCACCTTCTCCATAACGACAACGGAGCCCGCCGGGGCGTCAGTCTTAATCTGCGCGGCCATGTTGACGGAAGAGTGGAATGAACGTAAAGTAGCCGAAGCGAGTGTAGGGAGCGAAAACAAGGACCTGCCGCGGAATAGCGACAGAGTGGGTATGTTGATGAGAAACGGTCGACTCGGTGAACAGGAGAAAGGAAGTCGACTGTATATACAAGTCGAGTCGAATGCGTTTTAGGATGGTAAGGCGAGGTTCCCGGAAATTAGGAAGTGCATCTGAAACTCGCCTTGCGCGGCGGCGGGTCTGATAAGCGATTCAAAAGATGACGTGTATTCGCTATACAGTTAGATTACACTGGCTCCGCATGCATCGAGAGCGAGGCTTTCCATGAGAGCGTCTCTGGCAACTGTACATAATACGAAAATGCTCTTTGAGCTAAGGTGACGGCGTCTTACGCTTGGGAAGAACCTTGAAACCTGCCTTGCCGACGTAACTGAGCCCGCTCCAGATAGTCGTGCCAGCGACGATCCATTGCAAATACTCTAGAGGCGCGGCGATGGGGTACGCAGAGAGTAGAGGTGATACAGTAGTCACTCCCATAAGGACCAGCTGCAGCGCTGTGTTGATCTTTCCGTCAGCTTCACATCGAAACAATCCTGACAGCTGACCTTGCTGATCTGCGTAGGCTTGATCTCCGCAAATGGGACAGAAAGATCGAGATACCGTCCCCATGTTCGCTGACTCGTTAGTCCTCAGTTCCGTGACATAAAGCGAAACCTACGGGTTGTGGTAATGTTGTGTACCTGAACCACATCGCGGACAAGCTGAGAGCCACATCACGTCCCAATATCAGCGCGGCAAGTGGCACTGCAATCAGTATACCGCTCCTAGCCAGCTTAGACCAAGAACAACCAACTTACCTGGCAACAGGCCCGCCCAAGCCAACGTGATGACCAGAGTTGTCATCAAAGTCTTATCAGCTGCAGGGTCGAGGATGGACCCTAACATGGATTTCCCGCTGTAATGCCTTGCCAGGTACCCGTCGAGCTACGATCAGCTCATCCCTGAAGAATGCGTCTAGTAGACTCACCCAGTCCGAGACACCACAGGCAAACAACAAACTCGTCGCCATCACGTAGTCCCCGTGTATTATCTGGTAGCCCAGAAACGGACAGGCGATTATCCGAGCAACAGTGAGAGCATTGGGGATGGTGTATGGCGATTCGCTGATGAGTTCTGTATCTTCGGTTGATTCCTGAAAGTCAGCTTGGGAAGAAGAGACTTTCTTTGATCAGATTCAGCTTACCTGAGATGTGTCCGGCTTGGGCGGTACAGGAGGTTGGGTCGACAGTACTCGGAGGAATGCCGTTGAGCGGCGTTGGGAGCGAAGTGATACGAGAGCTGAGCGAAGGGAGCTGTTCAATAGCCGACACGAGCTACTACTCGCCGAGAACGAGCGAAGCTGAAAATGCAAAGGGCGGAAGCCTGGTCTGTCGAGGCGAAGAGAGAGGCCCTGGCCAGCTTGTCTGACCGACTGCGTTGAGTTCCCTGCCCCGAGCAAAGATAGCGAGCAGCCGCGTCCGATATTGCTGGAGAGTAGCATCGCGTGTAGGGCCGTCCAAGCGGTAGTCGCAACTGAGATTACGTGGTGAATAGTCAGAAGACAGCTGCATCCCTCCAGACGAGTTTGCCCTCGGATCGTCATCTATTACGGCTTCGCCACGTGACTCGCCTCGAACATAAACAACCTCAATCAGGCGGTGCAAAGTTGACTCAACCTCTACGCGGAGAGACTTCCGTCACAATTCGAAACTCTACGAACGCTGGACATGGCAGCCAAGACTCCTAGAAGAACCATCCGAGATCCAGACTCTGATTCCGATTCTGAGCTTTTCCCAACACCCATCACCACACCTCTGTCCAAGTCGACAACCGCCGCTCGAAGGATGGAATTTCTCGACTCGCATTCCGTGCCTGTAAGGCCCAAGGTCCAAGCAGGTCAGAGAGTGAGGGAAGTTGTCGACTTGACGGACTCACCTCCGGTCCCTGCCGTCCGACATCTCGCAACGGGGAGCACATCTACATCTTCAAACGGAACCCATCGGTCTCACGCCTCGGTCCCGTCGCAGAATCATCACGGTACGCACGGCTCTCACAAATCGACGCAGAGCCAACCATTAGCTCCATCGTATTCGTCGAACAGACCCCCTGCTATGGATGAATTCGACCGCCCATTCGGCTCCAGCATCCTCACCGCGAAGAAGGGGAAGTCATCTTCTGGTTTCGGCAGCGTAATCAAACCCGCCACGCCTAACGCTTTCAAGTCGTACAGTGGAGCTGCGTCTTCATCTCAGCCATCTCATTTCCAACGCGCTTCAGCTGCGGTTTCGACCGCAGGGAGCACCGCTTCTTGGCCATCCTGGCTGATAGAGGGTCGTCCTGCGCCATTTGTTGCACCGTCCGATACGCCGGGACGTTTACCCGCTCATCATGGCGTCAAATCGAGCAAAATGTCGGGAGCCGAAGACGACGGGGTGGAAAGAGAGGTCTTCGACCTAAATGTCGGTGCAACGGCGGAGGACTATGAAAAACACAACGGAGACGCGGACGAGCATATGCGAGAGCTACTATCCGGGGCAATTGGGGACGGAGAGGGAGAGATGGGCGATGATAGAATCGAAGATGGGGACGACGTCATTGAGGGTTTCGCCAAGGGGATCAGGCTAATGCCGCATCAAGTCAGGGGGACGAAGTGGATGAAGGGTCGGGAGAGCGGAAGGAAGTACGGTGGTATCCTTGCCGACGTGAGTCTGGGCACCATCTCGTAGGTGCAGAGCTGACGACAGGACATGGGACTGGGAAAGACGGTTCAAACGCTAGCCAGGATAGTGGACGGAAAAGCAACCGCTGCCGAAAAGAAAGCAGGGCACAGGGGAGGAACGCTGTAAGTCGCGCGTCCCGGTATATCGAGGAATCAGCTAATCTGCAGTATAGTGGCCCCCTTAGCTGTAATGGAGCAATGGGCGACAGAAGTCTCAACTAAGACTGCGCCTGGCGCGCTCAAGGTTACCACTCACCACGGGCCGTCACGTACGAAATGCAAGCTCGATTCTCCCTTCTCCATCATTTACTGACGGCTCAGCCGGCAAAGTACTTGAGAAATATGATGTAGTCATCACAACCTTTCAAACGCTAGCGTCTGAATTCAAGGTCTACGAAGATCTCGGCAGGGCGGCCGTAGAATCTGATTCGTCCGAATCGGAAACATTCGGCAGAAGAACTCTGAAGAGTAAGAAGAAGGCTAAGACTTTCGCCTCGGCGATTTTCGAAGTGAAATGGCTCAGAGTGGTCATCGGTCAGTTTCGCTTGACATAAAATCAACGGTGCTGACGGTCCAGACGAGGCTCAAAACATCAAGAACAGGAATACAAGAGCCGCCAAAGCGGCAGTTGGTTTGAGGTCGAAGTACAGATGGTGCCTGACCGGGTAAGCCTGCCTAGCGAGACAGAGCCTGACACTGACGCGCAGTACCCCGATCCAGGTAGATATTGGCTCGCGCAAGCGTGGATTCCGCTCACCATCAGAACAACGTGGAAGAACTGTATTCGCTCTTCCACTTTCTGCGGGCCAGACCGCTCGACGAGTGGGAGGTGTTCCGAAATCGTATTGCGGCTCCGATCAAGAACGGACAAACCAAACTCGCGATGAAACGGCTGCACGTTCTGCTCAAAGCAGTCATGTTGAGGCGGACGAAAGACGCTACCATCGGTACGCTGATTTGCATGATGGATGATTTGAGCTGATGATCAGACGGCAAGCCGATTCTCAACCTGCCTGGAAGGACTGTCCAGATCGTGCAATGCCCCTTCGACAAGGAGGAAAGAGAGTTTTACACTGCTCTAGAGAAGAAGACTGAATTACGCTTGAACAAGGTAGGTTGAGCCTTTGAGCCGAAGTGTGCACGACTAACGTGCAGTTTGTGAAATCTGGAACAGTCATGAGCAACTATACTTCAGTACTCACTATGTTGCTTCGACTTCGGCAAGGTAGGAATGAGCTGAAATTACGCTGAGACTAGTGTGCGACCATCCTTCTCTGGTTGCAAGTGCTCTTTCCGTCGATGCAGATGCTTTGGAGAACAAAGGCGCACAATCCCAGGCGGAGCCAGATCATGCAGATGAGCTTGCCGACCTTCTTGGTGGGCTGATAGTCGATAAGGGAAAGACGTGCGAACTGTGCTACGTCAAGTAAGACTTTCGTCGCTGATCTTGAGCCTATACTGATGATCAGATTGGAGCCGGGGCTGGAGAAACACTGCAGCGAATGTTCGGAAATTGCCAAGAAGGCTAAGGCGAAGCTGCGACCCGACTCTGACGTGATTGACTCTTCGGCCAAAATCCGGAAGCTACTTGAGATCGTCCTTGATATCGAGCGCCGAAGCGGTCAGAAGGAAAAGACGATAGTATTCTCGCAATTCACGAGCTTCTTGAATCTTATCGAGCCGTTCCTCAGGGCGGAAGGCATTAAATTCGTGCGATGTGAGTGTCGACGTGGCTATGACATTTTCGGTTCCGCTGACGATAGTCGACGGCGCGATGAGAAACGACAAACGATCGGAAGCGCTGCACATCATCAAAACCGACCCGAGCGTCCGACTCATCTTGATCAGTTTCAAAGCGGGTAGCACTGGTCTCAACTTGACATGTTGCAACAACGTCATCCTCATGGACCTGTGGTGGAATCCTGCGTAGGCTCTTCCTCTTTTATCCGAATGCGGTACTCATGCCACAGGCTGGAAGATCAAGCTTTCGATCGGGCGCACCGGTGAGTTCACAGAGTGCGGTGCGCTACGCAACTGACGTATAGACTGGGCCAGAAGCTGGACGTCAATATATACAAGCTCACAGTACAAGACACTGTGGAAAATCGTGCGTACTGCTTGTAGCTGAAAGGCGTTTCTCTGACCCCAGGGATCCTCGCGCTTCAGGATGCAAAGAGGGAGCTGGCGAAAGCGGCTCTGTCAGGCAACGCCAAGAACCTCACCAAGCTTACCTTAGCCGATATTATGGGTATGTCTCAGCTACGTAGCATATCTCTAGCTGACTCTCAGCCCTCTTCAAGTCAGATCGACCTCAGCTGGACGCCGACGGGTCCGACAGCGACTGAGCCGTTCCTGTTTGTTTCATTTGTACGGACATTTATGATATGGGAGTAATGCTATCTTGAATGACAAGGTTTCTTGAAGTGGGAAGATAGCAAGAACATAGCAGTGCTCGATTACCATCTGGTACTCTCCCAGATGTTTTCCGACGCCTGAGACGTGTTGCATGCAAGGGGAGATCGAGGCGAAAAGTCTGGCTCCGCGGAAGCCGGGCATCCGGCTTTGACGTTGCCGGTTCGACCAAGCAATTCAACCTTGTCAATATCGATGGTCAGCCGGTCCGGCAGCTCAGACATCCAACATGACAGCACCAACTTCGCCCCAGTCTATCTGGCAGTCGAAGCAAGAAGAACGGGATAGGTTGATCGCCGCCGCCGAAGACTTTCTTGGTGTTTTCGACGAAAAGCAAGACGGAGAGGTGCTCAATACGAGGTGAGTTATTCGGCTGCGAACATCGACAAAGCTCATGTAGTCCGCAAGAGATCGTCAAGCGACTCAAGACGGATGGGAGCGACTGGACATGCCAGAATGTCATGGCTGCTTACGTGCGTGCCAATCATGCTTCGTAGGGCTGAGGCCAGATCAGGGCCGCCATCAAGGCGCATCGAGCCACCAATTGCTTGACTGAGAGTGAGTTGTCTTATGACGGACTCGCTATGAGCTAACATCACAGTCATGTTTGAAGCGGCGCTACATGAAGCACTTTCCAGAGACAAGCAGAAAGAAAGGGGCGAAGAGCTCGTCGGGGCTTTCTGGGGTCTGCCGTCCAGCTTCAAGGGTACGTCCAAGCCTGACCTGTGGAACTGCAGCGATCAGATAAATAGGCTAAAAGCAGACACATATAACGTCGTTGGCGTGGATACTTCTCTCGGATGTTCGCCGTACGTTGGTATAGGAGTGTCGATGTAGCCGCTGAACCCAGGCATTGCTGGAAGCCAACCACGTCGTACGAGGAAGAAGGAGGGGTGCGTAGATTGAGGTCATCATAGCTTCTATCACCTGATGCCTCAGCTGGTCAAGCTCTTTCGGAAAGCGGGAGGGATACCTTTTTGTAAAACCAACATTCCACAGGTGAGACAGCCAGTTGAGAAATCGAACTAGTCCCACTCACTCTACAGACACTGCTTGCCTTCGAGAGCAAGAACCCGGTATTTGGACGGAGTCTCAATCCATGGGACTCGACACGAACGCCTGGAGGCAGTAGCGGCGGAGAAGCTGCTATGATCGCGCTGAAGGCGTCCCCACTGGGCTGGGGCTCGGACAGTAGGTCTTTGGCGGGACGGGTCTGTTTCAATGGCTGATGTCAGTCGGAGGGTCATTGAGAATCCCAGCACATTACTCTGGATGTCTGGGGTTCAAGCCTGCTATAGGTCGATGGCCCATAGGTGGGAGCAGGAATGTTACCGCTGGCTTTGATGCGGTCCGAGTGAGCCTTACCGGTATGACACTTGCCTTAGCTGAAGGACCAGGTCAGTGTCGGACCAATTGCTCGCAATGTTGAGGATTTGACTTTCGCTTCGAAGACTATGATCGACATGGCTCAAGACCAGGCGGGTGAGATGGTGGGCGAGAAGATCATGCCTATACCGTGGAGAGACATTCAGCTACCGGCGAAGCTCAAGATCGGCTACTTCACTGAGATGGGTGGTGTCAAGGTAAGCATTCGATAGGAAGTCAGCTTACTCAGAAAGACCAGTCCAGCCTGTACAAGAGCAGTGACCGAGACAGTTGACGCCCTCAGAAAGATGGGTCATCAAGTGGAGTTCTTCATCCCACCAGGTCGTGAGACTTTGCATCATCCACATCGTCATTCACTTATGTCTCAGCTCTCGAGGCGATGAAGGTGATTCCTGCATGGCTTAGCGGCTAGCTTCGTACTGATAGCAAACAGTGCTTCGTCGGTCTGACGTCCGCAGATGGCTATAAATCCCTTCTGAGCAACATCGGCAAGGATCCGATGGAGCCATCGATGAGTCTCGTTACTCTAGGTTCCAAACTACCTCGACTCGTTCATTACGCTGCTTGTTGGGCGATCAGATCAGTCCTGGGCGACGCCGTCTTTGCTGGTACACTCGGTGAGTCGGAACCTTTCGAAGTCAAACACAACTTAATGCAAGCTGTGTCAAAGCCCAAGTCCGTCAATGACTTCTGGTATTGGATTGATCGGCGTGACAAGTACACCTCGGAGCTGAATCAATTGGTAAGTAGTAGCATCAGACGATGTGCCCGAGCTTACGCCGAGATGTGGAATACCAACAAATTCGATGCGGTGATCTGCCCAGTCCAAGCTGTGCCGGCATTGGAACACGACCGTACGGCAGACCTGTCGCCTTTGGCGTAAATACCCCGTTCCCGGGTCACCAGGAAGACAGCTGACACCAGTGTGGCGACTATCGTCTGGAACATATGCGAAGCAACCGTCGGCGTGTTGCCAGTCACACGCGTAGACCGCAATCTCGACAGCGTTCCAGATGACTTTCTGCACGATTCGACCGGGAGCTGGATCTTGGAGAAAAAGCTATATGGCGGGTCAAATCCAGCCTACAACGCCGACACAATGCACAACCTCCCTGTCGGAGTGCAGATCGTCGGGAGATGCTGGGAGGAGGAAAAAGTGCTGAAGGTGATGGAGTTGGTTGAGAGTGCCGTAGGCTATGTTTGAAATATCGCCGGTCTGGGAGATGGTCCACTCTGCACAGCGCGACATGATGGACGGATGGAAAAGCGATGGAATACATTGAGTGGCATCTAGAGTGACGGCGATACAAAGGTAGATTCTTGGGCCGATCAATTTTTGATCTGGAGATCTTTCCATTCCTGCTCAATGACACGAATGAAGTCACTGGCAGTGTGGCCTTCCTGCTTGTCAATTGGACCTCAGCACACCCTGAACGGCTACTCACATCGCATCCTGTCCACACACCGCCATCGACCACACAGCGCTTCTTTCCCGGTTGGCCGATATCGATCGTACAGCTCTTCTCAACTCCGCTCTCCTGAGTCACCTTCACACTTCTCTTGAAGAGCTTGCGACCTTCTTTCCCCAGTTTGCCCTTCTCGGCCGCGCGTTTCCCATCGTCCTTCTCTGCTTTCTTTCCCTGAATACAT
>Ga0308160_10005977_pt1 | contig 12546 bp, 13 predicted proteins | sample PhyFR1_FD_201036 | JGI IMG/M metagenome (GOLD analysis project Ga0308160, IMG submission 201036) | Phyllosphere microbial communities from UC Gill Tract Community Farm, Albany, California, United States - DLSLF.R1 | ecosystem: Host-associated > Plants > Phyllosphere > Unclassified | place: USA... | reverse complement strand
TGTGGGGTGATATTGATCAGGATGTCTTCAGTCATGAGCCAAGGCCGTGCATTTATTGTTCAGGGTGCCATCATACACGGGGACCGTGTGGCCTCACAGAACCTTGATGCCGGCCTTTTGCAACAACTGCGCGGTCTCGAACACCGGCAAGCCCATGATGCCCGAATGGCTGCCCTCGATATGTTCGATGAACAGTGCCGCCAGCCCCTGGATGCCGTAGCCGCCCGCCTTGTCGTAGGGTTCGGCGGTCGCGCAATAAGCCTTGATCATGCTTGGGGTCAATCTGGCAAAACGCACGTCGGAGACCTGCGTGATCTGCTCGATCACGTCGGTATAGTGCAGCGCGACCGAGGTCAGCACCTGGTGGGTGCGGCCGGACAGCCGCTCCAGCATCGCAATCGCTTCGTTGGGGCTTTCCGGCTTGCCGAGGATCTCGCCGTCGATGGTGACGGTGGTGTCGGCCGACAGCACCGGCCGCAGCGGCATGCGGCGCATGTGGATCACCTTCCAGGCGAACGCGCCTTTTTCGCGCGCGACCCGCCCCACGTAGGCCAGCGCCGGTTCGCTCTTGAGTACGTCCTCGCTCACGTCGACGCCGCGGCCCGGGTCCGAGCGCAGGCTCAGCAAGTCGAAATCGATGCCGACCTGGCGCAGCAGTTCGCGGCGGCGCGGGCTTTTCGAAGCGAGGTAGATTTTCTTGTCGAGTTTCATATAGGAGTCGTTAAAAATGCGCGGGGCTAGGCGCGGCGACGAAGGCAGTGCACTTGCACGACAAGGAGCTGCAACAACGCCATGCGCATTTTTAACGGCTCCTAAACCCGGTGGTAGGGGTGGTTTTGGGTGATTGACCACGCACGATAAAGCTGTTCCGCCAGCATGACCCGCACGATTCCGTGGGGAAGAGTCATGCTGGAAATCCGGATCAAGCCATCGGCACGCGCCTTCAGTTCGGGATCGAGGCCGTCGGCCCCGCCGATCAGGAAGGCGACGTCGCGCCCGTCCTGCTGCCAGTGTTCCAGCTGCTGGGACAGGCTGACGCTGGTCAGGTCCTTGCCGCGCTCGTCGAGGGCAATGATGCGCACGCCCTTCGGCAGGACGGCTTCGATGCGCTCGCGTTCGAGCGCCATGGCGGTGGCCGCGGTCTTGCTGCCCGAACGCTCGACCGGCTTGATTTCCTTGAGCACGATGCGCAGCTCGGGCGGCATGCGCTTGGCGTACTCGGCAAAACCGGTCTCGATCCAGGCCGGCATCTTGTGGCCGACCGCGGCAATGATCAACTGCATGGATTACTTGGGTCGAAGGCTGATTACTCGGCCACTTTCTTGACGGCGCGGCGGATCACCTTCTTCACCGGTGCGGCATCGGCGGCCGGCACGGCGGCCTTTGCCAGGCGCTTGGTGGTCGCGGCTTTCGCGGCCTTGGCGGCGGCTGCATCGGCGGCGGCGGCTTTCGGCACGGCCACTTTCACGGTGGCGCCGGTCGGGATCTTCTTGGCAGCCGGTTTCTTGGCGGTGCCTTCGGCAGCAGCGGTCTTCTTGGCAGCCGGCTTGCGCTCGCGCACCGGCTTGACTTCCGGCTGCTCCTGGGTTGCGGCCAGGTGCTTCGACTTGGTCTTCGGTGCGGCTTCGGCTTCCTGCGCCTCGGCGCTCGACTTGCGCTTGGCGGCGCCCAGCTTGACCGGCTTCTCGCCCCAGATTTCTTCCAGGCGGTAGTACTGGCGGATCGCCGGCTGCATGATGTGGACGATCATGTCGCCCAGGTCGACCAGTACCCATTCACCCGTGTCTTCGCCTTCCATGCCGACCACGTCGCCGCCTGCTTCCTTGACCTTGTCGCGTACCGAGGCGGCCAGCGCCTTGGTCTGGCGATTCGAGGTGCCCGACACGACCGCGATACGGTCGAACAGGCTGGTCAGGTTGGTCGTGTCGAACAGGACGATGTCCTGGCCCTTGACGTCTTCGAGGGCGTCGACGACGAGCGTTTGCAGTTTCTTGATATCCATTAGCTCTTGTATAAGTTATGTTGTTGAATGTAGTCTAGCACTTGCGGTGCGAGGCACGCGCCAGCCTTGGAGGCCGCATTGGCCTGATTATCCGTGCCGTTTTTTAATGCCTGGCGCACCTCGGTGGCGGAGATGTCGACCGCCAGTGTATGGGCCAGGCAGACCCGTCCGGCAGCTTGCTCCCGCACTTCTTCCGGTGTGCTTTTGCGCCGGGCCAGTTCGGCTGCTACGGCCGGCGCCAGGCCGGCTTCCTCGAGGCTGTAGCCGGGACGGGCCGCCACTGCAAAGTTCGCCAGGTCGAACAGGCTTGTCCAGTCGCGCCAGGTGTCCAGCTTCTGCAACTGGTCGGCACCCATCACGAACACGATCGAGGTTTCCGGCCCCAGCTCGGCACGCAGTTCGCGCAGGGTCTCGACGGTATAAGTCGGGGTCTTGCGGTCGATCTCGCGGGTGTCGATCTTTACCTTCACATCGGCCGGAAAGTCGCCCGCCTGCAGCGCCAGTTCCAGCATCGCGATGCGGTCCGCATCGCTGGCCTGCAGCCCGGCTTTCTGCCATGGCTGGCCGGCCGGCATGATCCGCAATTCATCGGGGTGCAGCAGCTGCGCGCACAGTTCGGCCAATGCCAGATGGCCATGGTGTACCGGGTCGAAACTGCCTCCCAGCAGCGCCATGCAGAAAGGCGCGCCGGTGCTCACTGGGCCAGCCAATCCCGGTGCGGCAGGAAGTCGCTGTACAGCGCCGCTTCCGCGCTGCCCGGTTCCGGATGCCAGTCGTAGCGCCATTTGACGATCGGCGGCATCGACATCAGGATCGCCTCGGTGCGGCCGCCCGACTGCAGGCCGAACAGGGTACCGCGGTCCCATACCAGGTTGAACTCGACGTAGCGGCCGCGCCGGTAGGCCTGGAAATCGCGTTCGCGCTCGCCATAGGACTGGTCCTTGCGCGCCTTGACGATCGGCAGGTAGGCGTCGAGGAAACCGTCGCCGACTTTCTGCACCAGCGCGTACGATGCGTCGAAGCCGAGTTCGTTGAAGTCGTCGAAGAAGATGCCGCCGACGCCGCGCGCTTCCTTGCGGTGCTTCAGGTAGAAATAATCGTCGCACCAGCGCTTGAAGCGCGGATGCAGTTCGCTGCCGAAGGGCGCCAGCGCATCGTGGCAGACCTGGTGGAAATGGCGCGCGTCATCGACGTTGCCATAGTAGGGGGTCAGGTCCATGCCGCCGCCGAACCACCACACCGGCTCCTTGCCTTCCGCCGTCGCTTCGAAAAAGCGCACGTTCATGTGCACCGTGGGCGCGTACGGATTACGCGGATGCAGCACCAGCGACACCCCCATCGCTTCCCACGCGCGCCCGGCCAGTTCCGGCCGCGCCGCCATCGCCGACGGCGGCAGGCTGGTCCCGCGCACGTGCGAGAAATTCACTCCGCCGCGCTCGAACACATTGCCTTCCTCGATCAGGCGCGAGATGCCACCGCCACCCTCGGCCCGCTCCCAGGTGTCGCGCAGGAAGGGCTTGCCGTCGACGTCCTCGAGCGCTTGCACGATGCGCGCCTGCAGGTCGAGCAGCCAGGCCTTGACGGCGTCAGGGTTCGGGGTGGACATGTGGGAATTGGACAGGAACGAAAAAATGAACGGGGATTGTACACTGATGCGGAGGATTGTGATAGGAGACGCAAGGCAGGCATTTATATGGGAATACGCTTTGCCACTACGTCGTCCCTGCGAAGGCAGGGACCCAAGTTTCCTGCATGCCGACATCATTCGTTCTTGAGACGAATCATCAATATGAACGCAGCCTGCATCCACCATATTCGTTTCATCTTCATGATAGTCAAGTATGGAAAAGTCCAGCTACGTCTATATTGTGACCAACGCCCCCTACGGCACCTTGTATGTCGGCTCCACAACCAATCTGATTCAACGTATTTGGCAGCATCGTGAAGGCGTGATCGACGGCTTTACGAAACAGAATGGCCTAAAAAGACTGGTTTGGTACGAGATTCATACCGATATTATGGAAGCTGGGCTTCGCGAAAAGCGGATCAAGCTGTGGAAGCGGGATTGGAAGGTCAATCTGATTCAGGGGATGAATCCGGATTGGCGGGATCTATACGATGAGATTGTAGGGTAGGGAGGGAACTTAGGTCCCTGCCTTCGCAGGGACGACGGTTTCAAGGCCAACGTAGTAAGCCCGTCGCTCCTGCGCAGGCAGGAGCCCAAGTTGAACGTAGTGCTTAGGACTGCTTCACCCCACGCCACCCGATGTCGCGCCGGTACTGCGCACCATTGAAGTGGATCTTCTCGACCGTCTCGTAAGCCTGTTTCTGCGCCATCTTGACGCTGTCGCCCAGGCCCACCACGCACAGCACGCGGCCGCCCGCCGTTTGCAGGGTGCCGCCGACCAGCTGGGTGCCGGCGTGGAAGGTGACGCATTCCGGGGTCTCGGCCGGGATGCCGTCGATGATGTCGCCTTTTTGCGGGCTGTCCGGGTAGCCGCCGGCGGCCATCACCACGCCCACCGCGGTGCGGCGGTCCCATTCGAGTTCGACCACGTCGAGCGTGCCGTTGCAGGCGTGCTCGAGCACGTTCACGAAATCGCTCTTCAGGCGCGCCATGATCGGCTGGGTTTCCGGGTCGCCCATGCGGCAGTTGAATTCCAGCGTCTTCGGATTGCCGGCGGCGTCGATCATCAGGCCGGCGTACAGGAAGCCGGTGTAGGGGATGCCGTCGCGGGCCATGCCCTGGATGGTCGGGTTGATGATCTCGCGCATCACGCGTGCGTGCATCGACGGCGTCACGATCGGCGCCGGCGAATAGGCACCCATGCCGCCGGTGTTCGGGCCCTGGTCGTGGTCCTTCAGGCGCTTGTGGTCTTGCGAGGTGGCCAGCGCCAGCACGTTCTTGCCGTCGCACATGACGATGAAGCTGGCTTCCTCGCCGGCCAGGAATTCCTCGATCACGATGCGTGCGCCGGCGTCGCCGAAGCGGTTGTCGGACAGCATATCGTCGACCGCCTGGTGCGCTTCTTCCAGCGACATGGCGACCACCACGCCCTTGCCGGCGGCCAGGCCGTCGGCCTTGATCACGATCGGCGCGCCATTGGCGTCGATGTAGGCATGGGCCTGGGCGGCGTCCGAGAAAGTCTGGTACTTCGCGGTCGGGATGCCGTGGCGCTGCATGAAGGCCTTGGCATAGTCCTTCGAGCTTTCCAGCTGCGCGGCTTCGCGCGTCGGGCCAAACACTTTCAGGCCGCGCGCGCGGAACAGGTTGACGATGCCGGCCGCCAGCGGCGCTTCCGGCCCGACCAGCGTCAGGCCGATGTGCTCGGCGACGACGAAGTCGGCCAGCGCGGCAGGATCGGTGATCTCGATGTTCACCAGGCGCGCATCGCGTGCGGTGCCGCCGTTGCCGGGCGCGACGTAGACCATCTGCACGCGATCGGATTGGGCCAGTTTCCAGGCCAGGGCGTGTTCACGGCCGCCAGAGCCGACTACCAGGATTTTCATGGGCGCTTTTACTCGGATTGGGCAGCTTATTCTTCGATCACCGCGTTGGTATAGATTTCCTGCACGTCGTCCAGGTTTTCCAGGGCGTCGAGCAGTTTCTGCATCTTGATGGCGTCTTCACCGGTGAATTCGGTCTCGGTGTCCGGCTTCATGATGACTTCGGCCGAATCGGCCTTGAAGCCGGCCGCTTCCAGTGCCGTCTTGACGCTCGGGAAGGCATTCGGGTCGCACAGCACTTCGAAACCGCCTTCGTCATCGGCGATCACGTCGTCGGCGCCGGCTTCCAGCGCGGCATCCATCAGCTTGTCTTCTTCCACGCCCGGCGCGAACAGGAACTGGCCGACGTGCTTGAACATGAAGGACACCGAACCTTCGGTACCCATGTTGCCGCCGAACTTGCTGAACGCGTGGCGGACTTCGGCCACGGTGCGCACGCGGTTGTCGGTCATGCAGTCGACGATGATCGCCGCGCCGCCGATGCCGTAGCCTTCGTAGCGGATTTCTTCGTAGTTCACGCCTTCCAGGCTGCCCGAGCCGCGCTGGACCGCGCGGGTGACGTTATCCTTCGGCATGTTCGCATCCGCCGCTTTTTCGACGGCGAGGCGCAGACGCGGGTTGGTGTCGATGTCGCCGCCACCCATCCGTGCGGCCACCGTGATTTCCTTGATGAGTCGGGTCCAGATCTTGCCGCGCTTGGCGTCCGTCGCGGCCTTTTTATGCTTGATATTGGCCCATTTGCTGTGTCCAGCCATGTTAAAAGTCCCTTAAAGGATTAAGCGTAATCCTCGGCATTTTAACATAGCCCCCTGTCCTAAAACTGTCAGGGAAACAACAGCGCAGTGCCCCAGGCAACCAGTCCGAGGCCCGCCGCACAGGCCAGGAGATGTCCGTTAGGTAACATTTTTTCGGCGAGGATCAGGGCGACCAGGCCGCCGATGACGGGCAGGTTCAGCACCCCGGCCGGCAGCACCAGCGCCATCAGCAGCCAACAGCAGCCGGTACAGCAGCGGGCATCGGCCACCCCCATCCGGAACGCCCCCGACAGGCCGCGCCGCCATTCGGTACGCACAAAGGCAAGCGGCGCCCGGCAATGTTCGAGGCACACATGCTTGGCCGGCGTCCACTGGTAGACCCCGGCCGCGACCAGCGCCAGCCCCGTGACCGTCGGCACCAGGACCGCCATCGATTCGTCGAGCGCGCCGGCATCGTGCAGCAGCCAGGCGAGCGTGGCGGCGGCGAGGGCGCAGCCGCTCCACACGGACAGGCCGCCCAGCGTGAACAGCAGGGTGGACAGGTAGACCCAGCGCTCGCGCCGCAGGCGCTTGGCGCGCGCGTACAGCAGCAGCGAGGGCGCCGCTGCCGGCAGCATGAGGGCGGTGATGACCGCCACCCACAGCGCGAACAGCAGCGCCAGGTCGGCCGCGTCCCAAGGCGCTGCATCGGCGGCGTGCACGCCAAAGTCGGCCGGAGGCATGCTGCCGGCGCGGAACAGCAGGATGGCCCAGCACAGGGCAATGAGCAGGCCCAGCAGGCTCAGGACCACGGTACGGTCGATGCCGGCACGCGAGGGGGCATGATCGGGAACGTGCTTGGAACCCTGTCCCGGAACAAGAGCGGGGACTTCCGCAGATACGTGCGCGGATACCGGGGCGCCGCTTGAAAACGTCATGCATCCTCCAAAGATGAGGTGTTGGTCGCGATTGGACCGCACCGCCGCGCGGGCGTTCGCAGGCGTCCTCAGCCGACTTGCCGGATTCATCCTACAATTGCTTGATGAGCAAAACTGCAATCGACACTTCTGTTGTGCCGGCGACACGCCCGGCGCTGGTCGCCGGCCTCTCGATCGCCATCGGCGGGGCCATTTTGTTTTCCACAAAGGCCATCGTCGCCAAATTGCTGTATCGGTACCACATCGATGCGGTGACTTTGATCGCCTTCAGGATGCTGTTTTCGTTTCCGGTATTTGCCGGTGTGGCGATCTGGAAGATGCGGACCGGGCCGGCGCTGTCGAACAGCGACCGCTGGCGCCTGGTCGCGCTCGGGCTGCTCGGCTATTACCTGTCGAGCTACCTGGATTTCCTCGGCCTGCAATTCATCTCGGTCGGGCTGGAGCGCCTGATCCTGTTCACCACGCCGACCTTCGTCCTCCTGATGACGGCGCTGGTGTTCAAGCGCCGCGTCAATGGCGCCCAGTGGGCGGCACTGGCGCTGTCGTATTGCGGCATCGTGCTGGTCTTCATGCACGACCTGCGGGGCGGCGCCGGCGGCATCGCCACCGGCTCGCTGCTGGTGCTCGGCTCGGCGGTCTCGTATGCCGTCTACCTGCTGGGCACCGGCGAAATGGTGCGGCGGATCGGTTCGCTGCGCCTGGTCGCGTATGCCATGTGCGTATCGAGCGTTGCCTGCATCGGCCAGTTCTTCATCCTGCGCCCGGCCAGCATGCTGGTGCAGCCGCTGCAGGTGTATGGCCTGTCCTTCGTCAACGGGCTATTCTGTACCATCTTCCCGGTGTTCATGACGATGGCCGCGGTGCAGCGCATCGGCGCCGCCAGTGCATCGCAGGCCGGCATGATCGGTCCGGTGTCGACGCTGTTCCTCGGCTGGGCGCTGCTGGGCGAGCCGATCACGGCAGTGCAGCTGGGCGGCACCGCACTGGTGCTGGCGGGAATTTATATGCTGTCCCTGAAAAAATAACTTGAACGGAATACAAGATGAAGCCACGGATTGCCCTGATTGCCCACGACAAGAAAAAAGACGACATGATTGCGCTCGCCAGCGAATACCGCGATTTCCTGTGCACCTGCACGCTGTCGGCCACCGGCACCACCGGCGGGCGCCTCATCGACGAGGTCGGCCTGGAAGTCACGCGCATGCATTCCGGCCCGGTCGGCGGCGACCTGCAGATCGGGGCCAAGCTGGTGAACGGCGAAGTCGACTGCGTGATCTTCCTGCGCGACCCGATGACGCCGCAGCCGCACGAGCCGGACATCAACGCGCTGGTGCGCGCCTGCGACGTCCACAATATCCCCTGTGCCACCAATGCCGCCAGCGCGCGGCTGGTGCTGTCGCAGCTGATCGCCCAGGCGGCACGCTGATTTTTTGAGACCTTCCAGGAGAAAGAGCATGGCAAAGGCAATCCGATTCGCACGCACCGGCGGTCCCGAGGTGCTGGAACTGGCCGACGTCGAAGTCGGCGACCCCGGCCCCGGCCAGGCGCGCGTGCGCAATCACGCGATCGGCGTGAATTTCATCGACGTGTATTTCCGCAATGGCTTGTACCCACTTGATTTGCCGAATGGCCTGGGCCAGGAAGGGGCGGGCGTGGTCGAGGCCGTCGGGCCGGATGTGACCCATGTCAAGCCGGGCGATCGTGTGGCCTATGCAGCGCGCCCCAACGGCGCCTACAGTGAAGTGCGCGTGATGCCGGCGGATATCCTGGTGCGCTTGCCGGACGGCATCCCGTTTGACACGGGGGCCGCCATGCTGCTGCAGGGCCTGACCGTGCAATACCTGTTCCGGCAAACCTGGAAGCTCGAGCCGGGGCAGACCGTGCTCTTCCATGCGGCGGCCGGCGGCGTCGGCCTGATCGCCTGCCAGTGGGCGCGTGCGATCGGCGCGAACCTGATCGGTACCGTCGGGTCCAACGAGAAGGCGGAACTGGCCAGAGCCCATGGCGCCGCCCATGTCATCAACTACAACACGGAGGACGTGGTGCAGCGGGTCATGGAAATCACGGGTGGGGCCAAGGTGCCGGTCGTGTTCGACTCGGTCGGCAAGGACACGTTTACGCGCTCGCTCGATTGCCTGGCGCCGCTCGGCCTGATGGTCAGCTTCGGCAATTCCTCCGGCGCGGTACCGCCGTTCGCGCTGAGCGAACTGGTGTCGCGCGGCTCGCTGTTCATCACGCGCCCCACGCTGCAGACCTATGCGTCGACGCGCGAAAAACTCGAGGCGATGGCGGCCGACCTGTTCCAGATGGTCTCCAGCGGCCAGGTCGGCATCGAAATCAACCAGCGCTTCCCGCTGGCCGACGCCGCCCGGGCCCACATCGAACTGGAAGCGCGCCGCACCACCGGCAAGACCATTCTCCTGCCATGAGCCAGCCATGAGGGAATTCAGCGACGACAGGGAACCCCCGATGGAACCGGAGCCGGTCACGCAGCCCCGCTTCGGACGTTTGCTGGTGGTGTTGCTGCTGGCGATCTTGCTGATCGTGGCGATCACGTTCGGGTCGGAGGCGTATTTTTCCTGAACCTGAACGAAAAACACCGTCATGCCGACTTATGCCGGGATGACGGTGTGCGTGAACTATTCATTACCCGTTCTGCTGTTGCTGCTTCAGTTCGATCACCCGCGACCCGCCATTCGGCCCCGGGAAGCCTTCGAACGCACTCTGCACCAGCGCCGGCATCACCGCAGGCGTCGATTCCTGCTTGCTGACGTTGCGCACCGTGACGTCGAACAGCCGCTTGCCGTCGCCCGCCTGCTGGATCGCGATCTGCACCTGGCGGTGGTAGCGGTGTTCTTCCTGCACGTCGTACAGCGGCATCGGGCCCCAGAACGGATCGTAGAAGGGGCTGTACCAGCCGGCGCCGCCCCAGAAGCGGCGGCGGCCGCCGAAGTAGGCGAAGCGCGGCGAGTAGGCGTAGGTGGGCGCGAAGGTCGGGTAGACCACCTGGGTCGGCACGTCGATGGTCGAGAAGCGCATCGACACTTTCAGCGCCGCCGATTGCGGCGCTTCGTGGAAGCCGAGGCGGGTCATCTGGCCGCGCACCAGGTTCTGGTAGCTCTGCAGCTCGAGTGTGTTGTCCTGGGCCGGCGGGGTATCGAAGGCGTAGCTCTTCTCGGGCAACTGGGCCGGCCATTGGTTGAAGGTGGTGACGTTACTGCGGATCGTGGTCGCGCAGCCGCCCAGCAGCAGGCTCAATGAAGCCGCTGCCAAAATCATCGTGCGTTTCATGATGGATCTCTCTTTGTTATTGCGTTTTGTTATCGGTCTGGTGCAAGGATATATCTTATTCCTGTTGTTCCGTATCCGCTTGAGCATTTACTGGCAGTTACGGGCTGTACATATCGATACATGGAAACGAACGGAAATGGTTCGCAAGCTGTTGGTAAAATAAGCACTTCATCAACGGCTTCAGCGGACCCCACCATGCGCACCGATACGCCCCAGACCATTTACCGGAAGGACTACACCGCTCCCAGTTACCTGGTCGAGACCGTGGAACTCGGCTTCGACCTCGATCCCGCCCGTACCATCGTCGCCAACCGGCTGACGCTGCGCCGCAATCCGGACAGTGCCCAGCGCGAAATCGAACTGCACGGCGAAGAGATTGAATTGGTGGCGATCCGGCTGAATGGCAAGATCCTGGACGAAGGCGAGTACACGCTCGACGGCACGCTGCTCCGGATTCCGAATGCGCCCGATACGCCCGAGAATGTCGTACTGGAAATCGAAACCATTTGCGTTCCGGAAAGCAATACGACGCTCAGCGGCCTGTACGTTTCCAACGGCAATTTCTACACCCAGTGCGAAGCCGAAGGCTTCCGCCGCATCACGTATTTCCCGGACCGCCCGGACGTGATGGCGAAGTACACCGTCATGCTGCGCGCCGACAAGGATAAATTCCCGGTGCTGCTCTCGAACGGCAACCTGGTCGAAGAGGGCGAGCTGGACGACGGCCGCCACTACGCGCTGTGGGAAGACCCCTTCAAGAAGCCGTCTTACCTGTTCGCGCTGGTCGCTGCGCGCTTGGTTTGCCAGGAGGAAACTTTCCCGCTGGCGGATGGCCGCCAGGCGCTGCTGCAGGTGTGGGTGGAAGAGGGCAACCTCGACAAGACCGATTACGCGATGCAATCGCTCAAGCGCAGCATCCGCTGGGATGAAGAGCGCTGGAATCTCGAGCTCGACCTGGACCGCTTCATGATCGTCGCCGTGGGCGACTTCAACATGGGCGCGATGGAAAACAAGGGCCTGAACATCTTCAACACCAAGTATGTGCTGGCCAATCCGCGCGTCGCCACCGACGTCGACTTCCAGGGCATCGAAGCCGTGGTCGGCCACGAATACTTCCACAACTGGACCGGCAACCGCGTCACCTGCCGCGACTGGTTCCAGCTGTCGCTGAAGGAAGGCCTGACCGTGTTCCGCGACCAGGAATTCTCGGCCGACATGATCGGCACCGACAGCGGGCGCGCCGTCAACCGCATCGACCAGGTGCGCACCCTGCGCCAGGCCCAGTTCCCGGAAGACGCCGGCCCGATGGCGCACCCGGTGCGTCCCGACTCCTTTGTCGAGATCAACAATTTCTATACGGTGACCGTGTACGAAAAGGGCGCCGAAGTCGTGCGCATGTACCAGACCCTGCTGGGCCGCGACGGTTTCAAGAAGGGCATGGACCTGTACTTCGAGCGCCACGACGGCCAGGCCGTCACGGTCGACGATTTCCGCCGCGCCATGGCTGACGCGAACGACCGTGACCTGACCCAGTTCGACCGCTGGTACAGCCAGGCGGGTACGCCGGTCGTGCGCGCCGAGACCCGCTACGACGAGAGCGCCCGCACCTATACGATCACCTTCTTCCAGTCCTGCCCGGCAACCCCCGGCCAGGCCAGCAAGTTCCCCTTCCACATCCCGATCGCCGTGGGCCTGCTGGGCGCCGACGGCAAGGACATGCCGCTCACCATCGGCGGCGAGCAGCTCGGCAATACGGCCGTACTGGAACTGGTGGAAAGCGAGCAGACCTTTGTCTTCGAGAATGTGCCTGAACAGCCGACCCCCTCGATCCTGCGCGATTTTTCCGCGCCTATCGTCCTCGACTACAACTACGGCGACGCCGACCTGCTGCACCTGTTCAATAACGACAGCGATGCCGTCAACCGCTGGGAAGCCGGGCAGCGCCTGGCCATGGGGCGCCTGCTGAAACTGACGGGCGAAGCCGGCGTCGGCGCGCCTTTGCTGCTGGACGACACCTTCCTGCTGGCCATGGGCAAGATGCTGACCGACGAGAGCCTCGACCCAGCCTTCTGCG
>Ga0308160_10005976_pt1 | contig 12546 bp, 21 predicted proteins | sample PhyFR1_FD_201036 | JGI IMG/M metagenome (GOLD analysis project Ga0308160, IMG submission 201036) | Phyllosphere microbial communities from UC Gill Tract Community Farm, Albany, California, United States - DLSLF.R1 | ecosystem: Host-associated > Plants > Phyllosphere > Unclassified | place: USA... | reverse complement strand
AGGTGAGGGGTGAAAGGTGTGAATGTACCGTATTAAATGGCAGTAATGGGGTACAAGCTGAGTTATCAGCTAATGCCTCTTTACGGCAGTGTGAGGGTGCATACCTTGTTTAGTGCTTCGAGCGATTTCTCAGACCGTTGTTCCTGTACGAAGGCAACTACCAATCAGCACCAACTCAACCATTAAAAAAGCAGACATACCAGTCAAGACGATCCCAACAGCCACCAAGACACAAATGGCATCATCATAACTGCCAAACAAGGCACTGACGACACTACTTGCCAACAGCATAAGGATAAGAGGTTGTTCGTATACCTGTTTGGCCATTTTCAGCCAAAGAGGTTCAGAGGGTGGGAGTTCGAATTCGTTCATCCCATACCGGGCGACTAGGGCTGAGAGGGCTGATGAAGATAAACCCTCTGTCGCGTGAGTTTGAAAATCTCGTATCGTATCCTATACGTCAGCCTCGCATATCGAACCCCGTCCCAAATGACATACCTCTACAGTCTTGTGTGCGTATATCGAACTAGGTGTTTCCTTTTGACGTCTAGCTCTATCCGCCAAACCCTCCTCTTCCTGCTGTGGAACTTCTGCATAATCCTCCTTCCCAATCATCTTTTTCCCAAACTTCATAGCCCACTCCAATACCCCTTGATCACCCCGTGGTCTATATTCACTTTCGTCAAGATTGGTCAAAGGGTGTCCATTCGAATATGAATTTGAAATGGCTCGATTCCGATATGGCGATGCCCTATGTGGACTGGTTGATCGCGGAAATATACCTTGTTCCATTGATGGTTGTCGACGTAACGTTGTCGAATAAGCATATTGAGGTGCTCCGTCGGCCGATACATCCACCATGCCTGATCCTGGTTCGTCCGTCAAATCACTTCCAGCTTGGGCAGACACCCCAGGGCCATAGTCGGTACTACCATTTGCCAGAAACCCACTTCGAGAGACAGCGGCCGTTCTTGACGTATAAGCTGACGAAGAAGCCATAGATCCGTTGGCTGAAGTATTGGCTTGAATAGCGGGCATAGGTGATGAAGGTCTCGAGCGGATTTGAGGGGGAGGCGATCGTCTTTTTGCGCTATTTGAAGCGACTCTTGAGGTCGGGCCGTCCATGATAATGTCTATGGCGTCCTAGACGCTTGCCCAAATGCAGCTGTGTTTAGGTGATGAGTTGCGACTACAGTCTAGGTTTCTTGTTGGAATCACTGCGCGCCTGGATGTACTCTACGGGTGTGGACGGAGATTGAATAGATCTCCGTCTGAGTATGACATCCTCGAGTCGGATCAACTTATTCCACAATCTATACCTCTGATATCCACACCAGTTTCACGATACAGTAGACATGGCAGAACATAGCCAATCAAAAGATACGCCTGGGACCACAAGAAACCCATTTGGTGATCTCATACAGCAAAATGTCGCCATTGTCCCCACTTTCACCCTCGAATCAGGAGCTACTCTGAAAAATGTTCCGGTGGCATACAAGACTTGGGGTAAATTGAACGCTAGGGCAGATAATGTCTTGGTCATCTGCCATGCTCTTACCGGAAGTGCAGATGTTGAAGACTGGTACGCCTGCCCCTGCTTCTTAGCAGCAAGACCACGGACGGAGCTGATGTGGTAGGTGGGGACCATTACTCGGCCCTGACCGTGCTTTCGACCCTACTCGATTCTTTATCTTCTGCGGAAACGTTATTGGATCGCCCTATGGGACTGTATCTAGTGTGACTGCCAATCCGGAGACTGGGAAACCTTATGGTCCCGAGATGCCGGGTAGTAGTGTCAAAGACGATGTCCGGTAGGTCTTCCTCGTAGATCATTGACACTCCTGACCCCCTAGACTACACTACCAGATCCTTACGCAGCTCGGCGTGAAATCAGTAGCAGCGGTAGTCGGCGGGTCTATGGGCGGTATGACGACTCTCGAATGGCCACTGAATACCCCATCTGGCTTCGTCCGACATATCATCCCACTAGCCACTTCTGCCCGTCATTCCGCATGGTGTATCTCCTGGGGCGAGGCTCAACGACAATCAATCTATTCAGATCCAGATTACGGAGATGGGTACTACTACGCCCTTCCTGACGGTTCCGTCGACTTGACCCATCAACCAACAAGAGGCCTAGGGGCAGCTAGGATGTCGGCATTATTAACGTATCGATCTCGCGATTCGTTCGAATCACGTTTCGGAAGAAGAGCGGGTTTGGAGAATAAAGTCCCCAAGGGAGGAGTTAGGATCATGGGTGGTAGGGAGACTACGAATCCACTAGATCCCGGAGAGGCGGATCTGGCAAGAAGTCCAGGAGGTAGGGCATTGAGGGAACATAACGATGGACATCGAGTCAGAGGGAGAAAGGGGTCGGAGAGCAGTAGTCATGCTGGCTCCGGCGGGGCTGGGAGTGAAAATGGAGAGGGCGAGGGCGAGGCCAGTGGTCCATCTACAGGCAAGCTCGGGACGGGTGGTGAGAGACCGGCTCCAAAGGTCTTTTCAGCCCAGAGCTACCTGCGCTATCAGGGTGATAAGGTCAGTCCATTTCATCATGTAATATGCCCGACAAGAGTACAGACTGACCATCCAGTTCACGAGCCGATTCGACGCTAATTGCTACATACATATCACACGTAAACTCGACACCCACGACCTATCCCACCCTTCCATCCACGCCACAGAACCCCCAACGCCATCCTACACTCTCCCCAAACCTCTAGAAGACGACTCGGATATCAGACCCCTCCATCACGCCCTGTCAATCCTCCCACCAGCTTTGGTGATCGGGATCGAATCCGACGGACTATTCACAACAACAGAACAAAAAGAACTGGCGGCTCATATTCCCGATTCTGAATTAGTCTTGATTCCAAGTCAGGATGGTCATGATGGTTTTTTACTTGAGTTTGAGGCTATTAATGAATGGGTAGATGGATGGTTCAAGAGGAAGATTCCTGAATATTATGGTGATTCTGGACGAGTTGTTAGTCTGGAGGAGTACGGTAAGAAGGATGGATGGGGAGTCAAGAAGGAGAGTGTATTTGGAGAGGCAGAGGGTGCGGACGTTACTGCTTGGTAGTCGTACAGACATCTATGCCATGCACGAATATACATGAAGGTCGTTAATTCTATATTGGAAAAGCATCTATAGGTAAGATGGGCGACGAGTATGAGAAAGAAGATACTGGGATACAACTGATATACGTGAGACCTTTTCAATCAACCTGCTTGGCCAAACCTCTCTGTCCAAATCCAGTCAAGAGAGGTTTCTCATCCACCACAAACCCGCTCTTCTCATCCGTCCACTGGGAACCATTACCTCCAAGACCAGCCTTTTCATCAAAATGCCCTTCAGCGGGAAGATCAATCTTCTCAGATCGAGGACTCAAAGCCTTGGGAAGTGGTGGGAACCCAGCTCTAGCTTCCGTCTCGATCAACCAGCCCCTCAAACCCGTCATGATGGATTGAGAGTCGAGGGTGATCTCGCCAGAGGGTTGACTGACGTTTGCTCGGACGTGGAGAACGAGTCGATAGAACAGGAAGAGTGATACGAGGGCGTACACTAGGAAGAGGGATACCAAGGTCGTAAAGCAGAGGACAGGGATCAAGATTGTGGCTACATCGTCAGCGTGTGAATGGGTCGTAGGTGGGGCTTGCTTACAGGCGATGACGATACAGCTCAACATAGAGAGGCAGATACCGACCGCTGCGATCCCGACAATAAATACGGTGGCTGAAACGAGGAATCCACTATTGCATCAGCTTGGGCATGTTTGTCAACGCTTGACCTACATGAAGGTCGCGATAGGGATCACACTCATAGCAGTGAAGATAGCGATGAAGGTCTGGGAGTCAGAACGATCTTTTTGATGTTTAATGGTCACGACTCACGAAGAGTACCGGCTGCCTTTCAGCGAACTCCCTAGTCTTATCGGCATAAGGTCGAACACCATTTTGCAGCCTGCTAATCAGTTCCCACCTCACCAACGAGAGATCAAATACACTCACTTTTCCCTATATTCCTTTATAGTTCTCGCAGCCATGTCGACCTCTTTCTGCCTCTCCTCCAGAACCGCCTGTCTCTTCTCCCTCACTTCCGGCTTCTCATCAATTTGGAAACTGGGTTTGATGTCCGTTTCCTCGAGCCTGTGGACGTGTTTCTTATCGGTAGGAAGTGGTGTTTCGGGAGTGGGCGGGCTTACTTGGACTATGTCTGACTCTATGTCTTCGATCTTGGTAGCGATTGGCATTGTGTGGTGATTGGGTACAGTAGTGGGAAAGAGAGGATCGAAAGTTGAATCGCGGGTGTGACGGTGGGGGAAATGTGCCACGTGGTCGATGCAACTAAGACGTCACCGGCTCAGAACAAGGACAGGACAACGGAGTTGTACAGACTATACATCTACATCTCATTGTCTATTTGCTCACTTCTTGATTAGATCGTACCATAGACATAACGAAGGAAGGTAAGAAATGAACCAGACAGCCGATATTGGTGCTGGGCTCGTGGCAAACCCGCCGGCAGAGCTGCAGGAGCTGTTGAATGATCCCCGGACAACCGATTCAGCTCGAGAAGCTATTGCCGATATCACCAAAACCCCCGCCAGTGCTAGCAGCGCCAACGGCCATGGGCAACCTCATAAGGATAGCTCGAGCAGGCTAGGGGATGGGAGGCTACAAGTCGTAGATGAGAAACAGGACTTTACGTTCGTCTCCCTACTTGTAAACCCAGGGTGTCTTAGCTGATCTGCTAGAAAGGACCTATCGCGATACCTCGATAAGTGGGGTATGCTGGACAAAGGTTTCGCCTACGATGTCGTTTCCGTTTTCGGATCACAATCTACCGGAAAATCAACCTTGTTAAACAGACTCTTTGGAACGAGCTTTGATGTCATGGACGAGTCCAAGCGTCAACAAACGACAAAAGGGATTTGGATGTGTCCTTCTGCCTACTCTTCTACTCTGGTGATGGATGTAGAAGGGACAGATGGGAGGGAGAGGGGTGAAGATCAGGATTTCGAGAGGAAATCGGCATTGTTCAGTTTGGCCAGTACCGAGGTCTTGATTGTCAATTTGTGGGAACATCAGATTGGGTTGTATCAGGGAGCGAATATGGGTCTGCTCAAGACTGTCTTTGAGGTCAACTTGGGGCTGTTTGGAGGAGGCGGAGATGGTACCAAGCCAAAGTACGTCAAATCAGAGCTCTGATAGTCATGATGTAGCCAGACTGACGGCCAGACCCCAGGAGAAGACGCTCATCCTCTTTGTCATCCGAGATCACGTCGGCTCAACACCATTATCCAATCTCACAGCGACACTCACTCAGGATATGGAACGAATATGGTCCTCTCTATCCAAACCACCTCACCTATCCGACGTAACCCTCCAACAGTATTTCGACCTCTCTTTCGCAGCACTTCCCCATAAAGTCCTTATGCCCGAGAAATTCGAAGAATCAGTCCTAGAACTACGTAAACGATTCACCGATCGTTCTAGGGATGATTACGTTTTCCAACCAGCATATCATAAACGTATACCAGCGGATGGAGTTGGGTTTTATATGGAAGGGATCTGGCAACAGGTCTTGACTAATAAAGATTTGGATCTACCTACTCAGCAAGAACTGTTGGCTCAGTTTAGATGTGATGAAATTGCCACGGCGGTGATGGATACTTTCTTGGCTAGTGTCAAGATCGTCAAGAAGCCTGTCGAGGGTGGACAGGTGGTAGAAGGGCTGGGTGCTCAATTCAAGGAATGGCTGGAAACTGCTCTAGGTAAGCAGATTTGTGCCAGGCATGACGCCCAGCTGACGATCAGGTAAATTCGATCGAGACGCTTCCCGATACCACGCCTCGATCTACCAACGACAGCGAGATGACCTTGTCTCTTCTCTATTTGGCGCATTAGAACCATTACATTCGGCCCAGCTCAAAAACCTACACAACGCATCAATAGGGGCTTACGGTAAGGCATTCGTCAATGGAGTCAAACAGGCCGGATTTGACTTCCTGAAGCTGGTCGACGAGGGTAGGGCTCGTGAGCGACAACGTTTTGTCGATGGGGCAAAGGGTACGTCTGGCTCCCTTTTGTACTCCGGGCAGAACTGATGTATACAGAGGTGACGATCGAGGGGCCGAATTGGGAGTACGCCTCCGAGTTGGCGTTACTTGACGAGGGTATGGAGATGACAACCGAGGTATTCAGAGGTGAAGAGACCAAGAAAATGATCAACGCCATTGACGTGAGTCCTCTGATCTGCGTAAATGTATATCACTGACTACCTTAGCGAAACTCCAAGCGACAACTCCTGGAACCGGTCGAGGTAGCCATGTCCAAACCCACCCTCGACATGTGGGATCAGATCCTCACCACTTACAACGACGTTCTCTCTCAAGCAGAGTCGTCATACCTAGCCAAAGCAAAGAGTAAGTCCGATACCGAGGCCTTCGCTGACCCATAGCGTATAGCTGTACAAGTGATGAGAATGATCGAAATATCGCTACACTCCGCGCTCGACTTTGGTTATCGATGAGGAGAAAGTTGGAAGAACAGACTTCTGAAGCGACCGTCGTCAATACGCTTCGTACCACTTTTGAGGATCGGTTCAGGTATGATGAAGCTGGACTTCCCCGAGTCTGGAAGCCAGAGGATGATATCGAGGCTGCATTTAAGAAAGCCAAGGAAGAGGTACGTCGTCCACAAAACTTAAGACCTGATCTTGAGCTCATCGGTAGACTCTCGCTCTACTGCCCCTATTCGCCAACGTCGAGCCCTCAGATCCAGCTCTTCTCCCAACTCTCCCGCCCGTCGAAGCCGCCGACCCCGACCCTTCAGCCGACGCATCGCCCTTTGACCCATCGACAGCATTCCAACTCCTCACACCTACAAAGCTCATGTCTCTCGAATCCCGATTCAAGCGCGATGCCGATGCTGCCTTTGTAGAGGCAAAGAGGAGTATGGTATCCTCAGTCTCTCAGGTCCCTGTTTGGATGTACGGTGCACTAGCCGTATTGGGCTGGAACGAAGCTATGGCAGTTTTGTTTAACCCATTGTATTTCGCCATGATCCTTATTCTTGCTGCTTCAGGGTATGTCACCTTTGCCCCCTGGTTCAGTGTCGACGCTGACTAGAAGATATATCGTTCTACAACTCGGACTAGCTGGACCTATTTTACAAGTCTCTCAAACGGTCTTCTACGAGGTCAAGAGAATAGCAACGGAGAAATTACGCGAGGCGTTTGCAGAAGTCCCCGAAGTCCAGAGACATTTGGCCAGGCCTGTTCCGGCGTCGAGTTTAGGGGAAGAACCAAAGAGGAGGGATTTGATGGCTGAAAAGGTCTTGCCTGAAAAGTAGGGTTGTTGTGTGTTTGACATGTCCATACTCTAGTCTTTTTATACCATAGCAAACAGTACACGAAGATGGACGTATGCTGTACATATCAGCAAGAAAGCTACTGCGTCAGTTCTTGTGGCCGGAAAGTGCTGATGGAGGACGAGTGACATGCAGAGAATGACAGGATAACGATTCATGACATGTACTAAATTACGCAGATCTAACAAAGATAAACAGGATACTATACGATCTACGAGATTGCCCCTACCGCCTAAGGCCCGACCTGAGCGTACTGCCAAGTCCTAGAAGGAGTAACACGCGTAGGACCAGTAGCCCACCAAGGCTTCAGAGACTTCAACCAACACTCCTTTGGCGGCTGCAGAGCTTTCGCAGCTTCCTTCTGTGCTTTCGCTCTTGTTTTCTCTGCCTCTTTATTGATTTTGGCCTCTGCTTTCGCATCTGCCTTGAGGGCTTTACGAGCTGCTTTCTGTTCCTTGCGCCATCGTTCCATTCCTTCTTTGGCGTATTTACGTTCGATAGCCCAATGAGCTTGTATTGCTTCGCTGGTGAATGGTTGCCATGGTCCCCTAACATCAGCTTTGCTTTTATCAATTACTCGATGAATAAGGAGAGCTTACCTGTACCCTGCGAATTGACCGTACTCGGTAAACATCAAATGAGGATGACCACTATACTGATGAACCTGATCTTCGTATGGTATCCAAGCTGGTTTCTCAGGTTCCGGATCGGGTTCAGTCCATTCTTGAGGAATCCATTCTCCAGCAGGTAGTGGACCAGGGTTGTAGATATAGACATTCATCTGATTTTGTTGTTGATGTTGATAATCGACAGGAGTGGGCGGAGGTACCTCTTGTTCCTGTTCTTGTTCTTCATCCTGGAATGGGTCGACGGTGGCGACGACGGGCTCGGGGTCGGGGTCCTGGAAAGGATCAAAAGCAGTAAAATGAAGTCCCGCCTCATAAGCCCTTTGTTGAGCTTCATATACCGCCTCATAGCTCGCTACTTCATCTTGCCTCATTTTGACTTTTTGTGGATTGAGTCGTAGATTCAGTTGGTCGTCCATAAAGTTTTCGAACAAGGGAATGTGTTGATACGGATTATTGAATGGATTGAGATCTTCAATGGTGGGTTGATGTTTCGTGGGGTCGAAATGCGTCCAGGAGGATTATATTCCCCAGGGTTTGAAATGTTGGACTGGGTTTGTTAGTTCTTGTTCTTTGCGGCGGCGGCGAAAGGAGGAGAATGGGGTAATGGACGGATGGAAGGTGATTTGGGAAATGAAGGCAACTTACTCCAAGCGCGAGGTAGTTTCTTTCGCTGTACACGTTGAGTAGGCATCAAGGTGTGTATGAAAGTAATTTGAAGAGTTCGCAAACAATAGAAGAAAGGTAATGGAGGAAAGAAGAAAGTGGACTTTCTTTGCAGTGTATATATGCATCTCGAGGCGCGATAAACAATTCTGAAATGTATTTGTACGGGACGATGTGAAAAGCGTGTCCATGGGAAAAGGATCATCGGGTGAGTATCTCGTGAGGCGAGTGGAGGAAATTAAGTTTATAGAACAGTACGGGTAGTTGGTTTAATTTGCGGGAAGAGTGCTGGTCGATCTCTACTTGACCGACGGCCATCTGGCACGTTGACCATTAAAATCGTCTTTTGTGCGCTTCCTCGTTGGTCGAGATGAGTCGTCAAGTAAGGGGATGAGTGGCTGACCATATGTATGCCCTGCACACATGTATGACTGAGTGATCATCAGACTGCCGATGATCCACAGGCACATTCCTGGATTCGGGTGGCAAATTGTGCTCCTGTAGCTAGTGGCACCAGCCAGCTCGACCTGCCGTCATACGCATGATACTGTATGATTTCCAGTGGTGACATGCTCATACACAGGGAGTGAAGCGAAACAACATGCATGATATAATCTATTCGACTTATCAATATAAGGGTATACTAATAATACAACATATAAGGGTATACTGATGATGCAAATGAGCGATGCGTCTATTATACAAATACAACAATCAGTAATCCCATCGCCAGGATTTGATAGTATGGATAAGACCCTTGGGTCTTGATGGCAAGTAGAGATAAGGACTACCGTATCAGCTCGTCCCTCGAGCAGAAGCAGAATTAACACTCACGTTCCTAGACAATCAACACCCTCGACTAGTTGAGTATGACCTGCTTCTCGTGCCAGACGAGTTGCCTCTGCTGGGTCCATCGGTGGTGGGCATGGCATTCCCGGTGTAGGTGCTGCCTCGGGCTTTGCGGCATTTTGGAGGGGACATTGGGTCTGCGGGGCAGCTGGAGCAGCTGGGGCTGGGGCCGGCTCCTGAGTGGCGGGCGTTGGTTCTTGACCGTACCCATACTCCTGGCCGTAGGGCCCATATCCATACTGGGGCGGTTGATCGTAATACCCATAATTCGGATGTCCTCCGCCTTGACCGTAATACTGTTGTGCAAAAGCAGAGGGGTGGGCTTGTTGTTGGGTGAGTGTATATTGTTGCAAGATTCGTTGACGAAGTGCCTCATGTTCTTGTTGTTGTTGGATAGCTTGTTGTTGATATCGAGCCTGAGCCTGTGCTTGGGCGTAAGCGGAAGCCTGAGCTATGTATTGTTGTTGATAATGGCCTAGTCCAGCTTGTTGCTCCCATCCATATGGGTAAAAGTTCATACCGAGTGTTGTGTCAGGTCGACGATTGGCGAGCGGGCTTCACACTGGAGCATCAGTCGTGTTACACGTATTTGTTGATTCAACATCACTCACGGTACCTGTATGTGTGTCACAAGGGGGGTTGTAGTCGAAGTATGTACTGGCGTTGATGGATTGTGGGAAGTGTGATTGATACGAGATTGACGGCAATGTAGTAAATGGACATGAAAAGGTAGGTATAGAGAAGAAGAAATTTATCAGAAGGAAGAGGGTTCTTATACTCCTCAGTCCATCACTCCCGTATACTACGGGCTTTTTAGAGACATCATAAACAGCTCCAGGGTGTCATAATTTTGAAGCTTGTTGTTTCCCGTGTACAACCCAACCCATGAGAACACAATTTGTGTCAAATTCGCTTTCTCAACCTTGACCTACCGATATTCAGGGCCATGTGTCATTCGTCATCCTCTCAGCGTTGATCAAACTTTCACTTGAGACCAGCAGCGGGCGGATCGGTCATTATGATTTTTGGGATCGTTATCGCCGATTGAGCAGGAAGATAGAAAATGAGGTATGAACAAGGCGATGTTCTCGTAATTGCGAAAGACCCGGTTCCATACAGTAAAAGCAGGATTGAATGTACTGGACCGAGTTTCTGTTCACGGATCATAATCGACGCCCAATTTCACCCAGCCAGTGTGATTGTATCGATTATGCAGTGTGTATTCGGGCACTGAAAGCAAGGAATGCATGACATGAATCAACCTCAGACCAACGATAGCACAACAAAAAACACTGAAGTCAAATGCATGACCAAGCTCTATCCCGTCGATATCGCTCGTAAAAGTCCTGTCAATCTACTTTTTCGCCAACATAAACGCACAAAGATCCTTCCTTGACAACAACCATTGAGCCCTTTTATAATCTCCTCGAGCATAAGCTTCAGCTGCCATAGCACGATCCTCCTCCCTGTCCTTTTCATCAGCGCGCTTTCTTCGCCTTTCCTCTCCTTCTGGATCACGTTCACGACGCTCCTGTCGCCGAGCGTATTTGGCAGCTCTTTTCGCATCCTTTTCAAGCTCTTCTTGTTGTTTGGCTTTTTCTTTTCGGAGGAAAGCGAGCGTCCTTGGATCGCACCTCCTGTGAAATTCAGCTTTTGTCATTAGGGAGATAAAGACGACTTACACGATATCAATCAACCGACCTCGAGCATCTGTAAAGTACGCGGGAGCATGGGACGAAGAGTAGACAGAATGTCCGGTATGCGAAGCAGCTCGTCTAGCTTGTTGAGCATGTTGAGCTCGTTCAGCGATGTCCATTCGTTCAGAGACGTTGTCGGCCCATCGCCAATGTGCATTGATCCGTTCAGAGGGAGCGGTGGAAGCGACAACGGATGGAGCGGGGTAATGATGAGCAGCCCATCGGGCTACTGTACTGCCCGTTGTGTGGTAAACGGAGGGAGCGTTGGAACCGGGTACGTAGCCGTATTGGGACCCGTAGGCAGCTGGGGCTAGATCGTCAGCACGCATCTTTGAACGTTTTTGGACAGGGTGTACGCGAAGCGATGTAATGAGGTGAAAATTGCGGAGATTGGTAGAGGACTCACAACCACCGTATTGGGACATGGTAGACAATTATAGTTGTCGAGTACGTTGAAAAGATCGATATGTGGTGCTATAATGTGAATGACAGTAGTAACGAGAACTGAGAAGTAAAGAAGTAATTCGGACTATCGAACAGACTTATATATCTTTCCGGGACGTATCAATATCTCCATTAGTCCTCCTACGTCTGATTGGGCAGCTGGATAGTTTCCTTCGTACGCTGTCCGACGCGTTGGCGGGATCATCAAACTTTTGAGTATAATGTCAGATACCCTATGTCTCGGGATGGACCAACTTTGTAAAATGCCACAGCGGCATGATTGTGTTCGATGTCACTTCCTTCTCGTGGTCTGGATAGCCGCCGGCCTTGTATAAGCTCGCAGCTTGACTGTTGTTCATGTTCCAACGTGGCTGGTCGTATGGCTAGTAAAAGTACGAGGAGTAAGGTAACTTGGTCAATTTGGTGGAGCAAAGTCGCGTTACCTGTGCCTGAGACCGTTGCGTGTTGGGCACGTGACGAGATTGCTAGTCGCCAGTCCTTCGATTGCGGGGTATGCTCCACCAGAAATCCCTCCGAGCACCAAGCCCGCAGCACTCATGAGCCCTCGAGAAACATCTCAAACAGAACCAGCCATATCTCAAAGAAGGATGTACAAGATCTCAAATTGGTGGATAAGTATCTCAAAGAACTCTGAGATTATCTCAAAGAATTGATTTGCCGAGCCGGCCGTAGGGATAGAATAGCCGGTTGTCTGTTAGCCGAATCTAAGAGTGGAGGTGGATCACCCTTTAAGGCAGATGTCATCAGCATCAGGTGGGGATGATGACGGTGATTGAGTCTAGTGACGCTGGATACCATATATAAACAGCTAGAGAGCTATTGCAAGACACTACGTCTCTCATTGAATTACCTCTTCACATACACAAAAG
>Ga0308160_10005974_pt1 | contig 12547 bp, 9 predicted proteins | sample PhyFR1_FD_201036 | JGI IMG/M metagenome (GOLD analysis project Ga0308160, IMG submission 201036) | Phyllosphere microbial communities from UC Gill Tract Community Farm, Albany, California, United States - DLSLF.R1 | ecosystem: Host-associated > Plants > Phyllosphere > Unclassified | place: USA... | reverse complement strand
GGTTCAGCGCCTCGCAAAAACGCAGCATGCCGGTCAGCACCTGGGCGCCCTTGGGGTCGTGCTGGGCCACCACGAAACTGCGATCGATTTTGATGAAATCCACGGGAAACTGGTGCAGGTAACTCAAGGCCGAAAAACCGGTGCCGAAATCGTCGATATAGACCTTGGCGCCGATGGCCTGCAACTTCTGGATGGTGTGGCGCGTGGCCTGGATATCACTGACCAGCGCGTCTTCGGTAATTTCCACCGACACCTGCCCGTGGGCCTGGGCCAGGATCTCCACCAGGCGTTCGCCGTAGCCGGCGTCGGTCAGGGTGGCGCTGGAAATATTGATGGTCATCGGCAAGGCAAAGCCCAGCTTTTGCCATTTCTGGTACTGGCGAACCGCCTGGGACGCCACCCACACATCCACATCCGGCATCAACCGCGCCTGCGCCAGCCACTGCAGGAACTCCCACGGCGAATGCACGGTGCCCTGGGCGTCCCGCGCACGCATCAACGCTTCGCAACCGGTGCACAGGCCGGTGCGGGTCGAGACTTGCGGCTGGAATTCGAGATAGAACTCATAGTCGCTGATCTGTTGGATACGGCTCAGCTCGTTGGCTTGGCGCGCCAGGACTTTGTGGGATGCCAGCACCGGGTCCAGCTCGCGCAAGCGGCCTTTTTCTTCCAGGCCACGAAAGGTCATGTCCAGCGACTTGAGATACACCGTGCCACCCTCGGCGGGCTGGCGATGAATCGCCCGCACGTAGGGCGCATATACCAGGGTTCCCAGCCCCAGGAGCGTCACTTGCAACGCCACCGCCGCCAGGTCGCCATGAGTGCTGAGGTAGGCATTGAGCAGCACCGGTGCGGTGAACGGCACACTGGCCACCGCCGGGGACACCCACCCCAGTTGCACCACGCTCAGCGCCACCATGGCGTTCAAGGCGGGCACCACCAGAAAAGGGATGAACAAGCGTGGGTTGAGGATGATTGGCAAGCCGAACAGCAACACCTCACTGACGTTGAACAACGACAGCGGCAAGCTCGCTATCGCCACCAGGCGCATCGACTGGCTTTTGGAAAACAGCAGGATCGCCAGCAACAGGCACAACGCGCCGCCCGAGCCGCCGATAAAGGCAAAACTGCCGAGCAGGCCGCTGTTGAGCACATACTTGATCGGCTCGCCCGCCGCCAATGCGGCACCGTTGAGCACCACTGCCTGGTCCAGCACATCGAACAACGGCTGCAGGGCGTACACGCCGTGAATGCCAAAAAACCACAACAGCGAGTTCATCAGGGTGGTAAACAAACCACTGCCGTAAGGCGACTCCAGGGCATCCAGCACCTGCGGCCCCTGCAACTGCGCCACATAGGGCACCTGCAGGAGCAAGGACAGCACCACCACCAGCGCCAGCGCGGTGATGGCGCCAGGCACCACCATATTGATCGTACCTCTAAGGTTGTGCCCCACCAGGTCCTCATTGACCAGGCGCGTCCAGCGGTAGCGGTGCAGCCAGGCAATGGCCGGCACATTCAACAGCGGCGAAGCGATGGCGATAAACAGCACGAAGGTCGCCGAAGCACGCGGGTATTCGCGCAGGATATACGTGGCCACCACGACATGGGCCAGGCACAGGAACGCCACCGGCAACTGCGGCAGGCGATACTGGATCGCCAGCATATAACCAATGGACGCGGCCACCAGCAGCGGGATCACCGAGCTGATCTGGTTGTGCAGCCCCGCAAGAAAAGCCACGACCTGTCGATCAACACCCAACACCCGCGCACATTCGGACAGGATCAGAAAAAAAGCCGAGACCAACAGGCACGGCAGGATCCACAACAGCCCTTCGCGGATCGCGCGTAACGACTCGGTACCGGCCAAAGCAGCCAGACGCTGGGTAAAGAAAAGTTTGAATAGCGTTTGCGCCATGACACATCCCTCTGCCCATCGCCCACTGCCCTTGCAAGGCAGGGCCGGAAACTCCGGGGCTAACGCTACACGTCATGGCACTGGAAGCGAAAGCCTTTTGCCCGGTATACGGGTGATTTTTGCGCAATGAGTGACCGCCTCGACGGGCAGCGCCTCGCGGGCCCCGCTCGGGTACTGAGCGCCTATCTGGTATTGTTCGCGCACCGCCCGATACATGCCTGGGTAAATCCACCCTTACGCAGCCGCGTCCGCTGTCATGCGGCCCGGCACGCGGGCCTTGTTCCACCTGATTTGGAGCACACGCTTGTCACCACCTGGCGATAACCACCAGCGCGCGCTGGACCGATTCCTCAACGAGCACCCCGACGTCGCAGCGGAGCTGGACACCCTGAACCCGCTCGCCGCCCAGGCCAAGGGTGAAACCCAGGCGCAGTATCGCGCCGAACGGCTGCATGAAGCCTTCGAAGCCGAGGCGGAACGCCAAGGGCTATTTGCCTGGGAATTAACCCTCAAGCTCACGGCGGACTCCCCCGAAGCCTTCGAGACCCAGCGCCTGGAAGTGCACAAGGAAGTGGCCCAGATGGCCGGCCTGGGATGGGACGAATACTGCAAGTTGCATGACTTGGCCGGTTAACGCTCAAACCACAGCCACCCGCGGTGCCGCTGCCCGCCCAGCGCTTCGCGTAATTCGGCGGCGCTCAGGGTTCGATACGCCGGGTCCGTGGCCAACGCCGAACGCAGTGCCGGCCAGCAGTGTCTTGGCAATTGACGAGGCCGGTGCAGGGGTTCATTGAGCTGCCGCACACGCCCACGGGCCAACGCAAAGAGTACGCAGGCCGCGCCATACAGGTCGGTACTCGCGCACGGGTACGCGCCGGCTATCAGTTCCGGTGCCGCATAGGCAGGGGTCCAGGCGTTCAAACGGCTGCGGTTCAAACCGGGCAGCCCGGCGGCCTGCTGCGCCTGGGCATGGCCCAGGCCAAAATCGAACAAACGCACGCCCTGCTCGCCCACCATAATGTTGGTCGGCTTTACGTCCCCGTGCACAACGCCTTGCCGGTGGACGGACGCCAGCGCATCCAGCAGCTGCAAGGCCAAGGGTTGCAGCTCGTGCCAGGGCAACCCATCCGGGCATTCCAGCAGCAAGCGGTCCAGGGTCAGGCCTTGCAGTAACTCCATGGTGAAAAACGCCGCCTGGCAAGCGGTGTCGACCTCGAAGGTAAACAGGCGCACCACGTGCTCATGTCGCAGGCTTCGGGTCAGTGCGAACTCGCTGTACAGCAACACATGGCCATCGCACGACTCAGTCAGCGTTTCGCCCAACAGTTTCAGCGCCACCCGCGCATCGGGCTCGCCGAACGCCTCGTGCAGCAGGTCACGGGCACGATAGACCACCCCCATACCGCCAGAACCCAATACCCGCTCAAGCTGGTAACGGCCCGCAAGCAGGGTCGACGGGCCGATGCGCGCGCTCATGGTTGAACCACCACGGCCGTCAGGTCGTCGCGGGCCGGCCCACGCAACGCGTCGGCAAACAACCGGTCCACCACCTGCCGGGGAGTGCCCGCATTCAACGCACGGCCCAACTCGCCATGGCTGAGCCCCTGATACAACCCGTCGCTGCACAACAAAAATACATCCCCAGGATGCGTACTGAGCTCCAGTACCTCCAGGCTCAGAGGCTGTCGACCGCCGAGGGCACGGGTCAGCGCCCTGGCATCCGGATGGGCCCGAGCCTGTTCCGGGCTCAGTTGCTGGGTGTCCATCAGGTGTTGGCGCAGAGAATGATCCCGCGACAGCTGGTACAGGCGCCGCCCACGCCATAGGTAGCAGCGACTGTCCCCCGCCCAGATGCAGGCCGCGCGCTGACCGTCCAACAACAGCACGACCACCGTGCTGCCCATGATGCCCTCGCCGGCTTGCTGCGCCGGCTGCCCCAGCCGGCAGTCCAGCCATCGCAAGCATCGCCGCACCGCCTCGACCCGCTCATCGAGGCTGCCCTGGCCTGGCAACGCCGCCAGGCTGCTGATGACCCACTGACTGGCCACATCCCCGGCACGGTGGCCGCCCATGCCGTCGGCGACCGCCCAACAACCACGCTGTGGGCCGTCAAAGAACGCGTCCTCGTTGCGAGCACGCATCTTGCCGCGTGACGTACGCCCAATGCTGCGCCAGCGGGCAGGCATCTGGCTCACAGCTGCTCCGGCAGGCGAAAGGTGCGCCATGCGGCCATCTGAAACGGGCCGGGATTGCGCTGGCTGGTGAGCAGGAAGTTAGCGCGCAGCCCTCCGAGATCGGCCTTGAGCACTTGTGCATCGCGACCGCTGGCGGGCTCGCTATGCATCAAGTCCAAAAACCGGAACAACGACCACGGCCCACTGTTCTTTTCGATCCCCAGCGGCCGCTCCATACCCCGCTCCAGCACCAGGCTGCTGCGGCCGTTGTCCGCGTCGCTTGGCCAATGGAATGCCATGGGCACGATCGGACCATGCCGGTACTCAAGCTGTTTATCGCCAATGCGCAGCACCGCACGGCTGACCGCCTGATCCAGGCTATAGGGTGCCAACGTGAATCGAACGGCCCACTCCCCCTGCTCTTCACTGAAAAAACCCTGGCGAATCATGTGTACTTTCACCAGTTGTTCCAACAACGAACGTGACACCGGCAGGCTGCGGCCATCCAGGCCGCGCAAGCGATAGCGGCCGCCCTCGGCACTTACGAAGGGCCGCAGGTAATGGTCATAAAAGCGTGCCATGCCTCCCCGAGGCTTGAAAAACTCCTGGAAGTCACCGAGGGCGACATCGCTGCCGGCATGGGCATTGAACGGGTAGCGGCGTTGAATCGCCTTAGCATAAAAACCATACACCTCACTTTGATAACGCTGATTCATAAACACATAGGCATCCTCCAGCAGCAACCGCCAACTGTCGTCGGCAATGCCTTCGAACCACCCCTTGAGCGGCGACGGCAGACGCACCGCGGCATCACGCACCTTGCCCAACAATGGCAACTGCCCCTCCATACGATGCTTGACCAGGTTGAATGCCGCCTGTTCGGGTGCGCCCTCGCGGTGAAGGGCCGCCAGTTGCTGCTGCCATTCATCGAGTAGCCGCAACGCCTGTGTCAGTTCGACGCCTGGGTTCTGCTCGGTGTCGAGCAAGCGGTGCAACGGTTCGAAGCGCCGTTGCAATGCGCGTCGCGCCGTATCAGGCGTCGCCTGCCCTGGCACGCGGCCGGCCAGCACGCTGGCCCCCTCGAACGGAACCTGTGCGGCCAACTCGCCTACCTGCTGGCTGATGGCTTCAGCGCGATCACCCGGCAGCAATCGGGTGTTTTCCCTCACCCGTTGCAACAGTTGCACCAACGGCGACTGGGCTGACGCCAGGCTGGCCAGCTCATCGGCATGCTGCTTGAGGCCGTCGCTCGGCTGCAGGCGGACTTGGCTGATGGCCTGGCTCCAGGCGTCGGCGTACTCGCTGAAATAGCGCTGTTCCAGCACCAGCATCAATTGGCGCAGGTCCATGGCGCTGAGGTCGCCGTTTTCTCCCAGCAGCCAATTATCCTGGGCAATGGCATTGACCAGCCTGGGGCCCTGCTTTTCAAAATACTGCACATACCGTTTGGTGTAGAAACCGGGGATAGGTTGCTCCGCAGCGGCAAATCCGGGGCCTTCTACCAGACGATAGGGTTCCAGGTCGCGGGCTTGTTCGCGCAGCACCCGATAGACCCCTTGCGCCAATGACTCTCCACGCAGGTCCTGGCGAGCGTCTGCCACCAGCGCAGTGTTCAAGGACGCCACGAAGGGTTGCTCTAATAGCTGCGCGAGGTGTTCATTCAAGCGGTTCTGCGCCGAGGCATTCCCGGCATAACGCTGCGACCAATAACCGGCCATGCGCCGCGCCAGCCATGCGTTGTCGCGACGCTCGCGCAGGCTGAGCATCAGGTAGGCGCGCAAGCTGTCCGGCAGCGCCTCGCGATCCCCCAGGTCGGCGCGCACCTGTTCTTCGAGCAGCGCGGTCAGCAAGGGTAGCAACTGCTGATGCAGCGCCTCTGCATAGGCCCGGGTCAGCAGTGGGCGGCTTGGTTCACCTTGATACAAGCCGGCCCGCTCGTGCCACTGACTGTCCTGCGCCGCCGGGAACAACCGCATTGCAGCCAAACGACTGTCCAGCAACGGCAGCAACGCCAGGGTAGCGTCCAAACCGGCATCGGCGGGCGGCAGTGGTTGAGTCAGTTCCGCCAACCGCATCAGGCGCTGGTGGTTGAGCCCGTAGCTGTGAGCCCATAGCCCGCCCGCCCCGGCGAGCACCAGGGACGCCGCCAGCGCCAACAGCCCCTGGTGTCGCCGGATGCGTTGGCGCTCCGACGCATGCAGCCCGGCAAGATCGGCCTCGGCAAAGATCACCCGGTTGAATAACCCCTGAATGAAGTAGGCACGTCGCTCACCCGCCTGCGCACAGGTCAGGTAAACGCCACGCAACCCATTGATGTGCTGGAAACGATGAGCGGAAAACGCAGACTCCACGAACTGGCACAGGCGTTCGCCGATTTGCGCAACGTGCCGAGGAAAATCAAGCATCTGGCCACGACGCTCAAGGTTACGCTCGTGCTGCAAGCGCGCAGTCAGCTCTGCCACAAGGCGTTGCAGCAACCCCTCGAACGCCTGGCGGACCTCGGCCATTGCGGTCCCCGTGTTGCCTGCGCCGACATACACGCCCAATACCGCATCTGCGCTGTCACCCTGGGGCGCGTCGAAGAACTCAGTGAAGCCGGGCAGTCGATCCGCCTGGGTCAGCACCAGATAGATCGGCACGTCCAGGTGCAATCTCTGTTGGATATCCTGTAAGCGGGTGCGCACGTGGCGTGCATGCAAATCCAGGTCATGCTCATTGCTGCCAAGCAGCGTCTCTACCGCCAACGTCACCACCACGCCATTGAGCGGGCGCGCCCGACGCCGCGACTTGAGCAACCCCAGAAACGTCGACCAGCCCGCGCCGTCCACCGCACCTTCAGGTTGATCCAGGTATCGCCCTGCGCTCTCGACCAGCACCGCTTCGTCGGCCAAGTACCAGTCAAAATACGCGGTTGTACCTGGGGGCACCGACTCGCCCCGATCCAATGGCAAGTGCAGCCCTCCGGCGGCCAGGACACCGGTCTTGCCACTGCCCTGCTGGCCAATCAATAGGTACCAGGGCAAGGCGTTACGCCAACGGTCGCTGCGCTGCGCATAGCGACGGGTAGTCTTCAGCGTGTGCAGGGCCTCCTTGAAACGCCCGCGCACCTGCCTTTGTTCGTCGTCGATCAGCCCCGTGCGTTGATACCGCTCCTGGTACTCAGGCTGCTTCAGTCGTGCAGTACGGCGCGCGCCCACCACGACCTTCGCCAGCCCCCACAGCAGAAACAACCCACTGATGGTCACCAGGCGAGCCGTCGAGCCCTGCCAGAACCGGTGGTCAGCCACTGCCAGCAACGGCCCAAAAAACCACACCAGCAGTGCGCTGGACAGCACCAGCAACAGGCTCCAGACCCAACTTTTGCGCAGCACGGTGCCCGCGCCCTTGAAGAATGCGTTCATTCATTGCTCCCAGCGTTACAAGGGCGTCCGCGTCTGATCCGGCGCCAAAGGTTGAAAAAGTTGCAGCACCGTCACGCGCTCATTACCCAAGACCCAGGCAAACCCCGAGTACATCGCCAGCAAACCGGCACACGCCAAAACAGCGACCCAGGTGGCCGACACAATGCGCAGCCGCGCGCCTGGCACGCGCCCTGCGTTCGCGGGGGTAAATATCGGCAGGCGCTCGCCGCGTACATGCCGGATCTGTCGATACAAGGCATCTCGGATGTCCTCGAGCTGCGCCCCTCCCCGCTCCATAACCCGGTACTTACCTTCAAACCCCATCGACAGGCACAGGTACATCAACTCAAGCATGGCCACGTGCTTGACCGGATCGCGGCTCAGCCGCTCCAGCAGTTGGAAAAACTTTTCGCCACCGAAGGTTTCGTTATGAAAGCGGCTCAGCAGGCTCGTCTTCGACCAGTGGCTACGACTACCCCATGCAGTGGTGACGACCGCTTCGTCAATTACGCTGCACAGCACGTAACGCGCGGACATCACCTGGCTGTTCGCTACGCCCTGGTGCAGGGCATGTGCTTCAAACGCGGTAATGGCCGACGACAGTCGGTCATTGAGGCTCTGCAAGCTCTCCCGAGCGGTGCTGCTTCTGAGTTCAACAACCTGTGACAGCAGGTCCCAGGCGGCTGCCACCAGAGCATTGGGCCCCATCTTGAAACCCTGGGCGCCTTGCAGGCTGGCGGTGTAGATCATCCGGTCTTCCAATTGCTCAAAGCGTGGTGGCGAGGGGTAATCCGTCACCGCGGCCTGCGCCGGGGCACGACCCTGGCGGTCGAGCAGAACGGTTTTTTCGTCCTGCGGGTATTCGCTGTCCATTGTCATGGCGTTCAGTTCCTGATGGCCCAGAAGTTGAGTTCAAGCGCCGCAAACTCGCCGCTGGCGTGGAAGGCAAAACCGCCGGACTGTTCCAGTTGCGTGATATCCCGGGCACTGAGTTCGAGCATGAAATAGGTCTTGCCGGCATGGAACGGAATCTGGCGTGGCGCCACCGGCAGCGGTTTTACCTTGATACCGGCCAGGTGCAGATTGACCAGCTCACGTATGCGCTCAACCGGTCCGACCTTGAGATGCGCGGGCAAACGGTGGCGCAGTTCTTCCGAATCGCAGTGGGCGGTTGCCGCCAGAATGAAGGTTGCCGCGCCCAACAATTTCAGATCGCTTACGGGGCACACCAGCACCCCGTATTGCCGTGCTTCCAGCGGGAGTTCGATGGCGTGCTGTTCCAGCACCGCTGACAGCACCTTGCGAATACCGTCCATTAGCCCACGAAAGCTCGCCCCCTGATCTCCATGCCGATAACACCCTTCCACCTGCGCGCGTTTGTCGTCGACGGCGAAGGTAGACAGCTCACCGAGAATCGACAGCAATACCCGGTACACCGCCTCCGGACGCACCTGGCTTTGGCTCAGGTAGTGACGCAATAGCACCTCGGTACGATTGATCAGTTGCAGCATCAGAAAGTCGCCGAGCTGGGCACCGGCCGAACCTCCATTGCCCTGGACGCGGGCGGCAATCGCATCGCCTCGGGCAGCCAGCAGGCTGACCACCTCCTTGACGCATGACGACACATAGCCGGCGCTCTGCACATAAATAAACGTCGGTACGAAGTCCGCGTCCAGCTGTACGCCGGCCTCTCGCGTGGAATCGAGCACCTGGGCTACCTGGAGCTTCACATGCAGCGAATCACTGGGTTGTTCCCCCAATTGCAGGTGTAGATCCGGGCGGGCGCAGTGGATCTGGCAGTGAGCGTTCATACCGACATTCGAGTCTGCGATCTGTGTTTCGTAACTCACATAACGCGCCAGCACATCGCTTTGCTCTGGCTGGCGCACGTCCAGTTGATTGCCGATGGCCAGGGGCAACGCCAGGAACACGGCTTGCCCAGCGGTGTCGGCGGGTACCTGCAACACCAGCGGCGGCATGGTGTTGTTCAATTCGAACAGGCTTCCATCGGGAAATACCCCGCTGGCCTGGTTGACGACCAGCTTGCCCAGATTCAGGTACTGCACATCGATGTCCAGCGTCAGGAACCCCCAGCCATCCCTGCTCAGCAAGCGGCTACGGTTGAGCTGTTGATGGTAATAACGGTCGTTGTGCTGCAAGTGCTGCGGACGCAGCAGCATGCCCTCCCGCCAGATGACTTTATCAATCTGCATTTCAGTTCTCCGACCGGCCGGCTTGAGGGCCGACAGCGCGAACCCCCGACTCGTCAAATAACAACTGCGCGCGCGTCAGTTGCTGCCGGGTAACGGGCAGTACCAGGCGCCATTGCACATGCGGCAGGTCGCGATAGGCTGCCAACACGCCGATATAACGACTCTGCGGTTCGATGCTGAGCTTGAGCACCTGCTGTTCACCGGGGCGCAACTCCAGCTCTTCGCTGTTGACCCAGTCTTTGGGCAGTGCCTGCTCGGCGTGGCTATAGAGGCTGAAGAAGTCAGCATTTTCGAACGCCGCCGGGTGCCGCAACTCAAGCAGGCGCACGACCACCGGAGAGGGCCGGCCGTGAAGATCGGGGTTGACTGTGTCGCTGGCCGTCAAGCTCAGGTCGAGCTTGGTCAAGGTTGAAAACGGTGAAAGGCTGCCACAACCGGTCAATAGGCCCAGGGCAAGCAGCATTGATATAAAGGTGGCTCGATACATGATTGTCATCCCGGATAAGCCGCATGCAGGGCGCCGACGAGACGCACCTGCTCCTCATACGCTTTGGAAAAGTCGTTGCGTAACAGCTGCTCGCCCAAGGGGTGCTCCTCGCTCAGGCGCATGTAATGGCGTTGGTATGCCCGCCAACGAGCGCCGTCGGTAGCGAACCGGGGCGGGTTGCCCTCACGTTCGAAGCAGAGCAGCAGATGGCCGGGGGCAAACGTCGCGAGCGCGCTGCGCACCGCTGCACGGCAGGCCACGACCAAGGCCAATTGGTGAATTTGCATCTCCCGGCACGCCTGGGCGATCGCCAATTCGGCAGGCAGTTGGCCCGAATCGCCTGCGCCCAACAGCGACGCCAAGGCTGCCTGTGTGTCGCCGCAATCTTGCAAGGGGTTGCGGCGCGTGCGCGCCAGCGCTGTGCCGTCCAGGTTCAACTCACTGTTGAGCTCATCGCGGGTCCGCAGGCTCTGCTGCAACCCTTCGATGGTTTGCCTGAACAGTCTCGCCACCTTGATCGCCAGGGCTTCGCGCCCCAGGGTATCGAGTGCATCCATCTCCACGCCCAGCACAGCGCCGAACTGTGACCAGAACCCTTCACCTGCAGGCGTCGTAACGGTCTGCGCCGCACTGGAAGGCCCAGGGCTGGCGGGTTCGGCCCAACTCGGCACGATCAAGTGGTCTTGTTCTACGGCACCGTGGGAAAGCAGGCCTCCGGGCATTTCTGCACGGGGCTCCGATGCATCCAGATGCTCGGGTAACTCGCTGCCCGGTTGCTCACGCTCCAGGCCGTGCAAGGGGTCCAGTATCAGAAACGCATCGTCGGGAATCGTCTCGTTGCCGGCAAAGGCCGGCCGGTCATAATGCGCCCCCTGCCCTATCAGTTGAGCGCGAATGCTCACCGCCCCCAACTGGTACACATCACCTTCGCTGATCAGACGCGCCTGGCCTTTGCACAACCGCTCCGTGCTGCCAGACACGCCGATACCATTGCTGCTGATATCGGTGAGAAAGTATTGGCCGTCTCGGTAACCGACCAAACCATGGAGACTGGAAAGCAAGCGATCGGGATCGGCAATCACCCAGTCACACCCAGCCCCACGCCCGATCACGCCGCCGACGCCGTCGAAAAGCTTGCGGGCCGGCGGTTCGCCGCTCCCGCTATCACACACCTCAAACACTAACTGCATGGCAGGTTTTCCCAACTCAATGGCCTCGACGGGGCGCCTGGGAGTCACCCAGCGCACGGTAATCAGCATCATCAAAAACGTAATTGCCGTTACAACCGCTCAGCAAACACAACACAAGCACCAAGGCGTGCCAGGGGCGAAGAAGCATCAGGTATCTCCCAGGAAAATGAGGCTGGCGTCGAAGCACCAGGTCCATGCGCGCACCATTCAGCCTTCCCCTCGGGCATCGCTGCAGGGAATATTCAGACGTGCCAGGCGGTACAGCAGCGTGCGGCGCGCAACCCCCAACTCACGGGCGGTGCGGGTTCGGTTGCCACGGTTCTTGTGCAGGCAGTCGATCAAAAATACCCGCTCAACCCGCTCCAGGCGTTGGCGCAACGTTGCATCGAGGGCCATGGCAGTCGGCGCTGGCGACAGGCACAAATGCGCGGGCAAGATCACACCGTCATCGCAGAGCAGTACGGCACGTTCCACCAGGCATTTGAGTTCGCGCACATTGCCGGGGAAAGCATGGCTCGACAGTTGATCCAAGGCCGCACTGGACCACTGCACCGACGTACAGCCGAGTGCCGTACACGCTGTTTGCGCGAACTCTCGCGCCAACAGCAACACATCACCGCCCCGCTGACGCAAGGCCGGCAGTTCGATGGGAAATTGCGCCAATCGGTAGTAGAGATCCTCACGGAAGCTGCCTTCGGCCACCATCGCCGCGAGGTCGCGATGGGTCGCGGCGATGATGCGCACATCGACCTTGTGGGCTGCACTGGCTCCCAACGGACGGATTTCGCCCTCCTGCAACACCCGCAGCAACTTGGCCTGTAATGACAGCGGCATATCGCCGATTTCGTCCAGCAGCAATGTTCCGCCATGCGCGGCGTCGAACAGCCCTGCATGGTTACGCTCGGCGCCGGTGAACGCACCCTTGCGATAGCCAAACAGTTCACTTTCCAGCAACCCTTCGGGAAAGGCGGCGCAGTTCTGCACCACAAAGGCTTTGCCGCTACGCGGCCCGCTGGCGTGAATGGCCCGCGCCACCACCTCTTTTCCGGTCCCGGTCTCGCCGCGCAGCAAAACTGTGTACGAGGTGTTCAGCACCTTGCCAATCAAACGGTAGGTTTCGTCCATGGCTGTGCTGTTGCCGATCAGCCCATACGCCGTCCGGGC
>Ga0308160_10005973_pt1 | contig 12548 bp, 13 predicted proteins | sample PhyFR1_FD_201036 | JGI IMG/M metagenome (GOLD analysis project Ga0308160, IMG submission 201036) | Phyllosphere microbial communities from UC Gill Tract Community Farm, Albany, California, United States - DLSLF.R1 | ecosystem: Host-associated > Plants > Phyllosphere > Unclassified | place: USA... | reverse complement strand
TGAAGATCTTTGAACTGGAAGGGCTGCAAATGGATATTTGAGGTGAGAGGGGACATGTAATTTAAGGAAACATTAATAAAAATTATTTTTCTTCAATTAATATTTAAGTTATATCTTGTAGATGCATTTTATAATGTAATAATATATTCAACGCTCATCAATGTCTTCATTACCTTACGATTAATTTATGTCGCCTCCCAAGGCAGATTGAGTTGAGGTGAAATTAGTTTCCTTCAATCTAAAGGGTGTCGTATGCCTAATTAAGACGAAATTTAACAAACATGGATTTCAAAGATCAAATTGCACAATTAGCATCTAGGGTAGATAAAATGATTCCCCAGATTCAAACTGAAGAAGCGACAAAAAACGCTTTAGTTATGCCTTTTATCCAAATACTCGGATATGATGTATTCAACCCTTTCGAAGTAAATCCCGAATTTATAGCCGACCTCGGAATAAAAAAAGGTGAAAAAGTCGACTATGCTATAATGCTTGAAGGACAACCTTGCATTTTAGTTGAATGTAAACATCATCTGGAAAATTTAGACCCTCACAATTCGCAGTTGTTTAGATATTTCCATACTACAAAAGCGAAATTTGGACTCTTAACAAATGGGCTTGTTTACAGATTCTATACAGATCTTATTGAAAAAAATAAGATGGATAACACTCCGTTTTTCGAGTTTAAATTAACGGAAATTAAAGAAACTGAAATAGCAGAATTAAAAAAGTTTCACAAGTCATATTTTAATATTGAAAATATCACCAACACTGCTAGCGAGCTTAAATATCTCAATGAACTAAAGACGCTTATTCATAATGAAATCGCTGAGCCGTCGGAACCATTTGTTACTTTTTTTACAAAACAGGTATATCCAGGTGTATTGACAGCAAAAATCAAGGAGCAATTCACACCCATCATTAAACGATCTTTCAATCAGTTAATCAGTGATTCAATAAATGACCGATTAAAATCCGCACTAAATCAAGAGAAGGAAAAAGAGGTTAAAGACGCTGTTATCGTTGATGCAACATCAGCACAAACCAATATAGTTACTACTGAAGAAGAGATGGAAGGCTTTTTTATTGTAAAATCGATATTAAGAGAAGTTATCGATCCTAAGAGAATTTCATTTAGAGATGCACAATCTTATTTCGCAATTTTACTAGACGACAACAACCGCAAGACGATTTGCAGGTTATATTTAGGGAATAAAAAATATCTAGTAGTTCTGTCCGAGATCAGCTCAATTGATGATTTATTCTCTAAAGCCGATTTGCTCAAAGCTGCTGTTGAACGGTTAGATGTAAAGAAAGTCGCCTAACACGACTAAATTTCCGTTACAGAACCATTAAGTTATTTTCCACTTAACTTAGAATTCTAAAGTAAAACCGAACATAACTAAAATGATATATTCCTTATACTACTTATAAAGTGCAAAAAACAAATATGCACTTTAAAAGTAGTGTATCAAATCTCACTATTTCGTTCGTTTACTTGATTCAATAATGCGCTTTCATTGGATTTATTTCATTTTTATTGAAAAATAGATTGCTCTTAAATTGAATAGCCTTGTCAATGTGAGAAGAAAAATATGCTGTAATTGTGTAAAATAGTTTCATAATGCACCTGCTTATTGACTATTTTTATACAGGGTTAGCGCAATTAAATATCATCCACATCAACTAACACAACGGCAATGTCCAGCCTTGGTTCCTTCCAACAGGAGGTTTTAACTTTTCAGGCACATACAATGTGCATTGGAAATCAATTAAGCAATCAAACTTTAAGTATTAGTGACATTGGAGACTATGTTCCAGGTGGCGTAATGGTGCAAAATCTAGGCACCATGGTTAATTCTTATATGAACAAGTTCGGTTGTGACATTTTGCGGAAGAGCAGTGAAGAGCTCATGCAGATGGGCCCTGAATACTTTGCCCGTTATTTTCCACCTGAAGAACTGAAGTTCTTCAGAAAAGAACTGCTGCTTTTTATCGCCGAAGACGACCCAAATAGTTTGCATTCTTTTCTTCAGCGGGTGCGATCAGATGTGCATACGGAGTATAAATGGTACTTCACTACATCCAGAATCATTCAGTCGCCAGATGACAGCATTAGTCCAAGCCTGGTTAATATTTCTGTGCCACTTAATATGTTAAGCAGTACCGGTGAGCGAATGCGGAACCTTATTGAAAATGATGAATATATGCGTAAAAACTTTTGTCGATTTGGACAATTGAGCCTGCGCGAAAAGGAAATCATTAAGATGATTGTAGAAGGTAAAAGTAGTCATGAAATCGCTGATGCCTTGTACCGCTCCATACATACCATTAACACCCACCGGAAAAATATCATCCATAAATTAGGCGTGAATTCCCTGGCAGAACTCATCAAATTTGCCGTTGCTTTTAACCTGGTTTGAGGCGCTTTAGAAGATATCTCCTTCGGCTTTGTTAAGACTCAGGTCATCTGATGAATTGTGGTTTAAATCGGTTTCATTCGCTGTATCTTGCTCAAGACTGTCATCCGGTTCATTATACAGCTTTTCGCCGCTAATTTCCAGGTCCTCGTCTTCATCTTTGGCGTCCGCATTTTCGGGATCATTTTCATGAAACTTTGGATCTTGTTCATCGGTTTCGGCAGTTTCCCGCTCATCCAGAATCACCGTCTGCTTGTTCGCACCAGTGATCTTGTTTTGGTCGTAATTTTCCTCGGCAGTAATCATAACTCATGATTTAATTTACTTTGTTATAACAAGCAGCAGTCAGCAGGGTTTTGTAAAAAAAAGGGATCTTAATTAGATCCCTTTAAATAGTTGTCAAGAATAGCTTTGAGGTAAAGTTCCGGCTTCGGCATGAGTACTTCCGTTCCTTCTTCTTTATCTTGTGCATGCTTCAAATATTGAGATTTGATCTTCCCCCAGTCCTTGGAATATAGCTGTATAAAAGTTTCTACAAATTGTTTATCCGTATAATCTTTGGGAAGTTTGCTGAGTACAACTTCGATCTTTTCTTCTTTTCTGTTAATTACAGCCATTATCTTTACTTAAGCCTCCAAATCTACGAAGTATAATTGGTATAGCCAGTTATTGCTGCACCTAGTCGTTCAACCATGTCATCCTCCAGGCTTCCGTCTTGTTGCTCCCAACATTCCGGTTCTGCACAGGTTTTTTGTAAAGTGCATAAATGTTCATCGCCGGCCACTACAATGAAGGTGTCATTACAGGGTACTATTAATAAGTTTACATAATCACCGCTTTCATACAAATCTACTTCCACATGAAAAGCCTCTTCCGGCTGCTCCTGAGCCTCAAATTCAAATTCATCTATTTCATTCATAATATGATAATTTTTTTAAAAATGCTGACCGTTTTAAATCCTGTCAAGTTGTTTATCCAATTCTAATGCCGCACTAATTAATGCAAGGTGTGTGAAAGCCTGGGGAAAGTTCCCTAAATGTTCACCTCGTTTACCGATCTGTTCACTGAAGAGGCCCAAATGATTAGCGTATCCAGTCATTTTTTCAAAATATTCCAAGGCCTTGTCTGCTTCTTTGTTTTTAGCAAGCGCTTCAATAAACCAGAATGAACACATATTAAAGGTACCTTCTTTACCTTTCAGCCCATCTTCATTTCTATACCGGTAAACCAACACATCAGTGCTTAATTGGTCTTCGATTACGCGCATGGTGGACAACCACCTTGGCTCGTCAGCGGTAATAAAGTGTGTTAAGGGCATTAGCAATGCAGAGGCATCAACTTCTTTTGCGCCCTTGTACTGCACCCAGGCGCCTATTTCATCATCCCAAAAATTTTCATAGATATCGATATAGATTTTATCACGAATGGCTTTCCATTCAGGTCCGGGATAGGGGAATGATCGGTCGTTGGCAATTTTTATAGCGCGATCCATCGCTACCCAGCACATCAATCTGCTGTGTAGAAAGTGTTTCTCACCATTGCGAAATTCCCAGATGCCATGATCTGCTTTTTGCCAGTAATCAATAACACAATCGATATGTTTCTGGATGGTCTGCCATAATTCATAAGAGATTTTTGTGTGATTTTTGTTATAGATATAAATGGTATCAATTAATTCTCCATAGATGTCCATTTGAAACTGATCCCTCGCAGCGTTACCAATTCTAACCTTACCACGACCCATATAACCTTCCAGGTGACCAATTACCTGCTCTTCCGCAGCTTTATCCCCGTTTATGGCATACATCAGGTGTAAGACAGGATCCGCTGAACGCTCCTGTATCCATTTCAGGAAATTGCTTGCTTCTTCCGTAAATCCCAGACGTAGAAATGCATACATGGTGAAAGCCGCGTCCCTGATCCAGGTGTACCGATAATCCCAATTACGATCGCCTTCCATACTTTCTGGCACACTAAAAGTTGGCGCAGCCACCATGGATCCATACTCAGAAGATGTCAACAGCTTGAGCGTAATTGCCGACCTTGATACCAGATCCGTCCAGCGTCCGGAATAGGTGGACTTGCTGATCCACTTCTTCCAGAAATGTTTGGTGTCGTGATAGGTTGTGTGCTTATAAAAGTCCAGATCATGTATCAGATCGGATTCGTCTTTTTTCACCGACTCCAGCACAATGATTGCCTCCTCACCATGATTTAAGGTTACTTCGGCATAGCCATCTTTTCCTTTAAACCTTAAGGGGAAGTCTGCAATTAGTCTTACCATCGTATCGCCGTCATTGATCGCGGAAAAGGTCAGCTCATTTGGTCCCTTCTTTTCAATGTGATGTTCTGCTGCGGCATAGTCGAACCTCGGAGCACATTTAATTTTATAGGTGATCTTTCCCCTGATGGTCTTAAGCTTCCTTACTATGGCACAAAAACTTGCACCGTTCAGTCCTTTAATGGGCATATAGTCCGTTAATTCTGCAATGCCATCATCGGAGAAAAATCTGGTTAGTAATATGGCTGTACCTGGAATATAGAGCTGTTTTGTTCTACTGAAGCTTAATTGCGGTGTAACCGAAAATGTGCCGCCGTTTTTGTCGTCAAGTAGTTTTGCAAAAATGGTTGGCGAGTCAAAATTCGGAAAACACATAAAATCGATGGCACCATCAAGGGAAACCAACGCAGTGGTTTTCATATTCCCAATAATGCCGTAATCCTCGATGGGTAGGTATTTGGCGTTTTCTTTCATACGAAGGTTTAGACAGAAATGTGGTTACCAATTAAACGTCCTGCATTCTCATTTGTTTGCAGCTGGAACCTGAACAGCGGATTCCGATTGTTTTGAAATAAAATATTTGTAATTTGACAGCCCTTAGCCTCCCATCATTAACCAAATATCCATGCGTCAACGGCGTTTAGTTTTATTGCTTTTTTTACTAACTGCCATTGTTGTCATCATTGTGCAGTGTACGCAGATTGAAAACAAGGACCTTAGGGGCGAAGCTTATGCAGGCAGCACCGCATGCCAGAAATGCCATGCAGATATTGCCTCATCTTATGCCCATAATGCCCATTTTAAGACTTCCAGAATAGTAGATTCAACTGCCGCCGGCAAGAGCCTTCTGGCGCAGCTCGACCTCCCTGAATCACAGTTTATATTCAATGCTGGTACCAAAGTGGGTATTGAGAAAAGAAATGGCGCTTTGTATCAGGTTGCCTATGTAAACGGGAAAGAAGTTAAGGCAGAACGAACGGATGTTGTATTCGGCTCCGGGCACCGCGCCTATACTTTTGCTTTTTGGTATGGAGAACAAATGATGCAGATGCCATTAAATTTTCTGACCCTGCAACATCAATGGGTTAATAGTCCAGGCTTTCCTGAAGATCAGGTTTATTTTGGAAGGCCAATTATTTCACGTTGCCTGGAATGCCATAGCTCTTATATTGATCAAAAACCTGTTCCAGCTGATCAGTTGAACGTGGAAGAAACTTTTATTAAGGGTAGTATGATTGCAGGTATTGATTGTGAGCGTTGCCATGGTCCGGCTGCAGAGCATGTAGCGTTTCACCTTGATAATCCCGAAGAAAAGCGGCCGTCACATATGGTGAAATACAAAGAACTGCCACTGAGCAGGCGCATTGATATGTGCGGTGTTTGTCACTCCGGTATTCAAATGCAATCCATTGGTTCGAAATTTAAATTTGAACCGGGTGATACGTTAAAGACGCTACCACGTTTTGATACTTATAACGGGGGTGAACCTGATGTTCATGGCAACCAAATGCAATTGCTCAAAGCAAGTCCATGTTATATCGTAGGGAAAGCAGAATGTGTTTCTTGCCATGATGTGCACGAAAGCAAAGCTCAAAACCTGCTAGTTTATTCACAAAAATGTATGAGTTGTCATAAAGCAGACAGCCATCCAATGGTTAAAGGTAAGGACAAAGCGGTATTAGCGGCAAATTGTATCGATTGTCATATGCCGGAAATGACTTCTACTGCCATAGGCTTTCAGAAAAATAACAGCAAGGAAAAGTTTCCGTATAAAGTGCGTACACATCGCATTGCGGTTTATGAGGATTTAATTAAATAGGTTTGTTTTTCTCCTGGATCCAAAGCGACATATATTTCAGGCTATTCATGGTGTGGTGTTGAAGTATTTGCCCAAGGAAATTCTGCTTCCGGTGTGCTGCTAATTGTTTTTGTAATTGTTGGATCTTGCTGATGAAGTTTGCATCAAAAGCATTTTTAGCGTAACGCTCATTAATAATGGAAATGCCGGCCTTTGTTGCATTTTCCCATTGCGTTTTGGTTAAGTATAATGCCGCAGCTTTTTTTGCCAAGCTTTCTAAGTCATCTTCGATAATGCCGTTCCATGGCAGATTACCTTTCATGGACTCCGCGCCGACACTGGTGGTAGCGGTTGCCGTACCTGATTGCATGGCATCAATGAACTTTCCTTTAACGCCTGCTCCAAATTGAATTGGCGCAAGTAGTACTTTATGTCGCGACATTGTTTCCCTTGCGTCTACGGCACGTCCCCGCACGAAGAATTTTTCTTTCTCATTATGTAGTTGCAGCACTTTCTGACCGGCATAGGCACCATACACATTCATTGTTGCCTGAGGAACCATTTTGCGGATTATTGGCCAGACTTGTGTTTTGATTACCTGTACGGTATGCCAATTGGGTTCGTGTAAAAAATTTCCAATAAACATAAAGCCTTCCCGCTCATCATAAGGTTTCCAGCTTGCAATTACTTTGTTGTCTATAGTGTCTTCCAGAAATGGCAGGTAATAAAGTAAGCCTGGATTAACCTGATACTGGCTTTGCAAAAGTTCCATTTCCACTTCTGAAATGATCAGAGACAAATCACAGCGTAGGATAGAGGCGATTTCTCTCTTTGCGGTGTCATTGAAATAATCTGTAGCATCCTGATGATTTTTAACACTTTGTTGCCTTGCATGTCTTAAGCAGTGTAAGTCTTCCGTGTCAAGGATTTTCAGTGCATCAGGACAGTTTTCTGATACCCGCCAGCCATATTGTTCTTCCACCATATAACGGTCGAACATAACAATTGCTGGATTTAGTGCTTGCAGGAATATATTGAAACTCGAATCATTCAATTGGATATGCTCTTCGTCAATGCCAATTGCTTTCAGGTCATAACTGTAGTCGCTTTTAGAGGCAGCGGAGGCAAAAACCACTTGGAAATCAAATTCTTTAAAAAGTTTCACCAGCTGAACCATCCTTGAGCCTGCTGCGGAAGAGCCCGGTTCTGGCCATACCAATCCTATGATCAGGATTCTTTTGTCTTGCATGCCTTAAATTTTGCTGCAAATTAGGGCTTTTCATCTTAGCATTTTAAATGGACGCTAATATTCCTAATTTTACAGCCGATATAAGAAAAGACATGCTTGGATTAAAATTACTTACAGACCCTCGTTGGGCAAACATTGCGGAATCGAATTTGGAAGAAATTTTAACGGATCATGCCTGGTGTGAACAGAAAGCGGCAACAAATGCCATTACGCTGATCGCCAATAATTCTGAACATCTGGACCTTGTAGAAGAACTTACAGCCATTGCGATAGAAGAGATGCAACATTTCCAAATGGTGGTTGACATCATCAAACAGCGCGGCTACACCCTTGGGCGTGAACGTAAGGATGACTATGTAGGCCGTTTGGTTAAATTTAGCAAGAAGGATGGCAGCCGGAATACGGCATTTATTGACAGGTTACTTTTCGCAGCAATGATAGAAGCCAGAAGCTGCGAGCGATTCCGGGTATTGTCGCAAAACATCCAGGATAAGGGACTCGCTAAATTTTATTATGATCTGATGGTTTCTGAGGCCAGTCATTATACCACTTTCTTAAATTTTGCCCGCAAATATAGTATTGATGTGGATGTGGATAAGCGTTGGAAAGAATGGTTGGATTTTGAAGGTGAACTTATTCAAAGCTTCGGTAACAAAGAGGCAATTCACGGATAGTTTTTTGTTAAATTAGGGTACGGCTGGCTGACGCGATAATGGTCCGGTGTGCTTATGGAAAATCCCTCAATACCTGTTCAGCCTTTTGGCAAAATTGCGCTGAGTTGTTCTGGTGGCGGCTACCGTGCTGCTTCATTCCACTTAGGATCAATGTGCTACCTCAATCATGCGATGTATGATGATGTACCCTTGCTGGAACACGTAAAAATGATTTCTACGGTTTCTGGTGGAACCATTACCGGGATGGTATATGCACAAAAAAAACAGCAGGGCGCCTCGTTTGAGGAGTTTTATCATTTTTTGCTTGATAAGCTGAATGGTATTGACCTGCTTAAGGTGGGGATTGAAAGGCTTAACCCCACATCAGTCTGGCCACATCCTTATAAGAACAAAAATCTGATTAATGTTTTCGCTGAGCAGTACGACCGGGAATTTACCGGTGCTGGGTTGATGTCGGATTTCTCCATAATGACATCCCACCTGGAGGCTGTGGTATTTAATTGTACGGAGTTTGAACATGGGGTAAATTTCAGGTTCCGTAATCCCGGATTAAGACAATCCGGAAATTTCTATAACCGTATTCCATCCAGTCAGCTTAAAGAAGTTAAGCTTAGTGATGTAATGGCGGCTTCTTCCTGTTTTCCGGGAGGTTTTGAACCTATGCGCTGGCCAAATGATTTTGCGCATGATGATGCCCCGCAGCTCAGTGCACAGATAGAGGAGGATCTTTTAAATGGCGTTAAACCTTTGGGTGTAATGGATGGGGGGATTTATGATAATCAGGGCATAGATAGCATCCTTCGCTATAAAGAAGATGCGGATCCCCCGTACTTTGACCTGATCATTATTTCAGACGTTGCCTCACCGGACATGACTGCCTATGTGCCTTTTGCAGAAAAGCCCAAAACAGGCTTAAGGACACTTACTTTAAAGGCGGTCAAAAAATGGATTAAAGCCATTAATGTGTTGGTTGATATCATTTTATGGCTCATTATGTTGGTAGGGTTTCTGGTTCCACTCTTGTTCAGGACTGGTGGGACTTGGGTGACAGGCGCCTGTTGGGCCATTGCCGGGATGGCTTCCATGATCTTAATAGGAAAAGCAGTACTGCTTATGAAACTGCATAAGATTGCTTACGGCTTGTTGCTGAAGGTAAGAAATGTGATCCCGCCATTTTTCCTTAAGCGGCTTGCCAACTTCAATGTGGGCGAATTATCCCTGCACCGTGTAGAGCCACTGTTGATGGACCGCATAAATTCATTGCTTACTTTGCTAACCAGTGTATTTTTAAAGGTTGTGCGGCGGCTTAATTATAACCGTTTGTATGAGCATGAAGATTATAAATATCGTCGCTTTTCCTCACTGATTAAATGCCTGACCAGAAGTAATTTTGCTGCGGACTTATCTAACGTAACGACTGCTCCTGCAGCCTCGATGTTGACAACACCTGCAGCAAACAAAAAGCAAAGCTTTTTTAGGGGTAACTACGCTAAAGATATTGGACCAAAAATTCAGCTGGTTGTTGAAGAAGCTGCTGCATTTGGAACTACGTTATGGTTTACGGAGCAGGAAAAGATGGACGAAGTTTTAAGGAAGCTGGTGGCAAGCGGACAGATTACCATGTGTTATAATTTGATTCTTTACCTGGAGCAGTTGATGTTTTCCAGGGATAAAGGTTATGAGGGTTTGGATGTGGCCACACAAGATAAATTACAGGCACTTTATGAGCGCTGCATTGCTGATTGGATGTCTTTTAAGGATAATCCCATGTTTCTGGTTGATGGCATGGCACAAAAAGGGCATTAGATTATTTTGAAAACAATCGTTCCAAAGCTGAATCTATATCACTGGCATGGTTCCATATGAACAGATAAAATAAAGCCATACTTACAGAAATTAAATTTCCTATTAAGTAGTAATTGTTAAATCGTTGTGTGTCTTCATGACGCTCCTCATGTTTAAGTCGTGTTGCAATCTTTAGTGCACTGAATACGGTTAAGGCATGAGGCAGGTCATTGTAAAGAAATAAGGCTAAAAAAAGACGTTCCAGGCAGCCTTTAAAAAGTGATTCGAGGTCAATTTCTGTTTTCTTATAATAGAACTTTGCCACGATGGAGAAAATGAACCAAAGAAGAATTTCGGAAATAGCCATGGCGGCTATTATGATTAGTAATCTCATACCTGGGCTGCTATATATTGGGTTACCTGTTTAATTGCAAAATACGGTTCTATTTTTAGATTTTTATGTCTTTTCCAAATTTGAGATCTTGTTTTTCCGAGCTTGGCTGCCACAATTTTATAATCTTTCCATGTTAGAAAACTACTGATCAGTTCCTGATCGGTATCTAATTTCCAGTCATCTGTGATATTTTGGAATATGCTGATGCTGTTGTTAAGTGCTTCAGCTGCATGTTGCTTTTTAAGGTTGAAATAGAACCTGTTGTTGGTTGACTTGGTGTTTTCCAGTGCTTCTCTTGCTTTTGTAAGGGCTTCTCCCAACATGCCGTAGGCAATTTCTGTATTTATTGGTGTATCGATCTTGCCTTCATACAGTACATACCGCAGCTTAAAGCCTGCATTATTCATCATCAGCTTTTCTTCCAGTTCCAGGATCAGATTTATTGCTGCGGAAATATTTTTAAGCAGCCCTTGAAATTCATCGCCCAGGGTGATGGTCATCGGAGATAATATATCCTTTTTGTGGGTTCTGTTTACCTCTGCAGTCAATTCTTTGAATTTAAACATCAAATCATTTTGATTTGCATTGCGACTATCTATAATGTCGGCCATTAGAACAATGTATTCTTTGTTTTTCATTGATTTGGTTTGTTATGTCAAAAATACTGAAATAAAATGTTTTATGTCATTAAAAGTGAAATAAAGTTATTTATGTCAGTAAAACTGAAACAAATGGTTTTTAACTGCCCCAAACTGTGATCACTAAGTTGCGGCGGCCACCGTGATTTCGATGTTCGCAAAGGTAAATACCTTGCCAGATACCTAAAGCAGGTCTGCCGTTAGACACGGGAAAGGTTATGGAAGTATCCAATAAGGCACTCTTTAAATGTGCGGGCATATCATCGGCGCCCTCATCATCATGTTGATAGTCCGGATCATTTTCAGGCACCGTCTTGTCAAAATACATCTTGAAATCTGTTCTAACGGTAGGATCCGCATTTTCATTAATGGTTAAGGAAGCAGAAGTATGTTGAATAAAAACCTGGCAAAGGCCAACCTGAATTTCCCGAAGTTCGGGAATGGCCTGTAAGACTTCAGCTGTGATCAGATGGAATCCCCGCTGATAAGGCCTTAATGTGATGTGTTTTTGAAATATCTTCATAAAAAAGCATTGGCTTTAAGAACAATTCTTAAAGCCAATTCGTTTTAAAGGTTAATTGATTGTAATGCAGGTGTTAGTCACACTGCGGAACGGTAAAGGTCCAGGTCTCTGATTGTCCAGTTGGCAGCGAATAAGCATTTCCACTACCCATTTCAAACCACATTTTGCCGCGGATCTTTTCCCTGGAAATTAATTCATTCATGGTCATGCTGTCATAGAGCCTCCCGTTTATCATTACATACTTGATTTTTTCAGAGTTACGAATATCCTCTAATGGGTTGGCATCCATTACAATTAAATCGGCCAGTTTACCAATTTCCAGGGATCCAATCTCTTTTTCCATACCAAGATAGGATGCACCGTTGATGGTGGCCGCTTTAATTGCTTGTAGCGGAGTCATACCACCTTGAGCAAGCATCCAAAGCTCCCAATGTGCACCTAAGCCCTGAATTTGTCCATGGGCACCAAGATTGATTTTGGTGCCTGCATCTGCAATTTGTTTCGTTGCTTTAGAAACATCGATATGATTATAATCTGCGTACTCAGAAGTTGTTCTTCTTCGGGACCTGGAATCAATAATCGATCGTGGAGTGAAGGCCATTAAACGTTCATTTTCCCAAACGTTTGTACGATCGTACCAGTAGTTCTCACCCCATTGTCCGCCATAGGCCACGATTAGAGTTGGGGTATAACCAACCTGCGTATTTTTCCAAAAATTGATGACATCTTTATAAGCCGGTGCGACTGGAATACTGTGTTCAATACCGGTATGTCCATCGGCAATCA
>Ga0308160_10005971_pt1 | contig 12553 bp, 7 predicted proteins | sample PhyFR1_FD_201036 | JGI IMG/M metagenome (GOLD analysis project Ga0308160, IMG submission 201036) | Phyllosphere microbial communities from UC Gill Tract Community Farm, Albany, California, United States - DLSLF.R1 | ecosystem: Host-associated > Plants > Phyllosphere > Unclassified | place: USA... | reverse complement strand
TGCTCGAGTTCGGTCTTGGCCTTGTCGAGGGCGGCCTTGGTCTCGGGCCAGGTCGAACCGCGGAAGGTCGCGGCGAGGGGGCCGTCCCAGACGTTGGGGTCGGACAGGATGCGGCCCTGCGCGTCGAGCTGGCTGATCTGGTCGGTGAAACCGCCGTTGATGATGCCCTGGACCTGGTTGATGGCCGTCTTGGCCTGCTCGGTCGAAAGAACGCGTGACATGTGGGACTCCCCTGTGGTTGATGACGCCCCCGCGTCAGACCTCCCCCGGGGGCTCGAACGCGTCCGACAGTACCTCATGTTGGGGGTGCTCGACCGATCCGTCTGTGGAGGGGGTCCAGTAGGGTTGACGAAGGATTGTCATCACGAGGGGACTGGTCGTCATGACCTGGGGAGCACCACACAAGAGCGCCGTCGCGCGCTCGAACCGAGCGACGCACGGCGTCGTCGCGCCACGGAGACACGTCCGGGCGCTCGCCCTGGTCGGCGTGGTGGGGGTCGTCGCCGTCGTGGCGACGGGTTGCACCTCGGCCGCGCCCGCGGTCGCCACCCCGACCCGCGTCCTTCAGACCGTCGAGACGTCGTTGTCGAGCGACGGGTCGATCACCGCCGTCGACAGCACCGCGATCTCGGTCGACGACAGCACCGGCACGTCGACGTCCGCGACCACAGTGCACACGCCGTCCGACGTCGCCGACGACCTGCCGATCCGCGTCACCACGTCGTACCGCACCTCCGACGGCTCGGGCTCCGACCTGGCCGACCTCGAGGGGCACGACGGCCGGGTCGAGATCGACCTCACCGTCGAGAACCTCACCGTCGCCCCGCAGCAGCTCACCTACGACGCGGCGGGCACCTCGCGCACCGACCCGGCCCTGGTCGGCGCACCGCTCAGCATCGCGGCCTCGACCGTGTTGACCGGTGTCTCGCCGAGCGCCGTCGTGACCGACACGTCGGCCGGTGGTGCCACGACCGACGGCATCGTCAGCGCCGACGCCTCGGGCGCCGCCGTCGTCCAGTGGGGCGCCCTGCTGGCCCCGCCCCGCTCGGGAGCGAGCACGACGCTGCACCTCGTCGTCGACGCCGACGACCTCACGGCTCCGACCTTCGACCTCGCCGCACAGGCGGGCCTGTCGACCGACCTCTCGGTCGACGGCGTGCTCGCGTCGGCGTTCGACTCGAGCCCGACGTCCGACCTGGCCCTGCAGCAGCGCACCATCGACCTGGTGTCCGACGTCAACCTCGTGCTCAGCCGCGCCGGCGAGACCATCACCGAGGTGCGCACCAACCTGGTCAGCACGTCCGACACCCTCGGCGTCCGCACGGCCGAGCAGCTGCGCGACAGCAGCTCGTCGCTGGCGAGCACCATGCAGGGGCTCACCGGGCAGCTGACGTCGCTCGAGTCCGACCTCGGCTCGACGGTCACGTCGACCCAGTCGACCGTCCGGTCGCAGCTGCAGACGACGGTCGCCAGCGTCGACTCGCTGCTGGGCGACACGACGGCGACGGCCCCGACCGTGACGCTCGACGGCGAGGGGTGCGCGACGGTCGTCGCCCCGCCCGCCCAGGCCTCCAGCGTCTACGGCAGCCTGCTGCAGGTGTCGGCGCAGCTCGACGGGTACGCCCAGTCGAACGAGGCCTGCCGCGACGAGGTCGCCGCGGCCCTCGACCGTACGGTGGGCCCGGCCGAGCCCGACCTCGAGTCGTGTGTCGACCAGCAGTCGTTGACCTGCTCGCTGTTCGCGTCGTCGTACCTCGTCACGGACGCCCTCATCGGCCTCGTCGACCAGGGGACCGACCTCGCCGACTCGTTGCAGCCCGAGCTCGCCCAGAACGCCATCGACCGCTACACCGACCTCGAGGCGAACCTGACGGCGATCCAGACCGAGCTCTCCGGCCTTGCCACCGACCCCTCGCGGGCGGACGTGGCGACGTCGTTGGCCGCCCTCGACACGGCCGTCGAATCGGTCGCGACCGGGGCCGGCGCGGTCCGCGGCCAGGTGAGCGACCTGCACGACCGCGCCTCGAGGGCCCGTCAGCAGATCGGTGACGCCGACACGCTCGGCTCGATGCAGGCACAGAACGCCGAGATCGCGGACGAGCTCTGCGAGGTCGTGCGCGCCGACGGTGACGAGACCGGTCTCTCGCTCGACCAGGTCGAGCGCCTGCGGTCGTACCTGACCGATCAGGGCTGCCCGGTCGCCGACGACGGGTCGGGCGAACCCGCTCCAGAGCCCGCCACCCTCCGGCCGCCGTTCCCGTACTCGCAACCGATGGACGCCCGCCTGGCCGACCAAGCCGCGGCATGGGACGCCGTGGTCACCGCGACGGACACCCGCGACACCACGCAGGGGCTCGGCGCCTCGCTGGCGGCCCTCGACGAGCGCATCCAGACGCTGCGCGACGCGGTCGACGACGTCGACGACGCGGTGGAGGGCAACGACGGCTCGGTCGGCGGGTCGGTCGACCGACTGCGCGCCGAGACCGATGCCGCCCTGACCGACGGAGCGCGCCTCCTCGACCGCCTGAACGACGTCAAGACCCAGCAGGACGCCCTCGCCCAGCAGGTCGAGGACGCGTTCGAGAGCGCCGGCGGCGAGGCCGACGCGCAGGTGAAGGCCGTCGTCGGTCAGCAGGTGCGCGTCGTCTCCGAGCAGGGCGCGATCAGCCGTCAGTCGGTGGTCGACGCGTTCGACCGCTCGATCGCCGGTCTCTCGTCGACGTCCGACGTCGTCGTGGGTGACTCCAAGGCGACGATCGAGCAGCAGCGCGGGGCCCTCGGCGAGCAGACCGCGGGTCTCACCGCGGCCCTCGACCAGCAGACCGCCGCGTCGCTCGAACGCATCGGCCAGAGCACGGCGTCGTCCACCCGCGACGTCGAGGGCGCCCGCATGTTGCTGGCCGCCGACCTCGCCGCCGTGCTGCTCGACCTGGGCGACCGCGAGGTCGACGGCTCGGGCATCCTCGGGGCGATGGCGACGAGCGCCGCGAAGGCCGACACCGCCGACTACCAGCTGGCCCTCGCCTCGAAGAACGCCTCGGGCTACGCCAACGTCCGCGTCGACGACATCGCCGGCATCATGCTGCGCCAGGCGCAGTTCACCGCGTCGGTCGAGGCGGCCGCGAGCCTGCCCGCCTTCCACCTCGATGTCCCCTCGGGCGCCACGTCGACCACGCTCTACGCCTTCACGATCGGAGCCACCCGATGAGCCACGCGGCCGACGACGTGACCTCCGAGACGACCACCGACGAGGTCGGCGACACGGCGACGGGCCGTCGCCGCACCCCGCGCCGCACCATCGTCGCCATCGTGGCCGGGGTCGCCGTGGTGGCCGCCGCCTCGGTGGCCGCCGGGGCCGCCGTCCGCGCCGACCGCGAACCCGAGGCGGCCCCCGTGCCGGCCTCGGTGCCCGTCGCGCTGACCGCTTCCGGCCTGCCCGACGACACCCGGCTCGGCGTCGTCATGACCCTCGGTCAGGGCGAGGGGTCCGAGTGGAACGGCGCAGCCCAGGGGGCCCGGGTCGCCGAACGCCGCTTCGAGCTGGGCGGAGCCGACGTCTCGCTCGTGACCGTCGACGACGGCGGCACGGTCGACGGCGCCCGCGCGGCCGTCGAGTCGCTCGTCGACCAAGGGGTCGCCGGCATCGTCGTCGCCTCCTCGGGTCCGCACGTCTCGGGTGCCCTCGACGCGGCGAGCGACGCCGGCGTCCCCGTCGTGCTGCCCTACGGCGCGTCCGACGAAGCCGACGACGTCTCGGGAGCGTGGTCGACCGCACCCTCGCAGGCCGCCACCGGGGCAGCTCTCGCGGCGGCCTTGGGCGACGCCCGCCGCACGCTCGTCGTCGACCTCGGGGGCGGCTCACCGCTCGGCGTCGAGGCCGCCCGCGTGCTCACGGCGTCGACGATCGGCGACGACACCGCCGTCGCCGACGAGGTCGCCCGGCTGACGGGTTCCGCCGCGCCGCTCGACGACCCCGACGCCACGACCGAGGCTCCCGAGCCCGTCACCGACCCGTCCGACGCCGTGGTGCTCAGCGGATCGGCCGCTCGCCAGGCGGGCCTCGTCTCGGCGCTGCAGGCCACCGACCTCCGCGTCCCCGTCCTGCTCACCCCCGATGCGACGAGCCCGGCCTTCTCGACGGCGCTGAGTGCCGGCGGTGGCAGTCTCTCGAGCGGCTTCGTCACGGTCGGGGTCGACTCGGACGACGCCGTCGCGCTGCGCTCCGACGCCGCGGGACGGTCGATGTCGGCCTACCTCGGCGCCGTCCGGGTGCTCGCCTCCGACGACGCGGCGACCAACCTGACCGAGGACCAGCCGTTCTCGGCGGTCGCCGCCCAGGCCGACTCGCGGAGCCACGACGCCGTCGTGGCCCTGGTCCGCGCCGTCGCGACCGCCGACAGCGTCGAACCCGCCGAGGTGTCCTCCGCCCTGTCGTCGCTTTCGCTCGGAGCGGCCGACGGCGTCGCAGGCCCCGCGCTCGACTTCACCGCGGGCACGGCCGCCGGCGGCGGCGAGCTCGAGGTGCTGCACGCCTCGTCGCAGCCGCTCGGACTGCGACCGACCGCCGACGGCGAGTCACGCATCGTCTGGTTCGCCGACCCGGCCACGAACTGACACCCCCGCGGGCCGGTCGGCCGACCCGCACCGCGTCGCTCCGGCGCGGCTCCGACCGCACGAGAGGACGACCCGCATGCGCCTGGTGATCGAGCTGGACGACCAGCGGCAGAGCGTCGAGGTCGACCGCTGGCGCGGTGCCGCCACCCTGGCCGAGCTCGTCGAGTCGACCGGGGCCACGGTGGCCGCGGACGGCGACCTCTACGTCGACGGCTCGGCCGTCCCGGTGGCGACCCCGTTGCGCGAGCTCACTCTGCTCGAAGGGTCACGCGTCGCCCGCACGCCCAGCCGTCGGCCGGCCCGAGTCACCGGCTGGAGCGTCACCCTCGCCGGAGGACTCACCGTCGGCCCGGTCGTCGAGGTGCCCCGGGGCCGGCCGCTCGTCGTCGGCCGCGCGCCCCAAGCCGACCTCGTGCTGCCCACCGCCAGCGCGTCGTGGGAGCACTGCACGATCGAGCTCGACCAGGGCGACCCCGAGGCGGGCGACGACGCCGGCTCGGGCGACCGCGCCGCGACCGACGGCGTCCGCATCCGCGACGCGGGCTCGACCAACGGCACCGTGGTCGCCGGCGAACGCGTCGACGCCGACGGCGTGCACGTGGACGAGGCCACCACCGTCCTCGTCGGCGGTGCCGTGCTGATCGTGCGCCCCGAGCTCGCCGAGACGCCCGCCCCGGCACCCGGCGCCCTGCGCAACCTGACCCCCGCCGCGACCGCACCGTTCAACCGTCCGCCCCGCCCCGGTCGCGTGGACGACACCGAACCGGTGCTCCCGCCGACGCGCAAGGACGTCCCGCCCGCCTCGAAGTTCAGCATCATCACGGTCGCCGCACCGCTGGTGCTGGCCGGGGCGATGGTCCTGCTGCTCGGCGACGCCCGGTTCGCGCTCTTCGCGTTGCTCAGCCCGGTCATGGCGATCGGCATGTGGTTCGAGCAGAAGCAGCGCCGCAAGAAGAACCTCAAGGAAGAAGAGGAGCGCTTCGACGCGGCCGTCGACGACTTCCGCGGCGAGATCGCGACCGCCGCCGCCCACGAGGTGCGGCGTCGACAAGAGCTCGCGCCCGACCCCGCGACCGTGTTGCGTCGCGCCGCCCTGCCCACGACGCAGCTCTGGCAGCGGCGGGCGGCCGACGACGACTTCCTCGCCCTGCACGCCGGCATCGGCGACGTGCCCTGGCGCCCGCAGGTCGACGACCGCGGCGTCTCGAGACAGGACGAGGCCGTCAAGGAGGCGCTGGCTGCGGGCCGTCTGCCGGCCGCCCCGGTCGTCGTCGACCTGACCGACGCGGGCGTGGTCGGCATCGTCGGCGACCGGGCCGGCGCCCTCGCCCTGGCGCGCAGCCTGCTCGCCCAGGCGACCGTGCACGGTGGCCCCGCCGACCTCACCGTCGGCGTGTTCTGCGACCGCGGTCGTGAGGCCGACTGGGAGTGGGCGTCCTGGCTGCCGCACACCCGTCGCGCCGGCAGCAGCACGGGCGAACGGTGGATGTCGAACCAGCGCGAGGCGAGCGCGTCGATCCTCCGCGGCCTGCGCGAGTCGGTCGACGAGCTGCCGACCCCGGCCCTGCTCGTCGTCCTCGACAGCGAGGTGCTGACCGAGGGGCGCGACGCCCCCGCCCGGTCGCTGCTCGGCCACGGCCGCTCGGTGCCCGGCCTCACGCTCCGTCCGCACGAGCGCCCGCACCGGGTCAGCGGGATCGTGATCGCCACCACCGAGGAGCAGCTGCCGGCCGCCTGCACCTCGGTCATCGTCGTCGGCGAGGACGCCGCCGCGACGGTCCACCGCCCCGAGGACCGCTCGCGCGTGGACGACGTCGTCCTGGCCGGCGTCGACCTCGCCGACGCCGAGGACTGCGCCCGCCACCTGGCCCACCTCGACGACCCCGAGCTGATCGTGCCCGGTGCCTCGCTGCCCTCCCTCGTGCGCCTGCCCGAGCTGCTCGGCACCGAAGCGACCGAGGCGAGCGGGGCACCCGACGCCGCGACCATCCGCGCGCTCTGGTCCGAGCCGTCCGGCGTCTCGACGCCGATCGGCTCGGCCGAGACCGGCGTGCTCACCCTGGACCTCGTGAAGGACGGCCCGCACGGCCTCGTCGGCGGCACGACCGGTTCGGGCAAGAGCGAGTTCCTCCGGTCGCTCGTCGCCGGCCTCGCGGCGCGCAACGACCCGACCCGCCTCAACTTCGTGTTGATCGACTTCAAGGGCGGGGCCGCGTTCAAGGCCTGCGAACGCCTGCCGCACACCATCGGCACGATCAGCAACCTCGACGAGCAGCTCGCCGACCGAGCCCTGCGGTCGCTCGAGGCCGAGATGGAGCGCCGTCAGCGCGTCTTCGCCCAGGCGGGCGACGACGTCGACAACCTGGACGCGTACCTGGCGACGCGTCCTGCGGAACCGATGCCGCGCCTCCTGCTGGTGGTCGACGAGTTCGCGATGCTCGCCAAGGACTTCCCCGACGTGCTGACCTCGTTGGTCAGCGTCGCGGCCGTCGGGCGCACGCTCGGCGTGCACATGATCCTCGCCACGCAGCGGCCCGCCGGCGTGGTCAACGACGACATCCTGGCCAACACGAACCTCCGCGTGGCCCTCCGGGTGCAGAGTCGCGAGGACTCGAGCAACGTGATCGGCGTCCCCGCGGCCGCGGGCATCGGCCGGGCCCAGACCGGTCGCGCCTACGTGAAGCTCGGCCAGGACGACATCACGCCGGTGCAGACCGCCCTCGTCACCGGTCGCGCCCAGACGGTCGCGGCCGAGCCGGTCGAGGTGCGTCCGATCGGGACGTTCGGCGTCCCCGACCGGCCCCCCGCGCCTCCGAAGGCCCGGGCGTCCGACGCGAACGACCTCGACCTGCTGATCGACGCGATCGTGCAGGCCGACGCCGAGGCGGGCTTCGCGCCGCCGCGCAAGGTCTGGCCGGAGGCGCTGGGCGAGCGGGTCGCGCTGGCCGGCTTCGAGACGGCGCAGGACGGCGCGGGCGCATCCGACGAGCCCGTGTCGGAGATGGCCCCGGCCTCGGCGCCGGCGCCGGCCTCGGCCCCGGTCCCCGTCGTCGGGGGAGTCCGCGGCCCCCTGGTCGCCGCGGCCCTCGTCGACGAGCCCGACCTGCAACGCCAGAGTCCGGCCGGTTGGCGCCTCGACGAGGGCAACCTCATGCTGATGGGGATCGCCGGCAGCGGCACCACGACCACGCTCGCCACGATCGCCCTCACCACGGCGCTCGAGAGCCCGCCCGACGAGCTCGACCTCTACGTGCTCGACCTCGGCTCGCGCGGGCTCGCCCCGCTGGCCGACCTGCCGCACACCGTCGCCTACGTCGGCACGGGCGCCGGTGCGAAGGAGCAGCAGGCGCGGTTCCTCCGGCACCTGCGCACCGAGCTCGAGCTGCGCCGCGCCGCGCCGGGGACGAGGAGGCGCGCGATCGTCCTGCTCGACGGCCTCGCCGCCCTGCGCGACGAGTACCAGGACTACGAGGGCCAGCAGCTGCTCGACGTGCTGTACCGCGTCTACGCCGACGGTCCGGGGCTGGGGCTCTCGTTCGCGGTCTCGACGACGCGCGCCAAGGCCGTGCCGTCGGCCATGGACGAGGTGACCACGCAGAAGTGGCTGTTCCGCCTGGCCGACCAGTACGACTACGCGACGTACGGCATCCGCGGCGGCAGCGTCCCCGCGGCCGTGCCGGGGCGCTGCGTGAGCGCGCTGACCGGTCTGCAGATGCACGTGGCGACGCCCCCGGGCACGCTCGAGCAGGCCGTGGCCCGGGTGCGCGAGCGCTGGGCCGGCACGCCGCAGAAGGCCAATGCGATCGGACAGCTGCCCGACGACGTGCGCGTCGACGAGCTCGACGTCGCCCCCGACTTCTCGGGCGAGCCGTGGCTGCTGCCGATCGGTCTCGGCGAGGACGACCTCACGCCCGCGACGCTCGAGGTCTACGAGGGCGAGCACGTCCTCGTCGCCGGGCCCGCGCGGTCGGGCAAGTCGACCGTGTTGTGCGCCCTCGCCGAGTCCATCCGGTCGCTGCCGGGGGGCTCCGCCGCAGGTTCGCCGGGTGGCCGGCCCGCACTCTGGGCCATCGTCGACCGACGCTCGCCGCTGGCCTCGGCCGACCTCGACCGGGTCGCCGTCGGAGCCGACGAGGTGCCGGCCCTGCTCGCCTCGCTGCGCCTCGAACGCGGCCCCGTCGTGCTGCTGATCGACGACGCCGAGCGCTTCGACGACACCGACCAGGCGATCGCGTCGCTGCTGTCGTCGAACCGGTCGAAGCTCACGGTGATCGCCGCCGGGCGCTCGGCCGACCTGCGCACCCTCTACAGCCACTGGACGAAGACCGTCCGCAAGGCCCGCTGCGGTGTGCTGCTGCAGCCCGACGTCGACTACGACGGCGAACTGCTCGGCGTGACGCTGCCGCGGCGCGCGCCCGTCGCCCTCACGACGGGACGCGGCTACGCCTGCGTCGGAGGCGCGGTGCGGCTCGTGCAGACCATCAGCCCCAGCGCCTGACGGGCGCCGGCGCCCGTGGCTCCGAGGTTCGCCGCGCCGTCGTCCGTCGGGTGGGCCCCGCGGGTCACTCGCGGGTCGTGATGCCGAACGTCGGGCTCTCGAGGTTCGTGAAGTTGCCGACCGTCGCGCGCAGCACGCATTGCGGGGCGACCGACAACGCGGTGACGACCAGGCCGTCGGACGAGACGGCCAGCGCTCCCGAGCAGCCGTCCGAGAACCGGACGCCGCTCTCGCCGCCGGCCACGTCGGTCAGCATCGTGGACGGCGACCCCGTGCTCGGGCTCGCGTAGAGCGGGTTGAGCTGGTCGGGGCCGCTCGGCCACACCGGCAGCAGGGTGACGGGCAACGTCGTCTGGCTGACCGTGCGCGACGGGGTCGACACCTGCACGTCGACCAGGCGCTGCACCGGGTAGGCCGTCCCGGTCACGGCCGGGTCGGAGACGGCGTCGGTCGTGGCCGTCGAGGCCGTCTGCAGCCACTCGTCGAGCGCGGCGGCGTCGGCGAGCTCGAGCGGCACCGTCGCCTCGACCTCGACCCGGCCGCCCGCGGGCACCTCGACGTCGGACAGCGTCCAGCCGCAGGCCACCGTCAGCCCGGTCAGCGAGGGCTGGTTGCGCGCGGCCGAGACCGTGCCCGAGGGCGCGCGCCAGTCGACGGGCGGACAGCTGTCGCCCTCGGTCGCCCCCGGCACGACCTCGAGCAGCGGTCCGGTCAGCGGCGCGGCCTGCGCCGAGTAGGTCACGGTGAGCGTCACCGTCCCGGCGTCGGGATCGGAGGTCGCCGTCCGGCTGACCCCGAGACCGCTCGGCAGGGCGGGGTCCTGTTGGTTCGACCGGGCCGCCTCGGCGCCGGGCCCGCCGTCCGGCTTCGGGGCCGACGAGCCGGGCACCAGCACGACGAGCGCGACGACGAGGGCGGCGGCCACCACGATGCCACCGGCACCCCACGCCGCGACGCGATTGGTCAGCCAGTCCGGGCGGTGCCGCAGCAGGGCCTCGACCCGGGTCGTCGGGGGAGCGTCCGTGACCGGAGCGGGGGCGACGACCGGGCGGCGGAGGGGCCGCACGACGGTCGCCGAGCCGTCCGTGCCCAGGTCGGGGCGCGCCTCCTGGTCCGCGGCCTCGCCGTCGCGGGGTGCGTGGTCGTCTCGACCCGCGCCTCCGTCGGGGGAGTCCGGGCCGGTTCCGGCGACGGAGCCGGCCGCGGCACCACGCACGATCGTGGCCGGTCGCTCGATCTCGTCGAAGCCGTCCGGGGCGGTCGCCCGGGGGAGGGCGGCGAGACCCGCATGGGTTTTCGTCAGCCGACGGAGGCGCGCGGCGGCGACCGGGGCGGCCGGTCGGGCGGACGGGTCCTTCGCGAGCATCGCCTCGACCGCGGCCCAGACGTCGTCGGGCACGTCGATGCGGGGCGGACTCGAGGTCACGTGCCGGTAGGCGATCGAGAAGTCGGTGCCGGGGCCGGCGAAGGGCGTGCGGCCGGCGAGCAGCTCGTAGAGCATCACCCCGGTCGCGTACACGTCGCCCGCGGGCCCGGATCGACCCGTGCTGATCAGCTCGGGGGCCATGTACTGCGGGGTGCCGAGCAGCCCCGTCGTCTGGCGGTCGCGCTCGCCGACCACCGAGGCGATGCCGAAGTCGGTCACGCGCACCGCGCCGGTCAGCCCGGGGCGCCAGGTCTCGGCGAGCAGCACGTTGTCGGGCTTGACATCGCGGTGCGAGACGTCGAGGGCGTGGGCCGCGGCGAGGGCGTCGAGCACCTCGGCGGCGACGGTGAGGGCGTCGGCGGCGGCCAGGGGGCCGTCGGCCGCGACCACGTCGCCGACCGAGCCGCCGGGCACGAGGTCCATGACGATGGCCAGGCGCTCGCCTTCGACCACGAGGTCGCGGACGCGCACGATGCCGGGATGGCGCAGCGAGACGAGCACGGAGCGTTCCCGCACGAAGCGTTCGACCAGGCCGGGGTCGGCCGCGTGCTCGGGCTTGAGCAGCTTCGCGGCGACCTCGTCGTCGTCGGGGGCGACCGTCGCGCGCCAGACCTCGCCGGCGGCGCCCGACCCGATCAGCTCGACCAGACGGTACGACGCGCCGAGGGCGTCACCGGACCGCGACTGCGCCACTGCTTCCCCTTGCCTCGACACGACGACGGGGCCGACCTGTCTGCCCCCGGCATCATCCTAGGGCGGCGGCCGCGAGCCGTCCGGCCGCGGCTCCCGGGCGTCGGGCAGGCGTGGCTGGCATGCTCGGGGGCATGGCCTCCCTCACTCGTCCCCGCCGCGGCAAGATCATCGCCGGAGTCTGCGCCGCCCTCGCGAACCGCTTCGGCATCAGCGCCTTCCTGGTGCGGCTGATCTTCGTGCTGTCGATCATCCTGCCCGGGCCGCAGGTGCTCGTGTACCTCGTGCTCTGGGTCGTGTTCCCGAAGGAGAACCGCTAGCCCCTCGCGCCTCGAGGTCGCGCGTCGCGCGTCGGAACGCAGGGCGCCGGGTCAGCCCTCGGGCAGGGACCGCAGCAGCGCCTCCTGCAGGTAGCCCAGCCAGTCGAAGACGTGGCCCATCGCCTGCACCTGCGTGTCGTCGCTCGCGGGGACGCCGTCACCCGTGACCCCGAGGCGCTCGCCGAGGGTCAGGCGCAGGTCGTTCAGGGTGCGCAGCCACGACCGTTGCGCGACACGGTCGAGTGTCGAGCCCGGTTCGCCGAGCACCGCCAGCACCGCGCGGCCGTTCTCGAGCTTGCGCCGTGTCAGGTCGTCGGCCGTGAATCGGCGGAACTCGGCCGCCGCCTCGGCGTCGTCCCGGTACGCCGCCGGCAGGAGGCGCGCCAGGGCCGGATCGCGCTCGTCACCGTTCTCGAGCAGCGACACCAGCTGACCCACCAGGTCGGTGAGCAGCGCCCGCTCGTCGGCGTCGAGCCGCACGCGGATCTCGTCGCCGCCCCGCGGGCGGACGAACGGCACGAGCGTCACGCCTCGTCCTGCTTCGCGAGGGTCGCCCACAGGCCGTAGTCGTGCATCGCCTCGACGTGCCGCTCCATCTCTTCGCGGTTGCCCGTGGCGACGACCGCACGGCCCTCGGTGTGCACGCGCATCATCAGGCGCTTCGCCTCGGCCCGGCCGAAGCCGAAGTAGGTCTCGAAGACGTGGGTGACGTAGGTCATCAGGTTGACCGGGTCGTCCCAGACGAGCGTCACCCAGGGGGTGTCGGGCGAGGTCAGGAGGCGCGGGTCGGCCTCCGTTCCCGTGCGGGTGTCGTCGAGGGTGGGGCTCACCCGTCCAGGGTGTCACACGGTCGCCGAACGGGTTCCCGCCCGGAGGTCGTCTTGTTATGCTGGGCGGGTCGCGACTGGCGTTCAGATGGTCACCATCGGGGAGCGACTGACACACGTGCGTGGCCGTACGCCTGGGCCACGACATCCGACCTCCGTCCGTCCCGTGTGCCAAGGA
>Ga0308160_10005970_pt1 | contig 12553 bp, 14 predicted proteins | sample PhyFR1_FD_201036 | JGI IMG/M metagenome (GOLD analysis project Ga0308160, IMG submission 201036) | Phyllosphere microbial communities from UC Gill Tract Community Farm, Albany, California, United States - DLSLF.R1 | ecosystem: Host-associated > Plants > Phyllosphere > Unclassified | place: USA... | reverse complement strand
ATGACAAACAGGGTTGTTTGTAATCAAATACAATCGCATTTTGTTTGTTTCACTGTTGTTTGTGATAAAATGCAGGCTGCATTTATGACAAACAAGGTTGTTTGTAATCAAATACAATCGCATTTTGATTGTTTCACTGTTGTTTGTGATAAAATGCAGGCTACATTTATGACAAACAGGGTTGTTTGTAATCAAATACAATCGCATTTTGTTTGTTTCACTGTTGTTTGTGATAAAATGCAGGCTGCATTTATGACAAACAAGGTTGTTTGTAATCACATGCAATTTTATGGGAGCGATTTTAAAACATCAGGGTTTAGAAATGAAATTAATATCTTTACAAAATTATGGAACAACAATCTAAAGATCCGCTTCACGGAAAAAGGCTCGACGCTATTCTTGAGGAATTGGTAGAATATTATCAGGGGTTTGAAAAACTGGGCGAGCAGATTAATATCAAATGTTTTACCGATAATCCGAGTATTAATTCTTCATTGAAGTTTTTGAGGAAAACAGATTGGGCAAGAACAAAAGTTGAAAGTTTATATCTTTTTGTGCTGAGACAGAAAAAAAGGGAAGAAAAGAAAGGGGAAAAGTAGTATGGGGGAAATTCTTCTTTCGAGCTGTTTACTCGATCAATGATTTCAAAAATAGTATATTTGTACTATTAATCGTGAACCGAAACTCACGACAAAAAATAAAAATATGACAATCGAAAACAATCATGTTGTAGCCGTAAAGTACATTCTTCATACGATAGAAGAAGATGGAACGAAGGTTTTAGTAGAAGAAACAACAGAAGAAAACCCACTTACATTTTTATATGGAATGGGAATGATGATTCCAAAGTTTGAACAAAATATCTTAGGTTTAAAAGCTGGTGATAAAGCAGATTTTGTAATTCAGCCGGAAGAAGCTTATGGTGAAAAACAGCCGGATGCTATTGCACAATTACCGATCGATATGTTTCAGGAAGCAGGTATTCCTCCTGTAGGGGCTATTTTGCCTTTATCTGATAATGAAGGGAATAATTTCCAGGCTTTTGTTGTAGAAGTTACGCCGGAAGCTGTAGTAGCAGATCTTAATCACCCAATGGCTGGTAAAGTGTTGGATTTCCAGGTGGAAATTTTAAACACCCGTCCTGCGACTGAAGAGGAATTATCTCACGGTCATGCACACGGGATCGACGGAAACGAAGCGCACTAAGAAATACTTAGATCAATATAAATGTCCGATTTTTTGTCGGACATTTTTTTTGTTTGAATATTACCACAAAAGTCACAAAAGAATAATTGAATCTTTAAAGTTTAAACCAAGTTCACAAAATTGAATTAAAGATTCCCACAGTTAATTTTATTGAATAAAAAAATCTTTTGCCTTTGCGATTACCAGTAAGAGAATTTATTTTTAATCCAAAAACTCACCGCTTACGTAAAACCAACGGTTTTGAATCATTTTAAATGTGGATAACTCGTGATGAACCTGCTTTTCACCCTCCTGATCGGTATAAAAAGCTTTAAACTCAACTTTATTCATCGATGGTTTATCCACGATTTCGAGTTTTGTCCATTCATTAATCTCTCCCCATTCCTGCAAATCTTTTTTGCTGTGATTTTGTCTTTTGGCAGGAGAGGTGGTTTGCATTAAATATTCACCATTCGGAATCGCAAACGCTGAAAACCTTGAACGCATCAAAGCTTCTGCAGTCGGAGCATTTTTTTCTCCGGTGTGATAAGGCTGGCAACATTCTTCGTATAATTTTCCTGAACAGCAGTGACAATTCATTTTTCTAAATTTTATTTAAATACAAATTTACGGGAATATTATTAGTTTTTTGGTTTGCCACGAATTCACGAATATTTTTATCAATAGGAGCCGGCGTTATCCGAAATCTATTTTACCACAGATTTCACGGATTTTCACAGATGTTTGCGTTTTTAATTTTGACAATAATAAAAAAATCTGCACCATCTGCAAAATCAGCGAGACAAAAAATTAGTGTCATCCGTGAAAAACATTAGTACCATTAGCGTTTAAAAAAACAAAAAAAAGCATCCAAAAAATGAATGCTTTTAAAAATTTATTTAATAAAACCTCTGTTTCTCAATAAAGGTTTGATATCCGGATCGTGTCCTGTAAAATCTCTGAATGCCTGATTCAGATCCACAGAATTTCCTACCGAAAGAATATATTTTCTGAAACGGTCGCCATTTTCTCTTGTCAGTCCGCCGTTTTTAGAAATCCATTCCCAGGCGTCGTTATCCAAAGTTTCAGACCATAGATAAGCATAATATCCGGCAGAATAACCGCCACCCCAAATATGGGCAAAATAAGGCGTATGATATCTCGGAGGAACCGTTGCCAAGGTAAATCCATGTTTCGTTAACGACTGTTTTTCAAAATCTAAAACAGGAATTAACTGATTTTCATTGGTTACCGTGTGCCAATCCATATCCAGCTCAGCCGCAGAAACCAGTTCGGTCGTCATATAGCCTTGGTTGAAGGTCGCTGCCTTTTTAATTTTGTCTACCAAAGCTTGTGGAATAGGTTGTTTTGTTTCGTAATGAAGCGCATAATTTTTCAAAACCAATGGATCTAAAGCCCAATGTTCATTGATTTGCGAAGGAAATTCTACGAAATCTCTCGGTACACTGGTTCCTGAAAGGGAAGGGTATTTCTGACTGGCAAACATCCCGTGAATTGAGTGACCAAATTCATGGAAGATGGTTGTTACATCATCATAACTAATCAAAGAAGGTTTCCCCGGAGCTGGTTTCTGATAATTGTAGCAATTTACGATCACAGGTTTTGTTCCTAAAAGATAAGATTGTTCCACGAAATTACTCATCCAGGCACCGCCATTTTTAGAGTCTCTCGTGTAGAAATCTAAGTAATAAATAGCGATAGATTTTCCGTCATGATCGAAAACTTCGTAGGTCACCACATCCGGATGATAAACGGGAAGATCTGTTCTTTTCTTGAACGTTAATCCGTAGAATTTTTCAGCTGCGAAGAAAACACCTTTTTCTAAAACGGTTGTAATCTCAAAATAAGGTTTAATTTGATTTTCATCTAAATCGAATTTCGCTTTTCTTACCTGTTCAGCGTAAAAATTCCAGTCCCAAGGTTCAACTTTAAAGCCTCCTTTCTGCTGATCGATCAAATCCTGAATATCTTTCGCTTCACGTCTTGCCGTTTCTACGGCTGGTGTTGCAATTTGATTCATCAGGTTGGTCGCTGCTTCAGGATTTTTCGCCATCTGATCCTGCAATTTCCATTCTGCGAAGCTTTTTTTACCTAAAACCTGAGCTTTTTTAAGTCTTAATTTTGCTAATTTTTCAATGGATTCTCTCGTATCATTTCCGTCACCTTTTTCAGCTCTCGACCAGGAAGCTTTAAATAGTTTTTCTCTGGTTGCTCTGTTTTTAAGGTTTTGCAAAAGGGGCTGTTGCGTTGTATTTTGTAAAGCCAGTAAATATTGTCCCGGTTTTCCTGCATTTTTGGCATCAGAAGCTGCAGCTGCAATTTCATCAGTCGAAAGTCCGTCCAGTTCTTTAGCATCATTAAAGAAAACACCGCCCTGCTTTCTGGCTTCCAATAATTTATTGGAATATTGAGTAGAAAGTGAAGCTAATTCCTGATTGATTTGCTTTAATTTTTCCTTATCTGCAGAAGAAAGATTGGCTCCGGCGATTTCAAAATTTTGCTTATAATATTGTAATAATCTTTTGCTTTCAGAATCTAAGCCGTTTTCAGAAATCGCTTTAATTCTTTTATAAAGATTTTCATTCAGATACATTTTATCAGAATGTCCTGCAAAAATAGGAGCATATTCTTCGTCTAAAGCCTGTAGCGTAGGATTGGTATTCGCACTGGTAAGGTTTGAAAATACAATCGTTGCTCTTTTCAGAATTTCTCCGCTTTGTTCTAATGCGACAATCGTATTTTCGAAAGTGGGAGCTTCGGGATTATCGGCAATTTTCAGGATTTCGGCATCATGTTGTTTTAATCCGAAATCAAAAGCGGGCTTGAAATGTTCGTTCTTAATTTTGTCAAACTCCGGAGTTTCATATTGAAGCTTACTTTTCTTCATGAAAGGGTTTGAAGCTAATGATTCAGGAATGGTAATTTCCTGTTGGCTATCGGTTTTTTTCATTGTAGTACATGAGTAATTAAATGCTAATGCAGAAATTAATAATACCGATGTAATATTTTTCATAAATTAGTTGTTAATAAAGTATAAAGATAATTAAACTTAATTTATAAAACCATTAAACATGAAATCTACACCTATTTTTATATTCTCAGCCTTCCTGTTATTGCCTTCCTGCAATGGAAAATATGAGCGAAGATCCAGCGAAAATGAAAAAAATACCTGGGTTGATAAGGTTGTCACTAAAGATAACGGCGCTCTTAAGCAGAAGGAAGTGAGCGGTGATTTTGATAAAATTGAAGTTTCTCAAGCCATTGATGCCGAAATTATAAAATCTGAAACAGAAAGAGTGGTAATTTCTGCTCCTGAAAGTATCATTAATGAAGTTTTGGTGGATATCAGCGGCAAAGAACTTCACATTCATTATAAACCGGGAATGCGGGTGATGAATAGTAATAAGGTTACGGCCAAAATTTATGCGAGAGACTTTACAAAACTGAAAGCAAATTCTGCAGCAAGCATTAAAGTAAAAGATAAATTCACTCAGGAAAAAACGAGTGTTGATATTTCCAGTGCAGCGAGTGTTTCCGGAGATCTGGAAGCAAATGATTTTGAAATTTCTGTAAGCAGCAGCAGTAGTTTTTCAGGAAAAATCTGGGCTGTAGATCTTGATTTAGAGGCATCTTCGGCAGCAAGCGTGAATATTTCCGGAAAAGCTAAAAATGCGGATATTTCTTCTTCTTCCGCAAGCAGCGTGAATGCAAAGGACGTAATTGCTGATTATGTAAAAGCTTCATCTTCAAGCGGCTCGAGCATAGAAATCAGTGCACTTTCAAAAGTGGATGCCAATGCGTCTTCTGGTGGTAGTGTTAATGTATATAAAAAAGGAAACGTAACGACAATCGATAAAAGAGAGAGTAGTGGCGGAAGCGTAAATGTGCAGTAGTACATGAATCATAAAGCAGGTTTCGGCAGTCTATTGACTGCCGAAACTTTTTATTTTGAGTGAAAAGCAGTTACTTTCCGACCATTCAGGGGCTGAATTTCCCTGTTATTACTTTTGGGAAGATGTTTTGCGATATCCAGGACTTCATCTTCCGTCATTTCAATCGGCGTTTTAAAGAGAAGCCAAGTAACGTTATCTGAGCATGGCGGTGTGGTTAAAGAACCGGCATACCGGAAATAATTCTTGTTTTTAGGATACATTTTTTCAGGATTAAAAAGAATATCTGTATCTTCTTTATTGTCTTTAGCCAATGTTTTAAAAACTTTCAGGTTTTCAAAATAAGAATTTTCTTTTCCTTCTTTTACCATGACCCCAAGCACAAGAACGGTTCCGTCCAGAGCTTTATGAACAAAGTGTAATTCCAGAGGATATCTTAAGCCGTCAATGGTATGTTCAGATTCTTCGTGAGCATGAAACTGCATCAGGAAGTACTTTTTGTTATCATAGATCACAAAATTTCCGTCTTTAAAATCGAACTGCAGGGTATGTCCGTTATCTGCGATATCTTTAATATCACTTTTGTCGTAATTGAAACCGATATTTTTAATTCCTTTTCCGGGAATCACTTTAGAGGTTACAATATTAATAGGAGACTGGCTTTTGCTTTGTCCGCATTTTTCGTTTCCTGCCATTTCTCCCCAATGTTCGGGAGATTCATTTCCTTGGTAGCCCCAATGTTGTTGGGCATGTACGGATAGTACAGAAAAAAAGCTGAGGGTAAGAATTGTTTTTTTCATTATGAATGTTATATTAATGATAAAGATACTCTATATGGTCATTATCAGCGAATCATTTATCATTAATTTTAAATAATTCTGAGGGTCTGTTTGCGTTTTATCAGTCTTATTTTTATTGCGATTCTGAATTTAAAATAGGCTAAGAATGTTTAAAATTTTATTATTGGGCGTAAGCTCAGCGCTCATCCCATGCATTTAACAGAGAATAAACCGATTTTTAAATAGTTGATTTTAACCGAACTCAGATCAGAAAGAAAATCTTAATTTTCGCTCTCTTCTTTTTCATCCTGTTCATCATCAAAAATTCCGGTATCAAAGCTTAAATTATCATAAGCCAGCAACTCTTCCTCACGCTGAAGAATTTCCTTTGTGGTAAAAAGTCTTATTTCGTCTTCGTTATCCTTCGCTTTTGCCAATCTTCGGATAGATGCTTTGTCAATATTCATAAATCGTTGTCCCAGACGACGGGCAGCATACTTACGCATTCCTGTTTCATGAAGAACATCCACCGCCATATCTACGGCAGTTCCCAGGGTTTCACGATAGATATTATTAATGCCGTTGTTGAGGTAATCGTAGGCATCGATCCTGTTTTTAGCTCTTACAAAAATCTTTACCTCAGGATAATGTTCCCGAACGAGATCTGCAATAAACTTATTGTCTGCGGCGTCATCAAGACAGAGTACCAATATTTCGGCATCTTCAATTCCGGCCGCGCGCAGAATAGGAATTCTTGTGGCATCCCCGTAATAGACTTTAAAACCGTAGCTCCGTAACAGCTTCACACGATCAGAATCTCTGTCCAACACCGTGGCTGATATTTTATTTGCTTTTAGTAAACGGCCCACTGTGCTTCCAAAATGTCCGAAACCGACGATAATAATCTTCTTTTGAGAAACATCATTATCTAAAATATTGAAATCATTTTCCTGTTCGGGAACCTCTTTAATGAATTTGGGAGTGATGAGTTTATCATTTATAATCAATAAAAATGGGGTAATACACATGGTAATGGCAGTAACAGCCATCATCTGAGCATTCAGTTCAGGGCTTACAAGATAAAGACTTGACGCATAGTTAATGAGTACAAAGGCAAATTCTCCCACTTGTGACAGAGCAAATGCATAAAATAAACTTTGCGGAGTGTCTATTCGGAAAAACTTTCCAATAGCGAATAGAACCATAAATTTAATGATTAACACCGCAAACACGGTACTGAAAATAAATAAAGGATCTTGGGCAATAACATTAAAATTCATGGTAGAGCCCACGCTCACAAAAAATACGGCTAACAATAACCCTTTAAAAGGGTCAATCTGTGCTTCCAATTCATGACGGAACTCGCTGTTGGCAAGCATTACTCCTGCCAGAAAAGCTCCTAAAGCCGGTGACAGCCCGATGGAAACCATTAATTCTGAAACGCCGATAACCAGAAACAGAGACGAGGCGGTTAACAATTCCGTCATTCCCGATTTCGATACATATCTCAAAAAGGGAACGAAAACATATTTACCCAATAATATTAAGACAACGACACCGAAAATAACCGTTGTCGCCTGAAGCCACTCCGGGAGAGTTTGTATTAAAACCTGGATATTATTGTCATTATGACTCGCTTTATAATTCGCAATAATCGGAAGAATGGCCAAAATAGGAATCACGGCAATATCCTGAAACAAAAGAGTGGAAAATGAGGCTTCTCCGGCTAATGTTTTTAAGTTGTTTTTTTCCTGCAGAGTCTGCAAAACGATGGCCGTAGAAGATAATGCAAAGCACATGGCCACGGCGATGGCCTTATCTATTCTCCAGCCTGCCCACATGAAAACGGCAAAAAGCAGCGAGATGGTTAACAGCATCTGTGTTAGCCCTAATCCGACGATTTTCTTTCGCATTTCCCAGAATTTTCGGGGCTCCAGTTCCAAACCTACAAGAAATAAAAGCATGATGACCCCAAATTCACTGGCATGCATAATGTCGTTTACATCTTTTCCTGTGAGACGCAGAACATACGGACCGATAATGATCCCTCCGGCTATATATCCAATAACAGAACTCAGCCCGAATTTTCTTGCGAGGGGAACCATAATAATGGCTACGCCTAGGAAAATAAGGGTGTTCATGGCTAAAGTAGATTCCATATTTTTTTATTGATTAAGCAGTTCCATGAACTCTTTTTTGTGAAGAATAATATCTTTTTTCGACAGTTTATTGGCTTCGTAAACGATTTTTATATTTTTAATATTGGCTTTAAATACATTTAAAGAAACAATCAGCCCGCTGATGAGCTCTTCCACAGTGTAGTGATACGTACCTTGTCTGGTGAAAGACCTTTCTTTTCCACCTGTTGTGATGAGAATATGAATTTCTTTTCCTTCCAGAGGATTATTTTCGCCTTCCTTCAGCCAGTCTCTGTCGAAAACTTCGTCTATCCAGAGTCTTAAAAGGGGAGGCATGCCAAACCAGATGAGCGGAAACTGAAAAATAAAACGGTCGTACTCCACAATTCTTTTTCGTTCCCGAAAAGCGGCAATATGGAAATCGGGATATTCTTCATAAAGATCCCGAAGGGTAAAATGCTGATGGCGAACGTAGAAATTGATGAGCTCTACATTCGAATTGGAGTGCTCTAAATAAGGGTGTGCAAAAACTACCAACGTCTTCTTCATATACCTGTTTTCAGTAAATATAATGAAAATTTTTTGGATGAAAGGTGGCTTTTGTGTGGTATTATTAATTTTTTAATACTAAAAGAGAATGTTTATATTGAAATAAAGTAAAGAATAGGAAATTATATTTTCTTTTCTTTAATAATTGGTATTTCGTAATTATTTTGAACGTGAAACCGCGAAGATTTTTTTTAATTAATTGAAAATACTTTTCGTTCGCAAGTCGTTTCGATCAGCAAAAAACAATGCTACGGTCATTTTGATGAATAAAAAGTTGTTATTAAAGCTTAGGCTAGTATAAAATTAATTAATCAATTCATTTTGGTTTTTCGCAAACGGGGCTAAATTATGAGCCAGTCGTAATTTTTGAGATTTTCAGAGATGATGACGGGTGAAGTTCTAAACCTTGAAGGTTTGTTTGAAATTAAATCCTTTGCTTAGATACCTGAATAGTGACAATATGGCTTGGCTACCAGCCTCCCGAAGCACCGCCACCGCCAAAACTTCCGCCTCCACCGAAGCCTCCAAAACCGCCGCCTGAGCTGCCGCCTCCAAGACCACCTCCGAAGCTTCCCGGAAAAGGAAAAAATCCGCCGGGATAATTTCTGCGGCCTCTTCTGCTGATAATCACGTCATCGTCATCATCACCACCATTTCCACCTCCGCGGTTTCTGAATATAATGATAATGATGATAAAAATAATAAAAGCAATTAGAGCGGTGTTTATAACACTTCCTTTTCTACCGGAACCGGGTTCGTCCAGGGGTTTGAATTTTCCCTGTACCGCTTCCATCATTGCTGATGTTCCACGGTTGATGCCTTCATACCAACGATCTTGTTTAAAGTGTGGAGTCACAATATAATCTAAAATCTGTCCGGCAACCGAAGCGGTTAAATACTGTTCAACTGCTCTTCCGGGCTGAATAGACATGGTATGATCCTGTGTAGCGATAAGAAATACAATGCCGTTGTCGACCCCTTTTTTTCCGATGCCCCATTTTTCGCCAAACATGGTGGCTAAGAAATTAATATCTTCTCCTTTTGTCGAAGGGATAATAATTACCTCGATTTCCGTTGAGGTAGAGTCTGCAAATTTGATCAGTTTGGTGTTAAGATCGTCTTTTTCCTGTTTAGAAAGAACTCCTGCTTCATCATATACAGGATAAAGAATCGCGGGTTTGGCGGGTATGCTGTACTGTGCTGATACAAAACTGTAAAAGCAGAGCAGTAAAAATGAAAATACTATTTTAAGAGAATGTAATTTCATCGGAAAGTTGATTGGTGTTTTCTCCGGTTACAGGAAAATATTTTTTAAGTTCAAGCCCTGTTTCCAGAATTCCGCTTTTTAAAGCTTTATAATAATTACCCTTGGCAAACTCTGAGGTGATATAGTCATGAAGATGATCCCAGTAAGATGGATTCACTTTTTCATGAATTCCTACATCACCGATAATGGTAAGGTATTTTTGATTGAAGTTGACATGAAAAAGCACTGCATTTCTTTCCGCAGTTTTATTCATGCAAAGCTCTTTAAAGACTTCAAATGCGGTCTGAGCATTGTTGTCTTCCGTATTAGAATCAATATGCACTCTTATCTCGCCTGAAGAATGTTCTTCTGCCGACTGAATAGCTTCCACGAGGGAAGCTATCTGCTGATTTGTCAGAAATCCGGTGTTCATTATTCTGAGAATACTTCAGGAGCCTTATTAGCGCCTGCTTCGGCTTTAAATAAAGGTTTCTCTTTAAAGTTGGTAAAATTCGCCAGAATATTATTCGGGAAAGTTTTGATCGAAGTATTATAATCCTGAACGGCTCCGTTATAATACACCGTTTCTGTTCTGATGCTGTTTTCGATAGCAATATATTCTCTCTGGAAATTAATGTATTGCTGATCTGCCTTCAGATCGGGATATTTTTCCACAACAACCATCAACCTGTTTAAAGCACCGGATAATTCTCCTTGTGCGGCCTGGAATCTTGCAATATCCTGTTCATTCATATTGGTAGGGTCTACATTTACAGAACTCGCTTTGGAACGTGCTTCTATAACCTTTGTTAAAGTTTCCTGCTCAAATTTTGAATAGGCTTTTACCGTTCTTTCAAGATTTGGAATAAGGTTCGCTCTTTTTTGGTAAACGGTTTCTACGTTAGACCATTTTGTATTGACATTCTGTTCTTTGGTTACAAAATTGTTGTATCCGCTTTTCCCCCAGAAAAATAGTACGGCAACAATAATAAGGAGAGCAATACCGATCGTTCCGGCGCTCAGACAGCCCTTGTTTTTCATAGTTTAAATTTTTAATTTCTCGTGCTAATCAAATATACAAATTATGTGCTAATTTTGCATAAAATTATTTGAATGACAACAATCGTGGTGGCAATGGGAGAGAAAAATGAAATTGGTTTCAACAATCAGTTGCTTTGGCATCTTCCGAAAGATTTAAAACATTTTAAAGACCTTACCTCGGGCCATCCCATCATCATGGGGCGAAAAACGTATGAAAGTATCGGCAAGGCACTTCCTAACAGAACCAATATTGTTGTTTCCCGAAAAAAGAACTGGTTTGAAGAAGGAATTCTTATTGTCGGAAGTCTGAAAGAAGCCTTGAAATTTGCAAAAAAAATCGATGAAGAAGTTTTTGTAATCGGAGGTGGAAATATTTATGAACAAACCATGGACCTGGTGGATAAATTGGAAATTACACTGGTAAAAGCCGATCTTGAAGCGGATACCTATTTTCCGAAAATCGACGCGAAGATCTGGAAGAAAACGAATGAAGTTTTCCACGAGAAAGACGAAAAGAACGCGTACGATTTTTATTTTCAAACGTATGAAAGAATTTAAAGCTTAAGGTTTTCAGTTTAAAGTGGAATAACATTAAACTTTAAACCCTTAACCATAAACTTAGAACCTTAAATTTCTTATCTTTGCACTTCTAAAATTTAATAATGAATAAGTACATAAAAATTGTAATTGCAGCAGTTCTTATACTTTTAGGACTTTGGATGATGATCTTTACAAGAAATCTTGGATGGGGCATCGTTGTTTTCCTTTTAGCATCATCGCCTATTTTACTTTTCTTTAAAAATGAATATATTCTTTTGGCTTTCTGGCAATTGAGAAAACAAAATATGGAAAAAGCTGCCGTTTGGTTAACGAAGATTACCGATTACCGATCTCAGCTTCACCAATCTCAGTATGGATATTTTCATTATTTACTAGGCTTAACCCAAGCGCAGGATCATCCGACAAAAGTGGAGCCTTTAATGAAAAAAGCATTGGAATATGGCTTGAATATGAAGCATGACCGAGCAATGGCTACTTTAAATCTGGCGGCAGCGGCTATTTCTAAAGGAAGAAAGCAAGAAGGTCAGAAATTATTGGAAGAAGCCAAAAGGCTTGACAGTGCAGGAATGATGGCAGATCAAATCAAAATGATGAAAGATCAGCTGAAAATGCCAACGATGCAGAAACATATGCATAATCCTAATATGAGAAACAGAGGAAAATTCTCTTAAGAGTTTTTTTAATTTAAAAATATAAATGCACTTGATAAATCGGGTGCATTTTTTTTATTTAAACCAAGTTCCGGAGTATGGGGGCTGGAAGCTGGAAGATTGAGGCTGGAAGCCTATTTAGTTCATAATACAAACTCAACGAAAAATGTAAGGATTTTCATTTTATCACTTCCATAACCTCCATCTTCCAGCATCTGGCTTCCTTGAAGTTCACAACAAAAACTCAGAGAAAAGTGGGAGGATTTTGATTCTTATTACTTCCATAACCTCCATCTTCCAGCATCTGGCTTCCTTGAAGTTCACAACAAAAACTCAGAGAAAAGTGGGAGGATTTTGATTCTTATTACTTCCATAACCTCCATCTTCCAGCATCTGGCTTCCTTGAAGTTCACAACAAAAACTCAGAGAAAAGTGGGAGGATTTTGATTCTTATTACTTCCATAACCTCCATCTTCCAGCATCTGGCTTCCTT
>Ga0308160_10005968_pt1 | contig 12554 bp, 13 predicted proteins | sample PhyFR1_FD_201036 | JGI IMG/M metagenome (GOLD analysis project Ga0308160, IMG submission 201036) | Phyllosphere microbial communities from UC Gill Tract Community Farm, Albany, California, United States - DLSLF.R1 | ecosystem: Host-associated > Plants > Phyllosphere > Unclassified | place: USA... | reverse complement strand
ATCCATCCTGAGCTCAATGGGTGAACTGTCGAGGAGCGGGAGGGGGGAAGGAGCAGCGAAAAAGGAGGTAAGTGCGCTTTGAAGGGTTCCATCGGAATGAGTATCCGAGGCTCGCTAGCAACGAATGTGACAGTAACAGGAGAAGCTGAATAGTGGGACAGCCAGCGAGTGAGATTTGGGAGTCTGAGAGGTTGAAGCGAATCTCTCTTCTCTTCTACTCTCCTTCTCTCACTCCACAATCTTTGATCACCAACTGCGTACCTAGAGTTGTGCACAACCTCTCTTAACTACCGATCACACAAGTTAGCAACAGCCGCCCGCGTCTCTGCTCGCCTCTCAAGCTCTTTCCTCCCTCCCATCTCCACCTCCCCTACCTTCTCCCTCAATCTCATTCACCGCTTCTTTACCATCTCCAGCAACACTCAACACCTTACACTCAGGCAAGATGACGGTCGACCATATCCACGCCGATTCTGATAAAGCGAGGGAAAGAAATGCAGGAACGATGTATGATTGGAGCGTGAAGGACTACAGCAAGCTGAAGGTTGTTCGTTGGGTACACCGCGAGACGCCAAACCATGTCAAGCGTAAGCACTCCTTCTCCTTTGGGCCTCTCTCTCGCTTTCTCCCCTTTACTGATTTGTCCCTATTCTCTCGCAGTCACTCGCGCTGTGATCGATGTCTCAAACCATCAGTACCCTCTGTTCGTTTCTCTCGATAAGCACTTCCATGCTGCGATCGAGAAAGACGCTGCCAAGCTTCCTCGCATTCTCCTTCAAAGACGATTCTTTGAACTTCGACACCTCAACGAACTCATCGACTTCCTTCGCACACACTTCGTCTTCCTCGCGGAAATCTTGGCTGTCTACGATCATCCCTACAACCGTCGCAAGACGAAGCTCGATAAGGAGGCTGCTCGACAAATTCGAACTGCGAAATTCGCAGTTTCTGAGAATGCACGAGCGGCAATCCTAAAGTATCTTGAGGATAAAGGGACGGATGGTGCTCGAATGTTTCCGCGTAGTTTCCCTTTCACTCTGTCCGTAACGAGTTCTGCTACTGACCCATTTATTAATCACGATTTCTAGAAGTCGAAATTGAGAACGATGGAATTCAGTTTCCCGCTTTCCACCCTCCTACCGAATCTGAGCTCGTACGTACACCTGTTACACAGTAGTGCTCGTCACGGTACTAATTCTCGCTTCTCCACGTCAGATCCTGCCTGCCAACCCTTCCGAAATTCAGATCAAGATTCATCATGAAGCTGTCAAGCTCGCTCACTTCACCTCTCAATTGGTCGCAAACACCGAGGCGGACTCTGTATGTCGAAACGCCAGTCTTGGTGTCTACCACTCCGGGCCGACGAACGATTTCCCTCTCCACCACTTCCGATTCGCTCGAGGAACCGAACCCTCCCACATCTTCGAACGAGACTCTATCATCGTAGGAAACGACTCGGACCACTCTTCTCTCAACGACGACATGTCAGCCAAGTTCATTCTCGGCCTGTCTTCAGCCCGATACCCATCTCGCGCGACCAACCTCACCAAACGCTTCTTACACCCCTCCGATTGGGATTTCATCAACCGTTTCGCTTCTACTCTCGCCATGGGATTCGCTGGCTGCGACGACACTCGCGGACTTCCCGGTCACACTCTTCCAAGTATCGCCAGAGCTGGTCGATTTATCCGAAATCCTACCAAACTCGACGAAGCCAACAGAGAAATCCTCGAGTTCGTCAACGACGGCGGCCGCTTGATTGAGGCTTACAAGAGAGGACAGGTGCGGATCGATTACGCCGATGGAAGCTCGAAACTTTGGACCTGGTCAGAATACGAGGAGGCAGTCAACGATTGGATCGGCGAGATGTTCAAGGCTACTCCTACCCATCAAGTTTGCACTGTCACTGCAAGCTCGTTGGTTGAGGTCTACTTGGGATTAGTCGAAGACAAGGGAGCAGTCGAGTCGAAACGAGAAAGCGAAAAGGTCGCTCGCGAATCCCTCACCGCCGTCGTCAACTCGGAACTCGAATTCCTCTACACTAAGCATGGACGACATCACAACCACTTCTTCAGCTCCTTCATCTCAGCTCCTCACTCCGACCGTTCGGCTTCAAGGGAATCTCCGCCAAACTCCCAACTTCCCTACCGGGTCCGAAAAGGTCCAAGTTCTCGGGCGCTAATCCAAGATCAGGAGGCTGAATCTCGCAAGCTCGTCGAACGTCAAGGTCAAGATCCGGAGGAGGAGGCTCCCGTTGATCGTCGAAAGAAGGGGAAGGGGAAGAAGCAGGTTGTCGCGGTCAAGACGAAACCGCGAGCTCCACCTGTCGGAGCTGGACTGAGGCACTTCAAGCTTGCGATGTCTTCGCTGCCACTACCATTCGGGATCTCGATCGTTCGAAACCTCATTTATCCGGGCGAGTCTCCCTCCGTTCCACCTTTCGCTATCGCTTCGACAGAGAACTTACTGCAACTCTTTCTCGCACAGGGCTTCCTCAGGGACAGCAGTTCCACTACGCTTTCCCTGCCGTTCTCGAATCAATTCTGAACTTGTGGCTCAACGATGGTCCCGGTATCGTCGAAATCCTCAACGCCGTCAATTCCCTCTACTTCGAATTCGCCCCCTCGCTGCTCACCGACTGGTCGTCTGGAGGTCAGAAGTTCGGAGAACGCGCGAAAGCCGTCGTTACGAGTTGTTGCGAGTACTACAAGAAGTTCGAACTCAAATCGGATGGACCCGACTCCCTCAAGTTCTCCTCACGCAATCATGATCAGTCTTTACCGCAATGGCTTGCGAGGAGGGTCGCCAAAGCCGAGCAACATGTCCCTCCCGATCGTCGAAACGCTTTCCGACAGGAAGTTCACCGGTACGGATTCGAGAAGGAGGACTTTCATGTTTTCAGCAACGACCACGTACGCTCTGTTGCCTCTTATCGATCCTCTCTATTCGACTGACTTTCTCTGTGCTCTCTCTAGATCGATCTCTTCGTTATCATGGCCATCAAAGAACGACGCAGACTGCGGTACCCTCCTCCACTCCTTCGACACCCCTTATTCATCGCCCAGAATATGACAATCTGCGGCACCGGTTACATGAATGCTTCTCACTCTCGATCTATCATCATGCCAGCTTTCATCGCTACGAATCTCACCGATACACTCCTCGACTTTCCCGAACGAATCGGCGCCAACCCTTACAAGATTTCAACCGATCGAGTCGACCGAGCGCTCACTACCGTTCTTGGCCTTCCCTCGACAACTCTTCAGCAACTCCTCCCTCACGCTCGATCACGAGGTGTCAAACGACTCATCAAAGTCCGAATTCACACCTCTCACCTTCCTGACGCATCCGATGTCGAGCTCCGAATTCCTCCTCCCTCCTTCGAACCGCCATCTCCCGATCAAGTAGATGAGGACGAAATGGTCTTGATGTTCGACTATGGAGTAGACGATGATGAAGAAGGAGAAGAGTATGAATGGGAGCGAGACTCGGAGGAAGAAGGGGATACCGCTATGGAAGTCGACGATTCCTTCTCTCTACCACCGCTTCGACCTTTCCAGGAGCACCTCGAGGACGCAATTCGCCGAAGTGCCAACAGGAGCCCCGACAGCGGTACCTCGACTGATTTCCTCGACGCGATTCGAGCACTGGCAGAACTCATCGATGCACAAGTCGACTTCCTAGTCACCTTCGTCGGTCTATCGTATCTAGAAGCCATCAGCACTCTCGCCAAAGGTCTCGAACTCGAAATTTTCGAAACCATCGGAGAAATGGTTGTCGCTTTGGGCGGAAAAGAACTCAAACTCAAACCCAACGAAAGGTTCCTGGATGCTGGAGGAGGCCGTAACGTACCGACTACCGAGGAGAGAAGAGAAGTTGACGAAGAGGGAGTTTCGAACGTTGAGGGAGAGGAAGATGAAGATAGTGAAGAACGAAACTCGGTGTTGAAGAGTGCGATGAGAGGTATGACGATTCAACTACTACCCCTCTTCGGCAGAACTCTCTTCGTAAGCATCTTTCTTTACTTTTCCTCGAACTCGCTTCGGAACTGATCGATTCTGTTTCATAGCGCTTCAAACCGCGAGGATGCACTATCGATGTGCCGACCGTACAAGCATTCACTTCTTCGCGAGCAAACAACGATAGTTACCTTCCACCTCTGGTTCAAGCACTACAAGAACGACAAGCGCAAGAAGCTCGCAGCTTCAACCAGATCTGCGTTCGTCTCGGTCTCACCGTCGACAACTTTACTATTCCCGACTACAGCAACCTTGCAGCCGACGATCCGAAACGAATGGTGTACGTCGAATTGGAACGCCTCTCAAAAGTCGATCCATTCATCAAGGATCAAATCGCTCATCCTGACAAGATACTATTCCCTTCACTCAATTGCTGGCCTCACCTTGAGCTCGCCGAGGAGGCTTGCGACGGTCCACTCCCCGTTCGACTCCCTACTCTCGAATCTCAAAAGCTCGTCGAGGACCAGACCAAAACCGTCGAAGCGTTATTCAAACACATGGGATTGAACCAGACGGACCTCACGCAACTCGGCCACGAGTTGATGAACCTCTTCTTCAAGGTCGATGTTGGAAAACGAGCTGGAGTAGGCAAGTTCTACTTCAATCGAGAAGAATTGATTCCTCTCCTCGTCGATTTCCGTCATTTCTTACCTCAAGGAGCTCGTCACTTCGGTACGTCTTTCGATCTCCACCTGTTTGGTGAGCGAGGATTCTGACCCCGATATCTTTACGAACTCAGACAAACTTCAGGAAACGGATCCAAAACTTGCTTTCGAAGAACTCATCTCGTCGCATCCTCGGATGACTCAAGTTTACGACAAGCTCGAGAAGAAACGAATCAAGACACAGTCAAGCAACCTCTTCAACGTCAGTTTCGGAGAGGAGCTTAGGAGCGCAACCGGAACACACCAAGTCGAACGAGTCGCTTCGGTCGTTCCGATCTTCCGTCCCGAGAAAGTCAACGGAACGACAACTCTCCGCTTCTCCGACCCTTCTCAAGCTCCTTCGTCTCGACCTGTCCTCGACGATCGCAAAGGTCTCTACCTCCCGTTCAGCACCCCTCTATCAACTACTGGTGTCGCTACTCTACGAAAATGGAAAGACTGGATGAGAATACACATGTCTTCAACGGAATCACCTTCTGGAAACTCTTCTCCACCGCTTCCCGTTCCTCGTACTCGTAAAAGAGCGCTCTCCCAACCTCTCCCAACCATCTCCTCTGCACCCTCCTCTCTTCCTTACGCTCCTTCAGTCACCACGAGACCAGCACTCCAGCCTATACAACCTCCTCTTCAGCAGCAGAAACCCCCTCCTGTTCTCCCTGCAAGTCGCCCTGTTCACAATCTTCCTCGTTCGTCGGTCGCATCACGAACGGCCGCTTCTCACGCCGATCTCGGTTCCTCCCCCACTGCTGCTCTACCATCGAGCTCGTCAACGACTGCGTCTCCTCAAGCTTCGACTTCGCGAGCGGCGGTCCCTCCCGTTCCTCAGCAACAATCTGGAGGAGGAGGAGTCGCAACAATGCAACCAGCGCCCGAGACGTCGCGTCAGAAGGCATACTTGATCAGTAGTGATGCAGGAAGGAGGATCCTTGTCGACGCAGCGATCATTTCGAACGATGACGAGAACATTCGCTTCGTTCGAATGTCTTCTGGTAAATCCATCGAGCGAGACAAGGAGGTACAGAAGAGAGCAAATCAGCTCCTTCTTTTCGAAGGTCGTTCGAGATTAGCGAGAGGGTTGCAAAGTGAGTGATCTCGCATCGATCGAGTCGTTCGAGCAAAACTCCGAGATACTGATATCAATATTGAAACTGTAGAACTCACTGGTCAAGACACAACGGATCTCGCGCTTCTTCTACGTCGTCCTCGTACCATCGATCCCGCAAACCCCGGTCGCTACCTTCCCGAAAGTCGGGTTTCGTTCGAGTCTCAACTTCTCTGGGTCCCTCCGCCGATTCAGCCTGCTCTCGTTCACAATCCAGGTTATCTCCTATCCAAGATGAACGCTTTCGAACAACAGCGTCGACGCTCGTTACTGGATCAAGAGGCCCGGAGGAGGTGGAACGACCTCATTCCCGAGCCCGCCGATGGCAGCAAAGTCGCAGTCGCTTTCGTTCGAGCTTTCAACAGCATCTCAGGAGGGAAGGGTTACGGGAGGAATGCTGCGCAAGGAGTCGAAGATGCCGAGATTCGAACTCTTCGCTCGATGCCTTGGGTGGACCTCGTCGTTGTTCGATCGACTGAAGCCTTCTCGTCGAAGGTTTGTGCAAAACCTGGATGTGGAGCTTCGTATGTTCTCTCTCCTCCATCGCAATTTGTCGAGAGCGGAACGCTGACTTCGAGCCTTGACATTTTCAGGTTGATCCATCCATGTCGACTAGGAGATCCTACTTACTCCGACATCCTCCGCCTGATCGTCTGCTTGAGGTGCCTCCGAGTCGGTCATCGAGACGACAACGGTGCCTTGAACGTCGGTCGAATCGCAATGGCCCGAGGTCAAGGAGTCAAGGGAAACCTTCTGTCCCCCGCCAACGCAAAACTCCTCAACTCGCTTTATCGAGGAACAAACGCTCAAATCAGAAAGCTCAAGCATCGTCTCAAGGTCTATTTAGGAGGATTGACCGAGGTCGACAGGAAGGCTCGAATCGAAAACTTGAAGAGGGGAGAGAGTCTGTTAGAGCTTCTGCAAATCGCTGCTGGTAACGATGACATCGATGAGGAAGATGATGCTGATGCTGAGGATGAGGATGATGACGAGGATGAGGTTTGATGGGAGGAAGCGATCTGAAGTTGTTGTCAAGTTTGGTTTTTCGAGTTTTCTGTTTTTCGAGCTTTCTGTTTTTCGCTAATAGATTATTTATCTCATCTCTCGAGCTCTCGAGGTCATTGTCTTTTGAGTGAGCATCTGCGAATAGTACGACCGTTGCAAAATAGAGTGTTTCAACAGAGATAACTTCCGAAACTTCTTTTTCGTCTTCTCCTGTCCTGCTCCAGCTTGGTATTGCGACCGAGTTCTTACCTCGTCGAATAGTACCCCCGAGGAATTGGTGGAGGGTATGAAGGAGGAGTGGGTGCTACAGGTAATGGTCCCATTTGCGAAGGCATCGGTCCGTAGGAGATCGTTCGAGGAGCGAGAACGGGCAGAGGACGAAGGTCGTGTGCTCTTTGTACATCCAGAGACTGCTGGAGGTGTCGTTGGTCGTGTTTTGCGACGAGGTGTTCGAGAAGTGCTCGTCTCCGACGGAAAACGATGGCGCAACCTCCGCACTTGTAGAGGTGGATTTGAAGGTGTTTGACCGCGATGTGATCGAACAGGAATTCGACCGAGTCTTGCCGACTCGTACAGTCGTCCCAACAGCACCTCCATTTCGTTCCGATCGAGGGAGTCGCGGTCGAGTGAGCGTAGTAGATGTGGTGCAAGACCTCGAGTTTCGAGGCTGCCAAATGACAGCATTCCTGACGATTCCATCGACATGAAACGTTGCCCAGTGTGACTTCCATGGAGGGAATCGACGGGAAGGCAGAACGTCTCGCAAGAGAGGACTGCAGGACTTGGATGGGAATTATCAGTTTGCTGTCCGAAAGGGGAATGACTTCGAATGAAGACGAGTACTCACCTCAGGTAGAGCGACTGAAGATTTTGCCGTCGATGAAGGACGAGTCGACAGATTCTCCGGGAAGGCGACTTTTCGTCGTTTCGCGACATTTTTTAGGGGAATCGAAGTGATAGAAGGGGAAAGAGTAGCTTTGGACACTGTTGTCTTCGGCACAGTCTCGACATTTCGGCTTGAACGACGAAGAGAGGTAGGAGTAGGTGAGGACGAAGTAGGACCTGCAGTTTTGGGAAGCGGGGTCGCGGGTTTCGACGAGAGAGGCAGAGACCGTTGCTGTGAGGGAGTGCGCGAGGTAGAGAGAGGAGAGAGATCCGATTTTGTGTGTCGAGATGGTTGAGAAGAAGGGTTCGAAGGAGTGCGATGAGGCCAAGGAGGAGATGAAGTGTTGCGATCTGAGAGTGGAAGCGGGAGAGCAGAAGCTCGGGTGTCTTGTCGTTCGTAAAGAAGGAAGTACGGATTGGCGCTTGTGCCGTGGCGTGAAAGTAAAGCGTCGGAAATCGATGAATGCGAAGTCGTAACGTTGTCGTCGAAACGAAAAGCGACAGTCGACGTCACAGCGACGCTGACGTAATGTCCCGAGAGGGCACTGAGTCCATCGTGAGCAATGAGACTTTTGAGGTGGTGAACCTGTCAGATACGAAGCCAGACAATGAGTTGAAGAATTTATCGAGAGTGCAAAAATAGATTCTCACCTCTCCATCCCTTTCGAGGGTCTTCTCAAATGTCATAGGGATAACGTTCTTTGTATGGTCTCGGCGTACCATATCCTGACGAACGCATAACAGTCGAGGCAGTTGCTCTATTCGAGTGGTAAACGTATGCTGAGTCTTCATTAAGCACCGACTGACAACGAAGAGTGCGTTAGCCAAGTTCTCCGGTGATAAAGGAGACAGTGAAGGAACGCACGGACACTCGTTCAAGCTCGTTTGAGGAGTGAGGAATTTTCGAATTCCTGCCGAGAGCGTTCCGAGAGGCTCGACGACAATTCCAAATGACTTGCACGGGCTCGTTCGAGTGAGATCACATCGGCTGCAGTGTATCGTGTCAGTGCAGTCGACTATAACCTCCCTTAAATTGCACAAGTCGAAAGCGAGTGTATCAGTAGAGAATCCCCAAACGAAACCAGATGACCAGGACGAACGAAACGAGCTCCGAGTCTGGCGAAAGGTCACGATGTACAAGATGCGAGAGCATCAAGAACGCGTCGTGCTGTCGATTCAAAGGAATCTCTAGGGTGTCTGTCACGAGAACGAGAGTCAACAAAGATCGAGGCGAAAGTCGACGATTCTGGTCGGAACTTACGCTCAAGAGCTTGCAGCGAGTTTGTCGGGTAGATCATAGCCGAGTTTGCCATTCGGGCAGCGATATCGCGTCGAATTCGACTGACGAGATCTATCACTCGGACATCGATTTTAGTTTTCGATCACGAGAGCGAAGTAAGCGAGACTTTGCTTACCGTTCTCGGTGGACACGTTGGTTCCGAGGAGTTCTCGACCAAATCGAGTTGCGTACAAGCCCGTTAAGCATGCATTGAAATGGCAAGTATCGGCTTGAAATCCTGAATTGAGGAAGGGACGAGCGAAACCTGGTAAGAGCGTAGGCGGAAGGGCAGTGATCGGAGCGAAAGGAGTAGGACCGAGAGAGATCTGCGAAGTCGTTCAAGAGGTTAGCTCGCAGTCAGGATGAGGAGTAAAATCGGCTTACCCTCCCTCCTGACGATGCACCTCCGAGTAGGCGCAGAGAAGAGGAAAGCGAGCGATGCTTGTGGCAGTAAGAAGACCTAGTCGACGAGAAATCGCTTTCGAAAGTTTGCCCCGTCTCCTCCGACTTTCGATTCACTTCTCGACAAATGATATCCTTCTCCTTCTGCTCCCTCATATTCAAACTATCTTCCCCCCCCCTCGCTTTCTCGTCCAACTTTCCTTCTCCTGCCTCACACTTCTCTCCCTTGGGATGTGTCTGCGAGAGGTTTTGATGCTTTTCCAGACCTCCCTTTAATTTCTTCTCCTCATTCCCCCTTCCAAGCACCTTCGCTCCCTGATTCGCTCTCCCATCCTCTAGTACCTCGAGCCCTAACGTCTCCACAGCATTCTGAATCGTCTCAACCTCCTCTTCAACATTGTAAATCTCTCCCTCTCCTCGTTTTCCCTCTTTCATCGTTTCGACTCTCTTCTCTCCCTCGATAATCGTCCCCTTCTCTACTCTTTCCTCCGTATCCTCCTCCATCTTGTTTTCAGTCATTAAATCTCCACCACCATCAACATCGCTCCAACCGGTTTCGCCAAAAAGGGTCGATTTTTTTGTGTAGTTATTGTTTGGGTGCCAGATGAAAGAAGGAAAGAAAAGAGCCGAGAGGAAAGTGAAGAAAAAGAGGAAGAAGTAGGTGCAGTCGAAGAAGGAGGAGAGAGTCGAAGTAATTAAGAAGAGAGCAGTCGAAAAGGGAGAGGGTTGGTGTACAACAGTCGCGGGAAGAGGATGGGAAAAGAAGAAGAAGTTGTCCATTGAGATAAAAGGCGGCACGCTGGTTGAAATTGAAAGGTTCAAGAGAGTTGAGAGGGAGATGAGGAAGATAAGTGGGAGAGAAGCGGCGAGGGAGGTGAAGAGAGAGAGCGAGAAGGAAGGGGAAATCATTGTGTGAGTTTGAGGATGGTGGGAGTAGGAGGGCGAAAGAGGGCGGGGGAACAATGATGTAGATGAGGGAGGGAGAGAGAGAGAGCAGCTAGTTCATCGACCGCGACGACTTGTAAAATTTCGCTCCTTCTGTTGCTCCTCCTCATCTCCCATTTTCTACTTCCCAAATTTGATGGAGCTTCTCATCTACTACGACGCTCATACCGCCATTCCAAACAAGGTGCAACTCGTCTCCTATCTCTCCCCACTTCTCAACAAATTTCACCTCCTTCAACTACATCATCATTCCCTCAATACTCTCCCAAATCGACTGCAGCCGGCTCAAGAGCTTCAAGAAGTTTGATATTGGGATTCTGGCGAGTGCTGAGAGTGAAGGGAGGTCATCAAGAGAGGATGTCATCAATCACTCGCTGGGTTGAGCGATCTCGCCTAGCGCTCACTCTATCGCACACGACTACATCAAGAAGGAGTAAATAGTAGTGTAGAAGGGGGATTAAACATACGGTGAGGCCTCACGATGAAGGTCGGAGGTCGACCCAAAGGGATTGAGATGAAATTGCGAATGGGGTTAATATGTGGTGGGAACAGGTGATAGGATGGTTCTGTCGGGTTGGATCAGTTGAGATGTACATTGGCGATTGAATGAGGGTGGTCGCGGTCGAGTTGGAGTTGATCGTCGTCCAGGAGAGTTCAAACAACATCGGTAAGAAATCTTCCCCTCCTTTCCTCTGCCATTTCTCACCTTGCTCGTTTAGCCGTGACCTCCCGTACACAGCAATACACTCATGGAATCCTGGACGACTTCGTTGCGACTTCCTCTCTCTCCTCATCGCTCTCGCTTCTCGATCATTCAATCGGTACGTGTTACCTTGTCGAGGATTTCATCAAGGGTTATTGAGGCGGAGAGAAGAGAAGCTCGTAAGGAGCTGAAGAGTGCCTCGAACAGGTCAACCGTCAGTCTTCATTACAATTTCGAACGGTTCGAGGGGACCGATGAGCTGATATTTCCGAAGAAATGTACAGATGCCTACGCGGTAGAGAATAATCGTCTTGACGTCGAGTGGCCAACGCGACTGTCCAGCACCACTTTGAAATCGCAAAGGGTGAGTTTCGGAACTTCTCCACTTTCTTTTTGCTCTCTTCGCTTCTTCCCTTTCGCTAACTAACGCATTTCCTTTCGCCCACTAGCTCAGTGGAATCGATTGAAACCTTATCGAACTGTATGTCAGTACGTCTTTGGATACGAATTCGGAGTAGCGGAAACCTACGAGAAGATGATGAGGCGAGCTGTCTGGTTCGTTTTCAGTCTCCTCTCTCGCTACTGCTCACATTGACGTAGTTCAGCTTCGCTCATCTGCGTGACGTACAGGTTTCGCAAACTTCGTTTTGATTCGGAACGAATAGTGATCTCGCTTCAATCAATTTAAGATCAAGTTTTGGTTTGGTCAGGAACAAACTTCGGTTCGTCTGCCCTCGTTCCCTCTATTCTCTTCTAGCTCGCTGAACGAGGGTGATTTGTACAGGGCTTGTAAATAATTTATCTGGTCATTGGGGATTCAAGGAGTTGTTTTCGATCCCAATACCTCGCAACTCGATCGAATGACAATACGAAGAAGATCTGGAGGAGCGGTGACTGGGGATTGTTAAGGGGGGAATTGGAGAGGAGTATTGAGAGTGCTTTTGAGCATGCTCCGAAGAGTAACATCACGAGATCTGCGTGAGTTCACCTTCACTTCGAATGAACGAAATGGGAATGGAAACTGAATTGAGAGGATTTCCAGATGGGGTCCCGATGGAGCGCTCTCTCGACTCCATTGCTGCACTTGTGGTTGTTGAGGGAGTGACTAGGAGGAAAGATGTGAAAACTGGCGAAGGACGGGATTTAGTGAGTATATTGATCGGTCATACTGATATCGTTCAAGTGACTGTAAGCACTCCCTTCACTCTCTACTTATCTCGAACTGACGAGAGTGATCCCTTCGGTAGTCTTACACTCCTCTACTCTTCCTTCGAGATATCTCGATTGCAGCTCCTTGTCTCGCAATGATCACTACGCTAGTCGCTGTTTCGGCACGCAGTGTAGATCCCGGAAGTCGACGGTGCCATTTGGCCAAAAGAGAACGCTCAACACCTCGAGATCAAGAACGTCGAATGGAGGAATCCTCAACATGGAGAAGTCGTTATCAAAATTCACGTTGCTGGTCTCAATTCGACGTAAGCTCTATCTCAGCTTCTCTTCTTCGACGTCATCGTCGTCGAGAGCTGACTCTCTCTCTCAAGGATAATGA
>Ga0308160_10005966_pt1 | contig 12557 bp, 14 predicted proteins | sample PhyFR1_FD_201036 | JGI IMG/M metagenome (GOLD analysis project Ga0308160, IMG submission 201036) | Phyllosphere microbial communities from UC Gill Tract Community Farm, Albany, California, United States - DLSLF.R1 | ecosystem: Host-associated > Plants > Phyllosphere > Unclassified | place: USA... | reverse complement strand
GGGTGGTGGAGGAGGTATGCCCGGTATGGGCGGTATGGGCGGTGCCGGAGGAATGGACCTTGCCTCAATGATGGGCGGTATGGGTGGTGGAGGTGGTATGCCAGGTGGAATGGACTTCGTAAGCTTTTCCCCACCCGCCGTAAGGCCTAAGCTAATAGACCAGAGCAAGATGATGGAGCAAATGGGAGGTGCTGGTGGTATGCCCGATTTCGGGGGAGACGACGATGGATCAGATGGAGAGGATGCTGAAGATGAGGCCGAGGGAGAGGTCGCTGATAAGGGCAAGGGCAAGGCTGAGGTCAGCTCATTGGCCCCTACCCCCAAGGCCGTAAGCTGACAGACAGGAATCAAAGCTTGAAGATGTTGAGTAGATTTTATAGCTAGTTGGACGATGTCATAGCATGCACAAAATCAAAGTTGCAGATCATTCATTCTCTATACACCATTTCCGAACTGTGGGCTAAACGGCTCATTGACACTTACGCTGGTTCTACTATAAACTTAGTGACTTAAATTCTGTTGCTAGGCGGAGTGCACGTGCAGCCAGGAACATTAGACTTCGGTAATTGCGGCAAAGTGATCGACATCAACTGTACATACCCATAGATGCCCCCACTTCTCTCCGTCCGAGGACTGACCCTGAGGAGGGACGACGGCGAAGGGAGCGCTATCCTCAATGTATGTGCTTCCACCGAGCTCTCAATCTAGCTCATGATGCTATACGGAGCTGATGAGGTAGGACCTAAATTTAGATATTGAAGAAGGGGAGGTGGTGATCATCAAAGGCGAGAGTGGATCGGGGTAAGTCATATATAACCCCAAAATTGTCCTTAGTCGGAGCCGGGGTACTCACTGGAGCCATGACTGATAGGCAGGAAGACAAGCTTATTGAGATGTATAGCGGAGTTGACGGTTTATCAGGCCGGCGAGATCCTATTGAACGGCAAGTAAGTTGCTTCCACCTTCCGCCCTATGCTGGGCTAATGGGACAGACCAGCTCGTGAATATGGTAAGTCAGACCGCAAGCGTATAGATAGCTGAGATCAAGGTATACCAAACTACAGGACTAAAGTGCAATATATCCCCCAACGACCCTCCCTACTCCCAGGAACCCCAATAGATTTCTTAAATCGCATCAAATCCTTTCAATCTCGTAAATCCACCACGGACAATGACGGCAAGGGAGGGCTAGATCCATATCGTATAGCTGAAGAATGGGGGATTGAACGGACTATGTGGGCTAGAGAGTGGAGTACGTTGAGTGGGGGTGAGGGGCAGAGGATCGCACTTGCTATTGCTATTGGACTTGGAGGGGCGGAGGTGGTATTGCTTGATGGTGAGTCATTCATGATATTCTGCGCCCGGGAGGGATGCCGCAGGTGTGGCCACGAGGGTCCATGATCATGTCGACTCTGTCCAGACCTCACGTCAATCCGGTCCTTCGGCCCGGGTCTGCAGTCGCCACGGTGACATTGGGACAGTGAGGTTGGAATATACTAACACTCAGAACCCACAAGTGCATTAGATGAAGAGACTATGAAGAAAGTAGAAACGACACTCCTAGGCCTCCTACCATCAAGGGTGAGTAATTCCCGAGCTTCAGAGCCAAGGTGAGTCCGGGCTGATTGATAGGCAAATGGCAGGATGAGCAAAGATGGGAACGGGCTTAAAGCGTATTTGTGGATCACTCATGAGGCTTCGCAGGCTGAGAGATGTGGGACTAGGCAGGTTGATATCACCCGGCAATGACAATATCCAGCTACAAGTCAACCAGTAGTGTCGGGATAGGAGTAGATGTGAATTGGCAGTCACTGTATCAGCATGCATGCGTTCGGAAGCTGCTATAGACAGGATGTATAGAACGTATAGAGATTGAATATACAAAGGCCTCGGACCAGGAGCCACGGTCAACCCCTCCGGCCTCAACTCAAATCGTGACTGTACTAAGCGTTTGTCGCCTCTTACAAGCAATCCTCCTCCCCCGGACATGGATACCAGAGTCAACAGTAGTCTTGTATCACCCTCTCTAGAACGGGCTGCCTTCTTCTCGCATACTCCTAGACTTTGAGCGCTACGCAACCCCTCACCATGACCCGAATACAATGTTGCCACTTTGCCACGTTCCATTACGTCACACCCCCCTCTGTGAATACACTTTTCGGCTAATAACCTAACCCAATCAGTCCACTCTCCTTACTCCGCCTCCATTACTGCTACTGCTACCATTATAACCGTAGATACATACTCCACAACATTGAAACATAAGCGTAGCCATCGTCAGTCCTCGAGACTTCTTTTCCAATAGACAAAGCGACACTACAATGTCCACCGCACAAGCATCACTATTGCAAACTGCGATTCAGAACCTCCAAATTTCCCAGCAGGCCAAAGATAGAGACCGCGACACAGCCTCTTCCGTCGACTTTAGCTCGCCAAGATCCGATAATCTAGATCTAGACTCCGAGGATGAAGATGAAATGGTAAATGTGGGTCAGGGGACTCGACCACCCACTAGACCTGCTTCGCCGAAACCTAAGAAAGTTGCTTTGAGACAGGGATCTTCTAGGTTATCGGATAATGAGGAGGGTGTTGATCCTGTGAGTATTTCTCTCCTCTCTTGGGAAGCGAGACTGACGAATGTAGCTCACTAAACTACCTACTGTCCTCGCTGTAAGGGTACTATTACTACTGGATATCAAGTCCCTTGCGCGTTGCGAAAGGGTTTGTAAGAGGTGGAAGAAGTCTAGTACCATCAACCATGGTAAGCTCATTGAGCCTGACTATGCGATACAGAGCTGATTTGACAGTATGGTACCTTCAAAACCGAGCGCTCCTCATTCCCGATATTCCGACCTCAAAGAACGGTGGCAAGAGCCGGAAATTAGATGACGGTACCGAATTCTTTGATCCGTTCGACAAGACTCCTCGACTCTCTGCGTTACCGACTCCACGTATGCCAAATTCAAGTACATTAGTATGGACGAAATCAGAGTCCAAAGTCAGTTGGAAATCGAAATTCCATCAAACCCTTAAACGTTCCGACCCAAATGCTGAGCCTGAACACGATCCACTCAGAGTAGATATTAGCAGTCTACATACTTCAGGAGCTACCACGCCGTCGGGCCGACACTCGCATGCTGGATTAGGGAGCGGGAATGCAGCGAGGTGGGCTGAGCAAGAAGCTGCTGCTGGTGCTTTAACGCCGGGTGAGAGGAAGAATGCGGCTAGAGAAGTTTACAAGTCAATGGGTGGGAGGAAAGCAAGGGGGAAGAATAGGATGGGGGCTGGGGATAAGGGAGGTATCGCCGAGGACGACCCACGTTTCACTTCCCCTTTCTAGCGCAATTTCTTGGAGCGAAGTCTATCGTCCCAAGTTTTAATGAGAACAAGCAATCAAGCATTTTCTGAATATCAGCACCATCCTATAATATACAGTACCCAGCCTGTAATGCATGTTGTACAATTCCCCTAATCACCCTTAGCCCCTATCAAATCAAACGCGTGATTTACTCCCGTCTCATGTTCCGACGCGTCTTGATTTTCTTCAGTCACCTCATTCGACCGTTCCGCCTGTATAGTTCACATGCTGCCATTGTTACAACTGGGAGATGGTCGACTCACCCTCGAAGAGAGCGACCTACGCGCAGAGCTCATCATACTGTAGAAGAACCTACGTCGATGCGACGAGCGAATCCGAGTCCGAGGCGGAAGATGCCAAGCAATTACGAAGTTCCCATAATGACAATGTCGGGTCAAAGCGAAAGCGGGTAACTTCCTTTCATTCCTCTAGTACAACCACAGCTCACAAGCAGGTCGAGTCGACAAGTTCAGAATCTGAGCTGGAATTAGGAGAGGAGGAATATGAAATCGACAGTATCGTCGACTCGCGAATACGTAAATTCAGGGGTAAAGCAGTTTTGGAATATAGAGTGCACTGGAAAGGATACGACACAGACGAGGATTCCTGGACAACAGCCGATCAATTCGATGACGATGATCCACCTGTTCTTGAATTCTTCAAGAAATACCCCAAGAAACCCAGCGTAGCGAATCTAGGAAAGAACGTTAAAGCTGCTCCAAAGGAGGCATCTCCAACCTCGATTCGCGATGTTAGCTCCTCGCCCGCTCCTCCTAGTCCGAAAAAGAAGGCCTCCCCTCCTCCGCCTAGTAAAAAGAAGGAGGCAGCACCACCACCACATAGTCGAAAGAAGGAACCTTCCGTCACTATCGTTGATTCACCTGTCCGAAAAATCCCCTCGAGCCCGACAGCCAAGAAATCAACCGATATCCGGTCCTTCTTCGGCGCGCTTTTGGGAGGAGCGAACAAAGAGAACCGAAATCCAGTCGTCCCGAAAGAGGTCAAGGAGAAGGCCCTCAAGGGAAAAGGCAAAGAAAAGGAGAAACCGGTAGTCAAGGCTGAAACAGTCAAGCCGGAGAGGAAGAAACGTAAGGTGCAAAGTGAGGATGAGGACTTTGAAATGGCAGAAGAGAAAGATGAGCCAGAAGATGATCTGGAGTCGGACTTTGATGAGGGAGATGATAAGGCCGAAAGTGCAGGTGACGATCTCGAGTCAGAACATGAGTCTGGTGAGTCAGTTCAAGAAGTCCCCGTCCATCGAGCTAACAAAAAGCTGATGAGAAACCGTCTAATGCAAAGAAGGGGTACAATGGAGGATGGGGAGGAGCAAAGGCCAAAGTGGTCAACAAGAAGAAGGTGGTCAGTCTGTAAGCTGTCCTGTTCTCACTTTCCCTGGCAAACAGCTGAACATCAGTGGTTCTTTCAGATCCGGCATCAAGCCTCTTGGTATGAAGAACGAGATCCGACATGCTATCAAGAATCTTAGCGAAGATCTACCTCCTATCAGCGATATAGAGCAAATGTTTGATCATCTCGTGTCCCGAGTAAGTCCTCAGTCAGGATATGTACATGAGCTAATAGTAACAGGTACCGGACGTGGTCAAGATCGTTGAGCGACTCAACGGCAGGAAGCTGAGAGTGGCTACCATGTGCTCGTAAGCTGCGTCGAACGGAAGAAGCCGGAGCCAGCTGATCAGTAGTGGTACAGAGTCCCCTTTACTAGCCCTCAACATGATTGCCAAAGCGATCAAATCACAACACGACAAGACTCTCTCTTTCGAACATGTCTTTTCGTGCGAAATCGAACCATTCAAGCAGGCTTATATCGAGCGAAACTTCTCTCCGCCAGTGCTCTTCCGAGATGTTACGGAACTTGGCAGGAAGAAGGCTCATACGGCTTATGGATCTCTTGTCGAGGTTCCAGGAAATGTTGATGTATGTGTCTTCTATCTCTGAAGCTGAGATCAACCTAATACTCGCAGCTTCTCATCGCGGGAACTTCATGTGTCGATTACTCGAATTTGAACAATCAACAGCAGGATATCGACGCTAATGGTGAATCCGGACGTACTTTCCGAGGGATGTTGCAGTGGGTGAAGAAGAACCAACCGGCAATCGTCATCCTCGAGAATGTATGCAGTGCTCCTTGGGAGAAGGTTGTCGAGTACTTTGCCGAGATCGATTACGATGCTCAGTTCAGCCGGTAAGTCTACCTTGGGTTAGATTTGCGGTAAGCTGACGAACAGCCTTGATACCAAGGAATACTATATCCCTCATACCCGTACTCGAGTCTACCTATTCGCTACACCTATGAAGAAAGATGGCAAGATCGAGAACTTGGCCGAAACGTGGGCACTTACTGTCAAAGACATGAAACGACCCTGGTCCACCCCGTTCGAATCATTCCTACTCGATACCGACAGTCCCAATATCCACAGAGCTCGACTCGACCTCTCCGCAGCACGCGACTACAAAGATGGTGTACAACGTAAGCCGACCGATTGGAACCGATGCGAATCTCGACATCAACGAGCTAGGCAGGATGAACAACTCGGAGCCCTTCGACCACTCACTTCCTGGCAGGAGGCGGGAATCTGCAAAGGTCTTGATTGGACATGGAACGATTGGCTCCTCACTCAAACGGAGCGAGTTTTGGATTTACTCGAAATCTCTACCCTACGTATGGCGAAAGATGGTGTCGATTCCGGATTCAAGGCTTGTATCTGGAATGTCAGTCAAAATGTCGATCGACAAACTGGATCCGGTCGAACGGCTCTCGCTCCTTGCTTGACGCCAAATATGATTCCATGGGTCACGACTCGAGGTGGACCCGTCACTGGTCGAGAAGCTTTGGCGTTACAGGGTATCCCAGTGCGGGAATTACTGCTCACGAGCGAAAGTGAGGATCAACTTGCCGATCTCGCTGGAAATGCCATGACGACTACTGTTGTTGGGTCATCGATGCTCGCCGCACTCAAGATTACTGTTGACAAGCTTGCTCCCGGTGATGATGCCGAACGAGATGCTGCTGCTATCGAAGAAGCATTGGCGGTAGAGGACGACGCCGTTGCAAAGCGTATTATCGGAGAGGATCTACTCAAGACATCCCAACTCGATCTGGCCAAAGTCACTAAAGCGGATTTGAGGGAGATGCTAGACCTTGCGGAACGAAGTTCAAGACATTGTCAATGTGAAGGGCGATCTGGTACCTCGTCGCCAATTGAGGAGTGTAGTGCCTGTGGCTATCGAGCTTGCAAATCCTGTGGAGGTCGACCCGATCACCACTACACTCCATGCAAGAACGTTCGAGTCCAACCTGGGGAGTTCGAGAAACGATTCAAGGAGCTATTGCCGATGCGAGTACAGATTGCAGGTGTCACTTCCCAAGTCCTTTCTTCATTACGCAAAAAGGCAGAAGAAGTCGGCAAGGGAACCGTCACAACTCGAGATTGGGATCTTTGGTCGAAAGCTGTTCTCGATGCTTTTGGTACTGCCGAATTCCGGTTCCGATACATGAAGCGACAATATACCTGGACTGCAGTATACGAAGCTCCTAACGCCACCCTCGACTTGTTTTTACAAAACAAAACACCAGAATGGCGATTGACGATCAAATGCCCAGCTACCGAACCGGTCAACTCGCCACTACGGGCCCTACTCGTCCACCCAGTGGCACGATTGCGATTCGACGTTTCCGGTCAAGATGTCCTCGGTGGTCCATGGGAGCTGTGCGTCCCATCTCGCCAGACTTTCAAGATTGATATCGTTGGTCGAGGTGAACTCGTGCCCAGCTGGCACGCTTCGCTCGGTCTCGGCGGTCATTATGAGGGAACACAGCGTTGGTCCGAGGTCGAGGTCGTTGTCCCCGAAGCAGCGACAAAGGCTTTGGACAGGGATATAGCCGGTACATATTCGCTATTACCCAAGTGTGGTCAAGCTATGAACTCGCTCCACAAGAAACAAGGCTCCGATACCGATAAAGGGCTACCTCAACTCTACTTCTTCTTTGATCCCACTCGATGCGGTGAAGCCGAAGATGACTCGTACGTATTTTCGACAAGTATCGAGAGACTCGATGCCGCTACCGAACGAGCGGTCATTGCCATCCTTGATCCCAAATGGCGAGAATCGGCAAAAGCACAACACACAACAAATCTGGAAATCCGAGGGGGTTGGATTGCTTGCGAGGAAGCGCACCTGACTGCTGTGGGTGGATCCGATATCGCCGTCATCAATGGAAAGAACGATACTTCGCAGAAATTGGATCAGGCTACATACTCGGTCCCAGTCTCCGCTGAATCCATCTCGTCCAAACTTGACAATGAAGGTTGTAGTCATGCTACTGCCCTTCTCACCTGTCGAGTACCCCTTGACCCAGCCCATTCCGAACCTATGTGGAGACAAGGAGCTTGGGGAGAGATCGACATTCTTCACCAAGGGAATGCTACATTCGCCAACCTCGCTTGGATCACCGAGAGGCTCCCTTCACTTGAGGGATTGAGCAAATGGACAACACTCGCCGAGGCTACTGTGAGTTCGTTCCTATGTGAGAGTGGCCGAGCTAACTGTCAGGCGGAAGGAACTGCTTGTGAGCGATGTGCCCCTCGAGCGCCCAAGATCCATTGGATCAAGCGGGCTGGTAAGAAGAACAAGAATGGTGGAAATACCAAAAGTACCATTATTGCCTTTGAGGACAAGCTCGAGGCTGGCCGTTATGAACACGTGAGCTATCGAGTGCATATATGCATATATTGGACATAGCTAATGAATTCAGGCTTTGAAGAACCGTCCCGCACCTTTCGTCGTCCAATTGCGACTCGATAACGATGTAGGATCGTTCCGAATCGGGCTCAACCTCGTCTCACTGGCACACCGAGCTTTATCTCGACTCCCCGCTAACTCGCTCAAAGGCGAGACACACTTGTCGTGGCGACTCACTCCTGGTCAAGTGGTCGATGCGCCACAACCACCACGAGTCTTCATCCTGCCATCGAACAAGCGAGATCCGGAACATCCTCAGCCAAAAGGTTTCAAGCTTCCACTACGAGTGGAACAGCTTCGATCACTCTGGTGGATGCTGGAGCAGGAGAAGGCGGAGGGCAAGACACACACCTTTGTCGAAGAGGAGATCTCGGAAGCTGCACTACCTGCCTTGGGATGGAGAGCTGAAGGCAAAGCAGAACGACCAGTCATGATTCGAGGTGGAGTTATTGCCGATCAAGTTGGTTATGGTAAAACCATCATTTCGCTCGCTCTTGTCGCCGAAACAAGCTCGATCGATGCTCCCGACCCCGCACCCGAAGGTCTTATCGATCTCAAAGCTACCCTTATCGTCGTCCCTGGACACTTGTCCAAGCAATGGCCTAGCGAGATCAAGCGTTTCACTGGAAGTATGTTCAACGTGGTCGTCATCCAAAACATGGCCGATCTCAAGAACAAGTCCATCTCCGAACTCAAGAGGGCCGATATCATCGTCATGGCAGCAGAGACTTTCGAGGCGGACGGATACTGGGAGAGGATGGAGTATCTATCTGGTCAGCCGGAAGATTGGCTCAGCGACAAGAATGGTGGTCGATTCTTCCAAGATCGACTCGAGACTGCCATGGCTGCTCTCCGACTCCAGACCGCCACTTTGTCTTCGGAAGGTGCCGAGGCAGCACAAACGCAGATGAAGAATGCTCAGAAAGCTGCGATCGCCGAGGCCGAGAGTAAGAAGGAGGCCCACAAGACTGCCAATTTCGGTAAGAGGATGAAGGGACAGGCTTACCGTGATCGATGGGATGGAGAGAGCAAGAAGAAGAAGGCTGTACAGACCGAGGGCGCAGATCTTTGGGACGTCTCGGAAGATGAGGTGAGCTTAACATGTCCCGTTTAGACCAAGCTGATATGCAGGATGACAATGACGAAGACTCGGAACCTATACCTGTTCCCACCTTCAGATCTGCAAAGGCTAAGGAAGCCTATTCCAGCGCCGATGTCCAGAATAATTACAAATTCCTTGCCTGTCCTTTGATGCACATGTTCCGGTAAGCTATCCAATGCCCTCCGGTTTGCATGAGCTGACCGACAGATTCCGTCGAGTGATTGCCGACGAGTTCACCTATCTCGACAAGAGGGCTCTTGCTGCATTACTCCGCTTGACATCTTGCTACAAATGGGTATTGTCTGGTACACCACCCGTCAGCGACTTCCCTGCTATCAGATCGTGAGTCGTGCCCTACAAGTGACGCTAATGATCAGTATTGCCGCGTTCATGGGTATCCACCTAGGTGTAGAGGATGATGCGGAGGGTAACGCCCAACTCCAAAAGGCCAAAGCCAAAGAACAGACTCAAGCAGAAAAGTTCCATGCTTTCCGTGAAGTCCATTCACAAGCTTGGCAACGACGAAGAGATGATCTCGGACAGGAGTTCTTGAACACGTTTGTCAGGCAGAATATCGCCGAGATTGATGATATCCCAACCGTGGAACATCTTCATCAGATCAAGTTGCCTGCTTCGGAAGGTGCGGTCTACCTGGAATTGGAACATCATTTACAAGCTCTTGAGATGCAGGCGTAAGTGTCTCGACTGGGTGGAGAGTACCGCTAATGATTAGTCGAAAGGAGACCAAATTCAAGGATGTCACTGTTGGAGATCGATTTGCTCGACTCGAACAAGCGCTTGCCGATTCAAAGACAGCAGAAGAAGCACTCTTGAAACGATGTTGCCATTTCACACTCGACCTGACCAAGAAAGACCGAGACGCGAAGTCAGCTCAGGAGGCTTGCGAGTACATTTCGGGCGATCGAACCACTCAATTGAAAGGTTGCGAGAACGATCTATACGCTTCAATCAACATCGCTGTTGGTCTGCACTTGTATATCCGACGTAAGGGCGCCTACGGCAAGGACGACCCGGAGCGACAGCATTTCAAGGAATGGGTCAACTCAGTTCTAGGATCCAAACAGAATCACGGTGATTCCGATGCCGAAGCCCGATTGGTCAAGGTTCTCGAAAGATGCGGATTTCAGGGTACGACCTGGCCTTCGGAAGTTGCCGATCCCAAAGCAGTCGCGAAAGTGGTCAAGGGAGAGAAGGTCGAAGATGTGAAGTGGCGTTTGAGGGAGCAGTCGCATCTACTGCGTCGACTTACCAAAGAGCTTGTTGCTCGAGTTCGATCGCTACGATTCTTCGAAGTCGTCCGAAAATTACAGCGAAATGGCCAGGAGGCGAAGGAAGTCCTCGAAGGATCAGAATGCGATCATCGCCCTTCGACACAACCTGGCGTCGAAATGGCTGTCTTGTCATGCTGTGGTCACATATCATGCTGGGAATGTATGATCAAAGCTGCCGATAATCAAGCTTGTCCCAAGGGCAAAGACAGATGCCAAGCAGCTGTACGACATACCAACGTCGTCAAAGTCAAGTCTCTTGGTATAGAAGGTGAATTATCGAGTGGTCGATATGGTGCCAAGCTTCAGAAACTTGTCGACCTCATCCAGTCGGTGCCAAAGGATGAACGAGTCTTGGTTTTCTTGCAATGGGAAGATCTGGTACCAAAAGTATCTGAAGCTCTTGACTCTGGAAAGATCCCACATGTCAAGTTATACGGATCCACCAAAGCTCGAGCCAATATTCTCGACAAATTCCAACAATCCGATTCTGATTCAGCTCGCGTCTTACTACTCAAGATCAATGACGCTTCCGCTGCCGGATCGAATTTGACGACTGCCAATCACGCCATCTTTGTTGGACCGTTGTTTACCACTTCTCTACTGAATTACCGGGCTGTCGAAACCCAAGCTATCGGTCGAGTCAGGCGATACGGCCAAGATCGTAAAGTCCATATCCACAGACTATTGGCTATGGATACGATCGACATGACAATATACGAAACTAGGCAGAAAGAACTAGAAGCAAAGCCGGATTATGAGAAGATACCGAGGGAGGTGTATGAGGGGAAGAAACGTAGAAAGAATATAGAAGTGGAGATCGTCAGCCCTACCAAGAGGAAGACGACTAGGGAGGAGCCGATGGAAATCGATTAGCGAACAGACCCCCTACGATCCGAAGGCGCCGAGACGGATTGTATGAACATCCAGGATAGAGAAGTGAGAGCGACGACACAACAGTCTGTGTCGGTATTGCTCTATCTAAAACTTGTATGTCTGTATAAATAATGTATAATTCTTGATATTCACTACGAATTTTCCACATGTTCACTATCGGGCTTCCTTTCACTATCGACCCCCTTTGCATGACCCGGCTCTTGTGACCTCCCTTTGTCGACGTTCATGTAACACCCCGATATCAAGATTCGACGAATTCGCGTACTCACTCCAACATAACCATTGATACAGAACACCTTGTGTCGAAGAATCAGAAACTCGTTCCTACCAACAACAACAGAGTCACCATGATCAAGAAAGCTCTGCTCGCTCCGGTCCTCACGATGTGCTTCGTGCAGATAATCTCGACGGCTTTGATCACTTACATTTTCCCCTTTGTCGCCTCACGTATGCACTACTCTCTGACCCAGGCTGACACCCAGTTTTGCTTTCAATGGATGTTCCCGAACGCGATGTTCCAATATACGCCGGCTGGGCTGACAGCATGATCTCCATCGCAGATGTCATTGGGCTTCCAGTCGTAAGTTCTTCGCCCTCTTACAGTACGTGACCTCGCTGACAGTGCTCCAGCATGTCCGACTAATCCAGCATTTCTCACATCGACAGCTATTCGTGTTCACCCTTCTATCGTCTGGAACGGTGGCCGCAATGGTAGGATTCTGTACCTCCCCTTGGCAGCTTATTACTCTTCGGGGAATGACCGGCTTGGTCCACTTTGGAGGTTTCATATCGACCATAGCCCTCGGAGGCCTTGTGGACGAGGAATCGCGTAATGAGGGTCAGTCTGCCCATTCATGTATGGCTTTACGACTCGGACTCATTCGTCAGCTTTTTCATGGCGAGCTGCTGGTAGTGCAATTGGGTCGATGTCAGGCTCGGCCCTTGGAGGACTTCTCGCGGAACCCAATGGACGGATTCCTCTCTTGTCTGATCTCAAACTGTTCCAGATGAAGCCCTACGCCGCTCCTGGGGTAGTGCTCCTGCTACTGAGCATCATCGCCAGCATGGCTGTGCTGCTACTGGTCAAAGAGGTCAGTACCCTTACGAATGTCACTGAGTTTAGACCAATCCCCGTCATATGAAGAGGGAT
>Ga0308160_10005963_pt1 | contig 12559 bp, 15 predicted proteins | sample PhyFR1_FD_201036 | JGI IMG/M metagenome (GOLD analysis project Ga0308160, IMG submission 201036) | Phyllosphere microbial communities from UC Gill Tract Community Farm, Albany, California, United States - DLSLF.R1 | ecosystem: Host-associated > Plants > Phyllosphere > Unclassified | place: USA... | reverse complement strand
CATTGCCAAGGCCGTGCGGCTGGGCCGCGATCCGGCGGCGTTGCGCGCACTGCGCGACACGCTGCAGCAGCGCCGCGCCAGCGCCGGCCTGTTCGACATGCAAGGCTTCGCTGCGGACTTCGCCGACCTGTTGCGCGATACCGCACGCCGGCATGGCTGGGGCGGTCCGCAGTAGCTCGTAAATCGCCCGGCCGCGGCGGCACCTGCACCTGGCGCAGCGGAACGGATGCGTTCGCATCCAGACCAAACCTCCCGACAGATTGCCTGCGTCGGCGGCCGCAATTCTTCAGCGCAGCGCGAGCGGCAGCCAACCGCGACCTGATGACGGCACATCGTTGCACCTGTTGAAGCGCCCGTCATGCAGAAACACGCTTGACCTGAAGCATGGTTGAGGTTCGACACTGCGCGCCTTCCGTTCGCGCACGTCCCGATGCCATCACGCCTGTCGCCCGACCTCACCTCCCCGCATGCACGCAGCGTGCTGGTCGCCCACGCCTCGGCACCGGTCTGCGCGACGCTGCTCGCACGCTTGCACGCCAACCCCGGCGGCGGGCTGCATGCCCTGGCCTGGCTGGAAGCGCTGAGCGCCGCGCCTGACCTGCTGTACGCGCAATGCTGCGGCGACGACACCACGCCGCTCGACCGCAGCTGGCGACCGCGCGCACCCGCGCCGCGGCTGACGCTGCGCCGTTATCGGCGCATCCGCAGCGGAGTATCCGATCCGCAGCGCGCGCCCGGCTGCGTCGTGGTGACCAGGCTGGCGACCCGCGATGCCGCGCAGGCGCAGCTCCACGCCAACGCCGCGTTCGCCGCACTGCAAGACGGCGCGCACGCGCTGCGCGGGCTGATCGCCTCGCACCTGCACCTGTCCGACGACGGGCTTAGCCTGCTCGACTACGCCGAATGGAGCAGCGCCGACGCGCAGCGTCGCGCCTTGCAGCGCGAACCCGAGCGCCTGCCCCTGGCGTCCCATCCCGCGGCCAGCGTGACCCGTTACCGGCCGCGCGCGCTGACCCTGCCCGGCGTCCCGGCGCAGCCCCCGCACGCACACGCCTGACGCGGCATCGCCCTGGTTCCGCGATGGCGCCTGTACGGACGCTGCCGATGCGTGCCGGCAGGCTATACGCCGACCGGGCGAGCCGCTAGGCTTCGGGCATGAGCGCCAAAGCCGATTTCATCGCGTTGAACCTGTGCGTATTGACCGTCTCGGACACGCGCAGCCTGGCCGAAGACAGTTCCGGCGATTACCTGGTATCGGTGCTCGGCGAGGCCGGCCACCGCCTGTACGCGCGCGAGCTGCTGCCCGACGACCGTTACCGGATGCGCGCGGTGGTCTCGGCGTGGATCGCCGACCCGCAGGTCGACGGCATCCTGGTCACCGGCGGCACCGGCTTCACCGGCCGCGACTCCACCCCCGAGGCGCTGCTGCCGCTATTGGACAAGCAGATGCCCGGCTTCGGCGAACTGTTCCGCGCGATCAGCTTCGAGGAAATCGGCACCTCCTCGCTGCAGTCGCGCGCCTTCGCCGGCCTGGCCAACGCCACCTTCGTGTTCTGCCTGCCCGGCTCGACCTCGGCCTGCCGCACCGCCTGGGAAAGGATCGTCGCCGCGCAGCTCGACGCGCGCACCCGGCCGTGCAACCTGGCCACGCTGCGCCCACGCCTGAAGGAATGACCTGGAACCGCGCATGTCACTGGACACCACCCTGCGCCTGCTGGCCAAAGCCAGCGGCATGACCGCGGCGGACATCGCCGCCGCCATCCCGCGCGCCGGCGCCGCCACGGTCAAGGCCTGGCTGGCCGGCGAAAAGATGCCCGGTCGCGACCAGCTCAATGCGCTGGCGCGCGCGTTCGGCGTTCCCGCGGGCGCGCTGCTCGGCGAACTGGCCAGCCAACTCGACCCGGCCCGCACCCGCGGCGAACACGACCTATTGCAGGCCTATCGCACGCTCGACAGCCGCCAGCAGGGCGCGCTGCTGGAAGTGGCGCGCAGCATGGCCGGCACCCGCACGAGACGCAGCAAATGAGCAAACTCAAACGCAAGCAGTACCAGGCATTGATGCAACCGCTGCAACTGGAACTGGCGGCGCTGGCGCAGGCGCTGCAGCACAGCGGCGAACGCGTACTGGTGCTGTTCGAAGGCCGCGACACCGCCGGCAAGGGCGGCGCGATCCAGGCCATCGCCGAACATCTGAACCCGCGCCAGTGCCGGGTGGTGGCGCTGCCCAAGCCGACCGACCGCGAAAGCACGCAGTGGTATTTCCAGCGTCACGTCGCGCACCTGCCGGCCGCCGGCGAGATCGTGCTGATGGACCGCAGTTGGTACAACCGCGCCGGGGTGGAGCGGGTCATGGGCTATTGCAGCGACGCGCAATACCAGGCCTTCCTGCGCCAGGCGCCGCTGTTCGAGCAATTGCTGGTCGACGACGGAATCCGCCTGTTCAAATACTGGCTGTGCGTGGACCAGGACCAGCAGGAGAAGCGCTTCGCCGAACGCCTGCACGATCCGCTGAAGGGCTGGAAGCTGTCGCCGGTGGACCTGCAGTCGCGCGCCCAGTACGCCGAATACACCCGCGCCCGCGAGGCGATGCTGGACGCCACCCACCGCGAACAGGCGCCGTGGACCCTGGTCGATTTCAACGACCAGAAACGCGGCCGCCTGACCCTGATCCGGCATCTGCTCGACCAGTTGCCCGACACCCCGCTGCAGGAACCGGAACTGGAGCTGCCGCCGCTGAAGCACAAACCGCGCAAGGAAAAGTTCGGCGTGTTGCAGCCGATCGCGTCGGTTTGAGGTCGGGATTGGGGATTAGGGATTGGGGATTCGATGGTGCACCCGCGACCGACAGTGAACCGGTTTCCTGTAGGAGCGGCTTCAGCCGCGACCGGATCTCTTCGCAAAGACGCGATCGGATTGACTCCTTCCACAGCGGCACGCGGTTATGTAGAAGGGACTTCAGTCCCGACGCGCTACCGGTAAGACCTCATCGGGACTGAAGTCCCTCCCACAGCGGGCCACCAGGGTTTCCGCGATGTCACCCGATCGCGAAGCCCGCCGCCACCGGCTCCGGCCATGGCTCGCGCAGCACCTGCTCGACCCGCGCTGCCGGCGGGCCGTGCCGCAGCCATTCGGCCAGCGCCTCCAGCGCCGCGGCCTCGCCGCAAGCGACGACCTCGACGCGGCCATCGGCCAGGTTCCGCGCGTATCCATCCAGCCCCAAGGCCAGCGCGCGTTCGCGGGTGGAGGCGCGGAAATACACGCCCTGCACCCGGCCGGCGACCAGGAAGCGGGCCGCCGCCATCAGCCGGCGGCCTTCGCCTGGCCAGCGACCTTGCCGCCGGCCGCGGCGATCGCCGCCTCGATGTCGTGCGCATTGACCGGCCCCAGGAACTGCTTGGCGACCTTGCCGTCCGGGGCGATCAGATAGGTCATCGGCAACCCGCGCGGCGTGGCGAAATCGGCCGGCGGCGCGTAGGTGTCGAGGATCGCCACCGGGTAGGCCACCGGATGGTCCTTCAGGAACGCCTGCATCTCCGCCGGCTCGATGTCCTCGTAGGCCAGGCCCACCACTTCGATGTTGTCGCGCATCACGTGCAACGCCGACAGCTCCGGCATTTCCTTCAGGCACGGCGCGCACCAGGTGGCCCAGAAATTCACCACCACCCACTGCCCGCGATGCGCGGCCAGGTCGTAGTCGCTGCCGTCCACCGCCTTCACCTTCAGCGTCGGCTGCGGCCGGGTTTCCTGCACCACGTTCGGCCCTTCGCCAGCGGCGGGCGCGGTCGGCGCAGCTGGCGCGGCAGGTGCCGCCGGGGCGGCGGGAGCGGTGGGCGCGGTGGGCGCGGGCGCGCCCGGCGCGGCGCCATCGGCGGGCGAAGGATGCCGATCGCAGCCCGCCAGCAGCGCGGCAGCGGCGAACAACGGGAACAGGATGCGCGGGGTCATGCGAGGTCTCCGATATCGGTGTAAAGATCGCCGACGCGACGTTTCAGCACGTCGCGCAGCGGCATGCGCAATTCGTCCAGCGCGCGCCACGCCGCCTGCCCCAGCGCGTCGTCGCGGCACGGCAGGTAGGCTTCGGCGATCGGGATGCGCAGCTGGCAGTTTTCGTAGAGTTCGGTCAGCGGCACGTCGGCCAGGTCGCGCGCCAGCAGCCATTCGCCATGCTCGACGCGGCTGAGCAGGCGGCTGCGCTCCAGTTCGCACAGCAGTTCCTGCACCAGCGAATCGGTCAGCATCGGCTCCAGCTGCAGGATCTGATCTTCCTGCAGGCCGTGGCCGTCCTTGCGCGCCTGCGCGAAGCGCCCGAGCAGGCGCAGCAAGCCATAGATCTCGTAGCCGGCCGGCAGCCGCATCGACGCCGGCTGGTAGCGGAAGGCGGCGATCGAGGACGCCAGCGAGGCCCCGAGCAGGATCCCGATCCAGCTCAGGTAGGTCCACAGCAGGAAGATCGGCACGAACGCGACCGTGCCGTAGATGCGCTGGTAGGACTGGAAGCTGCCCAGGTACAGGCTCAGCCCCCACTTCACCAGTTCCAGCAGGGCCACCGCCAGCAGCGCGCCAGGCACCGCGTGGCGCAGCTTGACCGTGTGGTGCGGCACCACCCGGTACACCAGGGTGATGCAGACGAATTCGATCAGCACCGGCGCCAGGCCCAGCGCCATCTGCGCCAGCAGGCGGCCTTCGCTGGTGCGGAACAGCGGCAGCGCGAAGAACCGCGCCGACGCCGCCAGCGACGCCGCAGCGAGCAGAGCGCCCAGGGTCAGCACCGTCCAGTACACCAGGAAGCGGGTCAGCCGCGGCCGCGCCGAGACCACCCGCCAGATCCGGTTGAAGGTCTGCTCGACGCTGTTCAAGGTGATCAGCAGCGACACCATCAGCGCGATCGTGCCGGCGCTGGTCAGCTGCCCGGCGCTGGCCGAGAACTGGCGCAGATAGGCCTCCACCGACCGCGCCGCGGCCGGCACGAAGTTGGAGAAGATGTAATCGCTGAGCTGGTCGCTCCACTTGTCGAACACCGGGAACGCCGAGAGCACGCCGAACACCACCATCGCCAGCGGCACCAGCGCGAAGATCGTGGTGTAGGCCAGCGAGGCGGCGGCCTGGAACAGGCGGTCGTCGAGGAAGCGCCGCCACAGGAACCCGGCGAAGCTGCGCATCCGCGCGCGGTCGCGCACCCGCTCCGTCCAGAGATTGACCGTGTCCAAAGGCTGCATCGGGCAAGGGTACCCGATGCGCACGGATGCCGGCATCGCCGATACTGGCGGCCGTTCTGGTGCAAGCAAGCGAGGGCCGCATGGCCGAGATCCTGGTCCTGTACTACAGCCGTGGCGGTTCGGTGGCGCGCCTGGCGCGGCAGATCGCGCGCGGCGTCGGCGAAGTGCCCGGCATGGCCGCGCGCCTGCGCACGGTGCCGCCGGTGGCCGCGGTCACCCAGGCCAGCGCGCCGCCGGTGCCCGACAGCGGCGCGCCGTACGTGGATGCCAGCGACCTGCGCGACTGCGTCGGCCTGGCCCTGGGCAGCCCGACCCGCTTCGGCAACATGGCCGCGCCGGTCAAGTACTTCATCGACGGGCTCGGCGCCGAATGGGCCAGCGCCACCCTGGCCGGCAAGCCGGCGGCGGTATTCACCTCCACCGCCTCGCTGCACGGCGGCCAGGAAGCCACGCTGCTGTCGATGCACCTGCCGCTGCTGCACCACGGCTGCGTGATCGTCGGCATTCCCTACACCGAACCGCTGCTCAGCAGCACCCGCAGCGGCGGCACCCCGTACGGCGCCAGCCACGTCGCCGGCGCCGACGACGACCCGCAGCCCAGCGAGGAAGAAGCGCAGCTGGCGCGCGCGCTGGGCCGGCGCCTGGCCAGCATCGCGCAACGCCTGGCGGCGCCGTGAGCACCGCGCGCCTGCGTTACGCGCTGGCAGCCACGCTGCTGGTACTGGCGCTGTTGTACGCGGCCTGGTTCCACGACGACCGCCACCGCCTCGCCGCGCTGCTGGTGTTCGCACTGCCGCCACTGCTGCTGGCGATCGGCGTGCTGCGCGGCTCGGCGGTTGCGCGCTTCTGGGCCGGCGTGTTCGGGCTGTTCTGGTTCAGCCACGGGGTGATGGCCGCCTGGAGCCATCCGCCGCAGCGCAGCTACGCCTGGGCCGAACTGCTGCTGGCGTTACTGGCGATCGGCCTGTCCAGCGCGCCCGGCATTCGCGCGCGTTTCGCGCGCAAGCGCGGCGCCAAAGCGTCCGGCGGCGGCACGCCCTGAGCGGCCGCCGCTGGGCTGCCGCTATCATGGCGGCCCTGCGCGACCGCGGCCGCGCCCCCGTCATGCTCTAGGAACCGGCAATGGAAGAACTCCTGATCGTCACCACCGGCGGCACGATCGACAAGATCTATTTCGACGACAAGTCCGACTACCAGATCGGTGATCCGCAGATCGGCCAGATCCTCAAGGAACTGGGCGTGACCTTCCGCTTCAGCGTGATCCCGATCATCCGCAAGGACTCGCTGCACATCACCGACGAGGACCGCGAGCTGATCCGCGCCACCGTCGCCGCGCAGTCCGCGCGCCACGTGCTGCTCACCCACGGCACCGACTCCATGGTGCAGACCGGCAAGGTGCTGCAGACGATCCCGGACAAGACCATCGTGATGACCGGCGCACTGAACCCGGCACGGTTCCGCGGCTCCGATGCCGAGTTCAACATCGGCTGCGCGGTCGGCGCGGTGCAGTCGCTGCCGGCCGGGGTCTACATCGCCATGAACGGGCAGATCTGGGACCCGCAGAGGGTGCGCAAGAACGTGGCCGCGAACCGCTTCGAGCCCGTCTGAGCCGCGATGTCCAAGGCCACCCGCGCAACCCGGGCATTGGACGCGGCCGGCGTCGCCTATCGCCTGCATCCCTACGACTACGAAGCCGAAGCCAGCGCCAAGGGCCTGCAGGCGGCGCAGGCGCTCGGCCTGCCGCCGGAGCGGGTGCTGAAGAGCCTGATGGCCTGGATCGACAGCAACGCCGTGTGCGTGGTGGTGCCGTCCGATCGCCGTGTGCAGCTGAAGAAGCTCGCTGCGGCCGGCGCCGGCAAAGCGGCGCGGATGATGGAGGTGGCCGAGGCCGAGCGTCGCAGCGGCTACAAGGTCGGCGGCATCAGCCCGCTGGGCCAGCAGCGGCCGGCGCCGGTGCTGGTCGAGCAATCGGCGCTGGCCCCGGGCAGCGTGTGGTTCAACGCCGGGCAGCGTGGACTGCTGGTCGAAATCGCCGCTGAGCAGGTGCTGGACGTGCTGCAGGCGCGCGCCTGCGACCTGTGCGAGTGACGCGTCAGCCGCGGCGACGGCGTGGGCGGCATGGTACGCGCGAAGAATGCAGCCAGCGGCTGCGTCGACCGCATCCGCAGCGGCATGGCGGCAGGTAGCGAACGCAAGCGAAAAGGGCCGCCATGCCTGTGCCCCACTTCGACCACCGGCAACTGCGCAATCGGCGCGCGGATCGGAACCCACGACAACAAAAAAGCCCCGCGCCGAGGCGCGAGGCTGTCGTATCCGCAATGTCCAGGGCGTCCTGCCCTGCCGCTGCGTGCGGCTGCCGATGCCTGCGCGGCGCGGCCATACAGGCGCGCGCCGCGCAGCGGGCGGATCAGTAGTTCGCGGTCAGGGTGACGCCCGAGAACGTGCTGTACGCCTTGAGCCGCACGTAATAGGTACCGGCGCTGGGCGCGTTGAAGGTGCAGGTCTCGTTGTTGCCGTTGAGATACGGGCGGCATCCATAGGTGCTGTCGGTCGGCGCGCTGCCCAGCCGCACGTACAGGTCCGCATCGCCGCTGCCGCCGGAGATGGTGACGGTCAGCGAACTGACCCCGGACGGCACCGTCACGGTGTAGTTCAGCTCCGAGCCGCTGCTGGCGCCGAGCCCGGCGACCGGCACGCCGTCCTGCAGCGTATTGCCGGTAGGAGGCGTGGTGGTACCGCCGCCCAGCGCAGCGGTCACCGCGGCGTTGGCGTCGAGCAGGCCGGCGCCGCAGCCCTGCGAGCAGGAGAAGCTGGCCGCAGTGCTCTTGATGGTGCTCTCCACCTGCGCCGGGGTCAGCGGGGTCGAGGCGACCGACTGCATCAGCGCGACCACGCCGGCCACGTGCGGCGCCGCCATCGAGGTGCCGTTGTAGGACGCGTAACTGGCGCTGCCGGGCGTGGTGGTGCCGGAGTTGAGCGTGGACTGGATGCTCGAGCCCGGCGCGGAGATGTCGATGCCGGTGCCGTAGTTCGAGTAGCTGGCCTTGGCCCGCGATGAGGTGGTCGCGGCTACCGCGATCACGTTGGCGCAGTTGGCCGGCACAGAGGTGGAGACGTTGGCCGAGCTGTTGCCGGCCGCCACCACCACGGTGGTGCCGCGACCGACCGCGCCGTTGATCGCGTTCTGATAGGTGGTCGAGCAGGTACCGCTGCCGCCCAGCGACATGTTGATCACTTCGGCCGGGGTGGTGTTGGCCGGCACGCCGCTGACGGTGCCACCGGAGGCCCAGGTGATCGCGTCGGCGATGTCGGAGGTGTAGCCGCCGCACTTGCCGAGCACGCGCACCGGCAGGATCTTGGCATTGAAGGCGGTACCGGCCACACCGGTGCTGTTGTTGGTCAACGCGGCGATGGTGCCGGCCACGTGGGTGCCATGCCAGCTGGAATTGGACGCCGGCGAACCGGAATAGCACTCGTTGGCCGCCGACCAGTCGCCTTCGTCGGCCGGGTTGCTGTCGCGGCCGTTACCGTCGCGCGCGCCGGTCGCATCGCTGATGAAATCGTAGCCGGGCAGGATGTTGGCGTTGAGGTCCGGATGGCTGGTGATGCCGGTATCGATCACCGCCACGACCACGCCGGTGCCGGTTGCCTGGTCCCAGGCCGGACGCACGTTGATGCCGGCGGTGGTGGTGCCGAAGGCCCATTGGTTGGACAAGCTTGGATCGTTCGGAGTCAGCGCGATGGTCATGCGCTGGTCGACTTCGACGTATTCCACGTTCGGATCGGCAGCCAGCTGGCGCATCAGCGTCTCGGCTTCGGTGCGGTCCAAAGGCCGGTCGGCCTTGATCACTTCCGGGCCCACCGCCAGGCGGCGCAGGCTGGTCAGCCCCAGCGCGCGACCGTTCTTGGCCGGCATCGCCGCGGCCACCGATTGCAGCGTCGCGCGCAGCGACGCCGAGGTGGCGGCGGCAGACGTGCTGGCGATGCTGACGGGGGCGGCATCGCGGGTCTTGACGATGAAACGTTGCACGGTGGGCTCGGCGGTCAGCCCGGAGAGGTTGACGTCGCCGGCGAATGCCGGCGTCGCCAGCAACAGCGAAGTCAATGCGGACGCTCCCAGCACGATCAGCCAAGGACGCTGGCGCGAACCACGTTGCGAAATTTCGGACATTCGGAACTTCCTTTTCGTTGATTGCCACCTGACGGCGATTTTTCGCGCTGCGGATGCCTAAACAGGCACTGAATCCGAATGCGGCGCGACTCCCAGGCCGGCCCCCTGTTGCCAGCCGTTCATCCGACGCTATCCCAATACAGACGCGTATGGACGAAATTCTTATCGTCCAAAACCCATAAGCGTGACGATGGTCAACATAAAGGCAGACTTCGCTTCCGTTTTTTGCGACGCGACGGCAACGCCGATGGCTCGAGAAGACAGTCCTGGGACATTTTTGCGCGGCGCGGCGTGATCACGCGCCAATGCGGACAGCCTCCCGTACGCAGAAGCAGGTCTGCAGGACAGCGGCAGGGCCAGCGAATGCCTGCGAAGCGGTAGCGCCGGGCGGGGCTCGCATCGGGGAAGCCGCGGCGTGCATGACCGCATGAGCCGGGCAATGCGCCGGGCCGGGCCTGGCAGGCCGCCCATGGCGTCTCCGGGAACGGACGACGCCCCAGAAGAAAAGCTGGGGCAGCCTGCACCACGCCCAGCTCGGCGCCCGCCAGTGCCGGCGGGCGAAGAACGCCTGGGCTCAGCCCAGGCGCAGCAGCCAGCCGTGGCGGTCGGCCACGCGGCCGTACTGGATGTCGGTCAGTTCCTGGCGCAGCGATAGGGTCACCGGGCCGGCCGGTGCGGCCAGGTCGCCGACCGCGAAATCCTTGCCCTTCAGCTGCCCGATCGGGGTCACCACCGCGGCGGTGCCGCAGGCAAAGATCTCGGCGATCGCGCCGGAGGCCACGCCGTCGCGCCACTCGTCGATGGTCACCTGGCGCTCGACCACGTTCATGCCGCGATCGCGCGCCAACTGCAGGATGCTGTCGCGGGTGATGCCCTCGAGGATGCTGCCGGACAGCGCCGGGGTGACCAGGCTGCCGTCGCGCATCACCAGGAACACGTTCATGCCGCCCAGCTCTTCCAGGTACTTGCCTTCCACCGGGTCCAGGAACAGCACCTGCGAGCAGCCCTGCGCCTGCGCCTGCTGCTGCGGCAGCAGCGAGGCGGCGTAGTTGCCGCCGCACTTGGCCGCGCCGGTGCCGCCCTTGGCCGCGCGCGCGTAGTCGGTGGACAGCCAGATCGCCACCGGCGCCACGCCCTTGGCGAAGTAGGCGCCGGCGGGGCTGGCGATGACGTAGTAGCCGGCCTTCTGCGCCGCGCGCACGCCCAGGAACGCCTCGTTGGCGATCATGAAGGGGCGGAAATACAGGCTGGTCTCCGGCGCCGACGGCACCCACGCGGCATCGACCGCGATCAGCTGGCGCAGCGATTCGACGAACAGCTCCACCGGCAGCTCCGGCAGCGCCAGGCGCTGCGCCGAGCGCTGCAGGCGCCTGCCGTTGGCGTCCGGGCGGAAGGTCCAGATCGAACCGTCGGCATGGCGGTAGGCCTTGATGCCCTCGAAGATCTCCTGCCCGTAGTGCAGCACCGAGGCGGCCGGATCCAGCGCCAGCGGGCCGTAGGCGCGGACCTGGGCGTCATGCCAGCCCTGCTCGCGGTCCCATTCGATGGCGACCATGTGGTCGGTGAAGTAGTTGCCGAAGCCCGGCGCGGCGAGGATCTGCGCGCGCGCATCGGCGCTGCGCGCGGTGGTGGACGGGATCAGGCGGAACTGCGAAGACGGCTCGGTAGCGGACACCGGGGTTTCCTGTGGTAGTCGAGGGACGGCCGTGCCGCTGCATCATCCGAGCGCAGCGGCGGCGCCTTGTCCCGGCCCCAGGTCGCGCAGTCGCGCGGGTCAGAGCATGCCGGTTTCGAGGCGCGCGGCCTCGGACATCATATGCCGGCCCCACGGCGGATCGAACACCAGTTCGACATCGGCCTCGGCGATGGTCGGGATCAGCTCCAGCTTGCTGCGCACGTCGTCGACCAGGATGTCGCCCATGCCGCAGCCCGGCGCGGTCAGCGTCATCTTCACCTCGACCATGCGCTGGCCGTCCTCGCGCGGCTGCACGTCGACTTCGTAGACCAGGCCCAGGTCGACGATGTTGAACGGGATCTCCGGATCGAAGCAGGTGCGCAGCTGTTGCCAGATCAGCGCCTCGACCTGCTCGTCGCTGGCGCCCTCCGGCAGGTCCAGGCCCGGCGGCGGCTCCTTGCCGATCGCGTCGCCGTCCTTGCCGGCGATGCGGAACAGGTTGCCTTCGACGAACACGGTGTAGCTGCCGCCCAGCGCCTGGGTGATGTAGCCGTAACTGCCGGCCGGCAGGGTCACCGCGTCGCCTTGCGGCACCATCACCGCCGCGCAATCGCGTTCGAATTGGACAGGTTCGCTGCTGCGTGAGTACATGGGGGCGATATGGGGGCTGGCCCCGCCGGTGCAAGTCGTCCAGTTTATCCGAGTGCGCGGGGAACGCGGCGAAGGGTATCCTGTGCGGATTCTCCGGGAACATCGCATGCCGCCCTCTTCCACGCCAGCCAGGACTTCGCACTGGCTATGGCCCTTGCTGCTCTGCCTGGGCTGTTTCACCGCCCTGATCGCCTGGATGCTGGTCGCGCTGAGCCTGGGCCATCAATCCGGCTGGATGGCGGTGCTGGTGGCGCTGGAGGTTTCCTGGATGCTGCGCCTGGGCACGCTGCCGCGCGGCAAGCTGCGCATCGCCGTGGCGGTGCTGGCCACCGCACTGGTGATCGTCGCCGCCAACTGGGGCATCGCCGCCGCGCACGTGGGCGCCGGGCTGGGCCTGGATACCTGGGATTCGTCGCTGAAACTGGGCGCACGCTACGCGTGGACGCTGACCGTGCTGGCCAACCGCCCCGGCGACGTGCTGTGGTTGGGGATCGGCCTGATCGTGGCCTATTTCAGCGCACGCTGAGGTAATGGTCGCGGCTGAAGCCGCTCCTACATGGGGCCGCAAGCCCTGTAGGAGCGGCTTCAGCCGCGACACGATCCGTGGGCACCGATCGCCGGCGCCGGTTCAATGCCCGCCGTCGAGCGCCTTCAATTCGCTGACCAGCGCGCCGGCCGCCTCGGCGCCGTCGCCGTACAGCATGCGCGTGTTGTCGGCGTAGAACAGCGCGTTCTCGATCCCGGCAAAGCCGGTGCCCTTGCCGCGCTTGATCACCACCACGTTCTTGGAATTGACCACGTCCAGGATCGGCATGCCGTAGATCGGGCTGGCCGGATCGGTCTTGG
>Ga0308160_10005962_pt1 | contig 12561 bp, 10 predicted proteins | sample PhyFR1_FD_201036 | JGI IMG/M metagenome (GOLD analysis project Ga0308160, IMG submission 201036) | Phyllosphere microbial communities from UC Gill Tract Community Farm, Albany, California, United States - DLSLF.R1 | ecosystem: Host-associated > Plants > Phyllosphere > Unclassified | place: USA... | reverse complement strand
CGGACGGTCGTCGTTGTCACGACGGGGCGCACGGTCGTCGCGGTCGAAACGACGGGGGGCGCGGTCGTCGCGGTCGAAGCGACGGCCACCACGGTCATCACGCTGCGGGCGGCCCTGGCCACCGTCGCGCGGCTCCCAGTTCGGACGGCTCGGGCGCTCGCCCTGCGCCGCGCGGCCGCGACGCTCCTCGGCGTCCCAGCGCTGCTTCTGCCGCGGAGCGGACGGGTCGGCGGCGCGGAAACCGCGGTGCTTGCTGCTGCGAGCGGCGGGGGTGCCGTTCGGGTGACGGACACGGTCGGAGGCGCGGTTGTCCGCGCCGCCCTTGTTGTACGGGGCCATGGCTACTTTCTCGGGGTGCAGACGTACCGCAGCGCCCGGCAGCGACATCGGCGGGGGCTTGCGTGCGGAGAGGGGGTTCTTCCCGTCGCGGATCGACGTGAATCCAGCCCTCGAGCAACACACACCCAAACGAAAACTCCGTGATCGCAATGTCACGGCGTCGAAGGCCGACCGAGTGAGTCTACGCGATCGGACCGTCGCTGGCCAGCCCACCGCCGGGCCGGGGCTGCGAGGCGGGGGCGATCCGTGCCTCCTGGACCGTCCGCGGGTCAGGACTCGGCGAGCCGCTGCCGCTGCTCGGCCACGTCGAAGTCCGCTGCGGGCCAGGTGAGCTGCATGTCCTCGAGCGTGCGGAGCAGGAGCTGCTGCACGGCGAGCCGGGCGTACCACTTGCGGTTCGCCGGGATGACGTACCAGGGGTTCGTCGCGGTCGAGGTGCGGTCGAACACCGTCTGGTACGCGTCCTGGTAGTCGTCCCAGAGCAGGCGCTCGTCGATGTCGCCGGGGTTGAACTTCCAGTGCTTGTCGGGTCGGTCGAGGCGCTCACCGAGTCGTTCGCGCTGCTCGTCCTTCGAGATGTGGAGCATCACCTTGACGAGGCTCGTGCCCGACGCGGCGAGCTCGTCCTCGAAGTCGACGATGGCTCCGTAGCGGCGCTCGATCTCCTCCGGCGGGGCGAACGCGCGGACCTTCTGGATGAGGACGTCCTCGTAGTGGGAGCGGTCGAAGACGCCGAGCTGGCCGGCGCCCGGGAGCTGTCGCTCGATGCGCCAGAGGAAGTCGTGCTCGCGTTCCTCGGCGTTCGGCGCCTTGAACCCGGCGTAGTGCACGCCGTTCGGGTCCACCGCGCCGACGACGTGCGAGACGATCCCGCCCTTGCCCGCGGTGTCCATCGCCTGCAGCACGAGGAGTACACGTCGCTGGTCACCGGCGGTCGAGGCGGCCCAGAGGCGCTCCTGCAGCGCGGACAGTCGGGAGGCCCCGGCGGCGAGCGCCTCGAGCCCGTCGATCTTCCGCCCCGGGAAGCCCGGGGTGCCGTCGGGGTCGACCCGGTCGAGGCGGAACCCCTCCTCGACGCGGAGCAGTGGTTCGGGGTCGGCGTTCCAGGCCTTGCGACGGCTCACGGGTCCTCCTGCGGGGTCGTCACCATCCTGGCACCGCTGGACGGGTTCGTCCGGCGGTGGTCCTCGGGGCGGGTCGGTTCCTCCCGTGGGTGGACGACGGCGTGCGGGGACCGGGTTACCGTTGATCCGATGAGGTCAGGCCGTCGCACGCTGCTCGCGCTCGTCGCCGCGGTCGTGGCGCTCGGCGCGGTCGCGTCGTGCAGCACGGACCCGGTCGGTGACGAGAACCGCACGGTGACCGCCGGACCCGTCATCTACCCGCTGTCGCTCCGGTACCACGGCATCGACGTCGTCGCCGACGTGCCGTACGGGTCGGACGCGCTGCAGCGGCTCGACGTGTGCCTGCCGGCGGACAGTGCGCCGGACACCACGAGGACGCCGACGCCGACGCCGGGCGGGACCGCTTCCGCGACGGCGGACGAGGTCGGGGCCGACGCGGGCGGGGCCGACGCGGCCGGGGACGGGAGTGCGAGTGGTGTCGGGACTTCCGGGGCCGGCGTCGCCGCTGCCGGGGCCGGGGCCGGGACTGGTGCTGGTGCTGGTGCCGGTGCCGGTGCCGGTGCCGGTGCCGGCGACGGTGCTGGTGACGGTGACGGTGCCGATGCCGGTGCCGGTGCCGGTGCCGGTGCCGGCGACGCTGCCGTCGCGGACGCGGCCAGCGGCACGCGTCCCGCCGTCCTGATGATCCACGGCGGGAGCTGGTCCCACGGCGACAAGGCCACCGCGGCGTACCGATCGGTGTGCAAGTACCTGGCCTCCGAGGGCTTCGTCACCTTCAACGTCGACTACCGGCTCGCCCCGACGGACCCGTTCCCGGCCGGGCTGGACGACGTCCGACGGGCACTCGACTGGGTGTTCCGTCCGACGACGCTGTCCACCTACGACGTCGACAGCAAGCGGGTCGGGGTGTTCGGGGGCAGTGCCGGTGGGAACCTCGCGGCGATGCTCGCCGTGACGGACCACGACTCGACCGCCTACGCCGAGGGCGACCGGATCCGGGCCGTCGTCGACCTGAGCGGCCCCACGAACCTGACGACCCGCTCGACCGAGGCCGACGGCGTCTCCGCCGCGTTCCAGCGGAAGCAGTTGCTGTACCTCGGCTGCCGGACCTACTCGGACTGTCCGGCCGCGACCCGGGCGTCGCCGGAGTACCACGTGACCTCGGACACGGCGCCGTTCTTCATCGGCCACTCCACCGACGAGTTCATCCCGCTGTGGGAGTCGCAGGAGTTCGCGGCGACGCTCCGGCGACATGACGTGCCGGTGACGTTCGTCGCGGTCGAGGGGTCGGCGCACTCCATCGCGCAGCTCGACGAGGCGATGAGCAAGCGCGTGGCGAGCTTCCTGCGGGAGCACCTGGACTGAGGCGCCACCGCGGGCCGCGCGTGGCTGGTGGCCGCCGCGGCCCCGAGTCTCGGTTCGGCGGACGTTCCTCGGGCGGTGCCAACGCGAAAGTGTCCGCGGGACCGAGACTCGGGCACCGGCACCGGCACCGGCACCCGCACCGGCACCGGCCGCCGCGTGCCCCGGCCGGGTGGCACCCGGAGTCGGGACTGCCGCTCGCCGCCCGCGCACCGCAGACTTCCGGGGTGACCGACACCTCGATGCGCCCTGCACACGCGACTGCCTCCCGCTGGGAGCGGCACTCCTCGCTGCAGACGTTCGCCGAGCTCCTGCTCGGTCTGTCGTTCACCGCCGCGGTCGCCTTCGGCGGGTACGCGGCCGTGACCGGACGGATGACCGTGCTGTCGCAGGGCGCAGGCGTGGTGTTCCTCGTGACGCTGACGTGCGTCCTCGTGTCGTGGTTCCGTGCCGTCGAGCGCGAGGAGGCACCCGCGGCGGCGCCGGCTGCCTCCGTCGTCGACCCGATCTCGGCGATCGACGCGGAGTACCGCCGCTAGTCCTCCCCCGCCGCGGCATCCCCCGCAGCGGCCTCACGCGCAGCGGCATCCCCCGCAGTGGCCTCACGCGCAGTGGCCTCCCCCGCCGCGGCCTCGCGCGCCGCCCGCCGATCGGCCCGCCGCTCGAAGAGCCCCTCGACGAGGGCGTACAGCGACGGCAGCACCACGAGGGTGAGCAGCGTCGACGACACCAGCCCGCCGATGACCACGAGCGCGAGCGGCTGCGAGATGAACCCGGACCGGCCGGTCAGCCCGACGGCCATCGGGAGCAGCGCGAAGATCGTCGCCAGGGCGGTCATCAGGATCGGCCGGAGTCGTCTGGTCGCACCCTCGATCAGGGCATCGTGCACGCGGAGCCCCCGGCGCCGGTACTGGTTGACGAGGTCGATGAGGACGATCGCGTTCGTCACCACGATGCCGACGAGCATGAGCAGGCCGATCAGTGACGCCACACCGAGCGGGATCCCCGTCACGATCTGCAGGAGCAGCGCGCCGGTGACCGCGAACGGCACCGACACGAGCAGCAGCAGCGGCTGCCGCAGGCTCCGGAACGTGGCGACCATGATCACGTAGACGATCAGGACCGCGACGAGCATGGCCAACAGGAGCTGGCTGAACGCCGACGACTGGCTCGAGGCGACACCGCCGATCTCGGCGGATGCGCCGCGCGGCAGGTCGAGCGCGTCGACGGCCGCGGTCACGTTCTGCACGGCGGCACCGAGGTTCGTCGAGTCCGGGGTCACCGTGATCGTGGCCGTCCGGACGGCGTTCGACGTCGTGATGGACGTCGGCCCCTCGGACTGCTCGACGGTCGCCAGGTCGGACAGCGGCACCGACCCGGTCGAGGTGGGGATGGACAGCGACCGCAGTGCTGCGACGGTCGTCGGGGGCTCGGGGTCGGCGATGTACACGTCGAGCGTCGCGTCGTCGATCTCGATCGTGCCGGTGTCGCGGGGCGAGACCGCCGCGGCGACGATCCCGCCGACCTGCGTCTCGGTCAGGCCGCGCTCGGCGGCGGCCTGCCGGTCGACCCGGACGGCGAGGTACGGCTCGGACGCCGACAGGTTGCTCGTCGCGCCGGTCGTGCCGTCGACCTTCCGCATCTCGCGCAGCACCGACGCCGCCGCGGTCCGGAGCTCAGCCTGGGTCGGCGCGGTGACGTCGACCTCGATGTCGCTCGAGCCGCCGAACCCGCCACCGGCCGACGAGAGGCTGACCTCGCCGACGCCGTCGATGCGGTCGATGCGGTCGCTCGCGGTGGACTGGATGGCGGTCTGGTCGTCGCCGGCGTCCGTCGTCACGTTGTACTGCACGGAGGCCGACGCCCCGCCCCCGAAGGCCGCCTGGATCGACTGCCCGCTCGTCCCGATGGTGGTCTGCACGGTCTGCACACCCTGGACACCGCGGAGCACGCGCTCCACCTCCTGCGCCGCGTCGGACTGCTCGTCGAGGCTCGTCCCCGGCTCGAGGTCCTGCGTGACCGTGAAGGTGTTCTGCCCGGAGTCGCCGAGGTAGTTCGTCTTGACGAACGGCACGGCGGCCGCGGTGCCGCCGAGCACGAGGACCGCCAGGACCACCACGAGCGCCGGCCGACCGATGGCCCAGCGGAGCACGGGCTGGTACCCGCGCCGGAGCCGGTCGGACGTGCCGGCGTCGTGCAGGTCCTCGGCGGACGACAGCGCGGTGGTCGCAGCGGACCCGTCGGCAGCAGCGCCACCGGCAGCAGCGCCACCAGCGGCGGCGCCACCAGCGGCGGCGCCACCAGCGGCGGCGCCACCGGCGACGGTGCCACCGGCGGCGGCAGGCGTCCGGAGGAACCAGTACGCGAGCACCGGGACGATCGTCAGCGACACCAGCAGCGACGCCACGAGCGCCATCGTCACGGTCAGGGCGAACGGCCGGAACAGCTCGCCGACGAGCTCCGCGACGAACGCGACCGGCAGGAAGACGGCGACGGTGGTCAGGGTCGACGCAGTGACGGCGCCGGCCACCTCGCGGACGGCGTCGAGCACCGCCCGGGTCCGGTCCACCCCGGGTTGCAGGTGCCGCTTGATGTTCTCGATGACCACGATCGAGTCGTCCACCACGCGTCCGATCGCGATGGTGAGCGCGGCGAGCGTGATGACGTTCAGCGTGTACCCGGTCGCCCGCATGCCGATCGCGGCGAGGAGCACCGAGGTCGGGATCGAGATCGCGGTGACGATCGTCGACCGCACCGACAGCAGGAACAGCAGGATCACGACGACGGCGAACCCGAGGCCGAGGAGCCCCTCTTCGGCGAGGGAGTCGATGGACTGCTGGATGTAGGGCGCCTGGTCGAACACGACGGTGAACCGGGGGTCGCCGGCGACCTTCGCCTCGATGCCGGGGAGGGCGTCGCGGACCGTCTTCGAGACGTCGACGGTGTTCGCTTCCTGCGTCTTGGTGATCGCGATGGTCAGTGCCGTCTCGCCGTTCACGCGGCTGATCGAGGTGCGCGGCGACTCCTCGATCGCGACCTTCGCCACGTCGCCGATGGTGGTCGGCGTCGTCGCGGCGGTCCCGGCGGTCGATCCACCGGCGGTCGCACTGGAGGCGCTGCCCGCCCCCGCCGCACTGCTCGCCGCCGTCCCGCTGGTCGCGTCCACGGCCCCGGTCGAGCCCGCCCCGCCGGTCGCGCCTGCCCCGGCATCCGCCGCACCGCCGGACGAGGAGCTGCCGGAGGATCCTGCCCCGGACGACGATCCGCCGCTCGACGCGACGGTCAACGGCAGCCCCTCGATGTCCTTGATCGACGCGATCCGCTCCCCCGTCTGCACCGACAGCGTCGTGCCGTCCTGGGTGATCGTGCCACCGGGCACGAGCGTCCCGTTGTCGTCGAGTGCGTCCGCGATGGACTGGGTGCTCAGGCCCCGCGACGCGAGCTCGTCGGTGTCCGGGGTGATCACGACGCGGCGCCCCGGGTTGCCGAAGACGTCGGCCTGCCGGACCCCGTCGAGCTTCTCGATGTCGGGGATCGCCGTGGCGTTCAGCCGGTCGACCAGCTGTTCCTGGTCGCCCTTCCCCGTGACGGCGAGCTGCAGGACGGGCAGGTCGTCGAAGGACCCGGTGACGATCTGCGTCTGCACGGTGTCCGGGAGCGACAGGGCGTTCACCGCGGTCTGGATCTTGTCCTCGGCGCTGGCGAGGTTCGATCCGTAGTCGAACGACGCCGAGACGACGCTCTGCCCGGTCGACGACGTCGCGGTGGTCGACTCGAGGTTCGGCACGACCTGGATCGCCTGCTCGATCTTCGTCGACACGTCGTTCGACACGACCTCGGGCGTGGCACCGGGGTACGCGCTGACGATGGCGACCTGCGGGAACTGGACGCTGGGGATGAGCTCCTGCTTGAGGCTCGTCAGCGCGATGCCGCCGAACACCGCGACGACGACGGTGACGAGCGCGATGAGCGCCCGGTTGCGGAGGCTGAAGACCGAGAGGAGGTGCACACCCTGATCCTTGCAGGGCGTCCCTCGACGCGCTCAGCCGCCGAGGAGCAGGTACGCGCCGAGCACGCCCACGGTCCCGAGCACGCCGGTCGCGAGCGCCACGATCCGGCCGAGCGGGGTCCGTGCCGTCACGACCGCCACGACGAGGACCGCGAGACCGACGACGATCTCGACCACCCAGGTCACCGGCCCCGTGGTGTCCGCGACCTGCAGCAGGGCCCGGACGCCCTCGCCGACCAGCACGGCGGCGGTCGCCCCGAGCGCTGCCCCGCGCCACCCGACGTCCCGTGACCGGAGTGCCACCGCGACCGCACCCGCGAGCACCCCGGCGGGGATGCCCATCAGGACCCAGAAGTTCGTGATCGACAGCACGTCCGGGTAGCCGCGCAGGTTCGTCGTCGCCCAGTACCCCACGTGCATGAGCTCGAGGAGCACGACGCCGAGCACCATCGCGACCGGCGACGCCCAGCGGCCCGAACGCACACCGGCGAGCAGGCACAGCGCAGCCGCCACGACGAACCAGGGTCCGGCGGAGTTCGCGACGGAGGAGAGTCCGGGCACCGCCTGCCCGAACGAGGTCAGCACCCCGGCAAGCAGTGCCCCCGTGAGCGCCATCGAGACCCGGGCGGCGGCGGGCACCGCGTGGGTCGGAGCGGGCGCCGGACGGGCCGTCGTGCCGGCGTGCATGGTCGTCTCCATGGGACCAGGATCCCGGTGGCCGGGCATCGTACGCATCACTCCGCAGAGCCAGATCGCACGAGGGGCGTCGCCCCGGAGGATGACACTGCCGAGCGAGGAGGGCGCGTCACACCACCGCGGCGAGCGACCCCCGCACGCCGGCGGCGTCGCCACCGATCCGTGCCCACGACCGTTCGAGCACGTCGACGAGCCGCACCCGGTCGGCCGGGGACATCGTGAACGGCACCCGCAGGAACCGCTCGAACCCACCGTCCGGGCCGAAGACCCCGCCGGACGCCAGCACGACTCCTTCGGCGCGCGCGGCGAGCACCAGCGCGCTCGACACCGGGCGCCCGAGCCCGACCCACGTCGTCAACCCGCCCGCCGGCGACGGCACGTCCCACTCCGGGAGCCGCGCGCGCAACGCACCCACGACGTCGTCGCGACCCTGGCGCAGGTACTCGCGCCGCGCCTCCAGGACCGCCGCCGTGCGCGGGACGAGCTCCCGCGCGACCAACTGGTCGAGCACGGGCGTGCCGAGGTCGCCCGTCGGACGGGCGAGGAGCAGCCGCTGCAGGAGCGCCGGCGCGGCGCGGATCCAACCGATCCGCAGGCCGCCCCAGAACACCTTGTCGGCCGACCCGATCATCACGACCGATGCCCCCGACGGGTCGGCCGCTGCCAACGGCAGGGACGGCGAGCCCTCGACCCGCAGCTCGCCCATGGTCTCGTCCGCGATGACCGTCGTCCCGGTCGACGCGGCGACGGACAGCAGGAGCTCCCGGGTGGACGCGGACATCGTCGCTCCGGTCGGGTTGTGCAGCTCCGGCATGACGTACGCGACCGCCGGCGCCGTGCGGCGCATCGTGGTCTCGAGCGCCGTGGCGTCCCACCCGGTCCGCGCGTCGACGGGCACGCCGACGAGTCGACCGCCGACCTCGCGGAAGGCCTCGTGCGCGTGCGGGTAGGTCGGGGACTCGACGAGGACGGCGTCGCCCCGGCGGACGAGCACCCGGGCGAGCAGGGCGATCGCGTGCTGCGCCCCGATCGTCACGACGACCTGGGACGGGTCGGTGGGCAGGCCGCGCTCGGTGTACCGCTCGGCGATCGCCGCGCGCAGCCCGGGGTCCCCGACGGTGTCGTACCCGATGCCGGCGAGCGCCGCGGGCACGTGCCGCATCGCGCGCTCGACCGCCTCGGCGATCCCGGGAGCCGCGTGCAGTGCGGCCTTGCGGAGGTCGAGCAGGTCGTCGTCGACGACGCCGCCGAGCCGTTCCGGGTCCGGTCGGCCGATCAGCCCGGCCGGGAGCCGGACCACGCTGCCGGACCCCCGGAGCGACACCACGAAGCCGTCGGACCGGAGCCTCGAGTACGCGTTCGCGACGGTGGTGCGCGAGACGCCCAGCGCGGTGGCGAGGCCGCGCTCGGCGGGCAGCCGCACGCCCTGCGGGATCCGGCCGTCGATGACGAGCACGCGCAGCGCGTCGGACAGCGCCTCGTACGCGGGGGCGTCGGTACCGGCGCGCCAGTCGGTGAGGAGGAGCGCTGCGGATCGGGCACTGAGCAGGACCGGGGTCATGGATCCACGGTAGCGGAATTGGCTCTCGACCCGCAGTCCAATCTCCACGACGATCGAGCCATGCCCCGCTCGACCGCCCTCACGCTCCGCTTCGTCCAGCTCTTCGTGGGCCTGTTCCTCTACGGCGCCTCGACGGCACTGCAGGTGCGTGCGGTCGTCGGCGTCTCGTCGTGGACGGTCCTCACCGAGGGCCTCGAGAACGTGGTGCCGTGGTCCTTCGGCGTCATCACCGTGGTGTCGAGCGGCGTCATCCTGCTGTTCTGGATCCCGCTCCGCCAGAAGCCGGGCATCGGGACGCTGCTCAACGCCCTGGCGATCGGACCGAGCGCCGACCTCGTGCTCTGGCTCGTCCCGACACCGTCGGAACTCCTCGGCCGGGTCCTGCTGTTCGTCGCCGGGCTGGTGCTCCTGGCGGTCGCCACCGCGTTCTACATCGGCGCCGGCTTCGGCACGGGCGCTCGGGACGGCCTGATGGTCGGCCTGCACGAGCGCCTCGGCTGGCCGGTGTGGGTGGCGCGGACCGTCATCGAGGTCTCGGTCGTGATCGTCGGCTGGTTCCTCGGCGGCGACGTCGGAGCCGGCACCGTGGTCGCGGCGTTCGCGATCGGTCCGATGGTGCAGCCGCTCATGCCGGTCTTCCGCCGGTTCCCGTGGAGCCCGGAACGGACGCGTGCCGCCACACCGGTCCAGGAGGCGCGGGTCGCCGCCGCCTCGGAGGTCGCCTAGAGCCCTTGCGTGCGTCCAGGTCGCGATATAACGTGTCTGCCACAGACGCGATACATCGCGAGTTCGAGGAGGCAACATGGCCCAGGAGAAGTGGCTCGTCGAGGAGCCGAAGGTGATCGACACCGGGATCGTCCGCCGCTTGCGCGTGGGCCTCGCCGGAGGACAGGTGGACGTCGTCGCGCACGACGAGCCGACCGCCCGCGTCGAGGTGCACAGCGTGTCCGGCAAGCCGATGAAGATCGAGCTCGACGGCGACACGCTCACGATCGACCACCCGCAGGTCCGGTGGGACGACCCGATCGGCTTCCTGAAGTCGTTCCGCGGCAAGGCCCACGCCGACGTCAGCGTCCTCGTGCCCCGCGACGCCATCGTCACCCTCGGCGTCGTCTCGGCCGGCGCCCTGCTGTCCGGCACGAACCGCGGCGCCACGCTCAACACGGTGTCCGGCGACCTCGTCGTCGACGACGTCGCGGGTGACGTCACCGTGAACGCGGTGTCCGGCACGACGACCATCCGCGAGCTCGACGGCGCCCTGACGGTGCACACCGTCTCCGGCGACGTCGTGGCGACCGGGGCGATCCCGCGGTTCTCGGCCGACGGGGTGAGCGCCGACGTGGTGCTCGACCTGCACGGCACCCCCGACCAGGCCCGCGTCAACACGGTGTCCGGTGCGGTGAGCGTCCGACTCGAGGACGGCGTGCCCTACCAGTGCACCGTCAGCACCGCCTCGGGCAAGCTGCAGTTCGACGACTCGGAGATCCGCGGCGTGCGGGGGTCCTACGTCAAGCAGGGCGGCGAGCTGTCCGGGCAGTGGCTCGACCTCAAGGTGAACTCGGTGTCCGGCGACATCGCGGTGCTGCACGCCCCACCCGTCGCGGAGCCGACGGCACCGACGACACCGACGGAACCGACCGCGCCGGCTGCGCCGACCACGCCCGCGGCCCCGGTGAACGACGGCGAGGTGCCCGAATGAGCCCCGTCTTCGCGCACGGCCACCTGCGCCTCTACCTGCTCGTGCTCCTGGCCGACCACCCGATGCACGGGTACGAGGTCATCCAGGCCCTCGGTGACCGCTTCGGCGGCACCTACGTCCCGAGCGCCGGCACCGTGTACCCGCGGCTCGCCAAGCTCGAGGAAGAGGGGCTCGTCACGAAGTCCGCGGACGGCCGGAAGACCGTCTACGCCATCACGGACGCGGGCCGTGCCGAGCTCGACGCCCGTGCCGACGAGATCGCCGCGGTCGAGAACGGCGTCAACGACTCGGTGAAGTCCCTCGCCGACGGCGTCCGCGCCTCGGTGGGCGAGGCGATGCGGTCCCTCCGCGCCGACCTCGCGGCGAGCGCGCAGGCACCGCGCGGCCGGACCGCCGACGAGCCCGTGGACGTCCCGTCCGAGGGCGCCCGCGCCCTGCGCGAGGTCGAGATGGTCCTGTCGTCGTTCCGGCAGCAGGTCCGGGCGGACCTCCGCCGTCGGGCGACCCGCGGCACGCTCGGTGCGGACACGGTCACGCGTCTGCGCGACGGCCTGGAGGCGCTGCGCAAGACCCTCTGACGACCGGCGGCCGACAGACGGTGACGACCCGCGCCTCCAGGCAGCCCGCCAGGGGGCGCGGGTCGTCCGTCACAGGCCGCGGTCGGCCAGGGCGTGCATCGCGTCCCGCAGGGCCCGCGCGGCACCCGCGCCCGCCCACTCGTAGGCGTGCGTGAACCGTTCGTCCTGCACGTACATGTCACCGAGCGTGCGGAACCGATCGGCGGTGAGCTCGGCCGGGGGCGTCGCCTCGGCGAGCCAGGCGAACTGACGCCGCGCGAGTGCCGTGCCGGCCTCCGACGCCGGACCCGCGCCCGACGCTGCGAGCGCTGCGGCGTCCTGCGCGATCGCCCGCTGTTCCGCCTGGAAGGCCTCCTTCGCGGCGGGGTCCTTCGACTCCCACCAGCGTGCGCCTCGGTCCCAGGCCGCGGGCCCCCAGCGCTCCTCGACCTCCTGCCGGAAGCGCGTCTGGTCGAACCCGTCGAACGTGTCGGTGGCGTTCATGTCCTGTCCTTCCTCGAGCCTCGTGATGGTGGTCCGCACGGCCGCGAGCTGCCGCGCGAGCCGGTCGCGCTCGCGTTCGAGCCACGCGACGTGCGCCGTGAGGGCCGCGACGTCGTCCTGCTCGCCGTCGAGGACTCGGCCGACGTCGGCCAGCCCGAGTCCGAGCCCGCGCAGCAGGAGGATCCGTTGCAGCCGGACCAGCGCGCGGTCGTCGTAGCGTCGGAGTCCGCCCTCGCCGACCGCGGTCGCGGGCAGCAGGCCGATCGCGTCGTAGTGCCGGAGTGTGCGGCTCGACACACCGGCGGAACGCGCCACGTCGGCGATGCCGTGCGGTGCTTTCGCAGCTGCGGCTGCCGTGTCTGTCGAATCCCTCATGCAGGCCACGGTAGAGGTTGACGCAACGTCAACCGCAAGGGGTTTCCGGGGTGCGCCCGACCCGAACCGGCACGGACGGGGAATACCACCGGGGTCGGCCGTGTTGACTCGCGCCCGGAAATGAGTAGGTTTGCCGCTCGTGACGAACGAGATCCGGTCGTTGAAAGCGCGACTGATCGGGGATCCCCTCCCCTCCGAGAAGCTCGAGGGACAGCTCCTCCCGAAGCACCTGGCACTGCCGATCTTCGCGAGTGACCCGCTGTCCTCCGTGGCGTACGCGCCGCAGGAACTCCTCATGATCCTGCTGCTCGGCGGGATGGCGTTCCTGACGTTCG
>Ga0308160_10005961_pt1 | contig 12564 bp, 13 predicted proteins | sample PhyFR1_FD_201036 | JGI IMG/M metagenome (GOLD analysis project Ga0308160, IMG submission 201036) | Phyllosphere microbial communities from UC Gill Tract Community Farm, Albany, California, United States - DLSLF.R1 | ecosystem: Host-associated > Plants > Phyllosphere > Unclassified | place: USA... | reverse complement strand
CCAGGGCTTCCAGGGCGGCCTGGGGCCACTCGCCAAGAACTACGGCGTCAACGTTTAATTAACAAAGGTTCGCGGTCCCCACGACCGGGGACCGTCACTCAAGGAAGCTAGCCAACATGCCAACTTTTACCGTGACCGGGGACGTCGATCCCTTCCTGCACGTCTCGATGCGCCAGGGCGAAACCATCTATTGCGAATCCGACGCGATGGTGATGATGGAATCGACCCTCGACCTGAAGGGCAAGATGCGGGGCGGGCTCGGCAGCGCGCTGATGCGCACCTTCGCCAACGGCGAGTCCTTCTTCCAGCAGCACATCGAAGCCACCCGCGGCGCGGGCGACTGCCTGCTCTCGCCGACGCTGCCGGGTGCGATGCAGATCGTCGACGTCGGTCCGAACCAGTACATCATCAGCGACGGCGCCTTTGTCGCCGCCAGCTCGAACGTGGGCCTGAACGTGCGCACCCAGAGCATCGGCAATGCGCTGTTCGCCAACAGCGGCGGCTACTTCGTCACCGAGACGAGCGGCCAGGGCCAGGTGGTGGTGTCGGGGTTCGGATCGATGTCGATGCTGGAAGTCGAACCGGGCAAGGACGCGATCATCGACAACTCGCACGTCGTGTGCTGGGACAGTACGCTGCGCTACGAGATCTCGATCACGACCGGCACCAGCGGCGGCTTCCTGGGTAACCTGATCAACAGCCAAACCAGCGGCGAGGGCATGGTCCTGCGCTTCTCGGGCAAGGGCAAGGTCTACGTGTGCTCGCGTAACCGCGCCGCCTTCAAGGCCTGGATGCAGGCCCCCGCACGCTAAAAACTAGGAGAACCACAATGACTGTCAACCTGCAAAAAGGCCAGAAGATCTCGCTCTCGAAAGAGGGCGGCGGCGCGCTCTCCCGTGTGACCATGGGCCTGGGCTGGGACGCCATCAAGTCGAAGGGCTTCCTCGGCTTCGGTGCCAAGACCGAAAGCGTCGACCTCGACGCCTCGGTGGTCCTGTTCGACGAGTCGAACCGTCCAGTCGACGTGGTCTGGTTCCGCCAGCTGAAAAGCAAGGACGGCAGCATCGTCCACACCGGCGACAACCGTACCGGCGCCGGCGATGGCGACGACGAACAGATCAACGTCGACCTGTCCGCCGTGCCGGGCAACGTGAAGTCGCTCGTGTTCACCGTGAACAGCTTCACCGGCCAGAACTTCTCGCAGGTGCAAAACGCCTACTGCCGCCTGCTCGACGCATCCGGCAACAAGGAAGTCGCGCGCTACGACCTGTCGGTGCAGGGCGCCCACACGGCCCAGGTGATGGCCAAGCTGTACCGTCACAATGGCGAGTGGAAGATGCATGCGATTGGGGAGAATGCCAGCGGACGCACCTTCGATGATTTGATGCCGTCGATTACGCCGCATCTGTAATCGGATCATCGTGCTTCATGAAACCGGGGATGCGTCCCCGGTTTCTATTTGCGCTCATCGAAGCGCGCATCCTGTTCCGACATGCTGGGTTATCATCGGGCGGAGTGCTTGCCAATGAAACAACAAATGCATGAAGGAGGAACAATGAAAGACGTGAAAGTGGATGTGCGTGTCGATGTCAGCGTCAATGCAGCCAGCGTTGTGCTGCTGATCGCTTCTGCGGCGATGGCGCTGTTTATGTATAAGCAGCAGAAGCAGGAGAAACTGAAATAGGCACGCCCCGGGTGTCTATGCCAGCTTCGCCTTGAAAAATCCCACAGTCCGTCCCCACGCCAGCTTCGCCGCCGCCTCATCGTAGCGCGGCGTCGTGTCGTTATTGAACCCGTGCTCCGCGCCTTCGTACACGAAGTGCTGGTACTCCACCTTGTTCGCCTTGAGCGCCGCCTCGTAGGCCGGCCAGCCGGCGAGGATGCGTTCGTCCTTGCCGGCATCGTGGATCATCAAGGGCGCGCGGATCTTCACCACCTCGCTTGCCGGCGGCTGGCTGCCGTAGAAGGGCACGGCGGCCGCCAGGTCGGGCATCACGGTCGCCAGGTAGTTGGCGATGGCGCCGCCGTAGCAGAAGCCGACCACGCCGACCTTGCCTGTCGCTTGTGGCAGCGACTTGAGCGCGCCCGCCGCGGCGACGAAATCGGCCCGTGATTTCGCCTGGTCTAGCTTCTGGAACAGCGCGCGCGCCTTGTCCTCGTCGCCGGGATAGCCGCCCAGTGGATGCAGGGCGTCAGGTGCGAAGGCGACGAATCCTTCCAGCGCGAGCCGGCGTGCGATGTCCTCGATGTGGGGATTCAGGCCGCGGTTTTCGTGCACGACCAGGATTGCCGGCAGCTTGCCTTTGGGGTTCGCAGGGACGGCCAGGTAGCCGCGCACCGTGCCGTAGCCTTGTGGTGAGGGGAACTGCTCGTAGCTCGTCTTCAGGCGGCTGTCGGATGGCGTCACCAGTGGCGCGGCGAAAGAGGGCGACAGTTGTGCCAGCAAGGTGGCCGCCGTCGCGCCACCGACCGCATAGCGCGACGCACTGGCCAGGAATTCGCGGCGCGACAGGCGGCCGTGAACATAGCCGTCGAAGAGTTGCAGCACTTCGGGGTCGAAATCCTTGGCGGTCAGGCGGGTCATGTCGGGCTCTCCGGAGGTGGGTATCGTCCCGTTAGCATACGCCGGACGCGAGCTTGTTTGATATTTCTTGTTGACACCAAATGCAAACGAGTCTAGTGTATTAATCAACTAATACACTAGATGCCATGACCACCCATTCCGCCCAGCTGTTTTCGATCTCGACCGGTTCTTCCGAGCCGATCTACCGCCAACTCGTCGAGCAGGTACGGCGCCTGGTCGCCGCCGGCCAGATGTCGCCCGGCGATGGCATGCCCTCGGTGCGCGACGTCGCCCAGGCGCTGACCCTGAATCCGATGACCGTCTCCAAGGCCTACAGCCTGCTCGAGATGGAAGGCCTGCTGACCCGCAAGCGCGGCATGGGCATGAGCGTTGCCGAACGCCCGACCACGGGTCACAGCGCCGCCGAGCGCGCCGAACTCTTGCGCCCGACCTTGGAGCGCGCCGCCCTGGAAGCGCGCCAGCTCGAACTCGATCCCGACACCGTCCTTTCCCTGTTCACCCAAATCTTGAAGGAACAAGCATGAACGTACCGGTCATCCAGGTTGCATCGATCAGCAAGCGTTTCGGCGCGGCTGCGGTATTGAATGGCCTTGACTGGCAGGTGACGCCGGGCCAGGTCATCGGCCTGCTCGGGCGCAACGGCGCCGGCAAGTCGACCCTGCTCGAATGCCTGCTCGGCCTGCGCGAAGTGGATGCCGGGGCGGTCACGATCTACGGCGAGGATGTCAACGCGCTGTCGGACGCCACCCGCGCCCGCATCGGTTACGTACCGCAGAAGTCGGACTTGTTCGAGTGGCTGACGCCGCGCCAAATGCTCGATTATGTCAGGGCGCTGTACCCACGCTGGAACGACGCCAAGGTCGACGGGCTGCTGGCGCGCTGGGGCTTCAGCCAAGCCATGCAGGCCAGGCCGATCAGCAAGCTGTCGGGCGGCGAGCAGCAGCGCCTGTCGATCATCCGTGCGCTCGGGCCCGATCCGGAACTGCTGATCCTCGACGAACCCGTGTCCGCACTCGATCCGGTTGGCCGCCGCGAATTCCTGCGCGAGCTGATCGACGGCGTCGTCGAGCGCGGCACCACGGTCGTGTTCTCGACCCACATCCTGTCGGACCTGGAGCGGGTCGCACTCGACGTCGCCTTCCTGAAGGACGGCCGCATCACGCTGCAGGGCCAAATCGACGAGCTGCTGGAGGGCGCGCGCCGTGTGGCGGGGCCTGGCGTCATGAAGACCCCGAGCCTGGAAGACCTGTTCATCGAGGTGACGCAATGAAGGCCGCACTGAAGGACTATTACGTGCTGTGGCGCATGGCGCTCAGCATCCGCCATGCGCGCGCAAATGGGGTCGTGCTTGCCTTTGCCCTGATCTCCATCTTGTGCGTCGGCGCGCTGGTGCAGCTGAAGGAGCAGGATCTGCTGCTCACCGCCGGCCTGTCCCTGCGCATCGGGCTGGGCGTCCTGCTGGCCTGCTGGATGATGTACTTCATTCCCGGCGCGGTGAGGCTGAGCACGCCCTTCACGGCGCGTTTGGTGCCGCGCATGCGCCGGCGCCTGATGGAGTTGACGGCCCTGGTGTGGGTGGTCGCGTCCGCATCGGCGACGCTGATGTCGTTCGACACGCGCGCCGTGCCGGCTTTCGTGTTCCTGGGGACGGGAACCTGGATCGCCGCCTACGGCCTGGGGCAGAGCGGCCACCGCGCTGCGGGCGTACTCCAGTGCCTGCTTTTCGGTCTGGTCATCTTCTACGACAGCCTGCCGCGCGGTTTGTTCGATGTGTTGGCGGGCGGAACCGGCCTGGCGGTGGCCACGCTCCTGATGCTGGCGCTGGGCGCGTTCTCCCTGCAGCAGATGTTCATGAATGGCGGCGAACGGCATTACGCGGCCCGCGAAGCGCTCGCCCTGCAGAGCGAGCGCCTGTCGGCCGCCGGCCAGTTCAGGGACAGCAAGGAACGCAGCATCGGCAGCGGGCTGTACCTGCATGTGCTGGGCCGCGACTGCCGCGCACGCGACACGAAGCGCCTGCTCGGTCACCTGCTCGGCGCAAAGAACCACTGGGTCTATCGCGCGATCATGCTCGGCGGTGTGATCGCGGCCGTGGGAGCCGCGCTGGCCGGCATGCGCCTGTTCGCCAGTTCCGAGACGCTGGAGATGGTCGCGGCCATCGGCTGGCTGTTCTCGTCGGCGCTGCTGCTGGCGCCGCTCTTCGACAGCGAACGGCGCAACGTGCGTCTGAAGGATACGAGCGCCGAACAGGCCTTGTTCCGCCTGGTGCCGGCCATGCCGGGCACGGCGCCTGCCTTCAACCGCAGCGTCAACGGCGCGCTGCTCCGTAACGCGCTACTGGAATGGGCGATGTTGGCCGGGACCGTGTTGCTGCTGTCGGCGCTGACCGGCGCTTCAAGCGCAAGCATGTTCATGCAGGCCTGTTTCTGCTGCCTGACGCTGCCGCTTGTCGGCGTCAACCTGCGCAACCACGCGCGCCATGCGGGGCTGCTGGGCTGGCGCCTGTTTCTGGCAGTGGCGGTCTCGCTCGGCATCAGCTTCCTGGTCGCCCTCGGCCTGAACCGGACAGTCGGCCTTGGGCTGCCGGCGGGAGCGGCGCTGGCCAGCATCGCCATCGCCCTGTCCATGATCGGCTATGGCTTCCGACGAGCAAAGGCGGCGCCGTTCGCCTTCCCGGCAGGCCGCCTGACTTGATCCTCAGTGCCCGCGCTTCTGGACGAGCGCCGTGCCGACGCCGTGGCGTTTGCCTTCGCTGACCGCGGTCACGGTCCCATCCGGATTGAACACGATCGCATTCGCCGCGCCAATCTCCTCGGCCGGCTCTTCCCACTTGTGGCCGAAGCCGGCCAGTGCCTGTGCCTGCGCCGAGCCGGCAAACCCAGGTTCGACCGAAGTCGTAGCGCCGTTGCGCTCCGATAGCCGCGGCGCATTGATCGCCGCATCCATCGGCATGCCGAAGTCGACGTAGTTCACGATCGTCTGCAGCACGGTCGTGATGATGGTCGAGCCGCCCGGGCTGCCGATGGTGAAGGCCGGCTTGCCGTTTTTCAGGGCGATAGTCGGCGCCATGCTGCTGCGTGGGCGCTTGCCCGCTTCCGGCACGTTCGGGCGCGGGCCCGAGAAATCGAAGTCGGTCATCTCGTTATTCAGCAGGAAGCCGTAGCCCGGCACCACGATGCCGCTGCCGCCCCAGGACTCGATGGTGAAGGTGTACGACACCACGTTGCCGTCCTTGTCCGAGACCGTGAAGTGGGTCGTGTGCGCATTCTCGCGCTGCATCGGGCGTGGCTGGGGGCGCAGCGGGATGCTCTGGTCCTGCTGGTACAGATACGGGTCGCCGGCGGAGACGTCGGCGGCGGCACGTTTCAGGTCGATCTGCTTGCGGCGCTCGGCCGCGAATTCCTTCGAGAGCAGGCCGGCCACCGGCGCATCGACGTATTCCGGATCGGCGAGATAGGCGTTGCGGTCGGCGAAGGCGAGGCGGCTCGCTTCCAGGTACAGGTGCTCGGCGTTCGCGCGCGGCATCGATTTGAGGTCGTAGCCCTCGAGAATGTTCAGGGCTTCGGCCACCGTCACGCCGCCGCTGCTGGGCAGCGGCATGCCGTAGAGCTCATAGCCGCGGTAGGTGCTGACCACCGGCTGGCGGATGCGCGCTTCGTAGTTGGCGAGGTCCGCCAGCGTCATCTTGCCGGGACGGACACTGGCGCCGTTCGCCACTGGCGGCTGGTTGACGGCGTCGACGATGGCGCGCGCCATCGGCCCTTCGTAAAAGGCGCGCTGGCCTTTGACGGCGATTTCGCGGTAGGCCTTGGCCATGTCGGGATTGCGCAGCAGGGTGCCTGCCGTGACGGCCTTGCCGTTCCTCAGATAGAGCGCGCTGGTGGTCCCGAACTGCTGAAATTTTCTTTCATTTTCGCGCGTCAAATGAGAGAAAGTTTCACTCACCGTAAAGCCCTTGTTGGCCACGTCGATCGCCGGCGCCAGCACCTGCTTGAAGTTCATGGTGCCGTAGCGTTCCAGCGCTTCGTGCCAGCCGCGCACTGTGCCCGGCACGCCGACCGCCGCGCCGCTGGCGACCGCCTTCTCGAAATCGATCTCTTTACCGCTCTCCAGGAAGACCGCCGGCGTGAACGAGGCGGGCGCCGTCTCGCGGTGGTCGATCGTGATCACGCGCTTGTCCTTGGCCAGGTAAATCACCATGAAGCCGCCGCCGCCGATGCCGCAACTGAACGGGTCGGTCACGCCCAGAGTCGCCGCGGCGGCCACGGCCGCATCGACCGCGTTGCCGCCCTTGTTGAGGATGGCGAGGGCCGACTGCGAGGCTTTTTCGCTGATGGTGGCGACCGCGCCGCCGCTGCCGGTCGCGACCGGCGTCTTGGCGAGCGCCAGCGGCGCGTGCAGGATGATGGAGAGGGTGAGGGTGCAGGTGAGGGCGGTCGTGGATCGGCTCATGTGGGTTGGGCAGGTTGGGAGGGAAGGATAGAAAGGGTAGCGCGGTAATCGATGGCCGCGCCTTGTGGCGGGGGCGGCGGGATCGTGTCCGCGTCGAGCACGATGCGGCGTCCGCCCAGCGCGGCGGGTGCGGCCTCGAGCTGTGCGGGAGAGAGCGTGAAGTGTTCGGGCGCTGCGTCGCCGCGGCGGATGCTGAAGCGGTAGCTCAGCCTGCCGGCCCAGACGCACTGCACGCCGGGCGGGCAGCGGCTGTCTTCGACCGCATCAAAAGTCACGCTGACGCCGGGCGCGACGAGCACGCTGGCGCCGCGCGCGAGCGCGAACGGACCGGCAGGGTGAGGCGCTGCCGGAGTGGCGCACGCAACGATGACGGCGCAGACAAGGGGCATGGCAAGCAGGTGGCGCATTCGAAGTCGGGTCGTGGCGACAGGTGCAGCATAACAAAAACGCCGTCATACAGCCGTCATATTCGCCGACTAGACTGCGCTCGTCACTTCAACAACGAGCCCTTCGGAGCCAAGAGAAAATGAAAATGAAGCACATGTTCAAAACGATGATCGCCGGTGCCGCAGCTGCTTTCGCGATGTCCTCTTCCTTCGCCGCCGACGTCACCGGCGCGGGCGCGACCTTCCCGTACCCGATCTACGCCAAGTGGGCCGAGATGTACAAGGCCGCCACCGGCACCGGCATGAACTACCAGTCGGTCGGCTCGGGCGCGGGCATCAAGCAGATCAAGGCCAAGACCGTCGACTTCGGCGCTTCGGACATGCCCCTGAAAGCCGCGGAACTCGAAGAAGCCGGCCTGATGCAGTTCCCGGCCATCATGGGCGGCGTGGTCGCCGTCGTGAACGTGGAAGGCGTGGCGCCGGGCCAGCTGAAAATGACCGGTCCGGTACTGGCTGACATCTACCTCGGCAAGATCACCAAGTGGAACGCGCCTGAAATCGCCGCCCTGAACCCGGGCGTGAAACTGCCAGCCGACGACATCACCGTCGTCCACCGCGCCGACAGCTCGGGCACGTCCTTCCTGTTCACCGACTACCTGTCGAAGACGAACCCGGAATTCAAGGAAAAGATCGGCGCCGGCACGGCCGTGAAATGGGCGACCGGCGTGGGCGGCAAGGGTAACGAAGGCGTCGCCGCCAACGTCCAGCGTATCAAGGGTTCGATCGGCTACGTCGAGTGGGCCTACGCCAAGAAGAACAAGTTGTCGCACACCCAGCTGAAGAACAAGGACGGCCAGTTCCTGCAGCCGGACGACGAGAACTTCAAGGCCGCCGCCGCCAGCGCCGAATGGACCAAGACCCCGGGCTTCGCCGTGGTCCTGACCGACACCGCCGGCAAGAACAGCTGGCCGATCACGGGCGTCTCCTACATCCTGATGCACCGCTCGCAAGCCGACGCCAGCAAGGGTAAAGAAGTCGTGAAGTTCTTCGATTACGCCTACAAGAACGGCACCGCCGCTGCCGCCGAGCTGGACTACGTGCCGATGCCGGCATCGGTCGTCAAGCTGGTGCAGGGCGCCTGGAAAGCGCAGCTGAAGGATGCCTCGGGCGCGGCGATTTATTAAATGAAAGCGGGCATTGCCCGCACCAATGAAGTAGGTAGGGTTGGCGGCGGTCTTCACGGGGGACCGCCGCTTTTTTTCGCGCCTTCGTTCCTCCCGCCGCGCGCATGCGCTATAGTCATCTTGACAGCATTGAATCGTGCATCCTTCATGACGAAAGGGTGATGTGATGAAGAACCCTCTGCAGAGACTATGCACTGCGTGTTGCTTCGCCGGCTTTGCGGCGCTGGCCCTGCCGGCCGCGGCTCAGGCGTCCTGGGCAGCATTGCAACAGTCCCATTTCCCCGGCAAGACACTGGAAGCGGCGCCGTTCATCCACCTGACGGCCCCTTCGCGCGCGCCCAGCGGCGAACAGGTGCCGTTCGCCTTCAGCATCGATCATCCGATGACGGCGCAGCAGTACATCAAGTCGGTCACCCTGTTCGTCGACGAAAACCCGGTGCCCCTGACCGCGGTCTTTCACTTCAACCCGCAGAGCGGCAAGGCGGAAATTTCCACCAGAATCCGTTTTGAATCCGATTCTCCGGTACACGTCGTCGCCGAAACCAACGATGGGCGCCTGTACGTGAATACTGCGACCGTGCGCGCGTCCGGCGGCTGCGGCGGTCCCGTCAATGGCGACAACCCGGAAGCGCTGGCGGCGGCAGGCAAGATGAAGCTGGCGCTCGACGGTCCCTTCAAGCGCGGCTCCGTCAACCAGGCCAGGCTCCTGATCAAGCATCCGATGTATACCGGCCTGCAGCGCGACCTGCGCACGAACGGATTCCGGCCCGCCTTTTTCATCGACAAGATCGAAGTCAGCTATAACGGCAAGCCCGTCATGACGGCGGACACGGCCATCGGCATCAGCGAAGATCCCTTCATCCAGTTCGGTTTTGTTGCCGACCAGCCCGGCTCCTTGCAGGTGCGCATCCGCGACAATGCCGGCGCCACCTTCCGCCAGTCGCTCGAGGTCGGTGGCTAGATGCGGCGCCTGCTCTGGCTGCTGCTGGCCATGCTCGCCGCGCAAGTAAGTGCCGCGCCGCTGCCCCTCGAGCAGGTGGCGCCGGGCGTGTACGTGCACATCGGGCAGCACAAGGATTTCGAGGAGGGCTATGACGGCGATACCGCCAACATCGGTTTCGTCGTCGGCAGCGATGCCGTCGCGGTCGTCGATACCGGCGGCTCGTATGCGGTCGGCATGGCGTTGAAAGAAGCGCTGCGCAAGATTACCTCGCTGCCGATTCGCTACGTGATCAATACGCATGTGCATCCCGACCACGTGTTCGGCAACGCCGCGTTTGTCGAAGATGGTCCCCGTTTCATCGGCCATGCCAGGCTGTCCGAAGCGATGGCCGTGCGCGGCGATGTCTACTCACGCAACCTGAAAAAGCAGTTGGGCAGCGTGGCCGACCACAGCAGGCTGGTCGCCCCGAACGAGACGGTGCAGGACCGCCTGACCCTGGATCTGGGCCGGCGCAAGCTGGAGCTGCGGGCCTGGCCGAACGCGCATACGAACAACGACCTGAGCGTGTTCGATACGGCCAGCGGCACGCTGTGGACGGGAGATTTGCTGTTCATCGAGCGCACGCCGTCCATCGATGGCGACGTCAAGGGCTGGCTTGCGGCGATGGATGCCCTGGACCGTTTGCCGGCGGCCGCGACCATTCCCGGACACGGCCCCGTCACGCGCGACAAACACCAGGCTGTGATGCGGCAGCGCGCCTACCTGGACGCCTTGCTGCGCGACGTACGGGGCAGCATCCGCCAGGGCACCGGCATGCTTGAGACGATGGAGACGGCAGCCGGTTCCGAGCGCGGACGCTGGCAGCTCTTCGATGTCGTCAACCGGCGCAATGTCAACGCGCTGTATCCGGCCCTGGAGTGGGAGTGATGATGCGCAGGCGCGAGTTTCTGCAATGGGCACTGGCGGGATCGGCCTGGACCGGCATCGCCGCGGCGGCCGGCAAGCGCGGCAGGGCGCCGCTGGGGCGCGTCGTGGTTGTCGGCGCCGGCTATGGCGGCGCGACCGCGGCCAAGTACGTGCGGCTGATGAGCGGTGGGCGTATCGAGGTCATCCTGGTCGACCAAACCCTTGAATTCATCTCCTGCCCGGTCAGCAACCGCGTGCTGGGCGGGCAGAGGACGCTGGCGCAGCTGAGCTTTGGCTATGGTCCGCTGCAGCAGCACCATGGCGTCAAATTCAAGCACGGCAGCGTGACGGCGATCGACGCGGACAAGTCGCGCGTTGTCGTGGCAGGGGAGAAGTTGAAATACGACCGGCTGATCGTGGCCCCTGGCATCGACTTCATCTACGATGCCTTTCCCATGCTTGCCAATGCGCAGGAACGGATTCCGCATGCGTGGAAGGCGGGGCCGCAGACGCTTAACCTGCAGCGGCAGCTGATCGCCATGCCGAATGGCGGCGTCTTCACGATCGTCGTGCCGCCGCAGCCGTATCGCTGTCCGCCCGCGCCCTACGAGCGCGCCTGCCAGGTCGCGTTCTACCTCAAAACGCACAAGCCCCGCTCCAAGGTCGTGGTCCTCGACGCCAATCCCGTCATCACCTCAAAACGCGCGCTGTTCGAGCGGGCCTGGCGCGAGCTGTATCCGGGCATGATCGAGTATCTGCCGGGCAACGAGCTGCAGCAGGTCGATGTGGCGACCAGGACCGTCAAGACCGCATTCGATACGGTCAGGTCCGATGTATTGAACATCATTCCGCCCCAGCGCGCAGGCCGGATCGCCCAGGAAGCCGGTTTGGCCAATGCCGAGGGACGTTGGTGCGAAGTCGACTTCCTCAGCTACGAGTCCGTGGCCCTGCCGCGCGTACATGTGATCGGGGACGCGATCGAATCCGGCTTGCCGAAATCCGCGCACATGGCCAATGCACAGGCCAAGATCTGTGCGCGTGCCGTCGTCGACCTGATGCTGGGCCAACCTCCCGATCCGGCGCCGGCCTTCGCCAACACTTGCTACAGCTACATCGACGACCGGCAGGCGATGCACATCTCGACCTTGTACCGCTACGACGCGGTAAAGAAGAGCATGCAGCCGGAAGGCAGCGGCATCCTGTCGGAGCGCGCGTCGGCGCAGGAGGGGCATGACGCGGATGCCTGGGCGAAGCAGATCTGGGGGGATGTGCTGGGCTAGGCGCAGCCTTTGATCAAGCGCCGTACCGCGTGGGGCGTAGCAGGGAATTCGGGCAGCATGCTGCCCGCCTGCGAAGCGCCCTGGCCGTCAGGGCAGGGCATGCCCACCCGACAATGCTGCGGCATATCGTAGGGCGGGCATGCCCGCGCGTTCACCGTTCGATCATGCGGCTCGACATGACTTCGATTATTGTCCGTGATGTCCCGTAGGGTGGGCATTCATGCCCACGCGGTGGAGCGCCCGCGAGGCTACGACACCACCGGTGGCCACAAAAAAAAGCGGCCCTCGCAGGGCCGCTGTGTCTTACCGAATGCCTGGCGCCTTACACGTACGCCGCCAGCGCACCCTTCATCTTCTTCAGTGCCGCCGACTCGATCTGGCGAATCCGCTCGGCCGACACGCCGAACTCTTCCGCCAGCGTGTGCAGGGTCGCACCCGAGCCGTCGTCGTTGGCCAGCCAGCGCGCTTCGACGATGCGGCGCGAACGCGGGTCGAGCTTGCCCAGGGCCGTTTCCAGGCCTTCGGATTGCAGGCGCGTGACCTGCTCGGCTTCCAGCACCTTGGTCGGTTCCTGCTGGTCGGACGACAGGTAGGCGATCGGCGAGAACTTGTCGTCTTCGTCGTCGGTCGGCGCTTCCAGGGCGATGTCGCGGCCCGAGAGGCGGGTTTCCATCTCGATCACTTCCTCGCGCTTCACGTCCAGCATCTTCGCCAGGTCGTCGACCTGGGTCGGGGTCATCGCGTCCAGGCCGGTCTTGTTGCTGCGCAGGTTGAAGAACAGCTTGCGCTGGGCCTTGGTCGTGGCGACCTTGACCAGGCGCCAGTTCTT
>Ga0308160_10005959_pt1 | contig 12567 bp, 18 predicted proteins | sample PhyFR1_FD_201036 | JGI IMG/M metagenome (GOLD analysis project Ga0308160, IMG submission 201036) | Phyllosphere microbial communities from UC Gill Tract Community Farm, Albany, California, United States - DLSLF.R1 | ecosystem: Host-associated > Plants > Phyllosphere > Unclassified | place: USA... | reverse complement strand
AGAGTGCACCATTTGACCCTTTTGACCAACATAGCGAGCATACCAGATAGAGCACTAAGTAGGCAATGCAGATCAAATACATACACGACTACCGAACCTCATCAGCAGCATCCTGCCAAGATCCAGAACTACCACTACGTGACCCATGCGCTTCGAGCCTCGTCGTTGATGAGCCCCCAGCTCCACCCTCGCGTTCAGGCTGATCATCATCCTCATACCCTCCCTGTCTGATTGTCGGACTACGCCTCTCCTCTCCATCATCTTCCAAGAAATCATCATGATACTTGAGCGTCGTACTCTGATTGAGCCGAGCATCATCGTCATCATTATCACTCTCATCACTTGGTCCATCTCCAAAGGCATCGTATAGATCCTTGCTGCCCGCTGCTCCAGATGTCTTTCCACCGCCCAGCTTCCTGCGTCCACGTTCTAGTAGTCCCATGGGCACATCTTCCGATACTGGCGCATAATCACCCCGTGCTCCACCTTCACCGTTATTGGCCAAGCCAAACATGTTCCTGCTCCTTCTCCTTCTTCTCAGAATGAAGAAAACACCAACTCCAATACCTGCGAGCATGATTATACCTCCAGCTCCAGCAAGCCAGCTCGAGCTAGATGCTAAATCGGTGACCCCACCCAAGAAACCAGGTTCGCCCAATTCATCAGATTGACCAGATGATGCAGTCGGATCAATCGCATCGGCGGCAGTGGTAGTGGCCAAGCCAGGTAGATGAGATTCTCCAGGAGCAGAAGCGTGGTCGTCAGGTAGATGGTCGGTGGGCTTTGGTTTCTGGTTAATGACAGTCGTTGGGTCCGATCCGGTCTGTTCCTCGTCTGGTTGACCTTCTTCTGCTGGAGCCCATGGGTGTGTGAGAGCGGGATCGACTGATTCTCCCCACAGCTGTAGCGACCATGCGACGAATCGACCAATCTTGTCGGGATTGGCAGCGTCTTTGACCGTGATTGTCCAAGTTCCGACAGGGTTCTCGTCCCTGATGATTAGCACACCTTCGAGAACGACGAACGTACCAATGCTTGACACTCATAAACTTCCACCCAGCGAATCCAGTGGTAGCCTCATCGAACCGCCTTTGTCGAGCCAAAACACTCAGCTGCCCACTCGGACTGAGGAGCTCAACCTCAACATCACCTCGTCGCTGATGATCGATCCAGACTCGTGCAGTGACATGTTCAAGCGTCTCCAGATTGGCTTCGTCCAACATCCCCTGCGTGACTTCGTAGGTGGACTTGATCCCCTCGGGTGTGATGTAACTACCTGTACCGGTCACAATGGGATCTGGGTTCTCTTGTTGGCCATCCCCGTTGTCGTCCTGTCGCTTGACTCGGTCACCCGGGTTGTCGATAGCTGGTCGTTGTAGTCGAGGGATCTCGTCGGTAGGGAGGAATACTGCGGGCGAATCAAACCATGCTTGTGGCTTGACCAGCTCGAAGGTTCTTGCCAATTCGACAAATCGACCGGCATCGATTTTACCGTATCCATCTAATTGTCAGTCTCATTCAGGCATGGAAGACCTACATTTATAGCTGTATTTCCTGCCAGCAGCAGTTGTTGACCAATCCGGATCATCCGGACTGAAAGGGACAGAAGTGAGGACCGCGATGTGTTGCATGTCACGCCATGTCAATTCGGGCCTGATATCAGCTATTTCCGAAACGACCACTATGGTAGCTTACCTGACTCCAAGTGCGAGGGCAAAGACACCGACCGCGAGAGGTGCAGCAGCAGAAGTACCGCCGTGTGTATGAGCACACTTGTCCTTGCCGACGTCGGTGGTATGCTATTTCGTCAGCTTTGGCATTTCACTGCCACCCATACTTACGATGTGATCACCACTCCCCGAACTAGGAGCCACCATCATCATAGCGGAGCACAATTCCGAGTAATAAGGATGTAACCCTTTCCTATCAACCGCACCAATCGTGATTGAAAAGATTGAATTGGTATATCCGTCGAAATTACATTGATCATCCACTCCTCCGCCATTTCCAGCCGCAAAGACAAAGATTGATCCTTTCCCATCCCGTCCTTTAGCGATACCATTGACCATTGCTTTCAGGATGACTCCTTCGGGTGCTTCCATCGATTTGCCATCATCAGGCGGACCCCATGAACATGAATAGATATCGTTCAGCTGATAAGCGTAGTTGAGGGCGGCTGCTTCGTCTGCATCTGATATGGGGGCCGAGAGGATTCGGATACCGGCGACTTTGGCGTTGTAGGCGACTCCGACTCCGCAGACGTCGTTGGGCACAGCTGCAATTTCTCCAGCGCAGCGTGTACCGTGCTGGTCGTCTGATAGACGAGGCTTGGGAAGTTCTGTATGGTCGTTAAAGTCATAAGAGCCTTCGGCGAACTGCAGTCAGCTCATGTCCTGCCATAGCCCAAATGACCCACGAAGTTCTCGGCTAGATCGTCACTCTCCATATCCAGTCCATCATCGATAATCCCAACATGCACCCCCTTCCCGGTGACCCCTTGACTCCATAGACCCGTTACATTCAGTTCTATATCCTTCATCTCCTGGTTGATCAAGTGCCATTGCTGATTAAGCATTGGATCCATTATCCCAATTTCAGTCTGAGCAAACAGAAATTCGGTATCGTCCCTTGGGTACAGCTCGCCTGACGATGCTCGAGAATGGGGAGCACGTTTCGCCCTCTGCTTAAGCGTGTGAGGCGTAAGCGACCGCAAATGATTGATCTCGTGTAATGACCGTTTCCTGTCCTTCCTCATCTCGGTCCATCTCTTTACGACAGGATCAGCCTGAACGAGCAGACTTCGAGTGTACAGCTCGTGATCGTGCGTCGTACCCGCTGTACGGACTATCCAATGACCTTCCAGCTCTCCCAAGGGTTCTACCATCTCCACGCCTAGCTGGTTGGCCACGTCGGCAGCATGGTCGAACGTGAGAGAGGGGGCGAGTTCGAGGGTATAGTAGGCGTGTGTATCGTATGTCCGGGGTTGTGGACGTTTTGGAGCCGTGGCTTGGGTGTAGGACGGTGCTACTAATAGCAAGATAGTGATGAGAGTAGAGGACAGCATTATGCTGAACCTCGACAGTAGATGTATGGGTATAGTGAACACCAGTACGAGTCTAGCAGAGAGACACGAGACAGCTGGAAATTTGGTTCCGTCTCTTTACGCGTCAAGCACAAGGGACGAGTAGGTATTGCTGACCATTTCAACTGCACTAATGAAATCAACATGACAAACACTCGAGAGGTGGAGCTTAAAGCTCTATTGGAACGCTATACGGTGTCCAATACCTCATCAAAAGCTCCATCGTCGCATGATGTCAAGCTACTAGCCGAGTCGCTCGCACCGGGTCCACCTCGAGCCGAGCACGCTTTGGCCTACTTGACTTTATCGAAGATCATCAGTACTCAAGCTCAGTCTGGATCCACCTATAACGAGCTCCAGTCAAGCGGTATCGAATACATCATCGAGGTATTCGGCTCATCAACGACCGACCTTGATCCATTGGCTTTTGTGCCATTTACAGCTTTAATCGGTTCCCTATTCCCCCTCGACCCCCAATCTGCTCAATCGCTCTCGACTCATCAGATCTCGGTCACGAGCGACAAGAATGCTGTAGACGACCCATTGGCGGTCTTGCTGGAAGCGGCCGAGCTTCCATCGGCTCTACAACCGGTACTGGCCGATATGCTAGCTCAGGCCGCAGGAACAAAAGTCGGGCGCGAGCTTATACGGAGTCGGGCCGAGGAATGGCTGAGAGGAGCTGTCGGGCTGAACGGTAGCCCTGATTTGGCGGCTGTATGTGCTGTGGCACTGAGTAAGCTGAATGAGGAGGTAGTCCCTGGACAAGAGGGACAGCAGGAGGGAGACATCATGGAGATGTGCGACAAGATGATGGAGGCTGTCAGAAGTGGGAGCAGTACATCGGCAGCGACTCGAACATCACTCGAAGGATTGGCAGTATTGTCTTCTCGGCTCGCTATACGCCAACGACTTGCAGACGACTCCGCATTCCTCAAATCGCTCGTATCGCTATCACCCATACCCAGGCCCAAGGGCGGCTCATTACCTATAACACCACGAGCGAGTATCGACCTAGACCTTGAAGCTGAACCGGCCGATACTGCGCTTTGCTACGGTATCACCACTATCCTTGTCAGCATCACCAGTCCAAAAGCGACCCTCTCTGCCGAAGACACTCAAGCCGCTAGACTGAGAGCGATGGCGATATCAGGGAAACGAGATACAAGCCAGGTCGCACAGGATGACCCACTCGAGTCGGAAGATGCTGTTCGAAAGCGAGTCACGAGTGTCATTCAGTCTGGCGGTATAAAGGCTCTTACTGGGCTGGTGAGGGCGGATAGTCAGGTTGTCAAAGCGGGTTTGGGGAAATTGTGTCTGAACATGGTGGAAGATAGGGAGAATAGACTGGTGTTCATCAGGGATGGTGGATTCAAGGCACTCTCGACGGTCATTCGTGATCTTCTTCCATCATCGACCAAGTCAGAACAAGCGCCCGTCAACGAGACGAAAGTATCGTCATTACTGCATGCAGCCCAAGCAATGGCCAAACTCGTCATTACCACTCCCCCCAACCTCTTATTCCCTCCGCCATTGACTACTACCTGCCTCAATGCCCTAACGCCTTTATACCATCTCCTCTGCGGCTCCTCTTCCTCCTTACTCCAACGCTTCGAATCTCTGATGGCACTCACCAATATCGCTTCCATCGAACCATCCATCGCTACGCGCCTTGTCGAAGCCACCTTTATCCCTACCGAAAGAGAAGGAGAAAGCATGTGGCGCGGGAAAACCGACAGAACGCCAACCCGTATCTTTCACCGTATAGAAGAATGCCTCACCAACGACAACACCCTGGTCAGGCGGGCCGCAACAGAGTTGATCTGTAATTTGGTTTCCTGCGAAGCTGGATTCCAGGAATACTCGAATCCAAAGAACGCCCGAGTGCCATCGAGGTTACGCTTGATGCTCATTTTGACTGGAAGTGACGATTTGCCGACTCGCTTGGCAGCTGGCGGAGTGCTTGCTACCGTCACCGAATCTCCCGATGCATGCTCAAGCCTCTTGAAGGAGGAAGATCGACCCGCCTGGTCTAGAGTGCTTGCATTCATGGAATATGTGGAAGAAGAGGAAGATGAAGACGGGAACGCTATACCAGTGATATCGTCACTACCACCCGACGAACCGTCCATACATCGAGGTGCAATTATACTGTTTAACCTGATCGAATACGTTGCCGCATTTGACCAGACGCCGAGGAGGAAAGAGTTGGACCGGATGCGTACGGCTGGCGTGCAGGAATGTTTGATGCGTATACTGCGGTCCAAGCTGGACATGAGTATACTGGAGCCGGTAGTAGCTACCTTGAAGCTGTTGAAGAGCATTGAATAGATTTCCCATTGCATAGAACACGTTGTATATAGCCTTGAGATAGATGTATAGATCACCCATTGTATGATGCGCCACATTGGGTAAATTCCGTATTTCCAGGGTGGCGAGACGTGGTCTTATCCACCGTTATTAAATGATCAATCAACTCGCACCTATACATATATCAAGCAAGGATGGCAGCTCTAGCTCAAGCGCTTCCCGCGCCCATCTACACTTCGACAGAAGAAGTCATCGAGGCGCCACTTCCTCAAGCACCCACACCGGCCAATATACCCAAATACGGCGCGAGAAAGGGATGGAAACCAAAGAATGCTGTTGATTATAATGGAGGAGGAGCGTACCCGGAATGTCATGTTGCTCAGTATCCTTTAGATATGGGGAGGAAGAAGCCTGCTGGAGCTGGATCTACTTTGGCTTTACAGGTCGATTCGGATGGGACGGTTAGGTATGATGCTATTGCGCAATATGGACGGGCACACGGTTCAAAGGTCCAGTCTAGTTTCAAGGGTAAGCTATACTTTCATTCGGCGCCTGACGTGTAGCTAATAGCAGACTTGGTGCCCCTTGCGAACCGTACGGATATGTCGAAAGAGGAGCAAGAGATGCAACGACCGGATGAGGAATCAGTCATGTCGACAGCGGAACGTACACGACTCGCTCTTCAGAAAATCACCCACGGCAAGATCAAGGCTGCTCAACCCAAACACGTCCCTAAAGGCAACAACGACGCCTCATACATCCGATATACACCCGCAAACAACGGAGGAGATGAGGGAAAGCAGAGGATTATCAAGATGACCGAAGTTCAGGAGGATCCGCTAGAACCACCTAAATTCAAGCACAAGAAAATCCCTCGTGCACCCGATGAGCCTCCACCACCTGTTTTGCAATCGCCTCCAAGAGCTGTTACGGCTCAGGATCAGAAGGACTGGATGATTCCACCTTGTATTTCGAATTGGAAAAACAACAAGGGTTATACCGTTCCACTGGACAAGCGTTTAGCCGCCGATGGACGAGGGCTTCAAGATGTGAGTAGTTGCTTTGTCTGTCGATTGGGATGAGCTGACAGTTCAGGTCCATATCAACGACAACTTTGCCAAATTCTCGGAAGCACTATACGTTGCTGATCGACACGCCCGTGACGAAGTTCGAGCTCGCGCGCAGATGCAACAGCTTCTCGCTCAAAAGGAGAAGGCACAGAAGGAGGAGAACCTGCGGATGTTGGCTCAGCGAGCACGAGAGGAGCGAAGCGGTATCACACCATCGGTCGCTGGAGGTTCAGCTGTCGGCGGATCAAGCAGACCTCCACCTGTCATGGGTCTTGGAGGCTATGGCTCCGATAGCGATGACGACAGTGAGGAGGAGGCTAGTGAGGATGATGAGGCTGCAGTCAGGGAGAGGGAAGAGGTGCGAGCCGAGAAGCGTCGCGAGCGAGAAAAGGAGATGAGGATGAACAACATGGGTACCGAGATGCGAGCCAAGCTACTTGCAAAGTGAGTCGAATTTGATCGAAGAACATCAAAGCTGACAACCCAGGGAACAGAATCGAGACATATCAGAAAAGATCGCCCTCGGTCTCGCCAAACCAACAGCTTCAAAGGAGACTCTCCTCGATTCGCGTTTGTTCAACCGAGAATCTTTATCGACTGGACACGGTGCCGACGATTCTTACAACCTTTACGATCGACCGCTATTCCAAGGTTCATCAGCTGCTGCCGCGATCTACAAGGCCAAGGGTAATGACCACGGTAACGATGAGGCCTACGGAGGTGGAACAGAAGGAGGTATTCGAGCAGAAATGGAAAAGGACAGATTTGCACTCGGAAACGCTACGCGTGGATTCGAAGGTGCTGAAGCTGGAGAAGCACGTGATGGACCTGTCCAATTCGAAAAGGATGTCGTCATGTCTCTTGATGGTACTTCCGACCCCTTTGGTGTGGAGCAGTTCATGAATGCAGCCAAGAAGGGAGGAAAGAGGACTGCCGATGACCTGAGGGAAGAGTCGCGTAAGAAGCAGAGGGAGGCTGATGGAGAGTAGGAAGTTGCTTATTCATGTTGTGTATGTGTCTCGCTCTCATCGTATCTACCTGCATGTATGTCATATCCATATTCGTGAGTGGCTGCCGACCTATTCGTGAGCGACTGCCGACTTTGTGAGCGGCTTTTTAATTATCCGTGGGCTGCCTATACCTAATTCGTGAACGGTCGTCAGAGAATTCGTGACCGGCTGCGAACCAATTCGGTGTATAGCGGTCTCGGTGTAGAGCATAGGTGAATTCCTCGGACATGTATTGGGAATCGGTCCATATGGCCCATCTCGCTATATCGCTAAAGCGGCTACGGGTGTACTGTATCGTAATGAATCATCGCGGATAAATATCGGAACACGGGGAAATATCGGTCAGGGTAATGATGTCTGGTAATAAGCCGAACCTCTCTTTACCTGGGGGCACCAAGCAGACGTAGTACTCGAGTAACATCACCAGGACTCTTGGCCCGGCTATCCTGTTTCTCCGCGCAGGACCATCCTCGCCCTCTTATATATCTGGCAGAATCGCTTGTAGCCAGCCTATTCTCCCTCTTTTACCCCACCGAAAACTGTATACAATGTCCAAAACCAATGATCAATTCGACAAGTCCTTCTTGGACGCCGATATCAAGCAGCTGATCAGGGAATTGACGGTGGATGAGAAGGTCTCGTTGTTGGCTGGAGCTGGATGGTGGGAGACTGTTCCAGTACCCAGGAAGAACATCCCCAGGTGAGTGGCTGATACGAGCCGTTCTGAGCAGCTGCTGATTCATAGTGTCAAGGTCACCGATGGACCCAATGGTGCTCGAGGAGGATCTTTCTACCACATGAGTGAGTGGAACTCAGCATGAGCGGATCCAGAGAGCAAGCTGACGAGCAGCCCCCGCATCCGCCCTCCCCAATGCTACCTGCATTGGAGCAACCTTTTCCAAACCTCTCACCGAGGAAGCTGGTCGATTACTTGCCGAAGAGACCAAAGCTCGAAATGCCGTTTGCCTTCTCGCTCCCACTATCAACATCCAACGATCTCCTCTCGGTGGGCGAGCTTTCGAGTCGTTCTCTGAAGACCCTACTCTATCCGGTCTGATCGCTGCTTCTTACATCAACGGTCTCCAGGGCGAAGGGATCAGTGCGACCATCAAGCACTTTGTCGGAAACGACCAAGAGCACGAGCGAATGGGTGAAGATTCCATCATCTCTCAGCGAGCACTGCGAGAAGTCTACCTTCGACCTTTCCAGATTGCTCAGAAACTCAGTAAACCATGGGCATACATGACTTCATACAACAAAGTCAATGGTACCCATGTCTCGGAGCACAAGCAATTGCTTCAGGATATCTTGAGAAAAGAATGGGAGCATGATGGACTAGTCATGAGTGATTGGTACGGGACTTATTCGGTTTCCGAATCCATCAATGCCGGTTTGGACCTCGAGATGCCCGGTCCAGCTCGTTGGCACGAACCTGGGCTTGTGAGCCATTTGATCAACGCTCACAAGATCGATCCTCGTACCATCGACCGAAACGCCGCTACCGTCCTCCGATGGGCTCAGAAGCTCGCCAAGCTTCACCCCGATATCGTCTACGCCGCCCCGTCCGAGGAAAAGACCCGATACGACGACAAAGAGGCCGACGCCAAGACGATCCGAAAGGTCGGCGCCGAGGGTATCGTTGTACTCAAGAATGAGAACTCGGTCCTCCCAGTCACCGAGAAGAAGGTGGCCGTTATTGGACCCAATGCCAAGGCGAGGGTTCTGACAGGTGGTGGATCTGCTCAACTCCGGGCCGCATGGTCATCGACCCCATGGCAAGGTCTAGAAGATAACAAGCCATCAGGTGTCGAGCTCGAATACAGTTTAGGATGCGCTGGCGCCAAGTTCCTTCCTCAGCTCGACGAGAACTTTACCACGGTAGACGGCAAGAAGGGTTTCAACCTTTACCACTACAAGCTCGAAGACGGCAAGCAAGCTTCCAAGTCCGGCTACGACGAGGTCTGGGATCAGAGTGATATGTTTATGGCCGACTTCTTCCCTCCTGGATTCGGTAACGATTGGTTCACCGAACTCAAGTCCGAGTTCACTTCGCCCATCGATGGAGAGTACGAGTTTGGGCTTACCGTCACCGGTCAGGGTTGGCTATGGGTTGATGACAAGTTGGTCATTGACAACTCGAAGGACCAGAAGCGAGGCGAGGCTTACTTTGGTAACGGTACCGAGGAGGTCAAGGGTAGTATCAAGGTCGAGAAGGGCAAGGTGAGTAGACTCCGTCTAGAAGATGTCCTCGGCTGACAAGCAGAAATACAAGCTGCGAGCTCTGCATGATTCCCGAAAGCCAGGTTCATCCGACGGCGGTCAAGTCACGCCATTCTCCATCAAGGGTATTCGAATTGGTGCTTTCCCCGTGTTCTCCCCGGACCAGGCTATCGAAGATGCTGTCGCCCTCGCCAAAAAATCTGACAAGGCAGTCATTGTCGCTGGTCTCAACTCGGACTGGGAGTCCGAGGGCTACGACAGGCCCAACCTCCTTTTGCCATTACGGCAAAACGAGCTCATCACTCGAGTCGCAGAGGCCAACCCCAACACCATCGTCGTCATCCAAGCCGGTTCTGCCGTGTCTATGCCATGGCTCGACAAAGTCGCCGGTGTCGTCTTTGCCTGGTACGGAGGTAACGAGACTGGAAACTCGATTGCCGATATCGTATATGGTAAAGTCAACCCATCGGGTCGACTACCAATCTCTCTCCCTGTACGAGAAGAGGATATCGCGGCCGGATTGAACTACAAGTCTGCCCATACCAAGATTCACTACGAGGAAGGGATCTGGGTAGGATACAAGAATCACAATGCTCGAAAGATTGCTCCTCTCTTCCCATTCGGTCACGGTCTTTCATACACCACCTTTGAATACTCGGATCTCAAAATCACCCAAAAGCCAGCTGATAACGCCAAGCCAAATGACTGGAAACTCAAGGTCGCAGTCACCGTTACCAATACTGGTAAGATCGCCGGATCTCACTCGGTTCACTTCTACACCTCACCACCAAAAGAGACCGCTACGAGCTTGAAGCACCCGGAGCATGCTCTACAGGCATTCGAAAAGATCTACGATCTAGCTCCAGGAGCCAAGCAAACCGTAGAGGTCACTCTCGACAAGTGCAAGTTACTTATCTCTCCCTGTATCGTCTACTTGCTGATGACTAGATGCCGTATCTCATTGGGATGAGATCTACGACACATGGAGAGTCGAGAATGGAGAATGGCAAGTTAAGATCGGTAAAGATGCTCAGACCTTCTTTGGCTCTGAAACCTTTGTCGTCGAGCACGATATTGAATGGAGGGGTTTGTAAGCCGTGGACTGTATGGGAAAGTAGAAAGCAAGAATGATACAGGAAGTAAGGAAGAAGAGATTGGATTGTATGAATTGACATCTTGGTTTTGATGGATGGTTGATTCCACAGAGGTCCGAGCTCAATGGTGACGACTGGTCCATTTCCCTTCCCTCATCTTTCCATCTTTCATTTCATCTTCCTTCTCTTCTCTCATCCACCTTTCCTCTATTAACTTTGCTTTCCTTTACATCCTATTTACGACTACTTATCGAATACTCTCACACTCTGAATATCTCTCATACTGACCTTTCCCCCAAAATACGGAACACAAACATTTGCCGACCGAGGAAGAGAAGATGAAATCAAGTGAGAACGGGAAGATGCCTCAGCAAGTAAGTCTTCTACCTCCCTCTAGTGTTTCTATTGGCTTACCATTCATAGCCAGCCACGAAGAAACGTCAAACTACACCTTCCGAAGTCGATAAGCTTGAGAAGATCATCCAGCTCGCCCAACAAAAAGCTTACCGACAAGATGAATATCGTCGAGAGCTGCAGTTGCAACTTCAGCAGCAATTGCACGACCAAAGAGTAAAGTCGACATTCGTATCTGGTGCTCGAGGGTTCGAGGAACCGATGCATCATATTTCTGTGAAACAGGAACCTGGGCTACTTCTCATTCCGAAAAGTAAGTAGTCTTTACTTCCCTCTTTGCATGAGCTGATCATGAAGAAAGACGATACAAGAAGGAACAAATCATCGATCTCACTGAATCTGATGATGAGGATATGGATTCTAACGATACCACCGCCGGGAGCTCTTCATCTCCCACCACCCGGCAATCCACCACTGCTTCTAGTACGGCCTCTAGCTCGACCAATCCGATCCAAAGCCCTTCCCCTACGACTGCGATCGGTTCCTCCGCAGCTAGTTCGTCACTCGACATTTCTCGTCAGAGATCCCGACTCACCTGTGGCAACCGAGCTTGGGGTTCAAACAAGATGGTGAGAGGTGGTATTCGAAGTCGACCATCCAAATCGATCCCGGCTGTCCCATTACCTCCTGCCAAAGAAGCGCCTCCTGCCACCAAAAAGTACTGGCAGACCCGACGGAATGAACAAGAGAATGTCGTTGGTCCCTCAGTACCGCCTGAAGGTCCGGAACCTCCCTGGACCACTGGGACCACAAGCGCGGCTGTCGATACGAACGTCGCGGCAGGTGTCACTGCCAGAGGTGACGCAAATGTCGAGGCAAATATCGCTGCCAATGTCGATACGAATGCCGGCGCAACTACCAATGTCGGCAAAGAAGATCCTACTGCAGTCAATCCAGTCATCCAATCAAAAGCGACTTCGACTCCTCCTAATCCCGATCACTCTCACCGATACAAAGGACCAGAACTTACCATCATCTCCACACAAGTCATCTGGAACCTCCTCGACAACGCCTGGAAACACGCAAGCTGCAACATATCCAACATCATCAAACTTAGCAGTTGGTGGCAATTGACGATTGTCACTGCTGCTCATCAGCTCAACAGACAACAAGTCTGGCTACTCGCTTATGCCGAATACAAATGGTGGCAAGCTCTTGAGGAGCAATGGGGAGGATTTGATGCTCTCCCCGATAAGGATCGAATGCCAGTGAAGAGGATGAGGGAGGTGAGATTGAAAAAGGAAAGCAAGGCAGTCAGAGCTGAGGCGGCTCTGATAGCCAATGGGCTTGAGAAGGACGTGAACGCTGTCCACGTGTTGATGATGGTGGTGAAGAAGGAAAAGGTGGAAGAGGAGGAGAAGGGACAAGGG